>Ga0256407_10000932_pt1 | contig 65878 bp, 43 predicted proteins | sample RumenRJG_04DNA_FD_193489 | JGI IMG/M metagenome (GOLD analysis project Ga0256407, IMG submission 193489) | Bovine rumen microbial communities from Lethbridge, Alberta, Canada - RJG_04 | ecosystem: Host-associated > Mammals > Digestive system > Stomach > Rumen | place: Canada: Alberta... | reverse complement strand
GGAGAGAGCCTCTCTTTCTTTCTCTACAAGTAGCGTGTTATAGAGTTGTAATGGCACGATAGCAGCAAAGGTGGGGGGATTTTGCTGAAGGGAGATATCAGCAAAGGGATGTCCGCTTGGCGGAATATCTATCAGTTTTAGTCCTCTTTCGATAGCCCTTACCACCATCATCTTACCTGCGATATAGTCGAGAGGCATACAGAGAAGAGCTGTATCACCTTCTTTGAGATTAAGGAAGTCGCAAGTCATTCTTGCTGAGGCACGCATACGTGATTTCTCTACGAGCATACGCTTTGGTGTGCCCGTACTGCCACTTGTCTTTACCTCGATTAGAGATGAGGACGATAGGAAATCGGATGTGAATTCTTCTAAGGTCAATTTTTGAGAATTACGAATTACTAATTACGAATTACCTATTAGTTTGAGTGATGGGTGTTAGGTGTTGGGTGTTGGTGACTTGTTTTTTTACTGACCGCCAACACCCAACACCTATCACCTAATAGCCAAGCAAGCTCCTTCAATTTGAACTTGGTTCTCTATGTTGTCTGTGAATAGCTGTCCTGTGCCTAAGCCTTGCGGGAATGTGATGTTAGGACCGTAAACGGATTCTGCAAGAAGGGCGATTGAACGAAGACCGATATTACTCTCAAGGGCAGAGGTAATCCAAGAACTGATGCCTCGCTTGTTTGCAAGGTCAATCCATTCGCGAGTGCCTGAAAGTCCGCCGTGCATAGTTGGCTTTAGCACTATGTATTGTGGATGAATAGTATCAAGCAGTCTTGCCTTCTCTTTTGGATCATTAACACCTATCATTTCTTCGTCAAGTGAAATGGCAAGAGGGGATTCCTTGCAAAGGCGTGCCATTTCGTCCCATTGTCCCTGACGGATAGGCTGCTCTATGGAATGAATATCGTATTTTGATAGTTCTGCAAGCCTATCCATAGCCCATTCTGGAGCAAAAGCACCATTAGCATCAACACGCAGTTGCAGGTCTTCCTTGGGGAAACAAGAACGGACATAGCGTATCAATTCTATTTCCTTTTGCCAGTCAATAGCACCAATTTTTAGCTTGATACATCGAAAACCGATCGCCATCTTGACCTTTACCTGTTCAAGCATATCCTCGAAAGAAGACATCCATACAAGTCCGTTGATTGGTATTGATATTCTTTCCTTCAGTTCTTCACCTCTTGCCTCTGCTACAGCTGATTCAAGGGCAAAGCGAAGGGCAGGGTAGGAGAGCATATCGTCAGGCCAAGTGCCATTAAGAACAGAGGGAAGTGCCTTTTCTGCCAATCGTTTTACCTCTGGAATGTCAGGATAGGCATTTCTATCGCATGAGAGGTCGGGGAGGGGAGCAAGCTCGCCTGTGCCTTTCTTTCCTGTTGTTTTATCTGTTAGCGTAATGAGGTACATCTCGTGAAGGGAATATTCTCCACGAGATGTACGTGCTGGTTTCTTGAAATGAAGAGTTTCTTTTGAAATGCTTAGCTCCATGGATAATTTTCAAATTTCAAGTCTCAAGTCACAATTCAAAGATTATCCGCATTTACCTGATAGTCGGGCTGAAAGTCCAAAAGCACTTAGCCTAGGGCATCGCCCTAGGAAAATGTTTGTCGGTAATTTCGCCCTGTAAGGGCAAAAGCTCTAAAATGGAAAATGCTTTTGCCCTTACAGGGCGTTAGCTATCCTTCTATTTTACCCAGGGCGATGCCCTGGGCTAGTAGCTTTTGCCCCTTCGGGGCGCTATCGGGTGATTGCGATAATTTCCAATTTTCAATTATCAATTTTCAATTGCCAATGGCCTACGGCAACGGTTTCCCCCAGTTAGGCTTGCGCTTCTCGAGGAATGCGCGACCACCTTCCTGAGCTTCGTCCATGAAGTAATAGAGTAAGGTGGCATCACCTGCAAGTTGCTGAATGCCCGCCTGTCCGTCAAGTTCGGCATTAAGACCAGCCTTGATCATACGGAGAGCCATTGGAGAACGTTCCATCATAGTCTTTGCCCATGAGATACATTCATCTTCAAGCTGATCGTAAGGCACAACCTTGTTTACCATACCCATATCCTCTGCTTCCTTGGCTGTATAGAGACGGCACATGAACCATATTTCGCGTGCCTTCTTTTGGCCAACGATACGTGCGAGGTATGAGCTTCCGAAACCTGCATCGAAGCTTCCAACCTTTGGGCCTGTCTGCCCGAACTTCGCATTCTCGGCTGCAATGGTGAGGTCGCAGACGAGGTGAAGTACATGACCACCACCAACTGCAAATCCGTTTACCATAGCTATTACTGGCTTTGGCAATCGGCGAATCTGCATCTGTACATCAAGCACGCTTAGACGTGGCACGCCTTCATCATCCACATAGCCACCACGACCTTTCACGTTCATATCGCCACCTGCACAGAAAGCCTGCTGACGAAGATACTCCTCGTCTGTCTGTCCTTCCTTGCGTGGTGTCTCAGCACCTGTTAGGAGTACTACGCGAATATCTTGGTTCTCACGACAAATAGCGAATGCCTCTGACAACTCCTTGGTTGTCAATGGCGTGAATGCATTACGATAGCGAGGGCGATTGATAGAAATTTTTGCTATGCCCTCTGCATATTCAAGGATGATATCCTTGAAAGGGTGTAGGATTGTCCAGTTCATATATTTATAATTATGGCCTCTCCCCCCGCCCTCCCCCGTAGGGAGGGAGCTGGAAGGCGATGGCATGTTTATTATTCAATTTTAGTTTTTGGGGGATCCTGCTCCCTCCCTACGGGGGAGGGCGGGGGGAGAGGCCACTTCCACCAGCCTTGGGGCATTTCCCCCTTCTTCCGTCAGCCAGTCAATAGCATTCGCAATATCTTCTGCCTTGCTGACTGCCTTTCTTGAAATGCCGTATTGATGACAGGCGCCTACGGCTGTTGTGTGGTGTGATGCCATTACGTATTCATCACGAGCAGGAGAGTTTTCCAAGCCTGGTAACTGCTTAAAAATCTCGCCACCTCCATTATTTAAGAGAAGTATGCGGAGATTAGGTTTCAGATGCATGTTCCAGAGTGCATTCTGGTCATAGAAGAAACTGAGGTCTCCGATAACGCAATATACGTTTCCTTCGCTTACGAGTGAAGCACCTACGGCTGTGGAGAGTGAACCTTCTATTCCGTTGAGCCCACGGTTGCAGAATACGAAATGATTGGCATGACGTGCTGCAAGACGTATGGCGGTTGAGTTTGCGTAATACACATCCGACTCTTTCGTCATGCGTTTTTCCAGTTCCTGAACGGCTTGTTCCGTGATTTTGACAGGCTGTTTCTTCGCATCTTCCCTTACGGATGAGAGAAGTCTGTCCCAGTTCATGCCAAATGCGTTCTTCTCTAATTGGAGAATTGAGGATAAATCCTCAAGAACTGTTGTGGCTGTTCCCTGAAGTATATAGCTTGCGTGCTGTGTGATGTCCTCAATCTGCATTCGCTCGTTGAGCATCACAATTGTGCAGTCGTCAAGAGTGCGCATGAACTGTCGCAGACGCTTGCTGATGGTTGTGCTACCTATGTATAATAGGAAATCAGGCTTGTATTCTTCCGTATTAGAGCCTATCTTTGCAAATGTATCATCAAGACTTGGCGAAGGATCATCGGAAGAGAGTGGTTCTGAAAGGATTGTTATACCTTCACGGAGTTTTGCTATTGCCTTAGTTGGTATCTCGTAGCGTTGGCTCTGTCCTATGACGAACATGGGGCGTTGTGAGCGTGAAAGCATATCGAGGAAGTATTTCCTTTCTATCTCGTCTGACCAACGAAGTGGATATATGCCCTGAAGTTCTGGAAGTTCCTTTGTGGAAAAGTCAAAGAGAGGTTCGGTTATTGGCACGTTGATATGCACAGATCTCTTTGTCGTCATCAAGGTTAGGATAGCCTCGCAAACAAGTCGGCGACAATGCCATTGTTCCACCTCGTCCTTACATTCAGGCAGATTTACGCTTTTCTCAACAAAAGAGCCTAAGGCATTTGGTTGTGGCATAGTTTGACCGTCAAGCTGACCTATCCAAGCTTGTGGCCTATCTGCCGAGATGACTATTATTCCACGATTCTGATAAGATGCCTCTGCTGCTCCTGGTAGGGTGTTGAGAAGGGCAGATCCAGATGTCACGCAGACAGCAACCATATCGCCTGTCTGATGTGCTATTCCTAAAGCCACGAAAGCAGCAGAGCGTTCATCGGTCACAGGATGACAGATGAATTTCGGTGATTCGTTGAAATTATGTACGATAGGAGCGTTTCGACTTCCAGGGCACACAACAATGTGCTCAACTCCGTAGTCGATTAGCAGAGAGGTTAGTATGTTGATATTGTCCTTGGAAGAAAACATCGTATAAATGAAAAATTAAAAATGAACAATGAAAAATACAGTTTACGTTTTATGCGTATTCTCATTCGCAAGATATGCTAAATCGTATTTTATAATTTTTCATTGTTCATTTTTCATTTTTAGAAAAAAGGTGGTCGCACCGATGATGTGATGAAAACTCCGAGTTAAAAAGATTTGAGGACTCCCCGTCTTTGTAATCCATCGGCTTTTCAGCTTTCCTGATGTGATGTCACCCGAAGTGTTTATGCCATCAGGAATAATGGCCCGCCATTGACAAAAGAAGCTGTCTCGGTTTTCAGAATTATTTGATGAGTCTCCCGATCGAACCGGTGCGACCGAATATTTCTTTGTTTTTATGTCTGCAAAGGTAATAATTTTTTTCGATAATCCATTGAATTTGTCGAAAAAATTATTCTTCAGCCAAAGATTGCATCACCCTTTGCATATTTTCGAGCATAGTATTCATGTTCTCTGGTGTCTTGCAAACCGCAAGGAAGAGGTCGTTGAGGTCTATGTCGTCAGGTGTGTTGACTGGTGAATTGTGTAGCAAAGTCTGCATATTATCAGCAAGAAGTCGGTAGATGCAAACAACATTGGCAGGCTTTGTATGTGCCTTTACTGCCTTTCTGCCTGACTGATATCCTCTTATCACAGCTATCACCATAGCACGAATGGCGATTTCTGGTAATACCTTGCCAGCCTCCAAAGGTGCCATATCCTCGTTTATCACCTCAAAATATTCCTCGATGCTCATTACATGACCTTGCAATACAGCATAGAAGTTTCTGCGATACTCGTCAGCCATGAGATTGAAGAGCTTGTCCGTGCGACAAGCGTGCTGCATCATCGTCATGGAATTGAGAGATGCAGGATCAGCTTCACGAAGACGTTGCTCCAACTGTTCGTGAGATGGATAGTTGACAATGGCGATAGCATCAAAGATACTCTCATAGAGGAACTGAGCCATTTCCTCGTAGTGCTCAAGCAGCAATTGCTTCATCTGACGAGGCTCTACGCTCTGCGGACCATTGGCTTCTGGCAGGCTTCCTTCTACTATTCCCTCAACGAATGAGGAGAAGAAACCTCTGACTATTGCCGGTATTATTCTTGGTGAGTTCATTTGAAAGTCTTGAATTTATACCCTTGTGATATAAGCCATTCCAATGACTCTGGGAGAGCTGTCTGGAGTTTATCTATACTCTTCAGGGAATCATGGAAGGTGATAATCGAACCATTGCGAGTGTATGTCTTGATGTTGTTGACCACATCATCGGCTGTAAGAAGCTTTGAATAGTCGCGTGTCACGACATCCCACATCACAACCTTGTATTTCCTGTTGAGCCAGATATACGCCGCTGGTCTCATCCATCCGTGTGGTGGACGGAAATACTTGGAGTGAATCAGCTCGTTAGCCTTGTTGGTATTCTTCACATACGTCTTCAGGGTATGGCGAACGCTACCCATGTGGTTGTATGTGTGATTTCCCACCTGATGCCCCTCGGCCTTTATCCGCTCATAAAGATGAGGGTATTTACGCACATTGTCACCCACCATAAAGAATGTGGCCTTCACCCCATATTTTGACAGAGTGTCAAGAATAAAGGGTGTTGCCTCTGGAATCGGTCCATCGTCAAAGGTGAGATAAACCGAATGCTCCTTTGGATCCATTCGCCAAAGTGCTTTGGGATAGATCCAACGGAGCCATATGGTAGGTTGTTCAATTATCATTGTTCACCGAAGTTGCCACCGCGATTATGATATACGGCCATGAGATTCTCAAGTTCCTTGCCCTTCTTCTGTGTAAGCTGAGCATCATATTTTGATGTTATCTCAAGTATGCGCTGCATAGTATAGAAGTGGAGCAGACATTCACGCTGAGACTGGTTGAAACGCTTGTCGTTCAGAGACAGATACCAAGAGAGATACTGCTGGCTGTTCTTCCACATATCGTTGAGAACCTCCTCTGCCTTCTTCTTGTCTCCAACGGCATAGTAGCCCTGAAGGAAGTCCATGCCACCGCTCAGGTATGTCATAGGAACATTGTATGTAGGCAGAACCTTCTCTGCGTATGCGAGAATCTTCTTAGCCTTGTCTGTCTTACCTTCCTGAAGAAGATGTGTGATAAGCATACCGAACAGACGGCGATGTGTGAAGCACATACGCATTACGGTCTCGTCAAGATAGAGTCCCTTCTTCTCAAGACCACCGAACTTGAACTTGTTCATGACATTATTGTATGTCTTCTCTGTATCGAAGTTGGTCTGATCGTTTGTAGCGAATGGTGTGATACGGTTTACAAGACCTTCCTGAATGAAGTTGTCGCCGAGGTTCATGAAGTTCTCAGCACCTACGGTCAGGGCAACGTACAGAGGACGTGTCCAGTTGGCGTTGCTTATCATTTCAAGCATCATGAGGTCGTTCTTGTAGAGAGCACGCTTGCCCTTGAGAGAGATTACCATCTTCTCTGGAATCTGAATCTCATTTCCGGCAGAATCGCGTGGAATCATCATGCCGCTCTTCCTTACTGCATTTGCGTCAATAGTGAGATAGAGGGTATCAGTTGGGATGACGTGCATCTCGCCCTTACCACCACGAACCCAGTACTTCATCACGTTGTGGATGTCGAATGGATCCTCACCATACTGCTTGCTTGCTTCCTCTGGATGCTGAGCATAGAACTCCTTGATCTGACTCTTCAGCTCTGGAGCAACCTCGATATAGTCGTTTGTGCCTGAGCAATAGTCAAGACGAGTCCAGGTGATAGGAAGTGCTGGAGACTCGTATGCCGGACGCATCATCTGGTCAATATACCAGTCTGTCTGGAGATATGAAAGGTTGCAGACACGAGCATCTGTACCTACACCCTCAACATCCTGATTATACCAGAGTGGGAAGGTATCATTATCACCATTAGTATAGATGACAGGATATGTGCCTTCCTGCATAGAATTCAGATAGTTCTGACCAAAGTCACGACAGCAATAGCGACCTGAACGATCGTGGTCGTCCCATGTCTGTGAAGCCATCTGAACAGGAACAAGCAGACCTGCACCTCCGATGATTCCTGCAAGAACCACGTTCTCCTTCTTTGTCTTGCGAGAGATAAGGTCGATGATAGCAGCGATACCCATACCGCACCAGATAGAGAATGCGTAGAATGAACCTGCGTAAGCATAGTCACGTTCACGAGGCTGCAAAGGTGTCTGGTTAAGGTAGAGAACGATAGCGAGACCTGTCATGAAGAACAGGAAGAACACTACCCAGAACTGCTGGATACCCTTCTTTCCGCGGTATGCCTGCCAGAAAAGACCGATAAGACCGAGAATGAGAGGCAGACAATAGAACACGTTGTGTCCCTTGTTGTTCTTCAGCTCGTCTGGAAGGAGATCCTGATTGCCATACATTGCGTCGTCAATGAATGAGAAACCTGTAATCCAGTTTCCATGCTCAAGCTCACCATGTCCCTGAATGTCATTCTGACGACCTGCGAAGTTCCACATGAAGTAACGCCAGTACATGAAGTTACATTGGTATGAGAGGAAGAAACGGATGTTCTCCATCATAGTCGGCATGTTTACTGTCATCATCTGACCACAACGGTCATACTCGATAGGATAAGTATCAATACCACCCATCCAGTCCTCGTATGCCTTAACGTGATTTCCGTCAGAGCTATGCATTCTTGGGAAGAGCATATTCTGGGCATATACGTAAGAATCCTTTGTGCGGACTGTGAAGTATGAGTCCTTCTCGTCTGCTGATTTCTTTTCTACACGCTGGATTATAGGGGCACCCTCCTTCATTACAGGACGGCACATTCCCTGCTCTTCGTCAACTATGAGTGCTACCTGTGAAGCGTATGTAGGACCATAGAGCAAAGGACGATCACCATACTGGTCACGGCTAAGATAGCTACCGAGAGTGAAGATATCCTCTGGTGAGTTCTGATCCATAGGTGGGTTAGCACTTGAACGAACCACGATGAGGGCGTATGTAGAATAGCCGATCATCAGCATCAGCATACAGCAGAGAGCCGTGTTCTTAACACGAGAAGTCACATAATATACCTTGGTCTTCTTGTTCTTGAGCTGAAGAGCACAATAGAGCAAGGCAAGGATAACGATGCCTGTAACAAATGCTGACCAGCCATAGCCGTAGAATGGAATACCGAGCATTCCAACGGCAAGAAGGAATGATATATTTGTCTTCTTGAAACTCTTGTCAACATAGCTCTCGTAGATAGCCCATACCACAACGCCAACAAGAAGGGCGATATAGATAATCTCACCTGTGTTGAATGGCATTCCGAGGGTGTTCACGAAGAACAACTCAAACCAACCGCCAACGGTTATGATACCTGGTACAACGCCATAGAGTACGGCTGCTACGATAACGACACTTATGGCAAGTGCTATGAGCGAACCCTTGAGGTCTGCATCTGGATAACGCTTGTAGTAATATACAAGTACGATGGCAGGAATACAGAGCAGGTTCAAGAGGTGAACGCCTATTGACAGACCTGTCATATAGGTGATAAGCACCAGCCAACGGTCTGAATGAGGACTGTCTGCATTATCCTCCCATTTCAGAATCATCCAGAATACTACTGCTGTAAAGGCACTTGAATAGGCATAAACCTCACCCTCAACGGCAGAGAACCAGAATGTATCGGAGAATGTATAGATGAGAGCGCCAACCAAGCCTGAAGCCTCGATGGCTATTGTCTTTGTGGTGGTTAGTTCATCCCAGTTGTCAATGAGCAGACGACGGACAAGGTGCGTTATCGTCCAGAAAAGGAACAAGATACACGTTGCCGACAAGAGAGCACTCATGGTGTTTACCATACGTGCTACGTCTGAAGGATCGCTAACGAATTGGGTGAATAGGTTGGCTGTGAGCATAAAGAATGGTGCGCCAGGTGGGTGACCAACTTCGAGCTTATAGCCGGTAGTTATAAATTCAGGACAGTCCCAGAAAGAGGCTGTAGGTTCAATGGTAGAGCAATATACAAAGGCTGCAATAAAGAATGTTACCCAGCCGAGTACGTTGTCTATCAGTCTGTACTGTTTCATTTATTTACTTAAGTATTTATAAAATGATGTTTTATCCTTTTTAGGAATTTGTTATTATCCAATTCCGTGCAAAATTACTAAATATAGTGTAGAAAAAAGAATGAATTTCAGAAAAAATGCGAATTAAGGCTTGATTTTGTTTTCTTTAACTTTTTGAGGGTTGGAAAGTAGCTATTCTGAAATTCCAAGGAAAATCTGTCCTTCATAGGGTGAAAATACCATTTAATTGCTATTAAAATACTATTAATTTACCATTAAAATACCATACTTAATGGTATTATAATGGTATTATAATGGTAATATAATGGTATTATAATGGTATTATGATGGTATTATCATCGGACTTACAAAGAATTTAGGGGGAAACTATAAAGGACTTACATTATTCACAGGTTTGATGTTTTTCTTCAAAATTATAGTGGTAAATTTGGAAATTTACAGGATATTGTATAAAAAACAGAAATAGCCAGAGGGATAGGCCTCTGGCTATTTCTGTTTACTCTGTTTCAATAAAGCATTTTGGGATAAAATCATACTGTCTGCAATCTTCTCCTATCGTTTTGAAGCATACAAACTCATTAATCCCGATAATGTCTTTTATTTGATCGTATATTTCTGTATCTTGTAATGCAACGGGGGAACTTGAAGTTATATATTTTAACATCTCGTCTTTTTTCCGAGAGAAAAAAACTTGTGTGTCTTGATAACCAAATAATTTCTGATGCTCATCATCGCATCTCACGCAAAAATATATTAGGTAGTTTTTGAATTCTTCATTTGATAGCTTGTGCATGGCATGAAGTATCCCTTGGTTGACATACATTATAGCCATGTTAATAAAGAATGTGTCATAGCTTTCTTTGTCTATGAAATCATCAAGACAATCCAATTGCTCTAAATAATAGTACATTGGCATCTGTTCTTCTGTCTCATAGTCATACAGAATATCATGATAGTTTATATATCTTTTGATAGACGGAATGATTGCATATTTCTTTGCGTCTCTTCTTATTCTCATATTATTTTTATCCTATGATCTCCCAGAACTCTTCTGGTAAAGATATGTTTTCTATGTTCTTTGCATCCTTGAATAGTGGGGCGATTTCTTCGGCTCTGAAACCTGCTATGCCACAGCCTATTGGGGTGACGAGAAACTGCTTGTCAGGATGCTGTGAGGCATAGGCTATGAACTCGTCAACGTATGGCTTGATGGTTTCTACGCCTCCTTGCATGGTAGGTATGGCGTATGACTGTCCTTGAATGCCAACGCCCTTGCCCATTTCTGCTCCGAAATGCAGACGAGCCATTCGGGCTGCTCCTCCTGCGTGGATGCCTCCAAGATTAGAGCCAAAAACGAATATCTCGTTTGGCTCAAGAGTGGTAATAAACTCTGGTGTTATTCTATTTTTCTGCATAATTTAGGTATAGTTATAATGGTTTAGACTTATATAAACGGCCAGGCGATAATCAAATATCTCATTACCTTGCCTATTCCTATGCTTAGGAGCGTTATGAAAACATTGGCCCTCATAAGACCGAGTAATATTGATATTGCGCTACCTAAAAGTGGAAGGAAGGCAAAGAATCCCATCCAGGCACCTCGTCCTCCCATGAACCGTTGGGCTTTGTCGAGACTTTCCTTCTTTACATGGAGATATTTCTCAATCCAGTCTATTCTTCCCATTCGTCCTACGCTATAATTGAACATAGAGCCTGCGGTATTGCCTATTGAGGCGTATATCACCATTTCCCAGGGATCAACGCCGGCTGCAAGCATAGCCAGCATTACTGCCTCTGATGAAAATGGAAATACGCTACCTGCAATAAATGCTGCTATCAGCATTCCGATAGGACCGTATTGTATCAGGAAATCAAGCATGTAGTTATAGGATTGGAATTTTGAAATATGAAGTATAGATCGCCATTATTGATACCATCGCTACTATCGCCATTGTCGTGATGAAAACGATGTTTGTCACTTTTGTGCTTGTCAAAGAGAAATAATGAGCAGCCAATGGACAGACGGCAATCGTAAGCATAGCAAGGGTATAGTCAGCATAGGCTGGCACTATTGGCGTTATGACTGCGAAAAATATTGCCAGATAGATGATTACGTCGTATAGACTTCTTGTTTTCATCTTGTCCTTATATGCCGTGCGGACAAAATGAATCCATCCTGTCCCCATCAGGATCAAAAGTATGGCATAAAATACGATTTGCCCAGTTGTGATGTTCGAGTAGTCGAATACAACCGAACCATCATACAGAGCCTTGAAATGGTTCTTTAGCCAATCTGTGTTTTCCTTATATACAAAATATGGGATTAAAACCCAGTAAGGGAGTATTGTTCCCATAATGATAGCACTAATAGCCTTAAATGATATGGCATATAGTGGAGTACACAACAAAAAGATGACTATTGGTAGAAAGTATAGGAATGGTGTCCATATTATACTTCCTATACTGATTATGAGTGCTATGCAGAATATGCTTGGCACTTCTTCCTTGTTCTTATAGCAGAAAAGCAGAAGGAAGGTGCAAAGCCCCATTAGCGTCTGAATGGTTATTGTCTGCCAGCTTGTGGCTATTGTTGCTTGCATCGTTGCAAGCCAGAGAAACACGCAAGACATCATCCTTGATCTTATTCTCAGGAGTGCGTTGCGGTTGTTCATCTCTGCTATCAGATAGGTTGAAAAGCCCGTCAGCAGGAGTGGTACCCATAGTTTCTGGGATACCAATCCTGCTGCAAGCCATATCAGTATGCAGATTATTGCTGATACTGGTAGGGATAGTGAACTTTCTGCTACTCTATTCTGGAAACGTTTCATCAGGTTAAATGAATAATGAAAAGTGAAAAATGAAAAATACAAGTTACATTTTTTGCTCTATAGTAGTAATCTGTATTTTATAATTTTTCATTTTTAATTTTTCATTTATTAAAGATCCTGTCCTATATCCGAACGGAAGTACTTATCCGTAAACTGGATCTTCTGTGCCTCGGCAAAGCTCTTTTTCAGAGCCTCTTCCTTGTCCTTGCCGTAAGAGCTAACAGCAATCACACGACCGCCGGCTGTTACTACCTGACCGTCCTTGGTCGCAGTTCCAGCATGGAACACGATACTTCCCTCAACATCCTTGATGCCTGTGATAGGGTAGCCCTTAACATATTCCTGTGGATAGCCACCACTAACGAGCATAACGCAAACAGCAGCACGCTCGTCAAATTCGATAGCACGCTTGTCAAGATCCTCGTTTGCAACACCCTCGAAGAGATCCACGATGTCACTCTTCAGACGAAGCATAACGCTCTCAGTCTCAGGGTCTCCCATACGGCAGTTGTACTCGATTACCATAGGCTCGCCATTCACGTTGATAAGACCGAAGAAGATAAAGCCCTTATATACGATACCCTCTTCTGCAAGACCTTCAACTGTTGGACGGATGATGCGCTCGTCAACCTTCTGCATCCATTCCTTTGTTGCGAATGGAACAGGTGTCACGCTACCCATACCGCCAGTATTAAGACCTGTATCATGCTCACCGATACGCTTGTAGTCCTTTGCCTCTGGAAGAATCTTGTAGTTCTTGCCATCTGTCAGAACGAATACTGAGCACTCGATACCTGAAAGGAACTCTTCGATAACGACACGTGAAGAAGCGTTGCCGAACATACCACCAAGCATCTCGCGAAGCTCTTTCTTTGCCTCCTCAAGATTGTCGATGATGAGCACACCCTTACCTGCACAAAGACCGTCAGCCTTCAGAACGTAAGGAGCCTTCAAGGTCTCAAGGAACTTACAACCTTCCTCTACATGATTGCCATCGAATGTCTCGTAAGCAGCTGTAGGGATGTTATGGCGCTTCATGAAAGCCTTTGCGAAGTCCTTTGAGCCTTCGAGAACAGCACCAGCCTTTGAAGGACCGATAACAGGAATGTTCTTTGTGCGCTCGTCATTCAAAAGATTGTCGTAGATGCCCTTTACAAGTGGATCCTCTGGACCTACAACTACCATATTAACGCCATTCTCAACAACGAATGCCTTGATAGCCTCGAAGTCGTCGGCCTTGATAGCCACGTTTTCACCAACCTCACCTGTTCCTGCGTTACCAGGAGCGATGAAAAGTTTCTCACACTTTGCGCTTTGCGCAATCTTCCATGCTAAGGCATGCTCACGGCCGCCTGAACCTAATAGTAAAATCTTCATATAAGACCTTTATCTGTTATTATTAATTTCGTGTTGTATGTTGAAATGAAAAATGAAAAGTGAAAAATGAAAAATGAAAAATACAAGTTACCTTCTTCGCTCTAAAGTTGTAATCTGTATTTTATAATTTTTCATTTTTAATTTTTCCCATTTAGATAATCCTCAAAATACCTCGTAATCCTCTCATGCAGATGCACGCTCTTATGCCCTTTCATGTTATGCCCCTCGCCTGGGTATGCGAAGAAATCAGGCTGAGTGCCAGCCTCGCTACAAGCGTTAAGGAACATAAGGCAATTCTGAGGAACAACCGTAGGGTCGTTCATACCTGTGATGATCTGAAGCCTGCCCTTGAGGTTCTTTGCCTTGTTCAAGAGAGAGGTCTGCTCGTAGCCTTCTGGATTCGTCTGAGGTGTGTCCATATAGCGCTCGCCATACATAACCTCATACCATTTCCAGTCGATTACAGGACCACCTGCCACACCTACCTTGAACACGTCAGGATAGTTGGTCATGAGAGATATTGTCATGAAACCGCCAAAGCTCCAGCCATGAACGCCAAGTCTGTCGGCATCAACGTATGGAAGAGACTTTAGATAGTTCACACCACACATCTGATCCTTCATCTCTTCCTGACCAAGATGACGGAATGTTACCTGCTCAAACTCCTTGCCTCGGTTCTCTGAACCTCTATTGTCGAGAATGAAAAGGATATATCCTTTCTGAGCCATATAGGTCTCCCAAGAGCGTGAAGCCCAATGCCATGAGGCATCCACGTTATGAGCATGAGGACCGCCATAGACATATACTACGGTTGGGTACTTCTTATTAGGATCGAAATCAGCAGGACGAACCATTCGCCAATAGAGATCCGTTACTCCATCAGCAGCCTTGATAGTTCCGTTGATATACTCTGGAACCTGATAGCCTTCCCACGGATTCTTTGCCGTAAGATAGCGTACAGGCTTCTTGTTTGTTGCGAAGAGAATGTCGATATTATGCGGAACCGTAGGCTCTGAGTATGAATCTGTTATGTAAAGACCAGACTCGCTCAACTTGCCTTTGTGTACGCCCTTACCTTTGTCAAGCATGGTGCGCTTACCTGTCTCTATGTTCACGCTCCATAGGTTCATCTGGAGAGGATTAGCCTCGTTGCTCCTGATGATTACGCTCTTTGTCTTTGCGCAGAAACCGAGAATCTCATCCACCACGAAATTTCCCTTCGTCAGTTGCTTTAGATTGAGGTCTTTGTTAAGATTCCCCACATACAAATGCATATACCCATCCTTCTGACTCCACAACAGGAACTTTTGGTTGTTCCAGGGAATGAAAGAGATAGGATGCAGAGGCTCTACATATTTCTCGTCCTTCTCCGTGTAGAGAGTGCGGATTTTCTCGCCACTTTCAGCAGAATATTCATCAAGAGAACAATCGTTCTGGTCACGGTTCAATTCAAACAGATAAATTTTCTTGCTGTCTGGTGACCATGTGATATTAGAGAAATACCTGTCTGTTGGATCTCCCACGTTGAGATAGATAGTCTTCTGGGAATCAATATCATATACTCCAATCGTCACCTTATGGCTCGTCATACCAGCCATAGGGTATTTGTCCGGATCATGCTTTGCTTCCCTCTGGAAAAGGTCAACCTGTGGATAGTCTGCCACCATACTCTGATCCATACGATAGAAAGCAAGTTTCTTGCCATCCTCTGACCAGAAAGTACCTTTCTCAATACCGAACTCATTCCTGTGAACGCTTTGGCCATAGACAATCTCCCTACTTCCATCGGTTGAAAGCTGGGTTGTCTTACCATCTGCGGTACGCACAAAGAGATTATCCTTGTCAAGATATGCGTCAGCCTTACTCTTGGCATTCCATTCCAACGAGCCTTTCTTGTCCTGACTCCATACCAGTTTCTTTGCCTTGAAGTCAACGAGCATACGCTTTGTCTTGTTGCTTACAAGTACAAGCGACTCTCCTGAGTATGGAAACTTGGCATTAAGAAGAGTCCTGACCACATTCTCACCTTCAAGACCAGCCCAAGCATTAAGGTCGCTGAGGGTGAAAAGATGCTTCTCACTCGCATTCACCTTATTAATAAGGGAAACGCTCTCCACGTCAAGATGCATCAGCTCGTCGCCCCACCATGTGGTGTAGCGGTTCTCAGGACGCATATTGCGATAGTTCGTACCGCCGAAGTTAAGATCCTCCAGCGTGAACAACTTCTTGTCCTGTGCCTGCATCATAGTCGTGGTTAGGAGTATCAGAAATAATATGAAAAGACGATTAATCCTCATCATCGTCCATGAAATCTGCCTTGAATTTACTATCGCGCTTGCCGCCTTTGCCGCCCTTGAAGTCGTCACGCTTGCCGAATGGCTTTCTGCCCTTACGATCCTCGCGGTCAAACTTCTTGCCGCCCTTCTTGCGGTCGCCATTATCACGATCCTCATGCTTGAAGTTCTTGCGCTCCCTATGCTCACGCTCCTGCTTCTCAGCCTCACGACGACGCTCAAGTGAGAGGAACTTGAATGAACGGATGTCCTGTCCCTCGTTCTCCTCCTGCTCGTCCATGCGTTGCTTGAACTCACGATTCTTCTTGAATCTATGCTTCTCGGCCATCTGCCTCTTCTCTTCCTCGGTCTTCACAACGCCACCTTCAGCACGGAAATCGCTGAACTTGCCGTTGAACAGACAATACTTCCTGAACTCACACTCAAGTGAACCGTTGTAGAGAGGAATCTTGATGCTTGGCTTCAGACGGATCTGCTCAAAGCATTCCTGACGATAGCTTAGAACCCATGCCTCGTTATCCTTGAAGCAGTTCTTCAGCTTGTCGCCTATCATCTTGTATGTAGCCAGAAGGTTTGGCGTAGAGATACGCTCTCCGTATGGTGGGTTTGTCACCATGATAGCCTTCTCCTTTGGCTGCTTGAAGTCGGCAAAGTCTGCCTGCTCTATTATGACATCCTTGCTAAGACCTGCTGCACGCACGTTGAGGGATGCTGTATTAACAGCCTTCATATCAATATCATAGCCGTAGATCTTATGCTCGAACTCACGTTCACGAGAATCGTCGTTATAGATCTCGTCAAAGAGGTCTGCATCAAAGTCAGGCCACTTCTCGAAGGCGAACTCCTTGCGGAAAACACCTGGTGAGATATTGCGTGCAATAAGTGCTGCCTCTACCACGATAGTACCAGAGCCACACATAGGGTCGATGAAATCAGTCTCGCCCTTCCAGCCTGTCATGAGAATCATACCGGCTGCAAGAACCTCATTCAGAGGTGCTTCTACGCTCTCCTGGCGATAGCCACGACGATGCAAAGACTCGCCACTTGAGTCGAGCGCAACGGTAGCGTCATTATCAGAGATATGAATGCTGATGCGTATGTCCGGACTTGAAACTGAAATGTTTGGACGCTCGCCTGTCTTTTCGCGGAACTGATCCACGATGGCATCCTTCACCTTGTATGTCACGAAGCGTGAGTTGCGGAAATCCTCCGAATAAACTACAGAATCAACAGAGAAAGTCTTTCCCTTCCCGATATACTCGCTCCAGTCAATCTCCTGTACCTTCTCATACATTTCCTCGGCTGATGAAGCCTTGAATGTTGCGATAGGCTTGAGAATGCGGATGGCTGTATGCAACTGGAAGTTGGCACGGTACATCATCTCCTTGTCGCCGATGAAGCTTACCATGCGATTACCCTTTTCAATATTCTTAGCTCCGAGTTCTGTCAACTCCTGAGCCAGTACTTCTTCAAGACCCATAAAGGTCTTTGCTATCATTTTAAATTCCATATCCATTAAGGTTGGTTGAGTTGTCGCGGAAACTCTTGTAAATCTTTGTATTTGGAGCTACATTCTCGGTAATCCAGATATTTGCGCCTATTACGCAGCCTTTTCCTATTGTTATCCTTCCGAGAATGGTCGCATTACTATAAACTATCACATTATCCTCAAGAATTGGGTGGCGAGGTATTCCCTTGATAGGGTTGCCGTTCTCATCAAGAGGGAAACTAAGTGCACCAAGCGTTACGCCCTGGTACAGCTTTACGTTGTCTCCGATGATACACGTTGCACCTATCACAACGCCCGTTCCGTGGTCAATAGTGAAGTGATGACCGATTGAAGCTGCTGGGTGTATGTCGATACCTGTCTCTGAATGAGCCAGTTCCGAGATCATTCGTGGGATGAGTGGTACACCAAGAACATGAAGCTCATGGGCAATACGATAGTTTACCAATGCCTTTATCACAGGATAGCATGAGATAATCTCGCCAAAGTTCACAGCAGCTGGGTCGCCGTTATAGGCAGCCTCTATGTCAGTTGCGAGTGTCTTACGGATCTCTGGGAGTCGTGCAATAAGCTGGTTAGTTATCTCTCTCGCTTTCTTCTGCAAACAATTGTCGTTGTCGAGACAGTCTTTGTCTTCATCGCAATCGTCATCAGCAAAGCACAGACCTGCCATTACCTGCTGGAAGAGCAGTTTATGCAATCTCTCAAGGTCAATACCGATGTGATAGGGTAGGGTGTGTCTGTTTACTGATGATTGTCCGTAGTAGCCTGGGAACAATATGCCACGGGCAAGCTGTATAATTTCGGATAATGCATCTCCTGAAGGCAGCGGATTGCCTTCCTGATGCTGATGGAACAGACCTTTGAGCGATTCGCTGTCTGAAAGTCTGCTCACAGTCTCGATGAGCGTCTTATTTGTACTTGATGGTGTCATCTTTTTCGTTGTGTCAATAAATTTGTTGCAAAATTAATAAAATTACTTATAAATAAAGAACTTTCGAAGAAAAAAAACAAAAATCATTTGCCATTTACCATTTACAAAGTACAATTTCGTGTTTTCCCTAAGTCTTTTCAAACGCAAAGTCGCCAAGACACAAAGTTTTTTCTTGAACACGAAAAACACGAAATAAACGAAAATGCACCTTGCGGTGCTTGGGGCTTTCAAGAAAATTCCCGACGATGGCCAGAAAATTTATTCCAGAAAAGTAAATTTATAATTATCCGCAATTACGTGACAGTCGGGCTGAAAGCCCAAAAGCACATAGCCTAGGGCATCGCCCTAGGTAGATGGAGGTTGGTAATTTCGCCCTGTAGGGTAGGGTGTTCAAAATCAACTTTCGAAACGAGACCGTTTTTTATGCGATTTCAATGCTCTAAAACATTGATATACAATATAAACGCTGTTTTTGAAGTCGTATTTTTTGGTCGCGCCAAGATTTGCATCCAAGACAAGACTGTTTTTATCTGATTTCAATGTCCTGAGACGTATGAATACAATACAAACGTCATTTTTGCCGCTATTTTTTTTGTCGCGCTCAAATTGTCAGTTTTGAACACCCTACCTGTAGGGGCAAAAGCATTACCTCATATTAGAGCTTTTGCTCTTGCAGGGCGAATGAATCACATTGGACATAATACCATAGGGCGATGCCCTAGGCTATGAGCTTTTGCCCCTGCGGGGCGCTATCTGGTTATAGTGGATAATCATTTTAATTTTCTGGAATAAATTTTCTGGTAATTTTGGATAATTTTTGTTCCGTCCAAGGAGCGTAAGCTCCATTTCTCTAACTTTTGATAATTTTTTTTCGTGTCCTTTGTGCTTTCCGTGTTCAAAATAAATCTCTGCGTCTTTGCGTTTAAAAATAAAAATTTTCTGGCCATCGTGAATAATTTTCTGGAAAACCCAAGGAGCGTAAGCTCCAGAACAATTCCCTTTCTCTAAATTTAAAATCCTTAAAAATTGTAATTCCTAATAGAGAATTTGTAATTTTTCTGTACCTTTGCAAAGATTTTTGTGATTCACAACGGTAATTCGTAATTAGTAATTCGTAATTCACAATTTGGTTTGAGTAAGAAGGCACAGAATTTTTTCCTGCTCTTCGGACTTGCTGTCCTTGGAGTTATGGTATCTCAACTGGATTTCCAGGAGGCGTGGCATGGTATGTGTCATGCAGGCTATTGGTTTGTTGCCGTTGTGGTTCTATGGGCATTTCTCTATATCTTTAATGCCTCTGCATGGTATATAATAATCCGCTCTGACGGAAGTCCTGAGACCCGAAAACTCAGTTTCTCATACATCTATCGCCTTACCGTCTCAGGTTTCGCACTTAACTATGCCACTCCTGGAGGACTTATGGGAGGAGAGCCATACCGCATCATGTCAATATCTCCGTTTATTGGCAAGGAAAAGGCATCCTCGTCGGTCATTCTTTATGCCATGACCCACATGTTCAGCCATTTCTGGTTCTGGGCTATAAGTATCATTTTGTTTCTCGTTACCCAGACCTTGACAACCAATCTCGCCATACTCCTTACCCTCTGTACGGGCTTCTGCATCCTCGGACTCTGGTTCTTTATGGCTGGCTATCGTAAAGGATTGGCAAATAGGGTGTTGAGCGTGGCTCGTCATATCCCGATACTAAAGAAATGGGCACGTCCTTTTGTCGAGTCTCATAAGGAACAACTTGACACTATTGATAGTCAGATTTCTGCACTTCATGCTCAGAATCCAAAGACATTTGTAACGGCTGTTCTCCTTGAACTTGTCTGCCGAATTGTTTCATCCTTGGAGATTTACTTCATCCTCCTTGTCCTTATGCCCGAGGTAAGTTTCATCCAATGTATTCTTGTCCTTGCCTTCACCTCCCTCTTTGCCAATCTCCTGTTCTTCATTCCCCTTCAGTTAGGAGGTAGAGAAGGTGGTTTCCTGATGTCGATAACAGCTTTCGGAATATCATCTGGTAGTGCCGCTTTCGTGGCTCTCCTTGTCCGTCTTCGTGAACTTATCTGGACGGCAATAGGGCTTGCGCTTATCAAGTTTAGTGGGAAATAAGGAATGAGAGCTGTAAAAGCGAGCCCTCTTGTGGAAGGAAAATAATCATTAAATTTGTTTTGAAGAACTTTTTGTGAGGAATTAGGGCATAGGCTTCAAGCTTATGCCTTCGCTCTTTGTAGGCTCTTTCTCCGAGGTTACTCCATCGTTACTCCATCGTTAGTCCATCGCATCTCCATCGTTTCGATGGACTAACGATGGAGTAACGATGGAGTAACGATGGGCTAAGTACGAAGAAATAGGGGAGTAACGAGGGTGGTGATTGTGGTCGGAATAGGTTCTGCGGTAAAGGCGTGTCATTCAATGTGCGACTTAAAAAATGTTTCGATAATACTGACAAATGTTATTATTTATAATAAAAACATAAGAAAAACGTCGTTTTTGTTTATTTTCTTCGGTAAATTTATTAATTTTGCATCTTGAAATGAAATATGCAATCATCGCAGCCGGGGAAGGCTCCAGACTTGCAGAGGAAGGAATCGCAGTTCCGAAGCCGTTGGTAAAGGTTGCGGGACAATGTCTCGTTGACCGCTTGATTCGTGTCTTTATGGCAAATGATGCCGAGGAGATTGTTGTGGTATGCAACGACCTCACGCCATTGGTTGATGAACATCTCAGGATGATAGAGCGCGACGGATTTGAGGGCAGGATGATTCCGCTTCGACATATAGTCAGGACAACACCGAGTTCCATGCACAGCTTCTACGAGTTGAGTCAGTTCCTAAAGGACTCTCCCTTCGTGCTCACCACGGTAGATACTATCTTCCGTGATGAGGAGTTTGCTGATTATATTGCGGCTTTCAAGGCTTCGCTTGCCGATGGCTCTGCCGATGGTATGATGGGCGTAACGGATTATGTGGATGATGAGAAGCCGCTGTATGTTAGGGCTACGGCCTCTCCCCCCGCCCTCTCCCGTAGAGAGGGAGCCGGTGTGCGGATGGAGACTATCACAGGCTTTCTTGATGCTGATCCTGATGGGACTTGTCCCTATATCTCTGGTGGCATCTACGGCTTGACTCCCAAGGCTATTGATACGCTTAACCGTTGTATGGCTGAAGGAAAGAGCCGAATGAGGAACTTCCAGCGCGGACTTATAGAGGATGGTCTTCGTCTCCTGGCATTCCCTTTCTCGAAGGTGCTCGATATTGATCATGCGAAGGATGTGGAGAAGGCGGAAAGAATGGTGGCCTCTCCCCCCGCCCTCCCCCGTAGGGAGGGAGCCGGAAGGCGAAGAGACTGCTAATATAGGAAAGGCGTTTGGAGTTTGGTAGATAGAATATAATTGAAATTGGATGACCAATAGCAATAAAACGGATACTTCTGTTGCTCTCCGGCTCCCTCCCTACGGGGGAGGGCGGGGGGAGAGGCCGTGTTCTATTCTTTGTATCTTCCGTGCTCGCCGTTTCTCTCCCAATTCCGTGGAGAATGACAGGCTGATTCTTGAGGCTGTTGCCCACGAGATGGAGGGTATGGGCTATGAGGTGAGGATGATGACGGAGGAGGAAGTTATTTCGCTTGGTGTATTGCCAGAGGCGGATATAGTGTATTGCATGGCTCGAAGTGATGAGGCTCTGGAGATAATAGAACGCTCGAAGGCGTGTGTTGTAAATGCTCCAGAGGGTATCAGAGTGTGTGGCAATAGATTGGCTCTGACCGATATTATGCGGAGGCTGGATGTGCCTATTCCACCAGAAAATGGTGATGATGGTATCTGGCTAAAGCGAGGGATCGGAACGGCAGAGGTGGCAGAAGATACGGTCTTCTGTTCTTCGGAAGAGGAAATAGCGGAGGCTATGCGCAGGTTTGCCGATAGAGGCATAACGGATGTTTGCCGACAGGCTCATGTGGTGGGTGATCTGGTGAAGTTCTATGGCGTTGCCGATACGGATTTCTTCTATCACTTCTATCCAACGGACTCTGGTCGCAGTAAGTTCGGAAGTGAGGAGCATAACGGAAAGGCGCATCATTATCCCTTCTCCGTAGAAGAGATGAAAGTGGCGATTGATCGCCTTGCAAAGGAAATTGGTGTTATCGTATATGGTGGTGACGCGATAGTAAGGTCTGACGGCTCTTTCGTTATAATAGACTTCAACGACTGGCCTACGTTCTCACCTTGTAGGGAGGAGGCGGGGAAGGTAATTAGTAAATTAAAAATGAATAATGAAAAATTATAAAATACAAGTTAGTATTAACTTTCAAGTGTGACCTGTATTTTTCGTTTTCTACTTTTCATTTTATGATTTTAAATATATGAGTATTAAGGAATTTCGTAATTTGCTTCACAGTACGTATAAATCATACGATACGGAAGAGAATATAGACATATACTTCACTCGTCCGATAGGCTTGTTCTTCGCGCTTATCTGGAAACGACTTGGCGTGCATCCAAATGCGATAACCATACTCTCGTTCTTCCTTGGTGGAGCGGCGGGATGGTGTTTCTACCACACATCCCTGGAATGGAATATCTATGGAGTATTGTTTCTGATGTTTGCCAACTTCTGCGACTCAACAGACGGTCAGTTGGCTCGCCTTACAGGCAAGAAGACACTTACGGGCAGAATGCTTGACGGCTTTGCTTCTGACGTCTGGTACTTCTGTGCCTATGTGGCTATAAGTGCTCGTCTTATGTCAGAGAATATTCCGGGAACAGATGTGAAATGGGGCTTGTGGATATGGGCATTATGTACTCTTTCAGGTCTTAGGGGACATGCCGTACAAAGTCGCTATGCAGACTATTATCGCAACATCCATCTCTTCTTCCTTCTTGGCAAGGAAGGCTCAGAGCTTGATTCATACGCTTCGCAGAAAGCTTTAGCCGATAAATATCGTGCGGAAAAGAACTGGGTAGGTGTGCTGTTCTTTGCGAACTATGCGAATTATTGTCGTGCTCAGGAAAAGGGAACGCCAGAGTTCCAGAAACTGAAGGCTGTGCTTACGGAGAAATATGGCGGAATGGATAAGGTTCCGCAAGAGTTCAGGGATGAGTTCAGAAGAAGGAGCTTCCCTCTGATGAAATACACCAATTTCCTAACTCACAACTGGCGTGCAATAATGCTCTACATAGGTTGTCTGACTAATTATCCGTGGATATATCCACTCTTCGAGGTTACGGTTATGGCTCTGACCTTGGTGTATATGAAGAGGACGCACGAGAATATGTGTAAGGAGTTAAGTTATAAAATTAAAAATGAAAAATTATAAAATACAAGTTAGTAAATATTGCTAATGGAGATACACGAAAGAATGTAATCTGTATTTTTCATTTTTCACTTTTCATTTTTCATTTAACACATGACCGCAATACTCTTTGACTATGGTGCCACGCTCGACACATTCGGGCAACATTGGGGAATGGTAATATGGCATGGGTATGAGCATCTTGGCATTCCTGTAACGGAGGCGCAATATCGTGACGCATACGTCTATGGTGAGCGCACGCTTGGAAGCAAGGAGATAATCCGAAAGACTGATACCTTCCTCACAACCCTAAAGGTGAAGATAGACCTTCAGTTTGACTTCCTCCGTGATTCTGGGGCTTGGTTGCCTGAATCAGGGGAACGAAAGACAAGGCATGATGCCCTTGTGGAATATCTGTATTCCGGGCTTCAAAGGAATATGTCGCATACAAGACAGATCCTTTCGCAGTTGCGTGATAGGGGCATTCCTATGGCACTTGTCAGCAATTTCTATGGAAATGTGGAGACTGTGCTTGAAGAGATGCAGATTCGGGATTTCTTCTGCGATGTGATAGAATCGGCACAGGTCGGAATACGAAAGCCAGATCCTCGTCTCTATGCCCTTGGGGTGGAGGCGTTGAGAAAAAATGTGATGCCACGGCAGATGCAGGAATCAGATGTTCTTGTTGTTGGCGATAGCATTTCAAAAGACATTCTTCCTGCCAAGAGCCTGGGTTGCAAGACTGCCTGGTTTAAGGGCGAAGGGTGGAAGAAAGAGCCTGTGGATGAGACGATACCTGATTTCGCCATCAAAGATCTACAGGATATAATTCAATTGACAATTAAAAAATAAAACAGAACAGCTATCAAACATTTAATATCCATATTGCTACTCTTCATCTTCTGTCTGTCTGCCAATGCGCAGATGGATGGTAGTACCGTAAAGAAACGTGCCAACGACTCGTTGTTTGCTGACGTGAACCTTACTGGTGTAGAGGTGAAGGCAAAGAAGAAAAGATATTCCCGCAAGAATAACCCTGCCGTTGAACTCATGAAGAGGGTTATTGCGGCTAAGAAGCAGAATAAACTGACCAACAAGCCATACTACCAGTATCAGAACTATGAGAAGATGACAATATCCCTCAATGGCGTTACTGGTGAGATGCTTGACTCTGGCTTTATAGGTCGTACTCCCTGGCTGAGAAATCAGGTTGAATATAGTCCGCTGAGTGGTCAGTTGATACTCCCATTCATACTTGACGAGAAAGTGACAAGGGTGATGTATCGGAAGTCGCCTGAGAAACAGCGTACCCTTATCCTTGGAGAGCGTTCTGAGGGTATCAATCAGATCTTCGAGACTGGTAACATCTTCAATGTTCTTTCTGCTGATGCGTTTAGTGAGGTTGATATCTACGATAACAGCATACGACTACTTCGCCGTACCATGACATCGCCTATTGCGGATGATGCCATAGGGTTCTATCGCTATTACATCATGGATACTGTGAAGGTTGATCGTGATTCTTGTTTCCATATCTTCTTCACTCCTAACAATCCGCAGGACTTTGGTTTCAACGGAGATATGTATATTCTCAAAGATTCATCCCTTCATGTCAAGAAAGTGTCGTTGTCTATACCTAAGTCTTCTGGTATCAACTTTGTTGAGGGAATGCAGATAACGCAGGAATACACGCTACTGCCTTCAAATGACTGGGTACTTACCGTCAATGATCTTGTCGTGGCCTTACGTGTCAATCAGTCTATGGCTCATGGACTTATGGTGAGGACTTCTACGAGAAGTGACTATTCGTTTGATCCTATAGATGACAAGCAATTCGCAGGAGTTGGCGATGTCCGTAAGGATGCTGATGCAGAGATACAGGATGAACAGTTCTGGAGAACTAATCGTAAGGTTGACCTCACTACCTCGGAGAGGAATATGGGTAAGTTCGTAAAGGATGCCCAGAGTATGAAGGGTTTTAACTGGATTATGTTCTTCATACGTCCGGTTGTAGAGAACTTTATCGAGACTGGCTTGAATGGAAAGCCTTCAAAGTTTGACATCGGACCTGTCAATACGATAGTGTCGCATAATTTCATTGATGGCTATCGTGTGCGTTTGTCCGGACTCACTACTGCCAATCTCAGCCGTCATCTCTTCCTCTCCGGATATGTGGCTCACGGATTTGACACAAAGAACAACTACTATAAGGGTGAAGTGGTATATTCATTCAATCCGAAGAAATACCTCCCTATGGAGTTCCCACGCCGTACGTTGATGTTCCACTCCTCATACGATGTAATGTCGCCATCGGATAAGTTCCTCATCCATGATAAGGATAACGTGTTCACGGCATTCAAATGGGCAACGGTTGACAAGATGATGTTCTACCATCGTCACAAACTGGAGTTCGAATATGAGGAAGAGTGGGGATTGCGACTTCTTGCCAATATCAAGGTTGAGAAAAATGATGGTGCAGGCAATCTGCATTTCCGTTGTCTTTCCGATCCTGATACGGAAGTGTCTCTGCAAACAACGGAGATGCGCCTGGAGGTTGAGTTTGCTCCAGGCCGCACGTTTACCAATACGAAGCAGAACCGTATTCCAAACAACAATGACGCTCCTGTGTTCAAACTCTCGCACACGTTTGGATTGAACGGTTTCCTTGGCGGTAAGTATAGCTACAATGTTACGGAGGCAAGCTTCTACAAGCGTATCTGGCTTGATTCATGGGGAAAGCTGAACTGTAGGTTCAAGGGTGGCGTGCAATGGTCTCAGGTGCCTTATCCTCTGTTGATGATGCCGGCTGCAAATCTATCGTATATCGTTCAGAAGGGTTGTTTCAACCTCGTGAACAATATGGAGTTCCTGAATGACCGCTATGCCTCTGCCGACATAGAATGGGACTTGGCGGGTAAGATATTCAATCGTGTGCCATTGCTAAAGAAACTGAAATGGCGTGAGGTCGTTGGTTTCAAGACTCTCTGGGGAGGGCTTTCTGACAAGAACAATCCGTTCCTTGCGGAGAATCAGAATTCCACGGTATTGATGGAATTTCCTGAAGGATGTGCGGTGATGAACCCCAACCGTCCATACGCGGAGTTCTCTGTGGGCGTATATAATATATTCAGGTTTTTCCGCGTTCAGTATGTTCGCAGACTCAATTATCTCGAACTTCCTACTGCCACCAAGCATGGTGTAAGGCTGAAGTTTGAGATGACGTTCTAGGAGCCCACCCAGTCCCTCCCAAAGGGAGGGGTCCTCCCCCCTTACCCCCTCAAGGGGGAGTAGTTACATTCTTCAAATCAAGAATCATCAACCAATAATATAAATAGCAAGCAAAAACTCCCTTTGGGGGATAAATACTATAAAACATCCTTCCCTTTGGGAAGGCTTGGTTAGGCTTTAGGCTTATGGTAATCTTAGCAGACAGACAAGACATAACCCGTGCAGGACTTCAGTATATCATTACTGATATGTATCCTGCCATTGAGATGCATTATTCAGAGGATAAGGCATCACTTATCGAGCGTATCAAACAGTCGGATTTCCGTCCTTCCAATGAGGCGGTCGTGATACTCGACTATACCCAGTTTGACTTCGTCAATGATACTGAGCTGGCAATTCTTGCCGGACGATTCCCTCATTCACGCTGGATATTGTTTTCTGATGAACTAAGTGTTGATTTTGTGAAGAAGATAATATCTGTGGGTACTCAATTCAGTATTCTGTTGAAGGAGTCGCCTATGAACGAGATTCGTGAGTGTATCAAATATGCGCTCAACGATCATCGTTATATCTGTCAGCGAATGACAGAGCTTATGTTTGCTCCACAGCCACAACAGGTAGAGAAGGATCTCGTAGGCCTTACGAAGACTGAGACGGAGATTCTCAAGGACATAGCCCTTGGGCTTACCACAAAGGATATTGCAGAAAAACGTTTCTCTTCCTATCACACGGTCAATACTCATAGGAAGAACATCTTCCGTAAGCTCTCCGTGAATAACGTTCACGAGGCTACACGCTATGCCTTGCGTGCCGGAATCGTGGATGAGGCGGAGTATTATATATAAAAAAGACCCCTCCCCAGCCCTCCCCATAAAGGGGAGGGAGTAGTTTGTATAATAAATGATATGGCAGATTGCGAGAGAAGAATAAAAAAGAAGTTTGACTCGGGTTGTACTTCTTACCATCTTCTGAAAGATGGCGACCGCATCCTTATTGCCCTTTCTGGTGGCAAGGATTCCCTTATGCTCGCTCGACTGATGGCTCAGCGTGCGCGCATATATAAGCCGAGGATAACGGTTGAGGCTGCGCATGTCATCATGGATAACATACCATACGAGACTGACCGTACATATCTCCAGAATTTCTGTGATGAGCTTGGTATAAGATTACACATACTTCACTCTCGTTTTGATGAGAGTACCGATCCACGAAAGACACGTTGCTTCCTTTGTGCATGGAATCGTAGAAAGGCGCTATTTGAGTTTTCCGTGGCTAACGGATTCAATAAGATTGCCCTGGGGCATCATAATGATGACATTATCGTAACCTATCTGATGAACATCACCTTCGAAGGCTCTGCCCATACCATGCAACCAAGTCTGAAACTTGAGCATTATCCTTTGGAAATCATTCGTCCATTATGCCTTGTGCATGAGGATGATATTGCAAAGGTTGCGGAAAAACTGGGCTTTCAGAAGCAGAAAACCCTATGTCCGTATGAGGAAGTGACCAATAGAAAGACTATGGCGGATGTTTTCCGTCATCTACAAACTATAAATCCAGAAGCGAGATATTCGTTGTGGAGGGTAGTGACCCTACAATTAAGTGAAGAGTGAAAAGTGAAGAGTGAAGAATTTAAGTTTGTTATTGTAGTTTAGGGTTGTTAATCGCCCTTTCGCTATAAAATGTAACTTAAATTCTTCACTCTTCACTTTTCACTCTTAACTCCACCTATCCAATCATACTCTCCGCCAAACTGCGTGACTTATTGACATACGGATCGTCTGTAATTGTCATAAGCGACTCGGAAGCCTGATTGATGGTAGAGAAACATTTCTTCCATGAATCGCTTGTGTCGTAAGGCAGACCGGAGATGCGCTTCTTATAGTCCATCATGGCAATGGTGATGGAATAAAGTTCGGCACTTGGAAGGTTGCGCTGCTGTTCGGCTGTCTTGATTGTCGATTCAATTGACTGGAGGATCTGTGTGGTGGAATTGCCTGTCATAGCCACCCTCATGTGTGAATTTACTTCGTTGAACTCGTTGCGCAGACGGCACATGAGTTCGCGGTAATTGTGATACGTCCTGTCGTATCTGCTCATGTTCATAGGAATAATAGATGTTATGTGCCCGTAATCCCGCAGACACCGGTTTGACTTAATAACAGGCAGGTCTTCTGACTCGTCTTCATGCAGGCATTGTCTTCCCAAACCTATTGGTTCAGTGACTTCTTTCTAGTCTAAGGTCAAAGGGCTAAAGTCTAAGGTCTTTTGTCTTTTGTCCCTTATTGGTTGCCGGTATGTTTTTATAAGCTTACAGCATCGGGTAATGTCTCAGATTCACACTGCGTTCCCGTCTTAGTCCTGAAATTATCAGGAAACCTGTTATTGTGAAATTTCTCCGTTTGCAAAGATAGTGCGAATATTTTAATTTCACAAATAATTTGATGTTTTTTCTTATGAAATCGTATATTTTTCATCATTTATGAGTAGATTTGTAATGTAGAGTAGACAAGTGTAATCCCAATTAACAATTAATAATTAACAATTAACATAGGCTCGCGCGTATTGATTTCAATAAATAATTAACGTGAGTTACCTCCCTGCGGTCAGTGGGTCTGCGACAAATCTCGACGAAAAGCGCCGAAGGTGCGACACCTAACAGGGCAGTCCGTAAGGGCTGTTATATAAACATTTTTTAGGAATGAGGTCTGAAGGACCGACACCTATTATATTTATTAGGTGTCGCACCTACGGCGCTCACTATAAAAACATCATCATAATAACAGCCCTTACGGACTGCCCTGTTAGGTATCGCTCTTTCAGAGCTTCTTCAATCACGTGCGTTTCAGTAATATACGAGTCTGTGTATTTCATCGAACTCACGTTAATTTAACATTGGTTCGTGTGGAAGGCATACTCCGCCAGGCATGTTAATTGTTAATTATTAATTGTTAATTGAATGTTTTATTGTTTTTGTATATTCATTTCCGAAACCAAGAAACAAGAAAAAAGACACAGCCTGTAATCATCACGATTACAGGCTGCTATAAAAAATTACTTTAAAGATAACAAATACTTATTTTTTGTTCTTACAGTTAAATTATAAAACAAAACCTAAATTTAAATTTGCAAAATTATATCATGAATTTTAAAGGCTATTCCTTTCTATGAGGTTATGAGGTTAGAAGGTTATGTGGTCTTAAAGCAATTAAAAATTAATTTCTTAATCTCTTAATATCTTAATTTCAAAAGCATTCCGACCTTAAACCAGAAAACCTATAAACCTTGATTATTTCTTCATTCCATTTGCCTGATAGCTCTTGCCGTCAACCATGATATTGACCTGACCATTTGCCAATACCTTCCTTACGGAACTCTTTGCCACCAGACTATTGACTGTGCTCATACAAGTGGCGGTTTCTGCATAGTCATAGCGCTCAACGGTGTCAAGAACCCATTGGTCATCGCTCCATGCGTATGACTCAATGCTCGTATTCCTGCCATTGTCATCGTATGTATATTCCATCTTGTAGTTATTCTCACTCCTTCCCTGATCATCAAGCAAGCTGACGATCTCCGACTTCAGATTGCCCCTCTCGTCATACTCATAGCTTGTCCGTGGACCGTATGAAGTCTTCTCCTCATTGCCATCCCTTATGTCCCATGTCTGGCGAAGAGCATCCCTGCCGTCCTCGTTGTAGCCGAGCAATGACTTTGACACCATCATGAACTCACCATTCCTATATATATAGCTTACGGAGAAGTCACCGCTCTTCGAAACACCGTGCACATCCTTTAGCTGCACCTCCCATTTGCCGTCCACCCATGTGTAGGTATATTTCGTGTAACCCACTTCGGTGTATTCCAGTTCGGTCTTAGAGAAAGGCGTCCATGTGCCGTTATTCCATTGGTAACGGCATTCTCCAGCCAGCGAACCATCATCGTTGTATGAGAAAATGTTCTTGTTCTGAATGTTCCACTTGCCATTCTCCAGCTTATGAGCCACCACGCTAAGCATCTTGCCGTCAGCGTTATAGGTGTAGTATCTCTTCATGGTGCCCACAAGCTCATCGCTTGAGAAGTCAGTCTCCTCAATCTGATTGCCGTTAGCATCATACTTGAACTCGTATGAGTCAGTCCAGTTACCTTCGCTGTCATATATGGTCAGATTCGCAGGCTGTACGTTCCTCTGAGCATCGGCAGCATTAGCCATTGCGACCAGGAAGGTTATAAGTGTCCATATCTTTTTCATTGTTTAAGGTCTTTTTAATTGTTTAAGTCTTTGAATAAGTACGAATTACTAATTACTAATTACCTGTTTAGCTTTTGTCGCTCAATCCCTTCGATGGGAAAGGAAACTTGGTAATTCGTAATTAGTATTTAGTAATTCGTAATTACCTGTTGTTGGCAAAATTAAATATTTTTTTTCATAAAAGCAAGAAAAATCTAAAAAAAATTAAAATTTTATGCCTATTATGAGCCATATCCGCAAAAATACTCCTTACATCGCTTATTTCTCCTTTAGCGCAAACGTTTGTATGATTTTTAGACACAATTGTGTAAAAAAATCATACATATCATTCATTTCCGTCCACCTTTTCTTGGTGTTACGGATATTATGTGTTATTTTTGCAAAGGAAATACAAACGATATAAGTTTCGGGAGTTTAGAATTGCCTGGAAGGCAATACTATGAGTAACCCCGTACATACGAGTGTAACGAGGATGTGCGGGGGATAGAACCCATAATCATTCTACTGCCTGGAGGGCAGTACATCGCGAGAAGTTATGTGTATAAGCCAATCTGGTACAGCCTTCCAGGCTGGTAGGAGGGAAAGTTGCCTGTCCGAGGGCATCCTCTCCTTCGTCGAGTATGCACCTCGGTTACTCATAGTGTTGCCTTCCAGGCAATTCAAAACTTCCGAAAGTTGAATAAAATGAATCAACTCCTTGTACTCCTTATAAAAATAATAAAACCTCAAATAAAACCCAACAAAATGAAACGTGCTATTATCTCCCTGACCCTATTGATCTGCTTCATCAGCTCATGGGCGCAAACATCGGTTACATGGAACGATCCTGTAATGCTCTCACATCCTGTCATGAAATTTACCAAGGTGGAGTTCACCGATACTGCCACCATCGTCTCGTTGCATGTATCCCTACATACAAATCAGACGAACTTCGGCTTTCCCCGCAGCACCAAGCTCGTAGCCGACGGCAAGGACTATGCCGTCAAAACGTTCAGCTATGCCCCTCTTGATAGTGGTGTGCCTATGCCTGAGTCTGGTGAGCTTGACTGTACCCTCACCTTTACCCCTCTGCCCTCCGCTACCAAGAGCTTTTCCTTCGCAATTCAGGGTAATGTGCTTTTCTACGATGTTCACGACCGCATACTCTCTCGTGACGGCATCAAGGACACCTACTGGCGCGACGACACAACCGGCGACTGGCTCCTTGGCATCACCGACAAGAACCTCGTCTATGACAGTAGGATATGGGACATTTCGTCAATGAGCGAGAAGAAAGGCGAATATACCATTACCGCCACCGCTAACGGCGAGCAGATAGCCCTGACCCTTGGCAAGGAGAAAAACTCACAGCGTACCATTACCATAGACAGGCAGAAGCATCTCTGCTCAGTCATCAACACCCCATGCCTTCCCTTCTATCCGCAGAAAGACCTCCGCCCCGACCTTGCCGACAATCACTACCGCAAGGGCGACAGCGTAACCATCGTCGGGTGGATAAAGGATATTCCCGAAATGTTTAGAAAGCGTTTCACCGAGTTCAGCCTGCGCTATACCACCATATTCCGCAACGGCGATTTCACCCCGTCGGCTAAGATTGACTCCCTCGGACGTTTCACCCTCCGCATTCCCGTCGAGAACAGCACCTATTGCTACCCCACCAACATGATGGCAAACAGAGTCTTTGTCCTGGAGCCAAAAGAAACCTATTTCTTGCTTTACGATGTCCGTAACGGGCAGACACTCTTCATGGGGCGCGAATCACGCATACTCAATGAGGTTTCCAATGTCCTCAACGAAAACGGCCTGAACGTCATCTATCCCAAGAAAATATCACATCGCGATGTCAAGGACTTCGACCCAATGACCTTCTATGCCATGAACGACAGTATATGCCGTGGGGCAATGAGCAGGCTGGAGCAAGTATTTGCCTACCATCCCACACTCTCCGCAAGGTGCAAGGCATTCCTCCAGAATGTCATCCTTGCAGACGTTGCAGGCACACTCTTGCAGGGACGCTTCGCGATGCCTTCCCCCTACATAGCGCCCGACGACTACATCAAGGCAGTTACTGACAACTATCTCAACAAGATTAATCCTCCCTACACTACCTGTGAGAGGTTCAACGGCGTCCTGCGCGACTACTTCGGCAGCATCGAGGCTCAGCTGGAGCGAAGCGGCGCATCACCCATCAAGTCGGTAATGTATTCTGCCGACAAGGACGGCATCATCACCCTTACCGATGCTGACAAGGAGGCAATAGACCGATACGTAGCCGAGGTAGAGACGCTCACCGCCACACTCGCCAATACCACCGATTCCGTTGAAGTGAAGAGACTCACCGATGCATTCAATGCCACCGACTTCGTCAAGCGCATCAACGCCATCTTCGAAAAGACGGGATTCCGTGAATACTACGTAAGGAAACTCGATACCCGTTCCATCCTGCTGATGCTCGAAAAGATGAAGGCGCTCGGCTGGCATCAGGACCTTCAGGACCTCTATCTCAGCGACAAGCTCTGTTGGTACATCGACTGGCAGCGAAAGCCCCTCTCACGCGACATGCTCGCCATCTGCGACGAGAACGTACAGTCCGAGGCCATACGTGACTGCATCCATGCCCTCAATGCCCAGTACGAGGCTATCGATCGCCGCGACATCGTTGACGGCAATCTCAAGTCCAGTGACATAGTGAAGGATATGAGCGAGGGCGGACAGATCTTCCGCAAGCTCGTAGAGCCATACCGCGGAAAAATCATCCTCATCGACGTGTGGGGCACATGGTGCAGTCCGTGCAAGGCGGCACTCGAACACTCGCAGGAGGAATACGAGCGACTCAAGCCATACGACATGATCTTTATGTACCTTGCCAGCGATTCGCCTGATGAGAGCTGGAAGAACGTGATAAAGGAATATGGCGTGACGGGCGACAACGTGGTGCACTACAATCTGCCTCGCGAACAGCAGCGCGCCGTAGAGAACTATATCCAGATCAACGGCTACCCTACCTATAAGCTTGTAGATCAGAACGGCAATCTCCTTGATGTCAATGCCGACCCACGTCAGCTTGACGCTCTCGAAGGGCTTATCAAGATGATGAAGGGGGGAGGAATGTAAATTAGGAAGAAATTAAATCAGTAAATTAAAATTATAAATTGCATAACGTGTCATTTAGTCATTTTGTCATTTTGGGCTTATAATTCATCATTTCGAACTATAACCGCCATGAAATGTTGACAACTCTGCATTATGCAAAATTAACATAATTTAATGCAAGTTGCGGAAGGTTTAAGGGCGCAAAAGGAACGTCAATATGACGAAAATATATCAAAAGTAATAAATATTAACAACTTTTCTGATATGTAAAATTGTTTTCTAAAAATATATTTTATTAACATAAATGATATGTAAATGCAAAACGGTTCGTTGTGAAACGAGCCGTTTTTATGTTCGAAAGTTACAAAGTTACAAAGTTACACTTCCAAAATCACGGCATAGTCTTTTAGTTCATAGTGCATAGTGCATAATTCATAGTCTTCTTTTAGTTCATAATTCATAGTTCATAGTGCATAGTTGGTTGGCGCACGGTAACTATGAATTATGCACTATGCACTAAAATGGACTATGAATTATGCACTATGCACTAAAATGGACTATGAATTATGCACTATGAACTATGAACTATGAACTATAAACAGTTACTTCGTAATTGACCGAAAGTCATCAGAACTTAAAGGTGAACTTGCCGAGTATCTGGCGACCCTTGCGAGGTACGCCGTCAGAGAGCAGCGACCCTACCTTGTAGTCGTTGTTGGTGAGGTTCTGTGCCGTGATGTCTATGTCGAGGTGTTTCCACTCATAGCCCAGCGAGAGACTGATGATGCCCTGTGGACGGACTTCCTCTATGTCGCCAACTACTTGCCTGGCAGCTGACGAGAGTATGATGTCTGCCTTCTGATAGTAGGTGGTGGTCTGGGCACTCAGCGTGCCGCGTATCCAGAGCTTTGCCTCACTGCCCCATTTTCCCCGAAGGGTGGGAGAGGGGAGATGGCAGGGTGAGAGGGCAAGGGTGATGTTGCCCATGAGCTGTGGCACGCCGAAGGGGTTGTCGCGATAGACGTTGTAGTTGCTCGACTCCGTGATCTGCTGCCACGTGAAGTTGACGTTGGCGAAGAGGCGGTCGGAGCTGTACTGCGCTGTGCCCTCGATGCCCGCCTGCGTCACCTTGCCCGAGTTCTGGAAGAGGTAGTCGCCGCCGATGTTGATGGTGACGAGGTCTTCGAGCTTGTTGCGGTAGAAGCTAAGCTCTGCCGAGAGGGGTGAGCCCTGACGGTGGTAGGTGCCGCCGAACTGGAACGAGCGCATGGTCTCAGGGCGCATACTGGTGCCTCCGCTGAACATCTTCACGTTGCATGCACGGTAGAGGTAGGGCGCATCGACGAAGCTGTAGTTGTAGGATGCTCGTAGTGAGATGGCCTTGCGCAGCTTGTAGATGAGGGAGATACGAGGCGAGAAGCGGTTAAGGCTCTCGTCGTTGATGCGGCGCTTATGGTCGAAGCGGAGTCCGGCATTGAGGATGAGCTTGCGCGAGAAGAAATGCTTCAGCTGGAGGTAGGAGGAATAGATGTCCTCCATGCCGTCGTTGAATACATCGCCGCTCGACACCATCTGCTGGGCGGTGTAGTTGCCTCCGAGATAGAGAACGCCGTCGGTGAGGGCGAAATGTTCGTACTGGCAACCAATCACGGCATTGCCGTGACCTGCGAGGCGATACTTGGCAAGCAACTGAGCCTGACCGCCGAAGGTGAGGTTCTCCCATTCGAGCACCTGGAAGGCACCAGCCGTCTTGACATAGTAGAGCATCAGCATCTGCGCCATCTCGGGAGTGATGTTGGAGGCTATGTTACCCTCCTGAATCTTCTGCAAGAGGTTAGCCCCGACATAGAAATCGACGGAGTCGCCCAGCACGTTGTAGAAACTGGTGTGCTCCATAGAGAGATAGCCAGAAGCCTGAATGTCGATAGCGCCGAAGGAGTGGGAGTAATCCACGTTGAGGTGGTGATTGGTTCGGGTAGCGCCCGGACCGTTGCTCTTGATGTTGCAGTAGCGGTCGTAGTTGAAGTTCTGCACCGCCTCGTAGGAAGGGGTGGCAGGAATGAGGACTGCCGTGCCTTTCTCATCGAAGTCAATGGACTTGGTGGCAGGCATTTGCAGTATGTTGATGTACGGAGTCTGCTTTGAGCGCTGGGAGTTGAAGGTGAGTGAGAAGTCGCGCCACCGCCCCTTGATGCCTATGTCGTATGACGGACGTCGGTTGTAGGCATGGGCATAGACCGTGCTCTGAGGTGTGATGCTCGCCTGATTGGCAGGGGTATAGGCAACGTTGTCGTAAGTGTATTTGAAGCCGTCGGTAGCCTGCACGCTTCCCCATCCGAGTATATCCACCACGTTGTTTCCACCGCCCACGGCAAAGGTAGTGCCGTAGGTGTTCTGCGTACCTATGAGTGCGCTGATACGGCCTCCGTTGAGCACGGCACCCTTACGAGTGATGATATTGACCACGGCGGTGAGAGCCACGTTACCGTAGAGGGAAGACGCAGGACCGCGCAGCACCTCTATCTGCTGAATCTTGTCGAGAGAGTTGCGGTAGTCGGGAGCCTCGGCATTGGTGGAAGAGCCATTGAGTCGGTGACCATCCTGAAGGAACAGGATTTTCTCCTGTGAGATGCCGGCAATACCGTGCATGGCAATATTCGATTCCAGTCCCTCGGCTATCGACATTCCAGGCACGTAGAGGCAAAGGAGCTCCTGAAGGGTCTGTGCACCCGAATGTCTGATCATAGCCTCGGTGATGAGGGTTACGGGCACAGGAGATTCCTCTATTGACTCCGCCTGACGTGAAGCCGTGGTGATGCCCGCCTCCTGTTGCTTCCGCTCATTGATCATGTCAATGAATCGCTGTGGGTCGCTTATGGCAGGGGTGAAGTAGGGGTTATAGGCCAGTAGCTTGTCGATGACGGTACCAGCACCTATAATATCACCTCTCTCCAGTCGCAGCAGTGCCATGAGTCGGTATGCACTTGTCTTGAGCATACCGCTTCCGGTATTTACCACCTTACGTGAATAGACCTCGCAACTGTCAAACCGTCCCAGTTGGTAGTACTGTTGCGCCGTGGCGTAGTCCTGCACGGTAGCGGAGGATTGGGCTGAAACAATTGAAAATTGAAAATTGAAAATTGAAAGGAAAATAAAAAAGAAGACCCACCCCCTTGCCCCTCTCATAAAGGGAGGGGAGTAGTTATCTCTTTCTCGCTGTGGAGATTGGGAATAACTCGTATTTATGTAATGTTTCTTTTCTTTCATTTTTAATGAGTATTACTATCTACTCCCCTGACACATACTCCGATGTTATCAACATCGGACTTCCCTTTATGGGAGGGGTAAGGGGGTGGGGCTTATACCGGTATCCTAAACCTAAACGTCGTCCCCTCATTCACCTTCGTATCAATGTCAATCTTGCCGTTGTGCCCTTTGACGATGATATCGTGAGTGATGAGCATACCGAGACCAGTACCCTTGCCAATAGGCTTGGTGGTGATGGTGTCATGGAAGAGTTTGCCAAGGACATCATCAGGAATGCCACAGCCATTGTCGCTGATGGTGATGATGAGATTATTGTCCTCAATCATAGCCCCTACGGAAATGGTAGGAGTGTAGCCCTCACCCTCGTGCGAAGCCTTATCCATAACGGCATAGCAGGCATTATTGACCACATTGAGCACGGCACGACTGATGTCCTGCGGAATGACCATGACATTAGGCATACCCTCCTGATAGTTCTCGGAAATGGAAATGTTGAAAGACTTGTCGTTAGCCCTCTGGGCATGATATGCCAGCCACACATACTCATGGAGCAGGTGTGCTATGTCGGTAGGGATTCGCTCGCCTTCCTTGCCACGCGATATGAGTAGGATGCCCTGTATGATGCTGATGGCACGCTCACCATGTTCACGTATCTTCTGTAGATTGATGGTGAGGTCGTCGGCAATGTCGGCGAGGTCGGCTGCATCATCTTCAGGAATCTGGTCACTCACGTCATCCAGTACCTCCTTCATGTCGGCAAGGAGTTGCTCTGACATCTTCGAGAAGTTGATGACAAAGTTGAGAGGATTCTGTATCTCATGTGCAATGCCTGCACTGAGCATTCCTAATGAAGCCAGCTTCTGCTGATTGAGAAGACGCTGCTGGAGGGTTTCAAGTTCCGTCATAGTATTATTGTGAATTGGCAGTATTCATCCTTTTGGGACTCAACTGATATTTTACCATTATGATCATTGATTATATTACGAACAAGGTAGAGTCCTACACCGGCAGCCTCACCGGTAGGCTTGGTGGTGAAGAACGGGTCGAACACCTTGTTGATGATAGTCTCTTCGATGCCCATGCCATTGTCTCGGATTACGATTCCGGTAGCTTCCTGTGGAAGGCTAACCACGATCTCGGGCTTATATCCCGCAATGTTTGCCTTTGCCTTCTTCGTAACGGAATATATGCTGTTGTTGAGCAAGGCAATGAGGGCATTCTTCATAGAAGCCGCATCCATCTTGATAGGCAACTGCTTGTCGGGCATATCGCAGACGAGGCGTATTCCGCATTCGGCAATGGCAGACTTGTGGTAGTCGGCTGTGACCGCTACGGTCTGACGGCATAGGGCAATGAGGTCATGCTGAGCCATTGTTCCGATATGACTGTTGAGCATAGCCTCCATAGCACGAAGGGTTCGGGTGGTGCTGATGCCATGTTCCTCAATCTTCCGGAGGTTAGTCTTCATCATGTCAATGATGTCCGTGCAGTCATCATAGCTATCCTCGGAAATGTTACCTTTCTCATCTTCTATATCATCCATAAGATCCTTGGCAAGACCAGAGGTGAGCTTTGAGAAATTGTTGATATAGTTGATAGGGTTGAGGATTCGGTCAATGAGACCCTGGGTGAGCTTACCAGCCGTAGCGGTACGTTCCATTCGCACAAGGTTGTCCTGAGTCTTCTTCAGGTCATCGAGAGCATCGGATAGCTGAGAGTTTGAAGCCTCCAGTTCGGCAGTTCTCTTAGCCACGATAGACTCCAGCTTTTCCTTCTCTGCCTTCAGTCGTCGGGTACGATGTAGCATGAGTCTATAGATGATGGTCAGGACTATAAGCAGATAGATGATGAAAGCCCACCACTGGAGATAGAAAGGCGTTGCAACGGTCCAGTGTAGTGAACTAATCTCTGACACCCTTCCGAACAAATCACGAGCCTGTACGTCAATACGGCTGCTTCCGTAGTCAAGGTTATTCAGTTCCACCTCGTTATGATCGTTCCAGGGACTCCATCTGCCACCGTTTATACGGTAGCGGTATTCCGTAGGACAGATGATGGAGGAATACTGAGTGGAGAAGGTTACGTTTAACTGGTCACATGAGGAAGGCAATACAATGCCCTCTACATCGTAAAGAGGTTTCATGTCCCTTGGAGAGTATCCTCCCCACATCACCGAGTCACCCATAGCAACCACCTGACGGATGTAAGGCCTGGTGCAAGGTTGCGGCTTAGTCTCCTTCACCATCCAGACATCAAGCACGATGACACCGAAGTCACCACCAACCCATACTCTTCCGTCATTACATATAAAGAGACAGTTGAGTGTTCGCTTGCTGAATGGGTACATCCACGGTGAGAGATCCTTGGCATAGGGACTATTAGAGACCGCCTTCAGGTTACGGCCTTCAGGGTCAGTCTGCCACAATGTGCCAGATGGATCGGTATAACTAAGCTTCGGAGCTTTGGCATCGGCAGTCTGACGGATACACTTGTCCGAGAAAGTCACATTAGTGTCGGTACCGGTGAGCGTTATCTCCCATTTCTCGCCATAGATACTCTCTACGACGAACTTTTTGCTGGCATACTGTATCTTCGTCACTTTCTCCAGAAGGGAAATGCGAGTCTTCTTTCCGGAAATAGATACATAATACACACCATCTACCTCACCAGTGACATATCCGCCTTGCTTATTTGCCTGACATACGGAGAAGGTATTGTCATTCGTGATGCGCTGTACACCGTTGGGAGTAATCTGGTAAAGACCATCGGATGTAGCTGCGAGTAGTTTGCGCTCATCCACGCTAACCAACTGCCAGCAGGCAAGTCCGATGTTGGCTACAAGTCTTATATTATTGCCTTTGAGGCTATACAGACCTTGCATTGTACCTATATAATAAGTACCATCCAGTTGTCCGATACAGTTCACCTCACCCTTTAGTCCTTGCTTATCGCCAATCTGGGCGTATGGAGAAGGAGCTTCTATTGCAAAGATACCATTGTCGGTAGCACCCCATAGCATGTGGCTACGGTTGAAGGAAACGTAGTTGATGGCATTGGAGAGAAGACCATCAGTCTCTGATAGCGGAGCATAGGAGTAACGGCTATTACCGAAATTGAGTCCAGAGGTATGGCTATACTGAAGCTGTATGTTGAAAGGCATTTTCAACTGGCTAACAGAGTCAACCCCAGCGCTGAATATACTCTCTCCATCGTGCTTAGTCTCTTTGAGAGCCTTGTCATCCACAACCTCATACGACTTACCGGCTGTGGTATGCACATACACCTTGTCTTTTGTAACCTTGATGAAATCCACCTCTGAGAGTGCACCTCTATCGGCATCAGAGACAATTGTATGTAGTTGTATGCGGCCTTGTCTGTCAGGCTTGAGGTATCCGAAAACGTTATATCCTCCTACCCATATACGTCCATTCTCTCCTCTTGCCAAGCGTGTCACACGACTGATAGCCGGTGTGTGTATCTTCCTCCACGTAGCACCATCGTAATAGAGTAGTCCCTCAAAGTTTGCAACGAAAACCGTACCATATTCATCGCATGCGATGTCATAGTTTCGGTTATGCGCCATGTATTCCTTTGAGGTGAAGTTACGGAAGAAAGGAATGCCCCGAACCTCAGCCTTTAGGGGAATTGAAAATTGAAAATTGAAAATTGAAAGGAGAAAGAAAAAGACCCACCCCCTCACCCCTCCCATAAAGGGAGGGGAGTAATTACCTTTTTCTCGCTGTGGAGATTGGGAATAACTCGTATTTATGTAATGTTTCTTTTCTTTCATTTTTAATTGGTATTACTATCTACTCCCCTCTCTTTATGGGAGGGGTAAGGGGGTGGGTCTTCCTAAACGTCCTATACGGCACAGACTTCCCGATATAGTAGTTCCACTCATCCTGTGTGAACTCTCTACGGAGCAAAGCCTGAGTGGCAAGTGCATTCTTTGATGCGGATATGCAGAAACGGTTTACCTTACCAGCCTCATTGCCTATCCATATCATCTGTGAATCGTTGTCAATCACGAAAGATAGTGGCCATGCCTCGAAACGGAACTCGATTGATTCAGCTATGGATGTCAGGCTTGCAAACGACCAGAATCGCATGGTATGGTCATAGCTCGTGGAGACAATAGCCTGATTGAATGCCTTTATAGAGGTTATGGCTCCTGCATGACCGCTCATGGTGTTCATGATGCGACCTTGCTTGTCTATGATGTAGATAATGCCAGATTCCGTACCGAGCAGATGACTGCCATTCGACTTGTTGTAGAAATATGCCGTTATCTTTTCCTTTATCGTAGTAAGGTCTGAACGCTGACACCTTCCTGAATTAGCTGCTGATGCCGTGTAGTGTAGTCCATTAGCTCCGAAGAGGTGAAGGATACCGCTATCCGACTCATATCCAAGAGTCTGAAGCCCAGTATTGAGCTTGCTGACAGTCTTCACGCCCATTGATTGTCCATTTACCCATACAAGCGACCTGTCACTCATCACTACAAGTATGTTCTTGCCTATGTAACAGATATCCCTCCACACGCCTGAGCCGAGTCTTATTGTGCCTAAGACCTTCATCTGTGGATTGCGTGCACCTCTAAACTCCATGACTACAACCTGGCCGTCAGATGTAATGGCTGCACAATGATTGTCTGACATCATGGATATTCCACGGAAAGCTGCATTCTCTACATTGAACAGATGATGCTGGCGTGCATCATTGCAAAGAATGATTTCTCCATAGTCGGTAATGCCGAGAGTCCATTTCGCACCGTCAATATTGATGATTTCTATGCTTCTCACGTTACCTTTGAGAGTAGTGTTTACCTGCTCTATGGAGTTGGATGAATATAGGAGAGCCTTATATACGTTGTCTGAGTTTTCATCTCCGCCAAACTGCTTGGTGTAATGCCAGGATGCGTATGAAAGTAGTCTGGAAATATCCGTTGCCACATTACCCTTGGCAAGGGCGGACTGTGCCAGGGAATTGCCCATTGACAGATAGAAAAGCGTATCGGCCTTGGCACGAGCCTCTTCCGCATCCATCATGTTATTGGTGGCAAGCTCAGTCTGGTTCTCTGCTATGATACGCATCTGGTCAGCCTGTTGTGCAGCCTCCACCGCCTGAGCCTGTGCCTGTTGTGCCAGTCCTCTCTCTATCTCCGCCTTTCCACGCTCCATATCAGCTATCTGCGATTGCTTTAATGCCTCTTCACGCTGCTTGTCAGAGATATTCTTCTGTTGGAAGGCAATATCCTCCATCTGCTCGCTGACACGCTGCGTAACCTTTGCCTGAAGTTCTTTCTTCTTGAGGTCAGAGATCTGTTCCTGAAGCTCAGCAACCACAGCCTCATAGTTCTGCTGGCACACAATATAGGTAACGCCGCAACTGATAGCTGCGACACCTGCCAATACTCCGAACTTACGTCCGAGGGATAGCATTTGCTGTTGTATGGTCTTGCTCTGTGCCAATGTATTAAATTATAAAATGAAAAGTGAAAAATGAAAAATACAAGTTTGTATCATTCGCTATGTTTTTTCGTGATAAATTGTAATCTGTATTTATCATTTTTCATTTTATCATTTTTCATTTGTCTTTTATTTCCTCTTTATCACCAATATCGTGATATCATCACTCTGCTCTGCACCATTGGCATGAGCATTCACGGCATCATTTATTGCTGTGGTTACTTGTTCTGCCGTATTGCCCTGCTGGGTAGCAAGCAAGGCCTCAAGACGCTCTTCACCATAGAGATTGTTATTTGAATCGCATGCTTCAGTTACTCCATCGGTGAAGGTAACGAGAGTGTCACCCTTTTCAAGTTTCAGGGTGCTTTCCTGATAAGGGAAATTCTCAGTTACGCCCAGACATATATTGCTGGAGTTTGGCAACATATTCACGCTGCCATCCGCTTTCAGAAGATAAGGAGGATTATGACCGGCATTGACATAGCGTATCTCGCCTGTGCTTATGGAATATACTCCATAGAATACGGTCACGAACATAGAGTCGAAGCTCTCTTTTGAAAGCATTGCGTTTGAATCTGAAATGGTGGAAACAGGATTCAGGCTCTTTGTTCCTGTGAAGCGTAATAACGTGTAGCTCATGGTCATAAACAAGGCTGCTGGAACTCCCTTGCCCGATACGTCTGCCATTACGAAGCCTAAATGGTCATCGTCAATACGGAAAAAGTCATAGAAATCGCCACCCACATCCTTGGCTGGTTTCATAGTGGCATGGATATCTACTTCTGACTCAATCTCAGGGAATGGAGGGAACTCGCGAGGCAAAATAGCCAACTGAACCTCTGAGGCAAGGCTAAGGTCTGCCTTGATATCCTCAAGCTGACCATGCTCCTTCTGTGTCTGCTTAATATATTCAATTTCAGCCTGCGCCTTCTCTATGGTGCGTTCAAGATCCTCAAGGTCTATAGGCTTTGTGGCAAAGTCGAAGGCTCCATTGTTCATTGCCTGACGGATATTGCTCATTTCGCCGTAAGCACTAACCATAATCACTTTAAGGGCAGGGTTGTTGCGGTCCTTTATCTTCTTCAGAAGGGTAAGACCATCCATCTCTGGCATGTTGATGTCAGAGAGAACTATGTCTATGTCAGGATGCTGTAAAAGCATCTGAATGGCTTCAAGACCATTATGCGCAAAGAAGAACTCGTATTCGCCTTTGCGGATTTTTCTGCGGAAATACTGGGTTAATAGGAGCTCAAGGTCAAGCTCATCGTCCACACTTAGAATCTTAATCATAGAAATAGGATAAGATTATTATTAGTTATTGTACCAATATATAAATAGTACATATTGTGTGGGCAAAGGTAGCAAAAGAAAACGAATAAACCAAACAAATTCTTGAAAAAAGATAATTTTTTTGTATCTTTGCAGTCAAATATTTGATAAATAGTAAGGTAACATAGTTAAATAGTTAATAAATTTGATTGATCGCTGCTACATAGAGATAACCAACGTGTGCAATCTCAACTGTGATTTCTGTCCGAAGCATAGAAGAGCAAGCAGGCAACTGTCCATAGATGAATTTGACCTTCTCACAGAGAAAATCCGTGGGAGAGTGGTGTTTCTGTACTTTCATCTTATGGGAGAGCCTTTGCTTCATCCTCTCTTGCCAGATTTCATCCGTATGGCACGAGAGAAGGGTTTTCGTACGGTCCTCACATCAAATGGAACGTTGCTCGACAAACTACCGTCACCCAACAACAATCATCCATTACCCCATAAGGTACAGCTATCATTACATTCGCACGAAAGCAACGGCAAGGGCATTCTTGCAGAATATATAGACAAGGTAATGCAATTTGCAATTCCAGCTGCGGAACAAGGCACTTGTGTCGTGCTGAGGCTTTGGAATCAAGGTGGTCGTGAGAGTGAGAACGAGCAGGTCATGAAACTTCTTGAGCAGTATGTACAAAAGCCCTGGATAGAGCGTCCAGACGGCTATCGTCTATGTGATAATCTCTATCTTGAGTTCGACAGAAAGTTTGAGTGGCCAATGCCAACAGATGTAACTAAGAACTCTCCCCTCGGGGGAAGTCCGATGTTGATAACATCGGAGTATGTGCCAAAGAGGAGTGGGGCCGAGGTCTTCTGCAAGGCACTTCACAAGCAGATAGGCATACTTTCTGACGGAAGTCTTGTGCCTTGCTGTATGGATCATGATGGCGATATTACGCTCGGGAACCTCTTTACCCAGTCGCTTGATGAGATTCTTGAATCACCACGTGCAAAGGCGATGACGGAAGGTTTTCGTCATCATAGGGCAACGGAATCGCTTTGCCGGAATTGTGAATCGGGTAATGCCCGCAATAGTTTCAGAGGCAAACCGAAGAGCTGAAACATGTACAATTTACCATGTACAATGTACAATTTATTTGCTGAGGCTTATATACATTTAGTTTGTGTATAAGCCTCTGTTTTTTGTGTGTTGCATTCAATTCTAAGGGGAGATTATAGCTGTCAAGTGTTGCAAATGAGGTATTCTGGCTAAAAATAATCACATTTCTAATGCTTTGAAAATTAGTAATTTATAAAATGAAAAGATGAAAAACAATATTGCAACACCCTCCGAAAATAATCAAAAAAATGTTTGCAAGGAAAAATCTTTCTCCATAACTTTGCATCAGTCAATAACCCTAAAAACTATATTTATTATGACACAGATTGATCTTATTTCAAATGAATGGTCAGACCTTTTGTTTGAGAACCGAAACAAAGAGTATGGAGCTTATGTTCTTCGTCAGCAGACAAGTAATAGAAACATCGCTTCTATAGTAGCAATATTAATATTGGTTGCGACTGTGGTTGGCTTGCTCGTTGCAAAGAGCGCGTATGATGAGTATAAGAGAAAAATAACTCCAGCATACAATGATGCTGTTGTTGTCTCTGTGCTTCCCAACAAGGCTCCAGAGGTTAAGCGTGTAGAACCCGTAAGGCAAGAGAATGTCGAAAGGGTAGTGGAGAAAGTTAGGAGTTCTATCAAGTTCGTTGCCCCTGTAATAAAGAAAGACGACGAGGTTAATCCTGATGAGCAGATGAGAACACAGGATGAAATCATGAGTTCTAAGGTGGCGGTAGGCTTTGCCAATGTAATTGGAAATGATGAGTCTGCTGATGTCCTCAGACACAAGGATGTTCTTGTTACCGAACCTGTAAAACCAAGGGAAGAAGAGAACAAAGTGTTCGAAGTAGTTGAACAGATGCCTTCTTTCCCAGGCGGTTTTAGTGCCTTGATGAATTATCTGAGCAAAAACATCAAGTATCCTCCTGTGGCAGAGGAGAATGACATTCAAGGGCGTGTGATATGCACTTTCGTGGTAGAGCGTGACGGTAGTGTTAGCGATATCCGTATTGCGAAAAGTGTTGATCCTTCCCTTGACAAAGAAGCAATACGTGTGGTTTCTACTATGCCGAGGTGGATTCCTGGCAGGCAGAACGGGCAGTCTGTCCGCGTGAAATTCACTCTTCCTGTTACCTTCCGACTACAATGATTTACCGTCGTTTGTAGGCTATTTCTCCGAGGTTACTCCATCGTTACTCCATCGTAAGTCCATCGTTACTCCATCGTTTCGATGGACTAACGATGGAGTAACGATGGACTTACGATGGAGAAACATAGGTAAATGGGCGGAGAATGTAGGGTGTTTGGGGATTGGTGTTTCCTTGTGATTTTTTACCCATATAGTAAAAACTTTTAGCGTTTTTCTTTGGGATAATGGGAATTTTTGTTTACTTTTGCCATCGTTATAAAAACAATGAGAAAAATCATAGGCATATTCATCGGACTCTTTGTCATCGCCATTCTGACTTGTTGCAAGGATCGGAAGGGCGAAGATACTGCTGTTTACAGGCAAAGAGAGTTCCTTCAGACAAATATATTCAAGGATACCCTAAGAAGATACATTATCCTTACACCTCAGTTTGCTGATAGTCTTCTTGATGCGGCTGTAGATGTGAAGAGCCGTGATGCTATCTGTGTGGCTATCAATGCCGTTATTGATTCCCGCGATTCTGCATCTACGGAAAAAGCTATTCTGAAGGCAATGAAGAGGTATTATAGGGTGACGGACGAAAAGGATAAGCGTCCGTCCCTGAAGACTATTCTGGCAAGTATGGCGGCTAAATACGCCTCTAAGGGCGATACAGCAAGGGCAAGGAAGTTCCTTACGGCTGCAATGAAAGATACCATTCCAGGAAAGGAAAAGGTAATGTCGCATCTTGATGACAGATGCAAGAAACTAACGGTGTCGTTATTGAATGAAGGGCAGATGCTTTCCGCCGCAAGGGTATATCATCATAATCTTGTGGCATGTGACTCTATGAAAATCACCATAGGGAAAAAGCAGCTTGAGGGGGCTGCAAAGATGAGAAATAATCTGGCAAATATCCTGATTGTTATTGTTTTAGTTGTCGCTATCATAGTCTTGATCGTCTATCTTGTGAGGGCAAAGCAGCAGGATAAGGAATATGTCTATGAGAGTGTGACCTCCAAATTGCAGGATTCCATTGATCAGTATCAGCAGATGCTTGATGAACTTCAGACTGTCAATTCTGATAATAAGCGTGAAACGGATATGCTTCGTCGTCAGATAGATAGCATTCAGACGCAGTTGATGGAAAGAATGCAGAAGGGTAGGGGAATTTATATGTCTTTGTCTGAAGGAAATCCTATGCCTTTTGACCTAAAGGATGCAGATTCCTATCTTATAGACTATGTAATGCTTTTCCTTCCGGCAAAATACAGGCAATGGACGGAAGAGTATGACAAACTAACTCCAAGAGCCTTCACATACCTTATTTTGTGTGATATGGGGCATTCAGATGCTAAGATTCAGGAGATACTGAGCATTAGCGCTTCAAGTGTCCGTTCTATCAAATCTCGCCTAAACGCAAGGAGGAGATAGGTGCAAATTACTAATTACAAATTACGAATTACCTAGTTACATTTGCTATTTCTGCGTTTTTTTTTGTAACTAAGTAATTCGTAATTTGTAATTCGTACTCAAATTGTAACTAGGTAATTCGTAATTTGTAATTAGTAACTATCCTTATTTCTTTTTCTTCGTTGTTGTTGTCTTTTTCTTTATAGAGGTCTTCTTATTTGTCTTTGTTGTGGTGGTAGTTGCAGGCTTGTAGTATTTCATAGCCTCTGGAATCACCTGCTGAAGAGCTGCAATACGGGTAGCGTCACTTGGGTGATCGCTGAAGATCTCGCTCTGGTTAGAAGTAGAGAGAGAAGCCATGCGTTGCCAGAACTCAAGAGCCTTGTTAGGATCATATCCAGCCATTGCAGCAAAGACCAGTCCTATACGGTCAGCCTCAGTCTCGTTGTCACGACTGTATTTCAGGTTGGCAAAGTTGAAACCTAACTGTGAAGCCATATTTGCTATTGATGTTGTCTGCTGAGAAGCGCCAGCCATTCCGAGAAGAGCACCACCTATTTGTACGGCTTGCTGTTGGCGAGCCTGCTTTGACATCTGCTCTGCTGAATGCTTTGCTACTGCATGGGCAATCTCATGACCAAGAACGATAGCAAGTCCTGTCTCGTCCTGTGTTACTGGCAGAATGCCTTCATATACTACAATCTTTCCACCAGGCATACAGAATGCGTTCACATCGTCACTTTTTACGAGATTGAACTCCCATTCATAGTACTGGAGATCGTTGGCAGCACCATTTTCTCTAAGGTATGATTCAACAGCCTTTGAGAGTTTCTCGCCAACTCGCTTTACCAAAGCCGTTTTTGTCGCATCCTTTGAAAGTGTTGATTTCTGGATTACCTCACTATACTGCTGCTTGCTGAGACTGAGAATCTGTCCGTCATCATACAAGAGTGTATGTTTTCTGCCTGTGATTGGCACGGTAGAGGTAGTACCACATGAGATGAGCAGTAGTGATGCTACTGCACCGAGAAGTAAATTTTTAATCTTCATAGCTATAAAAATTAGTTTATGTGCAAAAGTACTAAATTATTTATATAAGTGTATGGTTTTATTCTGAATAGCTTCATTTTTTAACATTGATTAAGTTGGATAGTAAATACTCAGTACCCCTTGTTATTGCCTTTCGCGAACGTAAATGCCCGTTAATTATCCGTGAATTTAATCGTAAATAACGTGAGTTCGATGAATTGCCCTTAAGACAAACAGCAAGCTGTTTTTAACTGACAATAATTACCAATCTTACCAATTTTCAACCAATAAAAATGGATATTTATGGAAAAAGATTGCGTAGATTGGTAATTATTGTCAGTTCAGCATCGTAGATGCGTTTACATTGAATTCGTCGAACTGACGTTAAATACTTTTGTTCACATGTAAACAACAATAATTTTCGGATAATTTGCGGTTAATTTACGGAAATTCGCGTAAAAAATAATACCACTACGAGTGGGGGCTGAGTAGTTACGTTGGCTATGGATATACTCTTGGGAAATCGCAGGAGAAGGCACAAAAAAGAGTCAAGCTTGGATAACCAAGACTTGACTCATTCTTTCCCCATTTTCTTAAAAAGTTTTGATCCTATTTCCTAAATCATAACTATATAACTTATTTCCGAGTGCAAAGGTAATTCAATTTTGTTATTCCTGCAAGAAAAAACGAAAGAAAAATATTCGAATTACAATTCTGCAATCATTTTTACTGTTTTGCGACAAAAAATATTATATTTTGCGCGATTTTTGAGAGGAATATGCCCGTTTATGCTCGATTTGTACTTTTTGTATGGAAAATAGGAGAATGGTACAATATTAACTACAAATGTACAAAATTTCTATTATCTTTTTTCTTCAATATCTACTATTTTTCGTGTTCTTAAAAAATGTTTAACGCTGTTTCTTACTTCCGATGAAATGGTGATTATATCAGCAAAAAGTGTCAAAAAACACTTGTAATTATTACAAACTGCATAATTTGAAAATGTGTAAAAAATCGCCCTCTGGGCGTATCTATTCGTGTGTTTTGAAACAAATGGGGAGATTGAGGTAACGGGGCGTCAAAAAGAATGTAACAAGAATATAGCATAAAGTTACGATTTTTTTTTATAATATTAATTAATTTAGCTAACTTTGCAGAGAAAATATAAAAGGTGGGGCGTTGCAACCGCTCCAATCGACTGTACATAGAGACGTAGATTTATTGCTTGGGTTTAATCAAGAATCCGACTAATCATAAACAAAGTCAAAGGCGGTGAGCTGTGTAAGGCTTGAATGAATGGAGGAAAATCTTGTTTCCGGGCATAACCTAAATTTTTTCACTAAAACTGATAATAAAACAAATCAAATATTAACCTAAATCCAAAATGACAAAAAAACTGAAAGAGATGATTCATCTTGCTATGGGCAGGATATCGTCAAAGACATCGGTTCTTGCTTTGCTAATGATGGTCTTCACAATGCCAGCATTTGCACAGGACGTAGTCAAGGGTACCGTCATTGACAACAACGGAGAGGCGGTTATCGGTGCAACTGTTCAGCAAAAAGAGGACAAGAAGAATGCAACAATTACCGACCTCGACGGAAACTTCACCCTCAAATTGCCGGGGGCTAAGGGCACAGTCATTGTGTCTTACGTCGGCATGAAAGAGAAGGAAGTCAAGGTCTCTGCTGACAAAAACAACAGAGTAATCCTGGAGGAAGACGATTCCCAGCTCGAAGAACTGGTTGTGGTTGGTTACGGCCAGCAGAAAAAAGCATCCGTTGTGGGTGCTATTACACAGACAACAGGTGAGGTTCTTGAACGTGCCGCAGGTATTGGTAGTGTAGGTGCTGCCCTTACAGGTAACCTTCCTGGTGTTGCTACTATCGCTTCTACAGGTCAGCCAGGTGAGGAGGATCCACGTATTTTCATTCGTGGTGCAGCTGCCTGGGGTGATGAAGACGCTCAGCCTCTCGTCCTTGTTGATGGTGTTGAGCGTGAAATCAAGGCTGTAGATATTACATCTGTTGCTACGGTTTCTGTATTGAAGGACGCATCTGCTACTGCTATCTACGGTGTGAAAGGTGCTAATGGCGTTATCCTTATTACTACAAAGCGTGGTGTTGAGGGTAAGGCAAGAATTGATGTAGGCTTCAACGCAACATTGAAGGCTGTATCAAAGCTTCCACGCAAGTATGATTCATACGATGGTTATATGCTTCGTAATCAGGCTATTGAGCATGAGCTTGCCATTGGCGGTGATGCTTCATGGGCATACTATCGTCCACAGACATTCATCAATAACTTCCGCAATCAGGATTATACTGTTAAGCCAAACTATGATGCTGCTGGTAACTATCTCGGCGATTATAGTCAGGCTGAGCGTTATCCAAACGTTGAATGGCAGGAAGAAATGTTTAAGAATTATGCTTTGTCATACAATACTAACCTCAATATCTCTGGTGGTACAAAATTTGTCAAGTATTTCGTGGCATTCGACTTCCAGAACGAGGGAGATATGACCAAGATCTGGGATAACCGTCAGGGATATGAGGGTGGTTATACATACAACCGTTTGAATGTACGTTCAAACCTCGATTTCCAGATTACAAAGACTACTCAGTTCAGTGTAAACCTTGCTGGTTCAAATGCACAGCAGAAGACCCCACGTTATTATTATGGTAATAATGGTGAGTTTTTCCAACAGCAGAACTGGGCGGGTGCGTATGGTATGGCTCCAAACCTTTTCCCTGTTCAGTTCTCTGACGGATCTTGGGGCTACTATCCATTGGTTTCCAATATTGCGAACTCTCCAAGGAATGTTACATCATCAGGTTATGAGCTGAAGACAATCACACGTATCTTTACTGACTTCACACTTGTCCAGAATCTCGATTTCATCACAAAGGGTCTTCTTGCACGTGGTACGATTTCTTGGGACAACCAGTTTGATGAGTCTGGTCGTGGTATTTCTGACCAGCACAAGACAAAGAACGCTTATATGCTCCCAGAGGATGGTCAGCTTCTTTACGAGACTGCTATTGATGCCAAGACGGGCTTTGATTTCTATGAAAGCCGTGACTGGGGTTCTGAGGCTGGTAACGTAGGTAGAACGTCTCGTGCAACAGAAATGTCACTCCAGCTCAACTGGGCTCGTCAGTTCGGTGTACACAATGTATCTGTAATGGGTAACTGGAAGCGTCGTATTGATGCCAGTGGTGCTGATCTTGAGAATCGTCGTGAGGACTGGGTATTCCGTGCCACATACGATCTCAAGAGCAAGTATTTCGCTGAGTTCAACGGCGCTTACAACGGTTCACAGAAGTTCTCTCCAGACAATCGTTTTGCATTCTTCTGTTCAGGAAGTGCTGGTTGGCTTATTTCTGAGGAGCCATTCATGAAGAAACTCAAGGACAATAGAATTATTGATATGCTCAAGATCCGTGCCTCTTATGGTGAGGTAGGTGATGACAAGGGTGGTTCGCGTTGGGCTTATCTCTCAGACTGGGCTATAGTAAATATCAATAATTCCAATCAGTATTTCCCAATGTCTATCGATGGCTCAAATAGTCCGTTCCTGAGCTATTATGAAAATCATATTGCAAGTCCTGATCTTCGTTGGGCAACTGTGCAGAAGAAGAATTTCGCTTTTGATTATGCATTACTCGGAGGCTTGTTTGCTGGTAGTTTTGACTACTTCATAGATAATCGCCATGATATCTTCATTAAGGGTGGTGATCGTACTTTGCCTTCATTCTATGGTGCGAAGAATAACCCTGATATCAACAAGGGTGAAATGAAGAACTATGGTTTTGAGCTTGAGCTTCGTTTTAACAAGGTATTGGAGAATGGTATGCGCTTCTGGGCTAATACCAATTATACATACGCGCACAATGATATTATTCTTAAGGATGATGCTGCTTTGATTCCAAGTTATCGCAAGGACAAGGGCTACTCACAGGGACAGTATCGCTCATTCATTGACAACGGATTTATCTCTAATTACGACCAACTTTATAGTACTCCTGAGCGTGAAAAGGATGATAGTCAGGTGCTTATCGGTGACCATTACATTGTTGACTTCAATGGTGATGGTAAGGTTGATGAGACAAATGATCAGGCTCCTGTTGGCTATACTGGAACTCCAGAGCATACATACAATGCTACAATCGGTTGGGAGTGGAAAGGCTGGAGCATGTTCGCCCAGTTCTATGGAGCTTCAGGCGTTACTCGTGACGTTGGTCTGACATCATTCAACAACAAGCTCCTTACAGTATTCGACAATGGTACATGGTGGAATCCAGTAGATGGAGGTGGTGATGTGGTAGTTCCACGTTTCACAACACAGGTATCTTACAACGACGGTACACAGTATCTCTACGACGGTTCATATTTCCGACTCAAGAACGTGGAGGTTGCATATACATGGACTAAGGGCTGGATTAAGAATATCGGTTTCTCAAGCCTGAAGGTTTACCTCAATGGTAACAACCTCTTCCTTATCACGAAGATGCCTGATGACCGTGAGAGTAACTACCAATTCAGCGGTGGTGGCGGTGCTTACCCTACTGTTAGACGTTATAACTTCGGATTTAAGCTTTACCTCTAATAATATATAAATAGGTAATTCGAAACTTGCTTTAGCTTGTTGAGCTTTAGCGAAAAATTAGTAATTTCGTAAATAACAATATGAAATATTATAATAACATAAAATCCCTTTTGTGCGGTTCACTCCTCCTTATGGCTGGTAGTGCTTCCTTCACATCATGCTCTGACTGGCTTGATAAGGATCCGGAGTCTATCGTAGCAGAGGATGAGGCATTCAAGAACTACCGCAACTTCCAGGGATATATTGAGGAAATCTATAGCCTGATTCCAGACAAGGAGAAGGTGAACTATTGTACTGCATGGAACTTTGGTGATGATGCTGTTCACAATCCAGAAGGCTATGCGCACATGGATCATCAGGTCGATCTTGGTAACTATCGTAACTGGTGGACCAATAGTCAGTGTTGGCTTAATGGTGATAGAAGCTCTCTTTGGAGAAACTCTTGGTACAGCATCCGCAAATGTAATCTTGGTATTTCAAGGATAAAGTCTCTTGTCGGAACAGATGAGGAGCGTGACCTCCTTCTCGGACAGATGTATTTCTTCCGTGCATGGTGGCACTTTGAACTTATGTGCTATTTTGGTGGCCTTCCTTATATTGATGTGGCATTTGATGCTGTCAACATACCAGAACTGCCTCGTCTTTCTTTCCAGGAATGTGCAAACCGTTGTGCTGAAGACTTCCAGAAGGCTGCCGACCTCCTTCCTATGGATTGGGATGAGACACTTACAGGTCAGCAGACAATAGGTAAGAACGACCTTCGTATTAATAAGATTATGGCGCTCTGCTACCTTGGAAAGTGCTATCTTTGGGCTGGTTCTCCACTTATGAAGGAGTTCGAGAAGACAAAGAATGGTGGCGTTGCCCAGCTTCTTGGTGCAAGTTCAAACGGTAAGACATACGACTATGATCTGCCTTATTGCCAGAAGGCTGCAGAGGTGTTAGGTAGGGTTCTTGAAATGGTAGGTAGAGGACAGACCAAGTACAAACTTGCTGAATTCAGGTATGCCAACATTTACGACCATGAGCGTGATCCAAATGCTGAGAGTTGCTATTCTGACATTTTCTATACACATAAGCAGAGTTGGAATATGCCTGGTTCTACAGAAGCTATCTTCCGTGGTGTTTATCCTGGTGCGAACTCTGCCAACTGGAACTGTGCAAAGATCTTTGGTCCTAAGGTTGCTGGTCTTGTGGAGCATGATAACATCATCCACCACCCAACTGCAAACCTTATCGACCAGTATGGTATGGCTAACGGTCAGCCAATATACATTGTTAAGAATGGTGTCTATGTATTGAACCCTGAGTCTGGCTGGGATCCTACCCATCCTTACAGGAATCGTGATCCTCGTTTCTATCACGATATAGTATTCGACGGATTCCATTATGTGCTCCAGACTGAAGGCCTTAGTGCTGAGCAGAAGAAACTTGACTATTGTTCACTTTATACAGGTGGTGCAATGCGTGCCGTTGACAATGCAAGTAGCACTGGCTATTTCATTCAGAAGCTCGTCCCTCATCAGTGTAACATAGGTGACAAATGGTATGACTGGGATCATCAGTTCCAATCATATATACCTTATATGCGTCTTGCCGATGTATATCTGATGTATGCAGAGGCACAAGGTGCTGTTGATGGTCCTAAGTCATATGCAAGTACTACTTCTTTGACAGCTGTTGGTGCAATCAATGCCCTTCGTGATCGTGTGAATAGTGACGATTATCCAATGGAGCATGTTCAGCCAAACTTCCTTGATACTAAGGAACACTTTATTGATGAGGTTCGTCGTGAGCGTGCCGTAGAGCTTGCTTTCGAGGGATTCCGTTGGTGTGACCTTCAGCGTTGGCTACTCCTTACAGAGCCTCCTTACACTACAAAATACTCTCATGAATTTGAGCGTATTGAAAAGGATGACTGGTATTTTGATTCCAAATCACGTGAGCCTAAGCATGATCCAAAGGATGCACAAGTATCTAATTTCCGCAAGCAGGAACTTATCACACGTCGCTTGGATTCAAAGCACTACTGGTTCCCACTTCCTGACAAGGATACCTATCTCTATGAGGGATTTGTTCAGAATCCAGGATGGTAATGGCAAATGCAATTGACAATTGCTAATTGATAATTGATAATTGACAATTTTTTATGAAAGATATAAAAACAAACATATTTCTTGCCATGCTTGCTGCATCGCCACTGATGGTTAATGCACAGACCACAGAGAAGGCTGACACCACGGCAAAAAAGAAGGTCCATGTCGCTTTCCGCGACAAGGATGCCGACCATCTTCTTGGAGGCGTTTCATATATTGACATGGAAGAGTTGCAGAAGAAGGATTATACCGTTGGCAGCCTTGATGACCTTTATGGTCTTGTCGGTGGCTGGAACGGCAGTAACCTCTGGGGCATGGATAATGACGAGCTTGACACTAACGATAACGGTAATCTTCCGCTCGTTATCATTGACGGTGTGAAGCGTCCTTCAAACAACGTACTCCCTTCTGAGATTGAGCAGGTAACATTCCTCAAGGGTGCACAGGCTGTCGTGCTCTATGGTGCAAAGGCAGCCAAGGGCGCAATCCTTATCACCACCAAGCGTGGTAAGGTTGACGGTCTTCAGATTACAGCCAATGCCAATACTGGCTGGCATGTGGCAAAGGCTTTCCCTGAGTATCTTGGCTCTGCTGAGTACATGACCCTCTATAACGAGGCACGTAGGAATGACGGTCTTGATCCAAGGTACAGCCAGCAGGACATCTACAATCATGCCTCTGGTCTCAATCCATACCGCTATCCAAACATTAACTACTATTCTGACGAGTATGTCCGCAAGGCATACAACCGTTCTGAGGGTACTCTGGAAATCCAGGGTGGTGGTCAGCGCGCACATTTCTATACGAACATCAACTACTATCGCATAGAGGATCTCCTCAACTTTGGTCCTGCAAAGGATAACTACACAGATCGTTTCAGTGTACGTGGTAATGTTGACCTCGTTGTTAACAGGTCCGTTAAGGGCTTTGCCAATGCAAGTGCTACATTCTACAATGCGAACAGTAACAAGGGTGATTTCTGGGGTGAGGCTGCTACCATGCGCCCTAACTTCCCAGAGAATGCGGCTCCATTGATCTCTATTGACATGGTTGACCCTAACGCTTCAAAGGCTCTCGCTATCCTTGACAAGTCACTCAATCTCCTTGACGGAAAGTATTTCCCTGGTGGAACAAAGAACACCCAGACAAATGCTATCGCTGACTGCTATTTCGGTGGTAAGACAACGGGTGTAAGCCGTCAGTTCCAGTTTGATGCTGGTATCATCTATGACATGGATAAGTTCGTTAAGGGCTTGTCATTCAAGACGCAGTTTGCCATTGACTATGCTGCAAGCTATAACCTCTCTTATGACAATAAATATGCAGTATTCATCCCTACATGGAGTAACTATAACTCAGGGGATGCCATCGTAGCTCTTACACAGCAGAACGATGAGGTCGTGACAGGTCACATGTCAATGACAAACTCTGCATATCGTCAGACAATCAGTTGGAATGGTCATTTTGATTATGACCACACTTTTAACGGCAAGCATCATGTGACTGGTATGCTTCTCGGTAATATGTTCACAACTACGCGTAGTGGTGAATACCATCGTTATGCTAATGCGAACCTTGGTCTTCTGGCAGGTTATGACTTTATGGGACGTTACTTTACTGAGCTCTCAATGGCAGGTGTTCATTCTGCTCGTCTTCCAGAGGGACATCGTGAGGCTATCTCTCCTTCATTCTCTATTGGCTGGAATATTGCCAAGGAAAACTTCATGAAGAAGGCAAAGGGTGTCGATGATTTGTTGCTCAGTGCTTCTTACAGCAATCTGAACGAGGATATGGATATTTATCTGGGTAGCAAGGACTACTATATCTATGATGCTCTGTGGGCAACCTCTGGAAGTAGTTTCTCATGGAATGAGGGTACTACTACAGACCGTACGTATTCAACAGCAGGTAAGAACCCTGTACTCGACTACATTCATCGTAAGGAGTTCTCTGTTAGCCTCCGTGGCTCTTTCCTTAACAAGCTCCTTTCTGCTGAGATGACATTCTTCAATACTAATATGGATGGCTATATCATCCAGAATCCGACCAACTTCCCTTCACACTTGCAGGCTGGTCTTTCTGGTGGTACGTTCAAGCCTGCAATAAACAACAACATCTTCAACCACAAAGGTCTTGATTTCAGTGTAACTGCTCAGAAGCAGTTTGGTCAGGTTCATGCAACTCTTGGAGTTGTAGGTACATATCTCAAGACTAAGGTAAAGAAGTATGACGAACTCGTGGATGAACCTTACCAGAGCAATGAAGGAATGCCTATGGATGTTATCTGGGGTTACGAATGCCTTGGCTTCTACACTAATGATGACTTTGACATCAGCACAACTTCTGATGGCAAGACAAAATACACATTGAAGCCTGGAATTCCAAGATCAACCCTCGGTGGTGTAATCCAGCCTGGTGACTTGAAGTATAAGGATCTTAACAATGATGGTGTAATCAACACTAAGGACTATTATTATCTTGGTAAGAGCGGTACATATGGTGCACCTCTTACACTTGGCGTGAACCTCACTCTCAAGTACAAGAATTTCACATTCTTCCTTGTAGGCAATGGCCAGTTTGGTGCTCATGCTATGAAGAATGGTGTTTATTACTATATGAGTGGAGAGGACAAGTACTCTATAAATGCTTATGGTCGTTGGACTCCTGAGACTGCAGAAACTGCTACTCATCCTCGTCTGACTACATTGAGCTCATATAATAACTCTGTGAATTCAACATTCTGGATGTACAGTACAGACCGTTTTAACATCCGCAAGATTCAGCTTACCTACGATTTCCCAGAGGATATAATCAAGGGAAAGATTGTAAAGGCTCTCTCTGTATATGTGAACGGAAACGATCTCTTCACAATCTCAAAGGAACACAAGATTATGGATCTGAATGTTGGTTTTGCACCACAGACACGTTTCTATAATCTCGGTGTTAAGGTAACCCTCTAATTCTAATTGGCAATTGATAATTGAAAATTATGAAGATTAAAAACATTATATTGTATTTCATTGGTGTCCTCGCTCTTTGCTCATGCGATGATATGTTTGAGCCTGCAAAGGAAAACAATCGTCAGGAGGATGCCATGTATGAGGAGTCTAAATATGCACATGGTCTGCTGATATACGGTTACGACTGTCTTCCTTATTTCGGGACTACTGAGACTGACGTTGCTACGGATGATGCTGTTACCAACGTGAAGACCAGCTCATATCTCGATATCGCCACCGGTGCATGGGAGGCTGACTGGGATCCGTTGTCAATGTGGTCTCAGTGTAAGAGCGGCATTCAGTATCTCAATCTCTTCCTTGAGAAGGTTGATAAGGTTAAGTGGGCTCCAAGTGCTGTTTCTAAGCAGCAGATGTTCGTTGACCGTCTGAAGGGTGAGGCGTATGGTCTTCGTGCTCTCCTCTATTATACTCTGCTCCAGAATCATGGTGGCTATGCTGATGATGGAGTGCTCTATGGCGTGCCATTGCTCACCAAGTCTGAGGATGCAAGTTCAGACTTCAATCAACCACGTGCAACATTTGCTGAGTGCATGAAGTTGATTTTTGCTGATTGTGATAGCGCAGTACTTCTTCTTCCACAGAATTATGCTGATATAAAGAGTGCGTCTGAAATTCCAGATAAGTATCGTAGTATTGGTGCGCAGGTAACAGGCTTCAACCTCGTATTTGGTTCTAACTCAAAAGGTCTTATGTCAGGTAAGGTTGCCGAGGCTATCAAGGCACAGGCTGCCCTTCTTGCTGCAAGTCCTGCTTTCCGCGACCAGAGTGGCGTGTCTTCTGAGATGGCTGCTAAGTTCTGTGCTAATGTCCTCAAGCGTATTGGTGGTAAGGATGGCTTTGACAATACGGGTAACGTCTGGTACAAGAATACCAAGATGCTTGATCCTGCTGCTGCTGAAATGCCAGAGATCCTTTGGCGCGCAGACCGTAGCAAGGATGCAAGCCAGGAGAGACGTTTCTTCCCTCCAACATTGTTTGGTAATGGTGCGGTGAATCCTTCACAGAATCTTGTTGATGCGTTCCCAATGCGTAATGGTCGTCCTATCACAGACCCTAAGTCTGGTTATAATCCAAATGATCCATACGCAAACCGTGACCCACGTCTTGCTGACAATGTGATCTATAACGGCATGAAGTTCAGGAAGACCACGATCATTACTGGTACATATCCTAATGAAAAGAACGAGACTGATGATAACCTCACCAGCATTAGTACTTCAACACGTACAGGATATTACCTGAAGAAACTGCTCCGTGAGGACGTAAATCCATTGTCAAGTAATCTCCTTGAGCAGCAGCATATCTATCCACGCATCCGTTATACTGAGATCTTCCTTGCTTATGCGGAGGCTGCTAACGATGCATGGGGACCTAAGGCTGATCCAACAGGCATAGGCTTCACTGCATACGATATTATCAAACTTATCCGTGAGCGTGCAGGCCTTGGTACTAATGAGATTGGTGTTGCTCTGCCAGAAGGTGACGCATATCTTGAGGAGTGTGCTGCTGATAAGGCTAAGATGACAGAACTCATCCGTAACGAGCGTCGTATTGAACTTTGCTTTGAGAACAAGCGTTTCTGGGATCTTCGCCGTTGGTTGCTGCCACTCAACGAGAGTGTCAGGGGTATGAATATTACCCGCAACAAAGAGACTGGTGAACTCTCATATAACATCATTGAAGAGGTCGAGAAACGTGATTTCGACACTTACCAGTACTATGGACCGATTCCAAAGAGCGAAGTTCTCAGATGGAGCAATCTCAAGCAAAACAAGGGTTGGAGATAATACAGGAAAAAATATTCAACTTTCGCAAGTTTGCAAAGGGTTGATAGCCCTTTAAGGGTTTCCCCTTCGGGGGGGCCAACTTGTGAAACTTCAGATAATATAATTATTATGAAACTTAGAAAATCTATATATGGTATAGCTCTGGGAGCTCTCTCTCTCACATATACTTCTTGTTATAATGCAGACAAGGAGTTCCCGGACTATGAAGGAGGCACAACAGCCTACTTCGCATATCAGTTCCCTGTGCGTACACTCGTACTCGGCAATGATATCTACGACAACACTCTCGACAATGCCCATAAGTGCCAGATCTGGGCAACAATGGGCGGTGCATACGGTGGTCGTGACGCCTATGTCGATATAGCAGTTGATGAGACACTCTGCGACAATCTCTATTTCGTGGATGAAGGTGGAAATGCTGCAGCTCCTGTGCTTCCTTTGCCAACTTCATACTATAACCTTGCATCAAATGTCATTGCTTACAACGGCGATGCACGTGGCAATGTTGAGGTGCAGTTCACTGATGCCTTCTTCAATGATGAGAAGTCAGTACAGAATACGTATGTCATTCCACTCTTGATGAAGGGTGTAAGAGGTATTGACCATATCCTCACAGGTACACCTCGTGAGGGACTCAGTCCTTCTCGTACCAATACTGAGGATTGGGATATCCTTGCAAAGGATTATGTGCTTTATTGTGTAAAGTATATGAACCCTTGGCAGGGTAAGTATATTCGTCGTGGTGTTGACAAGGTGACAGAGGATGGTAAAACCACTACTGTCGTTCGCCAGGATTTCTCTTTCAAGAATACTGACCTTGAGCATTACAAGGACAATCCGGTAAATGCCAACGATGAGGTTTGTAGCATCAAGACAAAGAACATGACACAGGCCATCTTCCCTGTATCATTTAAGACTTCTGGCGCTTCTGTGAATTGTAATCTCATTCTCACATTCAATGGTGACAAGTGTACTGTTTCTACCGAAGATGGAGGTGTGACAGCTACTGGTTCTGGTGAGTACATCACAAAGGGAACAGAGCGACAGGAATATAAGAATTTCCAGTGGGGTAGTAACAATGGAGAGCCTGTTCAGCGTGATATCCTTCGTCTTGCATACAATGTCGAATTGGCTAATGGTAAGATTCAGGTGTCAACAAATGATACTCTCGTTGTCCAGACTCGTGAGTCTAATAAGAGAGTGTTCTTCTCACCAAAATATGTTAAACAATAATAGGAGGCTCATAATATGAAAAAGATTTATAGAAACGGTCTCTTTATCCTTGCTGCGGGAGCACTCGTTGCTTCCTGTGCCAAATATGATGTGACTGACGATTATGTTGCTCAGCCTGATCCAAATTTTGTTGAGCCATACAAGGACTATGCTCCTGTGAAGACATATATCGACAAGTCTAAATATCCGAATATGTCGCTTGGCGCAACTCTCAAGGTGGCAGAATTCAACAAGCAGGAACTTGCTCATGCGGCTGCTGTTACCAATTTTGACAATCTCGCCTTTGGAGCAACACTTATGTCAGGTACCATCATTAATAATAAAGGTATCATGAACTTCCTTGATATGAAGGATCTGCTTGACCACGTTGAGGATATTGGTGGCGAGGTGTTTGGTAGTCCGATTGTTGCTAATGAGAATCAGGCAGATGCATGGCTTAACACGCTTACAGCTCCTATTGAGATTCAGGTAAGTACAATTTCTGATAAGGAAGTTGACTACACTACTATGGATGACTTCTCTGGTACCGTTTTATATTCTGACGATCCTATTAAAATCAAGAAGAATTATGACGGAAATGCCAATGCTCTTGAGCTGACGGAGTTTTCAAGCGTTTACATCGTAGAAGGCTTTGATGTTGATCCGCTTGGTTCTTATACTATTACTTTCTATGCCAAGTCTGACAAAGATCAGTCTATCACATGTACTTTCGCTGATAAATTGATTAAGGAGAAGGAGACTGACAAAAGAGGTAAGGTATTTACTGTCAAGGCTGGAAAATGGGTTAAGGTTGTCGTAGAGGCAACACCTGCGGAAGGTGCAACAAAGGGTTACTTGATGGTTGAGGACGTTGCTAACGCTAATCTCTATATCCAGAAGGTTTCTGTTTCACACTCTCCTGACAACCACCGTCCACAGACTGCAGAGGAAAGAAGAGATACTCTCAACTATGCTCTCAATGCGTGGTGTGATGGTCTGATGAAGATCAACGAGGGGCGTATCAAGTCATTTGACCTCATTGATGAACCTCTCGACACAAAAGCTAAGCTTGAAAACGGAATGTATGACCTCAAGCATTCTACCGATAAGATTTACTGGCAGGATGCATTTGGTAGTGAAAACTATGCTCCAAAGGTTTCGAGTGTTGCTCGTGCGGCATTCGAGAAATATGGTGGCAACGCTTCTGATCTGAAGTTCTTCATCAGCGAATCTGATCTTGATGACAACCTGAAAATGGAAAGTCTCAAATACTGGATTGGCGTCTGGGACGGCAAGGGTGCAAAGATTGACGGTATCAATGCCAAGGTGAACCTTACATATAGTGAGGACGAGGCAAAGCAGAAGGAAAATATGGCTTCTATTGACAATCTCCTTACCAACCTTGCTGCTACAGGTAAGATGGTACGTCTTTCAAGCTTCGACATCAAGTATCAGAATGCTTCTGGTACAGGTGTTGCTGCCAAGGATATTACGGTAGAGCAGCGTCAGAAACTTGCTGATTACTATGCCTACGTTATCAAGAGCTATATGAGCAAGATCCCTCATGAAAAGCAGGCTGGTATTTGTAAGGGTAATATGGCTGACACAAGTGATCCTGTTGGCCTATGGACTATTGATAGCAAGAGTAGCGACTGGGTTCGCAATGCCACTTATAAGGCATTCTGCGATGCCCTTGGCGGAAAGTAGAAACGTTTAAGGTTTGGGAGGTGCAAACCTCCTGAACCTTAAAAACTCGATAATCAATATTTTTATCTATTTCATTATTTATTAATCTAAATTATTTCTATTATGAAGAAATTATTTACACTTGTTGCTCTCTTAGCAGTATTTTTGGGAGCAAAGGCAGAGTGGGTAGTTGACAAGGAAATCAAGTATGCCGATTTTCAGGGATTCCCATTCTATGTTATGGGTTATGTACCAGAGTTCATTGATGGTGTTATGACCGACTACGGATCAAACTTCAGGTATGCAACTCAGGCTACACTTGATGATGCGACTAATGATTCTAAATGGAAGGACGGAGAGTCTTCTGTTGGTACTGTTAAGACCTCTGATGGAACTGAGTATCAGAAGGTAACAGGTGCTGGTCCATATTGGCATCAGTATTTCATTATTAACCAGATTCCTACTGAAATAGGTGGTTCTTACACTCTTAAGGCAAGAGTAAAGGCTTCTGAGGCATGTAACGTTGATTTTACTATGCAGTGGGGCTGGAACGCTGGTCAGAGCATAACACAGTCAGGCGTTGCTATTGGAACTGAATGGCAGGAAGTTGAGATGGACTTCAATGAGGTTGGTGCTAATTCATGTGAGGTTGTTGCTAAGCCTGGTACATCAAGTGCTACCATCGAATGGGAGTATGTCATTGTAGGTCACAATCAGAAGCCACAGCGTCCTGTAGAGTGGATTGAGCAGCTTACAAATGGTGACGAGTGTGCACAGATGATCAACAAGCCACTTGAAGTAGAGAAGACTGCTCCAACCAATGAGGAAAACTTTGCTATGGTTAAGCAGGCTCCTTCTCAGACAATTGATGGTGAAAAGGTATATGTTGTAAATGCTCCTGGTGTTGATGTTGAAGCTTACAAGACAACAAACGTGAAGGGTGACGATATTTCTGGCACATATGCTTGGGCTAACCAGTTCTTCATCGTATCTCCTGTTCCTTTCAAGGCTGGTGAGATTATCAAGGTTGAGTTCGACTATAAGGCTGACAAGGATGCTAATACAAATACTCAGGCACATGGTAAGCCTACTTACTATCAGCACTATGAGCTTCTTGGTGATGTTAAGTTCACAACTGAATGGCAGCACTTCAATAAGCAGGTAACTATTACTGATCAGCAGGATGGTGATAATGGTATGTATTCTATTGCATTCAACCTCAATCCTGACCAGAAGGAAGATAACACCTTCTATTTCAAGAAACTTTCTCTTTCTATAATGAAGCTTGATCGTGGTTACTTCGTTGCAGGTTCTAACCCAGACGAGGGTGTTGAATATGATTATGACAATGCTATTGAGTTCCAGGGCAATAATGGTGTTTACACTGCTACTGTAGGTGAAAAGGGTGCTTATGTTTCTCAGGTTATGATTTCTACTGTTCGTGGTAACGATGCTTCTTTCAAGGGCGCAACTCTTAAGCCAGCTTCTACTGCTGTTGGTCAGTGGGTTGACTATTCAGAGGCAGGTCTTGCTAAGATTAATCTCCCTGGTGTTGGTATCTGGAAGATTACAATCAGAGAGGCTAACGGTAAGATGAAGTTTGAACTCGTTGAGGGTTCTCTCAAGGAGATTAAGGAAATCGTTCCTAACAAGACTGTGGTTGTTGTTGACGGAACTGAAAGAGAGTACCTTAAGGACGAGGCTCCAGAAGGTTATGAGTTCAAGAAGAATGATAATGACGAGCCTATCTATGGTCAGCCATGGGACAACCAGTTCTGTATTAAGGCTAACCGCGCTCTCAAGGCAGGTGAGTCAATAACAGTTTCATTCAAGTATAAGGCTACAAATCCTGCATCTGTTAACACACAGGTTGGTGGTGAAGGTCTTGGCGCTTGGATGGCTGGTGAGGCTCTTGGTACTATTGATTTCACAGCTGAGGAGCAGACTTTCAATAAGACATTCAATGCTACTGACGGTATGCAGACAATTACTTTCAACATGGCTGTAATCAAGGAGGCTAACAAATACGAGGTCTATGATATCGTTTGGAAGCTCGAGGATGGTACAGAGTCTCTCATCGACGAAGAGGGTTCAAAGAACTTCTTTGTGAAGGTTGCTGCTGGCGACTTCACACAGGTCGGTGGAGAAACTGGTATCCAGAACGTAGCAGCTGCTAAGAAGAACGCTCCTGCTGGTAAGTTCAACATCGCTGGTCAGCGTGTTTCTGACAACTACAAGGGCGTTGTTGTTGAGGGTGGTCGTCTCTACCTCTCTAAGTAAAAAATCCTCTTCTCTCTTGTTTATATAGAGAGTAAGTAATAAAATTCGTGCGTCACTTTAAAAGTGGCGCACGTTTTTTTGCCCTTTCTTGAAAACCTTCTTTTTGTTAATGCAAACTTGACGATTTGCTTTAGCTTGTTGAGCCATAGCGACTAAAGTTGAATTTGTCATCACTAAAACATAGTTTTTAGCGGTATGGTCAAATAAAAAAAAGTTTTTTCGCGATTTTCCTGTCACACC
>Ga0256407_10000931_pt1 | contig 65946 bp, 60 predicted proteins | sample RumenRJG_04DNA_FD_193489 | JGI IMG/M metagenome (GOLD analysis project Ga0256407, IMG submission 193489) | Bovine rumen microbial communities from Lethbridge, Alberta, Canada - RJG_04 | ecosystem: Host-associated > Mammals > Digestive system > Stomach > Rumen | place: Canada: Alberta... | reverse complement strand
GAAACCGGTAGAGAAATATTCTTATCCATTGGTGCCTCCAATACATTGCTTATGTAAAAATAGGTGCTTTTATTGTAGCACACTATTTATAAAATAAATCAATTTAATTTTTTATTAGATTATTTGCTCACCTGGAAGCTGCTTATCCGGAGCACTTGGATTGATGTGATCGTAGAAAAATACTCCATTTAAGTGGTCATATTCATGCTGAAGTACAATAGCGTCGTAGCCAAAAGCAGTTATCGTTATTTCTTCGCCTCTAATCGCTTCATAGGCTTTCATTTTAATTTTATAGTAGCGGTGGACTAATCCTAAATGTTCTTTATCAACACTTAAACAGCCCTCTCCAGATTCTAGCGCACATTGTTTAATAGATGTTTCTAGCATCACTGGATTTACTAATTGATATTCAACTGGTCCATTTTGAGTTTCATAATAAATGACAAACATTCTTTTTAATAAACCGATTTGGATAGCGGCCATTCCTACTCCTGGACGGTAGTTGTGCTTTTTAGCGTATTCTTCGTCTTGAGACTTCTTTAAATAATCAAGCATCGCATCTAAAGTATCCTTATCTTCTTTAGATAAAGGAAGATCAACAGGAAGAGATTTTTTTCTCATTATTGGATTAGAATCTTTAACAATTTTTAATTTCATATCTCAATTATCTTATCTTATATCTTTTTGCTATGCAAATGGGTATAATAATTTTGATATGAACGAGAGAATATTTGACCTTGCTAGTCGATTAAATAAATCCTTATTAGATAATCCTAAAGTAATTGAGCTTAATAAACTAGAAGAAGAATTAAATAATTCTTATGAAGTATATTTATTAAGTAAAAAGAAAGATGAATGTTTACAAATTTATACTCAAATTAAGGATATATATCCTGAGAATCATTTAGAAGTGGCTAACGCCTTAAAAAGCTTAAAAGAGGCTAAAGAAAATTTATCAAACCATCCTTTAGTTAAATCCTATTTATCTATATATAATGAAGTTAGAGATCTATATATGGAAGTTGATGATATTTTATTTTCTTCTTTTAAAAGGAGAAGCTGTTAATGGGAATGCGAGTAATAGGCGGAGAATTTCGTCATCGTAAATTAGTCTATCCAGAATCTAATAAAGATATTAGACCCACTAAAGATCGAATTAGAGAAGCTTTCTTTTCTATCGTGGGTAATATTGAAAATAAATTATTTTTAGATTTATACGCAGGAAGTGGTTCAATAGGGATTGAGGCGCTTTCTAGAGGAGCAAATAAATCAATATTCGTTGATATCTCTAAAGAAGCCTTAAGATACGTTAAAGAGAATATCTCTAGTTTAAAGTTAGAAGATAGATGTGAAATATATAATTTAACTGATTTATCTGCTTTAGAATCTTTTAAAGAAAAAGGTATGCAGTTTGATGTGATTTATTTAGACCCGCCATATGAAAAAGGAAAATATGAAGAAGTCTTATCTTATATTTTCTTAAATAATTTAATTAGTAAAAACGGCTTAGTGGCGGTAGAAATAAATCGTTTGCTAGATATTAATCCTATTTGGAATAAAAAAATAAAAGAGTATCATTATGGTGAAATTCGTTTATATACTTTAGTTGGAGAAAATTAAAATGAAAGTTGCTGTATATCCTGGAAGCTTTGATCCAATCACAAACGGACATTTAGATATTTTAAATAGAGCTTGTTCTTTATTTGATAAAGTTATTGTCCTTGTCGCTAACAATCCTCATAAATCTTCTAATTTTTCAGTTGAAGATAGAGTAGAGATGATTAAAGAAGCCATTAATAATAATCCAAAAATTGAAGTTACAAGCGATAGTGGATTAACCGTAAAATTTGCTAAAAAGCATGGGGCTACTCACTTAATCCGTGGCTTAAGAGCAGTTAGTGACTTTGAATATGAATTTCAACTTGCTAGTGCGAATGAATTTATTGATTCAAAAATTGATACAGTCTTTTTGATGGCTAGAGGCGATAAGACATTTATCTCTAGCAGTTCGATTATCACTATGGCAAAGCAAGGTGTTGATGTTTCTAAACTTGTCCCTGATAGTGTGCTTAAAAGACTTAAATAGAATTTAGAAACAAAATAAAAAAGACCAATTTGGTCTTTTTTTAATTAACAAGTTAATTAATTATTCCGCCATTTCAGGATCGAAGACACCTTGATAATTCCAGAAATCTCTAATAACCATACCTTTGGTTGCGGCGTTAGTAGAACCAGATAAATCAAAGTCGATGTAGTTGTAGAATAATTGAGTAATTCCATTCCATCCATAATAACCATCATCATATTTTTCTAAATCTACAACCATGGTTAATGGAGTGTCTAATCCTTCATCAGAAGTGGAAGCAGCGTCTAATTTAGAAGACTTAGTCTTCATTGAAGTAACAATCGAAGATTTGTTTTTGGTAATGAGGTTTCTATATAAAGGATAATTTTCATCATTACATTCTCCATAATATTCGACTAATCGTTCAAATAAGCCTGTGTGTTTAGCGTAAATTGGCTTAGCTAAATATTCTTTTCCAGCATCATCCATCTTATCAACTAAGATTGTCCACATTTTGAATCCTTGGACATAACCACTTGAAATAGCGTTGATGTATCCATCATAGGCATCTTTACAATTAGGACAATCTTGCTTTACTAAGGAAATAATGAATTTACTACCAAATTCAGTTTTGATTTTATCGTGATTTTCAGCGTTATAGTTTTCTAAGTATCCTAATAATCTATCGGCTTGACCGTTTTCTTCTAAAGAAAGAGCTTGAGCTTGATACCATGCATATTCGGTATTATTTTCTTTAGCAAATAAGTTTTCAAATCCTCTTTTAATGTAAGGGATTGAGAAGATAATCGCAAAAATACCACCAACAATTAATAATGGTTGAACCCATGCAGTGTTGGCAATCCAGCGTCCAATTTTAGCAAAGAAATGTCCAATTGCTCTTAAGATTTTCATGATAACTAGCCTCCTATATTTACATATAGCGAATAAATAATAACACTTTGGTTGTTTATTTTCAATAAAATAATATAGATTTTTAATAGACGAATTAATTTCTAAGAAATTAAAATACAAATTTAGTCATGTTTTTCTTTCTTGTTGATATTTAAAATGCGAATGTATAAAATACATGATAGTTATGAAAAAATTCGCCAAAATTAAACGTCGTGTGACCAATTACATGTATGACCATATCCGTGTAAGGGAAAGTCTTAACTTCTCAAAAGGATTATTAGTTGCAACATTAACCGCAATTTTGTATGCCTTTGGTTTTTATTGCTTTATCGCCCCTGCAGTTGAAAATCACGCGACTATATGGGGATCTTCCATTACCACCGGTGGAGTTGGCGGTATTTCCCAAGTCATTTGGATGATTTCTACTTTATGTGGTGGAACGATTAGCATTTCCACAATGCAATCTATTTTCTATTTTGTTCTTAATGTCCCTATTTTATTATTTGCATTCTTTAAAATTGGTAAGAAATTTGCGATTTTAACTTTGATTAATGTTGGTTTATCTTCATTATTCATCTGGGCTTTCTCTAATGTGGAATTTATGCGTAGTATCGCTCATACGCTTGATAACGAAACTACAAGCTATCATAGCGCTAGAGTGTTATTCGCGGCAGTGAGTATTGGTCTTGCTAGTAGTATTGCATTCCGTAATGAAATCTCTTGTGGAGGAATAGATGTTATCTCCTATTATTTTGCTTTAAGAAAATCTACTAGTGTAGGTAAATACGCTACTGCATTAAACTCTATAATTTTAGTTACATATTTTGGTCTAACCATCATTCATAATCACGGGGAGAATGTTGATATTGCTTTTGTTAACTTATTATTCTCTTTCTTATACTTATTCTCAGTAATGTTAGTTGTGGATTTTGTGAACACCAGAAACAAAAAAGTTCAAATCCAAATTATCACTTCTGTAAAGGATATATCCTCTGTTTTGATTGCTAATTTCCCACATTCAACAACTACAGTTAATGGCAAAGGTGGCTATTCTCACGCTGATAAATATGTTGTTTATATGGTTGTTTCTTCTAGCGAAGTTAAGCGTGTAGTTGATTTAGTAAGAAAAGTGGATCAACACGCCTTCGTTACCGTTACTTCTTTAATCCAAGCATATGGTAATTTCTTTATTAAACCAATTGAGTAAATTTGGTAGATAGTAGTATAAAAAAATCACTGGCGGAAACCAGTGATTTTTACTATTAGATTTGGTCTAATTCTTTTTTGATTTCTTCTTGTTCCAAGTTCTGTCCGATGAACACTAATTTAATGAGTTTATCACCATATTGTTCATCCCAGTCATGGGCGAAATTTTTATCATTTTGAATAAGCATTTCTAATTGCTTTTTGCTTAGCTGTTCACTATACCAAGTACCTGATTCGTTAAGTGTTTGCTGATGACCAGCTTGTTCATAGACATAGGCTTTCTTTAATTCTTCTTTGAAGTAGAGAATACCTTTAGATCTAATTAAATGATGTTTGTTTTCGTTTGCCCATTTAATGAATTTTTCTTTTTCAAATGGTCTTCTACGATAATAGACCATAGTGTTGACATCGTATTCATCAGCGGTACCTTCGTCATCATTTTCTCCAATACCGTGTTCGTGGTGATGATGGTGATGATGATGGTGTTCATGTTCTTCGTGATGTTCATGTTCATCTTCATCTTCGTCATCGTCGTCGTGATGGTGTTCATGTTCTTCATCAGCGTCAATTTCATTATCCCAGTCTTCAAATTCTCTAATCCATGCTGCAGAAGTTGAAGCTTCTTCAAAATTAAATAATTTTGTGTCCACTAATTGATCAATATCAACATCACAATAATCACTTTCAATAATTTTTGCTTTTGGTTGAATTGCTTTGATGACTTTTTTCACTCTCTCTAATTCAACTTTAGAGATTTCACTAACTTTATTTAATAAGATAATATCGCAGAATTCGATTTGTTGAATGACGAGATTTTCTAGATTTTCTTCTCCTCTTTCGGCTTCTTGAAGAATTTCTCCGCATCCGAATTCATCTCTAAGTCTTAAAGCATCGGTAACGGAAATAACAGCGTCTAAGGTATAGAATTTAGGAAGCTTTCTCTTTTTAAATTCTTCTTCCATATAGGCGATCGTTTGAGCAATTGGAACTGGTTCACAAATTCCGCTTGCCTCAATTAAGATGTGATCAAATTTTTGTGATTGCACTAAATCCGCTAATTGTTCAATTAGATCTTTCTTTAATGTGCAGCAGATACATCCATTTTGTAAAGACACTAAGTTATTATCTTGAGAAGAGACTATTCCGTTTTTCTCAATCAGCTCAGCGTCAATGTTAACTTCGCCTAAATCATTAACAATAACCGCCATTTTATGGTTTTTAGCGTTTCTTAAGATATGATTTATTAAAGTGGTTTTGCCACTTCCAAGATATCCTGTAATTAAAGTAATAGGAACAGTATTAATTGTACTCATAAAACCCTCCTAATTAAGTATAATTCCTGGCGGAGAAGAAGGGATTTGAACCCTTGCAGGACTTACATCCTCTAGCAGTTTTCGAAACTGCCCCCTTCAGCCGCTTGGGTACTTCTCCAGCCTGTTCAATTATACCGACTTACGAATAAAATTTCTATATCAATCAATTATGAATAGAAAAATTCATAACTACTCTCTATAATTATGTATTGTATGAGACTTGGAGACTTTACTGATTATCGCTTTATTATCTTCTTTGTCAGCCTAATAGTTGTTGCGCTTTTATTGACCTTAGTAATCACTTATTATGCGATTGGAGCGCATAGTGAACGCAAGTTCAATAAACAAATCTCTTACGAGAGCACAACCACTCGTATTTTTATCATCGATGTTAAAAAGAACAAATACGTTGTCTTTAATAAAAGCGATATCTCAAATAAGAAAACTGCCGATCTATTCTCTTTTTATTCTTCTTTTCACCCTAATGATGTTGAAAAAGTAAAAAGTTGGATTTTTGATATCTGTGTTAATCCAGATGAAGTGAATGAATATTTAGAGGCTGATGTCTTAATTAATAAAACCAACAAAGTCTGTTTCTCTTTGCTTAGATTATTAGAATATAACCGTGAAATTGGCTTGATTCATTTAGAAAGCCATCTTCTTAAATATATCACTCCAATTAATGAACCTAAGAAAAAGACTAACGCCAATAAAGCTCCTACAGGCATCGTTAAGCGCAGTCAAATCATGCAACTGATTAATAAGAATAAATCGTTAAGCGGATTTACATACTGTATTAGATTCTTCTACACCAAACAAAAAGTCATCTCTAATGACAAAATTGAACGTTATATGGTGATGAATTTAAAAAATGCAGTTTATCCATTTGCCGCTAACCCTAGATTAACGAGACAAATGCTAGATAATGGAGATAATGAATTATTCTTGTTTGATCTTCGTATTTCTAATAAAGAAGCAGCAATGCAACTTGCTAATTCAATGGCTAAGGCTATTAGAAGAGAAATGGAAGTTAATGGCTTTGCTGGATTTATTAATTTTTCTATTGGTGTCGTGAAAAATGCGAACTTCTATCGTGATTTTGATAACATTGAAGAAAAAGCTAGAGAAGCTTGTATGTCGGGACAAACAAATTCTAAAGAAATTGTTCTACATCAACGTAATATCGAGGCTAATAACGAGACCGTTTTATACAATCAACAAATCGAACATATCTTAAAAGAAAATGTTTTAAGATTCTTATATCGTCCAGTAATTAATGCGAAAACCGGTCAAACAATTGGATATTTTGAATATGTGAAAGCTTATGATTCACCATTCTCTAATTTTTCCGAAATGTCGAAATATGCTTCCCGTATCAATTTAAATGGAGAATTGCTCGCTAAAGTGAGTAAGAATGTTATTCCAAAATTCATCATGGAAAGGCCTGATGAATCAATGAGATTATTCTTCACCATTTCTATGGTGGATGTTAATAGTGTTTATGAAATTATCTCACAAATCCCTAACTATCAAAAAGCGCATATTATTTTGGTCTTTGATGAACAAGAGATTAATGAGAATTCTACAAATATTGATTTATTAGTGCATATTTTAGAAGGCTTAAAAGAAAAAGGCTTTGAACTCGCCTTATCTTTAAAAGATAAAAACTTATTACTTAATGATACAGTTTACTTCCAATTTCATTACTTTGTAGTTGGTAGTGCGATGATGGAAGAAGTGAAAGAGAATAATCGTATTAGATTATCCTTATATGCTTTAATTGAATCATTACTTAAATATAGTCGACCAATTATTGCTACCGACTTAGAAGGTTGGCAAGCAGTGGAATTAATCATTAAAAGTGGCATTAACTATATCTCTAGTGATGCGATATCTGCTTCTAATGATATGCTTCTTCCAATTGAGAAGAAGAAAATGGAGAAAGTTACCGCGATGGCGGATAAATATTTATAGGAGATTTTCTTATGGAAAATAATCAAATTAAAAACCAATCAATCACCAAACAAGAAGATGATTTTGCTCAGTGGTACACTGATGTTTGTAAAAAAGCGGAATTAATGGATTATTCCTCTGTTAAAGGTTTTATTATTTATCGTCCTTATGGCTATGCCATTTGGGAACAAATTCAAAATTACTTAGACAAAAGATTTAAAGAAACTGGTCATGAAAATGTTTATATGCCAATGGTCATTCCAGAATCTTTATTTAACAAAGAAAAAGAACATGTTGAAGGATTTGCCCCAGAATGTTTAGTGGCCACTCAAGGTGGAAAAGAATCTTTAGAAGATAAATTAATTGTTAGACCAACTAGTGAAGTACTTTTCTGTGATCACTACGCGAAAATCATTAAATCTTATAGAGATTTACCAAAATTATATAATCAGTGGTGTTCAGTCGTTAGATGGGAAAAGACTACTAGACCATTTTTAAGAGGTGCAGAATTCTTATGGCAAGAAGGTCACACTATGCACGCTAGTGAAGTGGAGGCAAGAACCGAAACCTTAAAAATGCTTGAAGTTTATGATGATTTAGGAAGAGATATCTTAGCGATTCCATTTTCTAAAGGTAGAAAAACTGATAAAGAAAAATTCTCAGGAGCTTTAGAAACCTATTCTATTGAAGCCCTTATGCCTGATGGCAAAGCTTTACAGTGTGGTACAACCCACTATTTTGGTAGTGGCTTTGCCAAAGCCTTTGGAATTCAATTCCAATCTAAAGAAGGAAAATTAGAAAATCCTTATCAAACTTCTTGGGGTGTTTCTACTAGATTAATTGGTGCCACTATTATGGTGCACGGAGATGATAATGGCTTAGTTTTACCTCCATATGTCGCTCCTATTCAAATTGTAGTTATTCCTGTTGCGGCAAATAAGCCAGGCGTTATTCCTGCTGCTAGAGACGTCGCTAATAGATTAATTAAGGCGGGCTATAGAGTGAAATTAGATGATTCTGATAAATCTCCAGGATGGAAATTCTCTGAATACGAAATGAAAGGTGTTCCACTTAGAGTGGAAATGGGTCCTAGAGATATCGAAAAAGGACAAGTAGTGATTGCCAAAAGAAATGATGGCTCTAAAGTATTTGTCTCTTTAGAAGAATTTGAAGATAAAGTTAATGAACTTATTAAAGTGATTCATCAAGAAATGTATGAAAAAGCTTATAAATATTTATTAGCACATACCACTGATGTACATAATATGGACGAACTCAACAAAGCCTTAGACTTTGGTGGTTATTCTAAGATGATGTGGTGCGGTGATAGAGCGTGTGAAGATAAAATTAAAGAACTCACGAACGCCACCGCTAGATGTCTACCATTTAATCAAATGGCTAATGGAGATACTTGTCCAGTGTGCGGTAAGAAAGCGAATAAAGTAGTCTTATTTGCAAAAGCTTACTAAAAAAATAAGGAACCTATGGTTCCTTTTTTCTTACTTTTTTATATAAGAGATATAAGCCAATAGATGAGCCTAAAGCGACGAGATTAAGCCCTATCAGCATAACAAAGCCAACGCCTAAACCATAAGTTCCAAAAGCGTACCAATCCCAGCCGTCTACATTTCCATAATCATTATTAGCAGCTAAGCAAATGATATAGATTGTGCCATATGTTCCAGAAGGAATCATAGAGAATAAATTCCATTTAAATTTGAGATCTACTTTTGGTTCTATAAATATAAAGGTGAAAATTGAAACGACCGGAATAAATAAGTGCATATATAAATTAGCGCCTAAAAACACATTAAATAGTCCCATAAGTGGCGCTAAGTACCCCATGACTGTTAAGAAAGTTAAAGTTAAACAAGTAGTGGAAACTAGTTTTAAAACTACAACCCAAGTTGGATATCTATTTTTAAATAATAAATATATAAGAGATATAAAAGCGCTTATTCCAATAAAGATATTACTTTGAACAGTAAAATATTTTAAAGCGTGCAATTTTGAACCTTTAATAAAGCCATCACTAGTGGTGATCATTAGATAAATAGAGATCAATACTAAAACAACAATAAGAAAATTGAAAAATAGATTTAAATTCTTTTTCCTAATATTCATTACTTAATAATTTTATATCAATAATATCTTTAATTTGAATAGAATCTCGATTTATAAAAACAATTTTCTTTTCTACTTTATCTATTTGTTTTATTGTGCCTTTATAAATTAGATATTTCTTTTTATTCGTAGAATAATATTTTATTTCAATAACATTTCCTTTATTTAATTGGTGGAGTTTTTCTTCTAATTCATCTTTTTTATCTTTGGCAAGAATTATTTTCTCTTCTTTATATTCTTGAGATTCCTCTATTGCTTCGCTATAACCAACAAGTGCAGCAAAAGGAGCAAACTGTGCTGCTCGATTTTCTAGACTCATCTGTGGATGGTTTTTACTAGTGTGGTGAGGAAGATTAATAATGTCGTCGTATTTACCCATTATGCTTTATGACCACCGATTTGAGCATTTCTTTCTCTAGTGGTCCCTCCTTCTTCAAAATCTCGACCTTTTAAAACTTTATTTTTGCCATATTTCTTTTTAATAGTGTTTATTGTTTGCTGTAATTTATTTTCTTCTTCAAGTTGAACTTTGAGCTTTTCTTTCTTTTTTTCAAGTTCATCATAATCGATAAATAAATTGAGCTGTTCGTAATCTCTTTCAAACTTCTTAATTTCATTGATTTTTATGACTCTAGTTGCCGCAATATACATTCTTCTAACATGAAGCTTTTTATTTATTAATTTATTAAATAATTTGACGGAAGCTGCCTCAATTAAAGTAGTGGAGTTAGTAAATTGACCAATATTTATTGAACTATGATTACCTTTTGGTATATCTCTACCATACCAATCTTTTTCTATAGTGATATTGTCTTGAGTTAAATCCTTAACATCATATCCAATTGAAATCGCGATTTGATCAGTTAAAAGTCCTTTTGCAGACATATCTAAAGATAGAGATTCCGCCATTTCTTTAATGATTAATAGCGCCTTTTCATATTCGTAAGGTCCTGGTAGAACTTGTCCCACTGATAAAGAATTATTTTCAGGCTCATAAGATTTTATCTTATCCATCGTCACTGGTTCATATCCCCAGGCATGATCAATTAATAGTTCAGCATTAATTCCAAATTCTTCGTATAACACATCTTCATTTATTAATGATTGTCTAGCAATATCACCCATAGTGAATAGACCAAGATTATATAATCTTTTAGTTAAACCCCGACCTACTCTCCAAAAATCAGTTAAAGGAAGATGGTCCCAAAGGAGTTTACGATAACTCATCTCATCTAGAGAAGCAATTCTTACTCCATCTTCATTTTCTTTAGCATGTTTCGCTAATATATCCATCGCGACTTTGCACAAATATAAATTGTCACCAACTCCAGCAGTCGCAGTGATGCCAGTTTTTTCATACACCTCTTTAATTAACATAGAAGCGATTTGACTAGCGTTCTTTTTATAAGTCTTTAAATATTTAGTGACATCAATAAAGACTTCATCAATGGAATAGACGTGTATATCTTCACTATCGATATATTTAAGATATATTTTGTATATCTCCACACTTCTAGCGATGTATTTTGCCATTTGAGGAGGAGCAATAATAAAGTCTAGTTCTAAAGATGAATTTCTTTTTAGTTCATCATCATCAAATGATTTAGCAATAAATTTGTGATGAGGTGCTTTTTTAATTCTTTGGTAATTAATTTTTTTAATTGCTTCTTTTGCTTCGAAAAGTCGACATCTTCCAGGAATGCCGTATTGTTTTAAAGAAGGAGAAACCGCTAAACAAATGGTTTTATCAGTTCTAGTTGGGTCTGCGACCACTAAATTAGTCTTTAAAGGATCTAAGTTTCTTTCTTTACATTCTACGGACGCATAAAAAGATTTTAAATCGATAGCGATGTATTGCTTTTTACTTTCAGGCATAGGAATATTTTATAAAAAAATCACCTTCTTTAGAAGATGATTTTAGCAATATTTTAAATGTTATTTAAATGTTCCATCTGGATAGCAGCGGTGCATGGTCTTTTCAATAGCCTCTTTTAATCCGCCTCTACCAATATGAAGTTCTTCTGCCACTTTATCAAGAACTTCAGGTTCGATACAGCTAGCGGTGTCGCTACACATAATCTCTTTCATGACCAAGCCGAGATTTAAACCTGGTTCATTACCTTGTTTCTTTTCGGCTTTAGCAACCATGTTGCCACCCATCTTACACATCCATTTGGCCGGATGAATAATCTTTCTTGGTTTTGGTAAGACTGCTCCAGTCATGGTGTTTAACATAAAATCAAATGATTGATTCTCGTCACCAACAGGATATCTTTCTCCGTCCTTACCATATTCAATCGCTCCGATAGCAGCTTCAGCGATATGTTCGACAGCAGTCATAGTGGTTTTCCCTTTAGGGAAGAAGATGCGTTTATGTCCGTTAGCGTATCTATCTAAGAAGACAGATTTCCAAATTGGCATTCTTTCTGGCATTACTCCAAAGATGTAAGGGAATTCAAGAACAACAACTTCCATCTTTTTCTTTTGCTCATTTAATAATTTTGCTTGTTCTACTCGGCATCTAATATATGGATGCTTTTCCGCTAATTTTAATTCTGGATTTCTTCTTGCAAAATAAGCGAAATAAGAATTAAAACATGCGGCTTTTTTAATACCTGCTCTTTCAGCGGCTCTAAAGCATTTTGCACATTCGACAACTAATCTTCTATGAAAATATTCATAGGCAGGAGCTTTAGGAGTTTCTCTATCGTCTGGTCCAACAGAATAAATCATATAGTCATAACCTTTAAACATTTCAGTTAAGGTGTCTTCATCGGTTTCAAATAAATCAGTAAATCTCACATCAACTTCTTTTGGATACCATCCATCTAAATTGACATCGTTTAAAGAGATAGAACCGACTTCGTATCCTTTTTTGAGGGCCAACATAGTGGTGTAGTAACCTAAAAAACCAGTCCCCCCTAGAATTAATAGTTTCTTTTTCATATCTATATCCTCTTAGTGATAATTATTGCATTATTTATAATTCTTAACCACCCATAAATATATTTTGATGTATACTAATTATCTAATTATGGCTCCTAAATTATATATATTTGATTTAGATGGTACTTTAGTAAATACCGTAAAAGATTTAAATAGAGGAATTAACTACGCTTTAAATAAAAACGGCTATCCTAGTAAAAGTGTAGCCCATACCTCTAAAGCGATTGGTAATGGGATTTTTAAAACTTTTTTAAGAAGTTTACCAACAGAAGATTTAAAAGCAGCTAAACAATGTTTGATAGATTTTAGAGATTATTATTCCAAACATTATCTAGATTATTCTTACCGTTATAAAGGAATGTTAACAACTTTAAGAACGCTTAAAAAAGAAGGACATCTTTTAGCGGTCGCTACTAATAAGTTAGATAAAATTGCGATAAATCTAGTTAATACTTTATATCCAAATATATTCGATATGATTCTTGGAGATGATGGGATTAGTCCAATTAAACCAGATCCATCAATGATTAATAAAATTATTAAAACTTTAAAAGTGAATAAAACAGATACAGTTTATATCGGTGATAGTGAAGTGGATATCTTGTCCGCTAGTAATGCAGAAATAACATTGATACTTGTAGACTATGGTTTCCATAGAAATGAAGATTTTCTCACTAATAAAGCTGGTATGCATATCAGCAAACCAAGTGATCTTTTAAATATAAACTTATAATTTGTCAGCAAAATAAAACCCTTGATTCAGCGGTTTTTAATACTCGTGTCTTTCTGTCTGTGAAATAATACCAATTCAGTTCCAGAATTTAAATTTGTCAGTGAAATAATACCGCTTTTAAAATAAAAATGCCCACTTTTTTGTGTCAATGTCCGAAAGGTCCGCGATGTGAGCCACTAACCTTATCAAGACATATTTACGTCATTTCAATTTCTAATTTTTAAAATAGTCGGAAACGAATAAATCCTTATTAGCACATAGAATTCTATTCGCTTCCTTTTTGGAAAGGTCTAACAAGTCGGCAATTATGCCCTCTTTCATGCTGCGTTTCTCACCGACCAATATCTCTTTGATCCTATCTAAATCAGAGATTTTCTCTTCTGCATGCAATTCTTCAAGGACCGGAGTTTATTGTGCAGCCTTCTCTTCAACGTTTTTTCAGGTTGAGATTAAGAGATTTATTCAAAACAAAGTGGAAACAATATCGCTAATAAGATAATCTCTCAAGGGGTTGACACAAAACACAAGTATCTAGTGGATTATATCTAAAAAGAAATTGTAATAAGTAAAAAATAATGTTTTGAGCCATTCTTAAATAGAAGTGACTCTTTTTATTTATTGCGAATAAAATTATAATAATTCCGAGGTCTTAATATGGATACAGATGTCTGTTGGAGCGGGCATCTTAGTGTTTTTAATAGATTTATTGTTTAGAAAACTTGGTTGTTTTAAAAAGGAGATTTCTCCCTATCTAACAACATTTAAAGGAGACTTTTATGGAAAATAAGAAGAGAGTATTTATATCATATGGACATAATACTTTTGACCACGTTGTCAATCGTTTAGTCTCCGATTTAAAAAAAGAAAATTTATTTGAAATCTTTCTTGATAAAGATGTTCTTAATTACGGTGATTGGGAATTTCAAATCACCAATGGCATTGAACAATGCGATATCTTTATTTTCTTAGTGTCTAAGAAATCAACTTTTGTTTCTAAGGAATCGCATTCTTTAGATGGTTATTGTATGAATGAATTATCTAGAGCAGCGGAACTAAAAAAGATGATTATCCCTGTTTGTTTAGATGATTCATATCTACCATTATCGATTACAAGACTACAAAGATTATTCCTCCAAAAAGCAGGAACTTTAGATGGAAAAATCGTGGAAACAGTTTATCAACCTGTCTATGACAGATTGTTAAAAATATTAAAAGGCGAAGAAGAATTAGGACTATATTTAAAATCCTTTGATATCGCTACCGAAATTCAATCTTTTGATAACACATATGAAATCGGTCATCACACCTTAAACTTTATCGGTCGTGAATCTGTCTTTAAACATTTTGAAGAATGGCTTAATAATCCTTATAGCACACCTATATATTTAATTCAGGCTGCTCCTGGTGTTGGAAAAACCGCGATTAGCGCGATGCTTACTTTACGCTACCCAGAAAATATTGCCGCCATTCATTTCTGCGCTTATAACAATAAAGCTAAAACTGATGCAAAAAACATTATCAAGAATCTCGTTTCCCAATTAGCGCATCGTAGTGAAGCTTACGCTGAAGAAGTAAGAAACATTTTAAAAAGAGAAATCGATGATAATGAATTAGATGCGAATAGATTATTTGACCTATTTATTTTAGAAGCCGGAAACAAAGTTCCATTTGATAAAAAACAAGTATTTGTTATCGATGCTTTAGATGAAGCGGTAGTGAACAATAGAAACGAAATCGCTCATATCTTAGTGTCTTCACAAAATGTTTTACCTTCTTGGCTTAAATTTGTGTGCACAACTAGACCTCAAAAGGATGTTTTAGTGTATTTCACTAATTCTAAAGGATATCTCATTGATGAAAACAAAGAAGACAATCTTAATGATTTAGAGAAATATTACACAAACGAATTTCCTGAGATAGATAAGAAAACTCTAAAGAATCTCATAGAAAAAACTCACGGCTCTTTCTTATATGCGACATCAATAGTTAAAAGTGTTAGATCAAATGAACGTCGTTTAGAAGATGTGAAAAGCTTCCCAAGTGGAATTTATGAATATTACAAACTTTGGTTTGATAATATCTTCCCGAATATGGATGATTATTTACCATTAAAGAAAATAATCTCCCTTCTTTTAGTTTGCTCTATCGCTCCGACATTATCTTTCCTTTCAACCGCCACAGAGATAGAACCTGATGAACTTCAAAACCAATTAAATAAAGTGGGATCATTCTTTGTTGTCATCGAAGATGAAGGTGAACAATATCTCAAAGCGCGTCACAAAGCTATTTTAGACTGGTTAAGTTCAAATGATGCTGGTGATTATCGCATTTTAAATAGCTATGGAAGTAGTATTCTTTTGAAATATATTGTTGATGTTAAAAACAATTCTGATCAATGGTTCTGGCAAATGGATCCATATGTTATCGTGGATTATCAAAATTGTTTAAGGAGTCTTAATAAACCACAAGAATTAATGAAATTATTGACGGACGCTGATTATCTTAATGCCTGTTTAGGATCTCCGTTCTACACACTTTATGAAGGATTAAGTTCATACATATTTAATATTTCTTTCTTATATAATTTCTTTGAAAAGTCATTTAATAAAATGAAAAGTCCTGCGTTTAAAAATCCTGTATTCGCAGTTTATTCTTCACCATGCTTTATCTATATCTTTTCTAATTATAGAAAACAAATGTATAATTCCGGTTTATTCAACCAGTTAGATAAATGCGGCTTTGCCCAATTCCTAAAGACCACCGATCCGTCAGATGATGTGGAATACGATTTGGGTGTTGGTCAATTCTATTACATTTCTCAACACTACGAAGAAGCTTTTAAATCTCTTGAAGATTTTGTAAAGAAACATAAACTTGAAGAGTTACCCGTCTCTGCGAGATGTGAAATCGAAAGAATGGCAATGCTTGTCTATCGTAAGTTAGTCCTCTTTGATAGAATCGTGAAAATTGGACCAATTACCATTAAAGATTCAAAAGAAGCAAAGGAATTATATGAGGAATCCTTGGCGAATTTGACTTTGTCAAAAGTCTTATGCCGCGAACTAAAGAAAGAAGAAAGCTATGCTTATGCAGATGAAGCGGTAAGACTACTTGAACAAAGAGTGCAAGAACAAATGGAAGAGGGCACACAAGCTGAAGATCACTTATTCCTCGCGGAAGATTATCGTGTTTATGCTGATGCTTGTATTTGGCATTTGGATTTAGAAAAAGCCAAAGAAAATCTAAATAAAGCTGGTGCAATTTACACTTTATACAATAAAGGCGATAGATATTTTACTAGATTCTTATATACATCGCTTTTCTATGAAATCGTTTCTAAAGGCGAAGAAGAAAACATCATGGAATTGATGGAAGATGCAATGAAATCCGTGGATGAAAATAAAGATAATTACGATAGGGGACAAACCTACTTCTTAATTGCGCTTTATTATTTTACAAATAATAAGAAGGATAATTCTTACCTTGATTTAGCGTTAGAAAACGCCAAAAAAGCTGTGGAAATTGATGATAAATTAAAGATTTATTTAGAAGCTCTTGAGGCTAAATGCTTATATAATTTGATACTCCAAGAAATGGGCCAAAATAAGTTATATAGCGACCGCTATAACGAATACACAGATAAATGGATTGAATATGTTGAATCATTCATCTTAAAGATAAAGGAATAATATGGAAAATTTTCTAACTAATTTACTTAAAGAAGCTAAAGATATCTTCTTTCAAAAACATAAAACACTTCATCATAAGTCTATTAACGACCTTCTTTCTCAAGCTGATTTGGATTTTAATGAATACTTTGTTAGTGCAATAAAAAAAGAGTACCCTAAAGCGAGAATTATTGCCGAAGAAAGTGATAATGATAAACTTACTGATGAATTAACTTTTGTCATTGATCCATTAGATGGAACATGTAATTATTCTATGGGAATACCACTTTGTGGTATCCAAATCGCAGTTTTAAAAAATAAGAAACCTATTCTCTCCTTTATTTATTTACCAAATAATGATGAATTATATATGGCTAAAAAAGGTGAAGGCGCTTATTTAAATGGAAATAAAATAGTGGTTAATAAAGATATTAAACATAATGATGGCATACTTTTATCAAGTGACTTCTATGAAGATGAAGAAGATATCGAATTAGATAACCAATATAGATTATTAGAGGATTTGCGCTTAGATTTCTTAAAGACTCGTCTATTTGGCGCTTCTTGTATTGATTTTTCTTATTTAGTCTCCTCAAAAGCCCAAGCTTATATTTGTTATTATCGTCAAATTTGGGATATTGCTCCTGGATTATTGCTCGTTAAAGAAGCGGGATTATATGTTTCTAGAATAAATAAAAAAGATTATCGATTTAACGATGAATCGTTAGTTATCGCTAATAACAAAGAAACTTTAAATCTGATACTAGATAAAGCTAGTAAATATAGTAAATAAAAAAGAATCCGCTGAAGTTAAAAAGTCAGGGATGGTAGGAATTAAGTTTCGTTTGGGTAGTATGGAAACTTAATCTATCCATACTCAAAAAAATGTTCAAAAAAATAATACGCCGTGTTCGACGTATTATTTCACAATTTCAGAATGGCGGAGTAGGAGAGACTCGAACTCTCGCACCAGTTGCCCGATCTACTTCCTTAGCAGGGAAGCCCCTTCACCAACTTGGGTACTACTCCAGTTCTTGTGAACGCTACATATCATAACATAATTAAATAAATTTATTAAATAATTATTTATTTTTTGCTTTTTTGATTAATTATTTTCCTTTATCGGCAAATATTTTGCATATATGTTGCAAGTTGCCGTTAAAATGAATATAGTTATTGTTGAGGTACATAAATATGAAATATATGTCTGTCGCCGAAACCGCTAAAAAATGGAAACTTTCTGAAAGAAGTGTTCGTAATTATTGTGCGGAAGGCAAAGTTGAAGGTGCTTTTTTAACTGGAAAAACATGGAATATTCCTAGCGATGCTAAAAAACCTGTTAATAACGTTAAAAAAGAAGAAATTATTTCCCCAACTGAGGAAGTTAATGAATTAGTTAGTAAAGCTCAAGTAGCGTTAAAAGAATTTTCTAATTTCACACAAGATCAAATCGATTATATTGTCGCAAAAATGTCTGTTAGTGGATTAGATCATCACGGCACTCTTGCTCAAGCTGCAATTGATGAAACTAAAAGAGGGGTTTTTGAAGATAAAGCAACTAAGAACTTATTCGCTTGCGAATATGTTGTAAATAACATGCGTCATTTAAAGACTGTTGGTGTTATTTCTGAAGATCCTGTTACTGGAATTACAGAAATTGCCGAACCAATTGGCGTTATCTGTGGTATTACTCCAGTTACTAACCCTACTAGTACAGTAATCTTTAAATCCTTAATTTGTATTAAAACAAGAAATCCTATTATTTTTGCTTTCCATCCAAGCGCTCAGCAATGTTCTAAACAAGCCGCGATTATTATGAGAGACGCCGCTGTTGCTGCTGGAGCTCCTGAAAACTGCATTCAATGGATTGAACATCCAAGTATGGAAGCTACAAGCGCTTTAATGAATCATCCAGGAGTAGCCACTATTTTAGCAACTGGTGGTAACGCCATGGTTAAAGCAGCTTATAGCTGCGGGAAACCTGCTATGGGTGTTGGCGCAGGTAACGTACCTGCTTATATGCATAAGTCCTGTAACGTCGAACAAGCAGTTAATGATATCGTTTTATCTAAATCGTTTGATAACGGAATGATTTGTGCTTCTGAACAAGCGGCGATTATCGATAAAGATATTTATAAACAAGCCATTGAATTATTCAAAAGATTCAAGGTTTACTTTGTAAACGAAGAAGAAAAGAAGAAATTATCCAGATATATGTTTGGCTACGCTGTTGGAGACGAAGGGGTGGAAGGTGCAAAACTTAACCCTGATATCGTTGGTAAACCAGCCTGGTGGATTGCTGAACAAGCCGGCTTTAGTGTTCCAAAAGATACATCTGTTATTGGTGTGGAATGTAAAGTTGTCGGACCAAGTGAACCAATTAGTAGAGAAAAATTATCTCCAGTATTAGCGTTCTTTAAAGTTAATAATGAAGATGAAGGTATTGAACGAGCAGCGCAAATGGTAGCCTTTAATGGTTTAGGCCATAGTGCTGCAATCCACTGCGCTGAACAATCATTAGCAGATAAATTTGGCGATAAAGTTTTAGCTATGAGAATTATTTGGAATTCTCCTGCCACCTTTGGTGGAATTGGTAATGTTTATAACTCATTCCTACCATCATTAACATTAGGTTGTGGAAGTTATGGTAGAAACTCTATCGGAGGTAATGTCTCCGCGGTTAATTTAATCAACATTAAGAAAGTTGGTAAAAGGAGAAACACTGTGCAATGGTTTAAAGTCCCTCGCAAAATTTATTTTGAGAGAAATTCAATACAATATTTAAAATCTTGTAAAGACATGGAAAAAGTCTTTATTGTTACTGATACCTCAATGGTGGAATTTGGCTTCTTTAAAAAGATTGCTGAACAAATTAATTCTAGACGTAACAAAGTTACAATGCAGCTTTTCTGCGATGTGGAACCAGATCCAGATATCGAGACAGTTCGTAAGGGAGCTGAACAAATGAAAATCTTCCAACCAGACACCATTATTGCTTTGGGTGGTGGTTCGGTTATGGATGCTGCTAAAGGAATGTGGTTATTCTATGAACATCCAGAAGTGAACTTTGATGATTTAAAACAAAAGTTCATGGATATTAGAAAAAGAGCCTTCAAATACCCAGAATTAGGTAATAGAAGTAGACTCATTTGTATTCCAACTACCTCCGGAACCGGTAGTGAAGTCACTCCATTCGCGGTTATTTCTGATAAGAAGAATAACAAGAAATATCCTTTAACTGATTATTCTTTAACTCCAACAATCGCTATTGTTGATCCAGAATTTACTACAAACCTACCTCCACGCCCAACCGCGATGACTGGTATGGACGTTCTTACTCACGCAATTGAAGCTTATGTAAGTGTGATGGCAAGTGATTATACAGACGGCTTAGCCTTAAAGGCTATTCAATTAGTCTTTGAATATTTGCCAAGATGTGTCAAAGATGGACAACACGATTTAGAAGCTAGAGAAAAGATGCATAACGCCGCTACTATTGCTGGTATGGCGTTCGCTAATGCATTCCTTGGAATGACCCACTCTATGGCCCATAAAGTTGGAGCGGAATTCCATACAGTACATGGTTTAGCCTGTTCGATCTTACTCCCACATGTCATTAGATATAATGGACAAGTGCCTACTAAACTTAGTGTTTGGCCAAAATATAACCATTATTGTGCCGATAAGAAATATCAAGATATCGCTAAACTCCTTGGCTTAAAGGCTGATACCCCAGAACAAGGTGTTGAGTCTTTAGCAAAGGCTTGTGAAGATTTAGCGAAAGATATTGGCTTAGCCACTTGCTTTAAAGACACCGGCATTGATAAAGATAACTTCTACAGCCATATTGACCGCATTGCTGTATTAGCCTTTGAGGATCAATGTTCTCCATGTAACCCTAGAGTCCCTCTTGTGGAAGACATGAAAGTGATTCTAAAAGAAGCTTACGAAGGTAAGTAGAAAAATAAATCCCCTTAGGCTTTAATTCTAAAGGGATTTTCTTTATAATTTGATTATATGAAAACATTACTTAAAAACGCCAAAATTTTATCGATGAAAGATGACCAAATTAGAGAAGGACATATTGTAATTACAGATAATCGAATTAGTGAAATCGGCTCTCAAGTAGACATTAACGCTAAATATGATAAGGTCATCGACTGTGAAGGCAATTTATTAATGCCTGGATTTAAAGATGCTCACACTCATAGTGCGATGACATTTTTACGTAGTAAAGCGGATGATTCTAAGCTTCAAGATTGGCTATTTAAGGAAATCTTCCCTAGAGAAGATAACTTATATAAAGGTTGTGTCTATATATTAGGAAAAGTGGCTTTACTTGAATATTTAACAAGTGGCATTACCGGAGTGATTGATCAATATTTCTTCCCCGAAGAATTTGAAAAAGCCTGTAAAGAGTATGGCTTTAGATGTGTCAATTTAATCATGTATGATCCAAATAGTAGAGATAAAGACACCTGCTTAGAGTTAATTAAATGTAATGAAGATAAAAATAGCCTGGTTAAAGCGGTTATTGGTTTACATAGTGAATACACTCCAACAGAAGAGATGTTTAAAGTCACTAAAGAATTATTAGATGAAACAGGCTTACCTTTCTATACCCACTTAAGTGAAACCGCACAAGAAGTTGATGAATGTTTATCTAGAAGAAATGTTAGACCAATGAAGTTCTTTGACGATTTACATTTCTTTGATAAAGGTGGGGCGATATTCCACGGCGTTTATCTAGATGATAATGATATGGAAATCATCAAAAAGAGAAATGTTGTTGTAGTTTCTAATCCTGCCAGTAATATGAAACTCGCTAGTGGAGTAGCAGAAATTAAAAAGTTATTATCTAAAGGAATAACTGTCGCTTTAGGTACAGATGGGCCAGCGAGTAACAACGCGCTTGATATGTTTAGAGAAATGTATCTTGTCACAGGTTTACAAAAACTACTCTTAAAAGACCCTGTTTCTATTCCAGCTTATGAAGTTTTAAAAATGGCAACAGTGAATGGGGCCAAGGCCATGAATTTAATTGACGGGGATACTTTAGAAGTTGGTAAGCTTGCTGATATTATTATGATCGATTTATCTAGACCTAGCATGCAGCCTATTAACAATATTGTTAATAATATTGTCTATGCAGGAAGCAAAGACTGTGTGAAGATGACAATGATTAACGGCAAAGTCTTATATTACAATAATGAATTCTTTGTTGGTGAAAATATAAAAGAGCTCTATGTAAGAGCGCAAAAATTAACTGATGAATTATCAGTCATTAAGAAGTAATTCCACTAAGGATTTATCGCTTAATAAATTATCTAATTGGGCCTTGTTAGAAATAACGAGGTCTTTTGTTTTGTTGTGATAAAGATTAATGATGTGGTCTTCATAAGTCTCTTCTTTACTATAATCAACACTTTGATTAGACAAAGATTCTTCAATTAAAGTCATCATTAATCTTCTTAAATATAAATAAAAACTAGATTCTAACCAATATAAGTAAGTGGTGGATTTAGAATATTTTTCGCTCTTTTTGAATTTGATATACCATTTTAAGCCATCTTCTGGGGTGTGCCATAAATCGACAAAAGCGTAATCGGTTTTTAAATCTTTATTTAAATAGTTATTCGCATCATCCTCAATAATTTCAATCTTATTTTTATTTGGGAAATAATCTAAAAGATTATCTTTAAATAATTTGATAATGTTTCTATCGTTTTCAATTACTTTGATATGACTAACTTCTTTTTTATTAGAAATCATAAAAGGAAGATAACCTAACCCTAGACCAAAAACAGTAACTGTGCCTTTAATCTCCTTAACTGCTTTTTCCATTGTTTCTATTTCATTTGGAGTAATATTCATCCAAGTGACACCTTGATAGTTCAAAGTTAAAAATGGAAATTTGTTTTTAAAATAGCCAAGTGAATTAATCTCGATATATTTATCGCTAGACATGTCTAGATAGGCAAAAAGTTCATAAGGTTCGTAGTGGTCTAATTTTAATTCATACTTATTTAATTTAACTGGCTTAGCTTTTATTAGTTGATAATATGGGTTAGTTAAGTATTTTGTTTCATCTAATTCATGAATCACACCAGCGATATATTTATTAAAGATTTCTTCATTATCTTCAAAAGATAAATCAATATCTAAATAATCACTGATTTTAGAAATAAACACTTTGTGTTTATCGCTTTTAAATTTCTCGCTCAATAAATCAATTTCTTTTTTAGAAGTAATATCTAAATTTGAAAAGATGCTACCTAATAAATCTGAGATTGATAGGTTAAGTTCGTGTTTATCAATTAGTTCGCTTAGATATTCATTAAGTTCTTTATCTTTTATAAATTTCATACATTCATTCTATATTTTTATTTCTATTTTTCAAAATTATAGTATAATTTTAGCAATTATGGCGACTAAAAAAGGTTTGTGTCCATATTGTGTAACTCATAGAGTGGAGCGTCGTATATTTCCAGTTAATCCTGAAGCATCGACTTGTTTTTGTCCTACCTGTATGAAAGAAGTGGAGCCAAAAGTCGCAATCGATGGCTACACTGAATTAATTAGTAAAATGCTTTCAAAAGCGGATAACACATTATTTGTGACTTGCGATCCAGTTTTAGCCTATTCTCAATACGCAGAAGTAATTGAACTTGAACCAAAAGAAGCTCATGCTTTATTAGGAAGAATACTTTGTCTTATTTATATGGGTAAAGTTCGTAAGTCTTATTTACAAGAAGCATATACTTTACTTGAAAATACAACATATGAAGGCTGTAATATTGAAGAGTTTATTTTCTTTTTAAAGAAAATCAATTTTGCCTTAGATGAATATGAATTATCTGTTCAAAAAAAGCTAATGTTTAAAACCTACTACTTTGATGTGGAATGTTTAAAACTTTTCTGGTTGTATCTCCATGAAATTATCAAGATGAAAGAATTAATTCTTTCAATTGTTAAAGATATTAAAAAAGACCACAAAAATAGTCAATGTGAAATTATGGCTAATATGCTTGAACATAACATTGACGAAAAGAAAAGAATTCTTCACGCAGATACTTATATTTGTGATGGCACTGCTTATTGCTATGTCAAAACTGTTAATGACAAAGTTATTATTGATAATTCCACTAAAAAGAAAATTAACACCCATTTAAGTAGATATCGTTTGTCTTCTTTAAGAGAAGATGATAAACATAAACGTTACATCAAAGACGAAATCTTTAAAGACTACACTAAAGTTGTGAAATCAGAAAAGGTAGCAGTTGTGTTTACAGTTATTTTCTATTTATTAATGTGTGGATGCGCAGCCGCGATATATCCATTTATGAATAATAAAATTATTTTCTATTCTTTAATTGGCGCTAGTGGATTATTCCTTATTTTAGGAACAATCTTATTAATCTTAAGTATTTCTTGGAAAGTGACTTTAAAGAAAAGAAGACTACGAATCGATTAGGATGCGTAGCCATTTATCTTTAGATAAGTTAATAATTTCTTTAAAGCTTTGCCGCGGTGAGATACCCGGTTTTTTTCTTCTTCGCTTAATGAAGCATAGCTCTTGTTTAATTCATCACATATAAATATTGGATCATAACCAAATCCAGTATCTCCATCTGGCTCTAGTCCGATTCTTCCAGGAACTATTCCTTCAAATAGAAGTGGTTTGTTTTCAACGTTAACTAGAACAATATCACAAATAAATCTTGCAGATCGGTCTTTATTTTCTAATTCTTTAAATAACACTTTAAATGCTTCTTTATGACCCCCACATTCTTTAGCAAATCTAGCGGAATATAGACCAGGCTTATTGTTTAAGGCTAAAACTTCTAATCCAGAATCATCAGCGATGATTGGCATCCTAGTTACTTGTTGTAGTGCTTTAGCTTTAATTAAAGCGTTTTCATAATAGTTTTTCCCGTCTTCAACAACTTCACCGATATCGATATTTAAATCTTTCATCCCGTAAACAGTGATATGATGCGGAGATAAAATTTCTCTAATTTCTTTTAATTTATGGGCGTTATTGGTCGCTACTAGTAGTTCAAAGTTCATATATTTATATTTTATATAAGGATATTAATATAGCAACTATTTTAAAAAAATTAGCACTCATACTTGACGAGTGCCAAAATAAGACTATAATATAATTAGCACTTGAGGATTGAGAGTGCTAAAAAGGAGGTCACAAATTATGAACAATATGCAAGGTATGGAAGATTATTCCCAAGATGAAAATATCTTAGAAAAATTTGGTCGAGATGTGACTAAAGCTGCTAGAGAAGGAAAAATCGATCCTGTCATTGGCAGAGATGAAGAAATTCATCAAATCATCGAAGTATTAAGTAGAAAAAATAAAAACAATGTCATCTTAATTGGTGAACCAGGTGTTGGTAAAACCGCGATTATTGAAGGCTTAGCTTTAAGAATTGTCAAAGATGATGTCCCTACTAGTTTAAAAAATAAAATGATTTATGAACTAGATATGGGGGCGTTAGTAGCAGGGGCTAAATATCGTGGTGAATTTGAAGAGAGACTTAAAGCTGTTCTTAATAAAATTAAGAACTCCGAAGGTCAAATCATTCTCTTTATTGATGAAATCCATTTAATTGTTGGCGCTGGTCAAACTGAAGGAGCGTTAGATGCTTCTAATATGCTTAAGCCAATGCTTGCTAGAGGAGAAATCGATTGTATTGGTGCAACTACTTTAAAAGAGTATCGTCTTTATATTGAAAAAGACCGCGCTCTAGAAAGACGTTTCCAACAAGTTTTAGTTAATGAGCCATCAGTAGAAGATAGTATTTCTATTCTTCGTGGACTTAAAGAAAAATTTGAAACCCATCACGGGGTGAAAATTACTGATAATGCGATTGTTGCAGCAGTGTCTTTAAGTAATCGATATATCACAAGTCGATATCTACCAGATAAGGCCATTGATTTAATCGATCAAGCTTGTGCTTCAATAAGAGTGGAACTTGAATCTACCCCAATCGAACTAGATGAGTTAGGAAGAAAAATCAAGCAATTAGAGATTGAAAAATTCGCTCTCGAAAAAGAAAGTGATGAATCTTCTAAAAAGAGATTAGAAAAGATTAATTCTAATCTTGAGTCACTAAAAAAAGAACAAGAAGAGATGAACTCTAAGTGGCTTAAAGAAAAAGAAGTTAATCTTAAGATTAAAGAGCAAAAAACTGCTCTAGATAAATTAAGATTTGATTTAGATAACGCTTTTTATAACGCGGATTATGAAAAAGCTAGTAAACTCCAATATAAAGATATTCCTGAATTAGAAAAGAAGATTAAGGAATTAGAAGAAGCAAATAAAGATAAAAAGATTCTTTCTGAAGTAGTGACTGAAGAAGAGATCGCTAAAATTGTTTCTAAAATCACTAATATTCCTCTAAGTAAGATCTCGCAAGGCGAAAAAGAGAAAGTGATGCATCTAGAAGAGCAACTTAGAAAAAGAGTAATCGGTCAAGATGAGGCACTTAAACTTGTTAGTGATGCGATTATCCGTCAAAGAGCGGGCATTAAAGATCAGAATCGACCAATTGGTTCATTTATGTTTCTTGGTCCTACTGGAGTTGGTAAAACTGAAGTTGCACGAAGCTTAGCGGAACTCTTATTTGATAGTGAAACCCATATGGTCAGAATTGACATGAGTGAATATATGGAGAAATATTCGACCTCTAGATTAATTGGTGCCCCACCAGGATATGTGGGCTATGAAGAAGGCGGACAATTAACCGAGAAAGTTAGAAGAAACCCATACTCAATTGTTTTGTTCGATGAAATCGAAAAAGCACATCCTGAAGTCTTTAATTTATTACTTCAAATTCTAGATGATGGTCGACTTACCGATTCTCAAGGAAGAGTAGTAGACTTTAAAAACACAATCATTATTATGACAAGTAACCTTGGTAGTGAATATCTACTTAACGGTAAAAGAAAAGAAGTTGATACTTTAATTCATCAAACCTTTAAACCAGAATTCTTAAATCGTATTGATGAGATTATCTACTTCAATCCACTTACTAAGGATAATCAATATAAGATTGTGGAGAAACTCTTAAATGTTCTTAATAACCGATTAAAGGAAAATTATTATTCCTTTGAATTCTCTGACAAAGTCAAACAATATATCTTAGATAGTGCCTATTCTCCAACTTTTGGAGCTAGACCACTTAAAAGATTTATCCAAAACAATGTTGAGACTTTAATCGCGAAAGAAATTATTCAAGGTAATATCTCTACTAAATACAAATACTTACTCGATTATAAAGACGATAAATTAGTCATTTCTAAGATGTAAGCTTAAGGTGGTGATTAAAATCATCACCTTTTTTCTTATATTAGTCTATAATATTTCACATGTATAAAGAAAAGTTTGTTGTTCAAAAAGATGAAGTTGACGCATTTGGAGAGATTAAAATCTCGAAATTGATGTGGCATATGCAAAATGTCGCTGTGGAACATGCGACTAAACTTAAAATCGACCGTGATACCTTAATGAAAGATAATAACATTTGGGTTGTGGTGCGTTACGATATGAAAATTAATCGTTTACCAAAACTCAAAGAAAAATATGTGATTACTACTCATCCAGGAGAAACTAAAGGTTTTATGTTTCCTAGGTTTTTCCAAGTTTATGATAAACACGGAAATCTATTAGTGAATATTTCTTCGACTTGGGTTGTAGTGAATTTTGATACTAGAAGAATAATTCTTCGTCCTTTTAAAGATATTAATTTACCTGTAGAACATGATCCAAATGATTTAGAATTACCTACCAAGATTAATGAAGAGGCCACTAATTTAGTTTGTAAACGCTTAACTAAAGAAAGTGAGTTAGATATTAATATCCATATTAATAACACCTTCTATTATGATTATATTTTAGAAAGTCATGATATAGAGTTTTATAAAGATAATAAAGTGAGTCGAATCTTACTTAATTATGAAAAAGAAATCACTCATCCAAGTGAAATTGAGATTTGTTCCAATAAAAATAATCCTGAGGTTATCATTGGTAAAGTAGATGGAAATCCTTCTTTCTTGGCGAAGGTTGAGTTTATCAAAAGATAAACAAAATCTACATAATATTCCGAGAATCTATTATTATATAAATAGATAAACTTAATATATGAAATCTGTTATTCGTATTTTTAATTTAATTATTATGGCAGTTAGTGGACTCGCTGCTGCTTTATTATTTATAAACTCGACATTAACTTTTAATTCTAGAATCTCTTTTGATAATGCGTTCATTAATAATTTTTTTTCTACCATAGTAGATAAAATTAATCAACCAACTCAAAGTGAGACAGATCCAGTTTTAAAAGAACCATTTGTTAATGAAATTAATGTTACTAAGATATTAGGAACTGATCACGTCAATTTAAAAGTTCAATTCGATTTAAGCTTTAGCGAAATTAATACTTTAATGGGCAAGCTTGATAAGGAACTTGTGAATCAAGAATTACTTGATAAAAACCTTTCCTCAATTTTTGCTGATTTACATGAAGCGGTAAATATTTTAACAGAATACACCGCTAGAACTGCTTTACGTAGTGTTGCCAAAAAAGAAATTTATAAGCAAGTTCGTAAATCTCTTGAAGACACGGGATATCCATCTACCGCCACCGATATTATGGATGAAGTTGGGATGAATGATAACTACTTCAGAGGATTTGCTAAAACTCTATATGACGCTGCAAATATTCCTGATAATCCATCTACAGCTAAAGAAGATGATGGATGCTCTGTAAATAAATTTGTGCAAACAATTAAGTCGCAATTAGAAGATGTCCTAGACGAAGCTGATGAAATTACTAATGGTCACGTTAATAAAGAAGCGATGCTGAATAATCCTGATCTTGATAACGAGCTTAGAAATGGTTTTATAAGTGTTATTACCGCTGCAGATTTAATTCAATCAGATGGTGAAACATTTGTAAAAATGGAAAAAGCTGCCTATGTATTCTTAGCTAAAATTTTAAAAGAACAATTATCTGGCACTGTTTCTCCTGATGAATTAGAACCTCAAGTCGGTGAATCTAGAGAAGCGTATGCTGAAAGATTGTCAAAGTTATATGCGCACAATATGTTGCCTGATGTCTTTTATACAATTACTGGCTATTCTTCTTTAGGATTATTTATTGGAGTCATTGTTTTTGCTGCTATTTGGATAATATTAATTGTTATTACTTTAATTAGAACATTCTCAAGCAAAAAACCTTGGACTATATTTGGCCCATGGTTTTGGATTGTTGGTAGTTTACAAGTTGTATTAGGCTTAGCCTTGACGATATTCTGTAAATTCTATTTACCAAGTATGTCATTTATGCAAAGAGCATTAGAAGGTAGCCCAATTAAAAGCATTGCAGTTGCTCCAAGAACATCGATGCTTATTCCTTCAATGATTTTCTTAGGAATGATTGTCTTTGCTATTGTTTACACAATTATTGCTCACCCAGTGAAGAAAGAATATAAAGATAAAAGAAATGGCAGAGGGCCAAAACCTAAGGAGGTAATTATTCATGAATAAAAAACTCCTACTTTCGATTTTATTATTAAGCGGAACTTTAGCTCTTTCTAGCTGCTCGCTATTTAACGATGACGATATCATGGAGCCGAATATCTTCGATCCTCAATATGATGAACCAGAAGTGGTTTCTCCAGGCACTCCTATAATTGATGGTGTGGTGGAAAAAGATGCTCCTGATGCTGCTGGAGAAGGCACGAAAGTATTTAAAAATATTGGTTATGCTCCTTATGACGAACCAAATGATAGATTTTATATCACTAACACTTATAAGGTTGGTGGTTCTCATCATATGGGTTATAACATTAATGGCGGAAATGACTATTATGACGCTACTAGCTTTAAAAATAACTACGATTTATATGTTCCATCTAGCAGTAAAACTCCTAGAAACCAAAAACACACTGTTATTTTATTTATCCATGGTGGAGCCTGGACCATGGGTGTTAAGACTGATGTTAATCCTTATATTCATGATTTTGCTTCTAAAGGGTATATCACCGCGACAATTAAATACACACTTCTTCGAAATGAAATGGATGATCCATCCTTATCTATTTTCCGCAATCTAGATGAAATTGATGCCTGCATCAAATCTATAAAGAATTCTTTGGCTTCACTTGGATTTGACACTTCTAAAACTCAATTAGTTATCGGTGGGGCTTCTTCAGGCGCGCATTTAGCGATGTTATATGCTTATTCACGAGGCAAAGAATCCGCAATCCCAATTAAATTCGTTGTTGATGGAGTTGGCCCTGTTGATATTAAACCAGGAGCCTGGAAAGAGTTTACTCATCCTACTGATGCTGTTTTAGATGCTGGCTTAGATAAAAACGCAATAGCCACTCAAGAAAGCGCTAGTAACTTGTCTACTTTAAAAATTAGCGATGGTGGAGAAGACACTAAATATTGGGATAATTATGAAACCTTTAGAATCGCTAATGGAATGTGTGGAATGCCTTACTCTTTAGCTGAAGTAGAAGAAGCAAAAACAAATCCAAACGCTGCTTCTTATCTAGATATTACTGCAGAAGGACATTGTGAAGATCAATTATCAGTTACCTACTGGATTAATAAAGCAGATGAAGCATCTAAATTCCCAATTATATGTGCATATGCTGGATTAGATTTTGTGGTGGGAATTAATCAATTTGCAACATTACAAAAAGCTTTAGATGCCGCTAACATCACTTATTATTCCAAACCAGATGATAATGTTAATGGTTATATCTATTTCCGTAATAGTAAACACGAAGAAATAACTAAAGAAAAAGATAGTGAAAACTATGAACGATTAATTTATGCGGTAGATTCGTGGTGCCAGGCTGAAACAATATAAAATAAAACAGTTCGCGAAGAACTGTTTTTTCAAGCTGATTGGAGCAGGTGACGGGAATCGAACCCGCGTAATCAGCTTGGAAGGCTGATGCTCTACCATTAAACTACACCTGCAGCAGCGAATGTTATTTTATAACAGACGCTAGATATTATCAAATTATTTCTTACAAAATTCTCTAATTTGATCTTCTCTTAAAAATCCAGAATATCTTCTAACTAGTTTTCCTTCTGAGAAGAAGAATAGTGTTGGAATGCTTTCAACTTGGAATGCACCGGCTAATTCAGGGGCTTCATCAGTATCAACTTTAACGATTTGAACTGGAAAATCTTCTTTAGCGTCTAAACCTTCTAAAACTGGTCCTAACATTCTACATGGTCCACACCATGTGGCAAAGAAATCAAGTAAAACATCTCCTTTAGCTAATTCTGCTCTTAATTCTTCTTGTGTTTCAATATGCTTAATCATCTTATAAACCTCCATTTTGAATTATAAATATAATAGCAATTATTAATATATGTAACGGATAATACACATATGTTCCAACCTGGAACCATTTAGCATTATATCCTCTTTTACCAGAATAAGACAAAAGTAATGCGCTAGAAAGTATCGCGTATAGCTGTATACCTGCATCCCAGAACACTCCATTTGGCCATAAATAGATAAAAGTAAATTGAGCGGTGATGACGACAACATTAACTAAAACAAAGAATAGATTAGTCACAAAGCGGTAGCTGCCGTTTTCTATCCAAATACTTTTATCGATTCCTGAACGTTCTTGTAAATAATCGAGGAAATAGTCTCCAAATTTATAAGAGAAATAAAATCCTAATCCTAATAAAATAGACACCCAGTCATACTGCATATTAAGAAAATATGGGAACCAGTGAATTTCAATAACGCTATTAGTTTCTACTCCTTTAACGATAAAAGAGACAATAGAATAAGCAAGAGGAAGTAGTGTAAGAAATTTAACTCGATAATCCTCATGCTTAATGCAGTATATAGCTAAAGCGGTGAGGATTAAATCAATAAAGATGTTGCCGTGTCTATATATAGGTGTAGCAGCAGGAAATAAATTAGTAAAAGTAAATAAAATAAAGGCAATAGAAACAACAGAACCAACTATTCCAAGTTTTAAAAGATATTTGCCAATGCTTCTTGTATGTCTTACTCCTTCGGCAATTAAAAAGATAAATAACGGTAAAGATAATCTACCAAAGATTCTAAAGATATTAGAAAGATCAATCATTGTCTGATTCATAGGATATTGCATCACAAAATACATTCCTAAATGATCTAAAGTCATAAAGACAATAGCGAAGATTTTAATCCAAAAAGAAGATAAAAATGCGACTATTTTCATGATTTTAATATAATGACCTGACTAATAATAACAAATAAATTGTTAGTAATATGAGCGACATATGAACATGGTAAATCATATAAATCATACGCTAGGGATAATAATAATCCAGGAGCGATATAAGTTGGTAAGATGATAAATTCAGTAGCGATATTTCCAGTAAAGTCCATATGAATTAAGCCAAAGATTAAACCAGTGAAAATATAAGCTGCTACTCTAGACCATCTTTTAACTAGATTAAACATACCTACGCGATACGTGAGTTCTTCACACATTGGCCCAACTAAACCAAAAATTAATATTGAGGCAATTGGATAACGGGCAATTATTTGTCTAATACCTGTTTCATTTCCTCCGGTGCCTGTATTATAAAATAGGTTAACAAATCTCAAGTATAATTCATCAAAAAAGAGGATTGCTAATCCAAATCCAAGCCCGACAACATATGGAATCCAAGATTTAAATTTTGGAAGAATTTTTTTATAATCTAATCCCACAACAACAGCCAACAAGGCAAATAAAATCGAATAGGAAATTAATGAAGTGGCTCCTGCTTTATCGATTTCATTCATCGAAAATAGGACCGCAGAAACAATAGTTGTGATTAGTGATAAGGTGAAAACATTACCGAGAGCGAATAGAAGTGCTTCTTTCCAAATGTCTAACTTTGCGTTATTAAAAGGCGCGTATTTGTCAGATAATAAGTCGCCTCTTTGTTTGCTTTTATTAGAGAATTTTTCATCTTTTGAAAACATTATCTTTATTTTCCTTAAGAAAAATAATACACTAAAAGCACGTTGAAAGGTAGATTTTACTAGTAAAATATGGCTAATTTCATCATCCAAAAAGAAGGAACTGGATTTGTTGAGTTACTTAAAAGTAAGTTTTATTCATTTGCGTTTCCTGTTAGCGATGTTGAAATTTTTAAAGTTCGACTAGAAGAAATTAGAAAAGCTAATCCAAAAGCAAAGCACATTGTTTATGCTTATCGAATTGGAGTTAATTCTAAATCCACCGATGATAAAGAACCTAAGGGAACAGCGGGTAGACCTCTACTTGAATTACTCACAAAAAAGAATTTAGTGGATGCCGCGATTATTGTGGTTCGTTATTTCGGAGGAAGTGAATTAGGGGCTTCTAGATTACTTAGAACATATTTAGCTAGTGGAGTTGACGCTATTAATCACTCAACGATTGTTGAAAAATAAGGAAGGTATCATCATGGCAGATTGTAATCATCAATGCGAAGGTTGCCCAAGCAGTGGCAATTGCGAAAGTGAAATTAAAAAAGCAAAGCTAAACGATAGATCAAGCGTGAAAAAAGTAATCGCTGTTTTATCCGGTAAAGGTGGAGTTGGTAAATCATTTATCACTTCTTATTTAGCGGTGTCTTTACATAAGAAAGGATATAAAGTTGGCATTTTAGACGCTGACGTTACTGGTCCTAGTATTCCAAAAGCTTTTGGGATTAAAGAGAAGGCTGTTGGAGAAGATGGAATTATTTATCCTTTGGACACCAAAACCGGTATTCAAATTATTTCCGCTAACTGTTTATTAGAAGATGACTCTGAACCAATTATTTGGAGAGGTGTCTTATTAGGTAACTTGGTTAAACAGTTCTATGAGGATGTTTTATGGGAAGACTTGGACTATTTATTAATTGATATGCCACCAGGAACTGGTGATATTGCTTTAACCACATTCCAAATGATTCCAATTGATGACTTAATTATTGTTACATCACCTCAAGATTTAGTCTCTTTAGTTGTTACTAAAGCAATCAAGATGGCGAGAATGATGAACATTAAAGTTCTTGGTGTTGTAGAAAATATGTCTTATCTCAAATGTCCAAAATGTGAAGAAAAGATTCCTCTATTTGGAGAATCTCATTTAGATGAATTTGCTAAGAAACTAGATTTTAAAGTATTAGGTAAATTACCTCTAGTGAGTGAAAACGCGACTAAAGTTGATAAAGGTGAAGTGGAATTTATCGAATTCCCTGAATTTGAATCTATCACTGAAGCGGTTATTAAGGAGGGCAAATAATGAAAGAGTTTGATGTTCGTAGAGCTAAACTATTTGATGCCTTACCTGATAATTCTTTAGCCTTAGTTTTTGCCGGAGCAGCCAAAATTCGAAGCGAAGATGAATGCTTCCCATTTTTTGCTAACCGTAATTTCTTTTATTTAACTGGGATTGAACAAGAAAATAGTGTTCTTATGCTAGTGAAATGCCCAGGAGAGAGAAAAGAATATTTATTCTTAGATGAACATAATGAATTAAAGGAAAGATGGACTGGAAAAAGATTATCTTTTGAAGCAGCCTCAGAAATTTCTCAAATCACTAATGTTTATTCTAATAATAACTTTGAAGCTATGCTTCAGATGGGATTATCTCAAGAAAATAATGTTTATGGAAATATTTCGCACCTCTATTTAGATTTAAGCGATGAATTAAAAATTAAAAATGGGGTATCTACTCAAATTTATAAGAAGGAATTAGAAGAAAAATACCCTCATCTTACTATAAGTAATATCTATCCATTAATCGTTGAATTAAGGTTAGTCAAATCTGAAAGTGAAATTGCGGAAATGGTGGAGGCAATTAACTGCACTAGTTTGGGAATCAATGAACTTTTAAATAATTTACATATCGGTGTAAGTGAACATGAATTAAGCGATCGCTTTGAATTTTTTGGTAAGACACATGGACGTCATCCATTAGCTTTTGAAACAATCGTCGGTAGTGGAGTTAATTCCACAACCTTACATCATCCAATTGTTCAACAAGATAAACTCATTGATTTTGATGATGTGGTTTTATTTGATCTTGGCTATAAACATCATGGATATTGTGCGGATATCTCTAGAACTTATCCAGTATCTGGAACTTTTTCTACTAAACAAAGAGAAATCTATGAAGCAGTTTTAGAATGTAATAAGGCTGTTATTAGCTATGCTAAACCAGGATTAACTATTAAAGACCTTCAAGAATTTGCGATTAATTTCCTTAAAGGTGAATGTATTAAAAGAAAACTAATTTCTAAAGATGATGACATTCTTAAATATTATATTCATAATGTCTCTCACTTCTTAGGGTTAGACACTCATGATGTTGGAGATAGAAGTCGTAAATTAGTTCCAGGCAATGTTATTACTGTAGAACCCGGCTTATATTTTGTCGAAGATAAAATCGGTGTTCGTATTGAAGACGATGTTTTAATTACTGAAGATGGAGCAGTTTGTTTATCTAAAGGAATTAAAAAAGAAGTCGCCGATATTGAAAGAATGCTTAAAGGTCGTAAGTAATTATGGAAAAATACATTTTAACAATTGACCAAGGCACAACTAGTACTAGAGCTATTTTAGTTGATAAAAATGGTCGAGTAGTGAATATGTCTCAAGAAGAAGTTGTCTGTAGCTTCCCTCATTCTGGCTGGGTTGAAACTGACGCTTTAAATATTTGGGTCAGTGTTATCAACGTAGTTAATGAATTGTTAGTTAAACAAAATATCTCTTGGAAAAATATTGATTCAATTGGTATTACCAATCAAAGAGAAACAACAGTAATCTGGGACAAAAAGACAATGATGCCAATTTGTCCGGCAATTGTGTGGCAATCTCGACAATCCGCAGATATTTGTGACCGCTACGAAAAAGATAAAGAATTTATTCATAAGAAAACTGGGTTATTAATTAATCCTTATTTCTCGGCTAGTAAAATTAGATTCATTTTAGAAAATGTTTCTGGAGCAGAAGCTAGAGCCAAAAAAGGTGAATTATTATTTGGAACAATTGATTCTTGGATTATTTACCGTATGACCAATGGTGCAGTTCACGCTACTGATGTGAGTAATGCCTCTAGAACAATGCTTCTTAATCTCAAGACTTTGTCTTGGGATAAAGAATTATGCGATTTATTTAAAATCCCAATGAATATGCTTCCAAAGATTTTACCTAGTTCATATGATTATGGAAAAGCCTCATTCTTTTCAGAAAAAGTTCATATACACGGGGTAGCTGGAGACCAACAAGCCGCTTTATTTGGACAAACTTGTTTTGAAGTTGGAGAATCTAAAAATACATATGGCACAGGTTGCTTTATGCTCATGAATATTGGCGATAAAATCACTTTAAGCGAAAAAGGCTTACTTACCACTGTAGGCTGGCAAATTGGTAACAAAGTTACTTATGCTTTAGAAGGCTCTGTCTTTATTGGTGGAGCAGTTGTCCAGTGGCTTAGAGATAAAATGCACCTATTAGTGCATTCTGCTGACAGCGAGAAGCTTGCTTTAGACTGCCATGATACACATGGGGTATATATTGTTCCTGCTTTTGTCGGTTTAGGAACACCGTATTGGGATGACGATGCTCGAGGAGCGGTATTTGGCTTAACTCGTAATAGTGATAATCGTCATTTTGTTAGAGCGGCATTAGAATCGATTGCCTATCAATGTAAAGATGTCTTTGAAGTAATGAAAGAAGAATCGCACTTATCTATCCCATCACTCAAAGTTGATGGTGGGGCAACTGCAAATAATTTCTTAATGCAGTTTCAAGCTGATATCTTACATACTGCGATTGATTTACCTGAATGTTTACAAACTACCGCTTTAGGAGCGGCCTATTTAGCGGGTTTATCTTCTAAATTTTACTTAAATTTAGATCATATTAAAAAGATCCATCGCTGCCAAAAAATCTTTAATCCTGTTATGGATTTAAATGAAGTTGCGACTCGTTATAATGGATGGAAAAAGGCTGTTGAAGTGACTAGGATGTTTAAATAATGCTTATTATCGCTCCGAGAAACATGCATCTTGATATCATCAATTATTATCGTAAAGATAATCCGTTTTTTGATATTAAAGTCGTGGATAAAAATGATTTAATTGAGGCGACAGGCTACTTCTATAGTGGTGATATAATCACTCACATATTAAAAAATTATGACTATTCTTATGATGAGATAATCACTTATCTAACTTATTTAAAAAAGGATTTTATTCCTACTTCTAAAAAATTAGAAAAACTCAAAGAGTTACAAACTAAACTCATTATTGAAGGGAAGTTATATAAAAGTGAAGTTTCTAAACTTTTATATATAAATAAACACGCTTTAGTGGTTGGCTATTCCAGTTATGATAATGAATTAATTTGCTTATCTAAATTGTTAGATATGAAGTTAGAATATTATCAATATCCAGCTGACTACAAAGTTAATAAGTTTTATTCTTTTTCGCGATTAGAAGATGAAGTCTATTATGTTTTAAATGAGATTGCTCACGATATTGATTTAGGAGTTGATATTAATGATATTTATATCTTTAATCGCTCCGAAGAATATTTATATTATTTAAAGACTTTTTCTCCTTTATTTGGCTTTCATATTAATTATCCTAATTCTATTTCGATGAACAAATTAGGAGTTTATTCCGAATTTAAAAGATTATATGAAGCTAGTAAAGATTTACAAACTAGTCTAATTGAATTAGAAAAAGTTTGTTTAAATGATGATTACTATATTCAATTTGTCGAAGCGATTAATAAACTTAAAATCGATGACTTACCTTATGAATTACAATCCATATATTTAGATAAAAAGCTAAAAGAAACTTATATTGCAGAAAATAAATATTTATCAGCGGTTAATTTAATTAGTGAGCCAACTTTATTAAATAATAAAAAAATCTATGTTTTAGGTTTTATACAAGGTCAATTTCCAAAAAGTAAAAAAGATGATAACTATCTAAATGAAGTCGAACTTAAAAGCTTAAATAAATTAACAAATAAATTAGAGACTAAAATCGATCAAGATAATATCTTAAATTTCTTTAAACTTGATAATGAATATGTGGTCTCATTTTCTTATAAATCACTTCAAAATGCGAAGATGATTTCTTCTCCTATATTAGGAATTTTAGGCTTAGATAAAAAGCAAGAAGATAAAAACCCTTTTAAGAATTATTTCTATTCTTTAACTGTTCTTAAATATATTGCTTGTCACTATAAAGATATGAATGTTCTTTATAAAGAAAATAGTGATAAATATCTCGCCACTAAGGATTTAATTAGAGATAGTTATTTAACTTATGATAACTCCTTTAAAGGAGCAAGAGTCTACTATAAGGATTCGCCTTTAAAATTATCGACCACTCAATTAAGCGACTATGCAAATTGTCCGTTTAAATATTATTTAGGTCGTATTTTAAATGTTGATCCTTTTGAAGAAACAACGGATTCTGTTTTTGGACAAATTGTTCATACTCTATTAGAGCATTCTTTATTAGATGACTCTTATGAAGTAAATAAACACTATGACCAATTAGTAAATGAATCTAATGTCAGTGAAGAAATAAAGATTTTATGGTCATTATCTTTAAAAGATCAGATTGTGAATATGGTTAGATACATCAAACTCCATAACCGCTATATGACTAACGCTAAAATTGAATTAGAAAAAGAGATTGATATTAATTTAGATGAGTTAACTATTTTGACTGGTAAAATCGATAAACTTGTTTTACTAGATAACAAATATCTCATCATGATTGACTATAAAACTGGTAGTAGTGGTGATTTCGATGAAACTTATTTAAAAGATGGATTATCTTCTCAACTTCCTACCTATGCCTTACTAGCAAAAGAAAGTAGTTATTCAAAATATTCTGTTACAGGGTTATATATTAATCATATCTTTACAAAAGATAAACAAATTGAAATTAAAGAAGATGAACTAATTCCTAGTTATTTAAAATTATCAGGAAAATCAATTGATAGTTATGCTTCTTTCTTTGCCTTTGATAATACGATTAGTTCAGGCAAATCTTCTTTTGTTAAATCTATTTCTTCTAAAGAAGACACTCTTGTTTCTAGATCTAATTGTTTAGTGAGTAAAGAAAAGCTAGATGAATATGTGGAAATAGTCAGAAATAAATATTTAGAAGTCAGTAACTTAATTAGAAACAATAAATTCGATATTTATCCTATAGACAAAATGGGACAATTTAGAGCCTGCCAAAATTGTTCTTTTAAAGACATTTGTTATGTAAGAGAAAAACAAGTTCACTATTTATATAGTGAGGAGACAACTACTGATGAGTAAGATGAATTTCTCTAGCGAACAATTATTAGCGATAAATGCGGTTGATAAGAATTATTTAATTTCCGCGGGGGCAGGAAGTGGAAAAACCGCAGTTCTATGTGAAAGAATCTATCGCTTAGTGAAAAAAGAAAGAAGATTAGATAACTTCTTAATTTTGACATTTACTAATCTCGCTGCCAGTGAGATGAAACAAAGAATTAGAGCAAAACTATTAGAAGATAATGATACCAAAGAGTTTGCTGTAGAAGTTGATAACTCTCATATTGAAACTTTTGACTCGTTTTATTTATTTATTGCTCGAAAATATTTCTATAAACTTGGTATCTCTAAAGATATAACAATTATTGATAACGCGATTATTGAAATTAAACGCCGCCAAATGGTGGATCAAATCTTTGAAGAATTAATCGTAAATAAAGATAAAGACATTATTGAATTAATGAGATCATTCTCTTTAAAAAATAATGATGAACTTAAAGCTTTTGTTTTAAAGATTTTATCCGCTAGTGATAATCAAACCGATAAAGAAAAATACTTTGCTTCTTTAGAAAATGACTTTAAAAATGAAAACTATATCAATAGAGTCGTTAAAGAATACGAAGCGTTTATTAGAAAGAAAATTTCTTTCTTAATTAACAAGATTAAAGAAGTGGATTTAATCAATCTAGAAGATATTGGTAACATGAATGATTACCTATATTCTTTACTTGCAAAAGAAGGTTATGACTCTTTAATAGAAGAAATCAAAAATACTTCTTTCCCAAGTAAACCAAAAGGCCAAGAAGAAAATGTCGAAATTAGAAAAGGGATAGCGAGTTTTCATAATAAAAACATTAGACTTGATTATCCAAGTTCCTCTGAAATTACGGAGGCGATTAATGAAAACTCTAAGTATTTAGGCGTTGTCCTGCGTGTAGTTCGTCAAATTAATAGACAAATTGATGAATTTAAAAAGAAACATAATGCTTATGGATTTTCTGATATTTCTCGACTTGTATTAAAACTTTTTAAAGACCCTGAAATCGTTAAAGAAGCAAAAGATCAATTCGACTATATCATGGTGGATGAATATCAAGACACTAATGACATTCAAGAAAGCGTGTTAAATATCTTAGATAAAAATAATGTCTATATGGTTGGCGATATTAAGCAATCTATCTATAGATTTAGAAATGCGGATTGTGAGATTTTTAATACTAAATTTAATAACTATAAAAAGCATTTAGGCGGAGAAGAAATAGACCTTAATAAGTCATTTAGAAGTCGCGTGGATGTTGTTAACTATATCAATGATTTATTCTCAAAATTAATGGTCAAAGAGATTAATCCAATTGATTATAAAAACGGACATAATTTTGGCTTTGGATTTGTTAGTTACGGCAAGGCTAATCCAATTTACGAAACTGAAGAATATCATTATGAATATGAACTCTCAAAAGATGCAGTAGCTAAAGAAACTAGGATGATAGTTAATGACATGATTAATAAACTTAATTCTGGTTATATGGTTTATGATCACATCACACATAAAGACCGACCAGTTTCTTATAAAGACTTTGCGATTATCATTGACCGTGAAAGTGAATTTGATGATTTTGCTAAAGCGATTTCCGAAGCCGGCATTCCTTTAAAATCGTGCGGCAAAGAAAAACTTATGACCAGTGATATTAATGTCACAATTCGTAATTTAGTTAAACTTTTATATCTAGCACTAACTAACCGTTATGATAATGAATATAAACATGCTTATCTTTCAGTCGCAAGAAGCTTCTTAATTGAAGAAAGTGACCAGAACTTATATGAGACTTTTAAAGATTTAGAGGTTTCTAAAGTTTTATTAACTCGACTTGGTCAAAAAATTGAATTATTAAAAGAAAAATTACGTTTTGCCTCTTTAGAAGAAGTGATGAATACATTATTTAAAGAATTCTCAGTCTATGAAAATGTCATCAAGATTGGAAATTATTATGCAAATGTCCATAAAGCGGAATCTTTATATAGATATGCTTCTCAAATGGACGTGCTTGAGATGAATCTAACTGATTTAGTGGACTATTTTGATAATCTATCAAATTATGAGTTAGATATTGAATACCGCGATACTGATGCTCAAGATGATGCGGTGACTTTAATTAATATCCATCAATCTAAAGGACTTGAATATAACATCATTTATTATCCTCGACTTAATAGACGCTTTAATTTATCTTCCTATCAAGAGAAGTTTAATGTTTCTAAAAGGTATGGCTTATTATTCCCGATTAAGAATTTAGTAAGTATCGAATTAAATAATTACTTGATGCAAACCGCGGATATGGAAGAAAAGATTAGACTTCTATATGTTGCTTTAACTAGGGCAAAACAAAAAATAATTTTATATTTTGGTCATAAAGCATCTAAATCTATTTCTTGCTATATGCCTTATAAGGCAGATAGTTTCTTAAAGATCTATGATTTAGCTTCTTTAGGAAATAAATATGTTAAAGAGTATGTTCTTGGAGACGAATTATTAACATTAAATAGTAAAGAAAGTAGTGTTATCGCACCTTTAAAATTAGAAATAAAGGAAATCAAAGTTGATTCTGAAATCAAAGAAAAGCGACATGCCTCTAAAGAAGTCGATAAAGTTGATGAATCTTTACTAAGATTTGGTAATGAAGTACACGCTTTACTTGAAGGATTAGACTTATCCAAAAAAGACACGAGTTACATTAAAGATTATAAATTTAGAAAAATCGTAAATAATGTAATTAATAGTGCTTTATTTAAAGGTATAAGAAACGATCAAGTAAGACATGAATTCTCCTATTACGACAAAGAAAATAACGTTAATGGTGTGATTGACTGCTTGATTATTAAAGATAACGAAATAGATATCATTGATTTCAAATTGAAAAATATTGCTGAAGAAGATTATGACAAACAGCTTAAAACTTACAAAGCGTACATCTCTTCTATCAGCGATAAGCCAATAAAAATGTATCTTTTAGCGGCCTTAACTGGAGAAGTAAGAGAGGTTAAAGATGAGTAGAAAATTATCTAAAGAAGAATTTGTTGCTAGTCTAAAATTTTTAAATAATGATCAAGATTTAAAAGCCGACTATTTATATGAAGTTTATTCTTATATTTTTGATGGCTTAACTGATATTTCTAACTCTAAAGAAACCGGTCGTACTTTTGAGGTCAATAATAGTGAACTTGTCTTTTATATTTTAGGTGAATACTTATATTCTATACGTGGATTAAACGAAGAACAAATTTATAAATTTGTGGAGAATGAAAAAATTAAAGAATCGATGTGTAATGTCGTTGCCGATAAATATATTTCTTTATCGATTTATAATCACGAACAAACTCGATTGACCAATAAATATTTCCCTCCGATTTCTTCTATGGACTTATATGTTAATTTAATGCTTAACATTTTAGCTAATGGACAGATTAAGGATAAGAGTAACGCTTTATTAATTGACTTCTTAAGTAAAACACTTTCTATAGCGAGATGTATTCTAAAACAACTATGTGATGGTTATGAAACTGAAGCCTTTGCTTTATGGAGAACTTTGCATGAATGTGAATGTGTTTTAATTCTTTTAGATAAATATAAAGATTCTCTTATTCCAACATATGTTAAACACATGCAATATGGAATGATTTTTAGACAAGGTGAAACCGATAACGAATTAAATAATAAAATCTTTGCTCAGCTAAAAGAAGAGATGAAGCATTATGAGCTTAAAAGTAAAGATATGAAAAAATATATCGAATATGGTTGGCTATTATCTATTCCTGATGTTGATAAGATTGAAAACTTTAAATTAAACTTTAGAGATGGAGTAGAAACTTTAGCGGGTTTACATGATTATAGTGATATCTATATGACTAGTAGTGAAATACTTCATGGTTCTCCATTACTTATTTACAGTAATAAGACTTATTTCCATATGTTAACTATCATTAATCTATATGAATCATTCTTTAGAATTGAAAAAGTGTTTGAATCTTTATTCTTCCCTAAAATTAATGAAGGCGCTAGAGATAAATATTTAGAGATGAAAAAGCTATATTTCTCTCATCTTATCTCTATTCACCAAAGAGAAGTGGACACCTTCAAAAATTACATGAGAAAAAAGTAAAAGAAAACGGTTACATAATGTAACCGTTATTTTTTTTGTTCGACTATCTATTACACGTCAGCGTAACAAGATCCACCGATGAATTCTCTAAGAATAGAATTACATGGAACCCATTCATCAGGCATATCATCAAAGAATTTAAGCATTCTGATTAATCTTTCTGCAACTGGGTAATATGGGTTTTCTACTTCGATAGCTTGAAGTAGTGGCATTGCGTATTTTTTCATCACCGATAATTCTTCTGGTAAGAAACTATTAAAGACGAAGTTAGCGCCTTCTTGAGTCTTATAAATCCATTTGAATTCGCCTTTTCTAACGCTAGCCCACATGGACATAGTTTCAATAGCAGAGCTACCTCTAAATTGATAGTCTCTGACGATTCTTCTTAATAATCTTAAGTCAGTAAGACTTAATGGGTTGTGATTATCGATATTGATTTGTCCTTGAGGAGCAATAAAGATTTTGAATTTTTGATGTTGTGGAATGGATTCAGTCATTCTGTCGTTAAGAGCGTGAATACCTTCAATAATAATTGGTTGGTTTTCAGGAACTTTTAAGGTTCTACCCTTTACTCTATGACCAAGTTTGAAATCAAATTTTGGTAATTCAACTTCTTCTCCAGAAATAAGAGCGGCCATATTTTCGTTAAATAAGGCAACATCAAGAGCGTCAACTGCCTCTAAATCTGGTTCTCCATTTTCATCTTTTGGTGCTTGATCTCTTGGTAAATAATAGTCATCCATAGAAATACGGATTGGATCAATACCACGAGATAATAATTCAATTCTTAATCTATTAGCGAAAGTGGTTTTTCCTGAACTAGATGGACCAGCAATACAAATAAGTCTAATTTCTTCTTTGTTATCTTCCACTAATTGACCAAGTTCACATAATTGACGATTATGTCTTTGTTCACCAAGAGTGATGACATCGATATCCCCATCTTTTTCAATACGGTGGTTGATATTGACGATGCTATCAAATCTAGTAGCGACAGCCCATTGATGGGCTCTTTTTAATGTACGGCCAAAGGTTGGGGCTTCTTCAAATGGTGGAATTTCACCTCCAACTTCTGGACGAGGATATTGGATAACAATACCTGGGTGATAGTATTTGAGTTTCCACTTATTGACATAGCCAGTAGACGGGACCATACGATTGTACATATAGTTTTTATAACCATTGCAATCATATAAGTGACATGTCTTTTCTGGTCTATATTGGATAATTTCAACCTTATCTTTATATCCTTCTTTTGTGAATACTTTTTTGGCTTCTTCTTTTGAGACAATTGATCTCACAAGTGGATAGTCTTCTTTGACAATTCTTTCCATTTCTTTTTCAAGATTAGCCACCATTTGTGGATTAACCACAATACCTGGAGTTAATACTTGTAAGAAGATACTTCTAGAAACGTTATAAGAAAAACGGATATCCGCTTTTGGTAAGATATTTCTCATAGCCATAGCGACAATAAATCTTAAGCTAGCTTCATAAGTTGGTTTAGCATCTCTATCTTTGACAGTTAACGCCACAACTGTGGAATCAGCTTCCATGACATAAGTTAATTCTCTAACACGATTATTAACATATGCACAGACGATGTCTTTACTATTACCAACGATTTCTAAAACAGAAACAGGCTTATCATAAGTTTTGACTGCGCCATTAAAAGTTATGTTAAATGACATAGTTTTCCTCCTTAAATAAACTAAGTGCATAATTATTTTAGTAAATTCAAAACGTATATTCAAATAAATATATTGATTTGATGATTTTATATATGTGACGGACCGATTTTTATTGAATATTATTTTATTTAATAAGATAATATTGCTGTTATAAATATTAAAAGAGGTATACGTCATATGAAAAACATGGTTTACATTCAATCCGGAGGGCCAACATCTGTTATCAATTCTTCCCTTTATGGAGCTATCAAAGAAGCAAAAAGACACGGTGATGAAATTGATCACATCTATGGTTCATTAAACGGTATTGAAGGAATGATCGATGATAAATTAATTGATATCGGTCAAGAAGATGAAGAACAAATTGAATTATTATTACAAACTCCAGGTAGTATCTTAGGCACAACTAGAAGAAAATTACCTAAAGATGTTCATGATCCAATCTACATGAAAATCGTGGAGACAATGAAAAAACATGAAATCAAATACGTCTTTGTTAATGGCGGTAACGATTCCATGGATACTTGCTATAAATTATCCTTATTAACTAAAGAACTTAATCTTGATGTGAGAGTCGTTGGAGTTCCAAAGACTATCGATAACGATTTAGCCTGTACCGATCACTCCTTAGGATTTCCAAGCGCTGCTAAATTCGTGATTAATACAGTTAACGCCTTAAGTATGGATGCTAACTGCTTTAAAGTCGGTAAAGTACACGTTGTAGAAATCATGGGAAGAAACGCTGGTTGGCTAACCGCTGCTAGTGATTTACTTCCAGAACAAACTAGACCACATCTTATTTATATCCCAGAAAATAAATTTGATTTAGAAAAATTCTTAGTGGATGTTAAAAAAGTCTATGACGAAAAAGGCTACGCTATGGTTTGTATTTCTGAGGGTATTGAATTCCCAAGAAGCAATAAAAACGCTAGAGTTGATGGCTTTGGCCACGCTCAACTTGGTGGAGCGGCAGCTGGTTTATGCGAAATTATCGAAGAAAGACTTGATTTACCAACTAGAGCAGTGGAATTCTCTTTAACTCAAAGAGCCTGCCCAATGTGCATCTCTAAAGTTGATAGAGAAGAAGCTATTAAGACTGGTGAAACCGCAGTTAAAGCTGCTTTAAGTGGTGTGACTGGCAAAATGGTTGTCTTTAAAAGAGTTTCTCAAAAACCATATAAGATTGAATATGAATTAGCAGACTTATCTTTAGTCGCTAACGCTGAAAGTGTGATTAAACCATCTATGATGGTGGATGACACAAGAATGAGTCAAGAATTACGTGATTATATTGCCCCACTTATTGAAGGGGAAGTAGAACTCAAAACCAAAAACGGTATTGTCATAATGGCAAATTGGAAGAAAGTTTTAGTTAAATAATGAAATTCTTATCTCGAATTGAGAGAAATCTACGCGTTGCTCTTTTAGTAGGAATTCTTACTGTAGTAGCAATTATTGCTTCAAGCTATTGCTTTGTTACTAAGTTTTATGAAATTCCTCTAGGGTTTGCTCTAGGAGGAGCGGTAGTTTCTACACTTTATATAATTGGCCATTTTCTATACCAGATTGATGTAAAAAACGGAGAAGTTAAATATTCTATCTTAATGATCGGAATTAGAAACTTTATCCTTATCGGATCAATTATTGTCCTAGGTTTAATGTATTATCGCTGGGATATTAAATATTTTAATTTGTTTGCCTATATAGGCATCTATACAGGTGGAATCATCATCTTTGTTGTTGACCACCTTGTTTATAAAAATAAATAGAAAGGAGAACGATAGTGGGAGTTGTCTTAAGTGGCACTGATGATATAGTTAAAAGATTTCTAGATACATCAATAGGCCTGTCAGGAGAAACAATTTCCTCCCTAATTTTAATAGGGATTATTTCTCTATTAGCAATTTATATTTGCATTCGTTCTCGCTTTGCTGATCCACTTAAAAAACCAAAAGGAATATTGTTCCTAGCAGAAGTTGGTGTTACATTTTTTGATGGGTTAGTGGAATCTTTAATGGGACCTAGATACCGTGGATTCGGTGGTTTCATTATGGCTATCGCTACTTATTTGTTTTTAGCCTTTATTTGGGGCTTAACTGGTTTACCTGCTCCGGTTACATATTTAGCTACCCCATTATCTTTAGGCTTAATTACGTTTGTTTTAATTCACTTAAACTCTATAAGATTTACAAGATTCCGTTATTTCAAACGTTATATTGAACCAGTCCCTATATTTTTACCAATTAACTTAATTTCCATGTGGGCGCCTTTATTAAGCCTAACGATGCGTCTATTTGGTAATGCTTTAGCGGGTTGGACTTTAATGACTTTACTCTACGCTGCTCTTAACGGTATTGGAGGTACAGTTATTGAAGCTGCAGGTCACGCTATGGGGGCAGGTAGCTTTGTTGCGCCAATTGTCACCCCAATCTTACATGCCTATTTTGATTTATTCTCGGGCTTAATTCAGACTGTTGTCTTCCTCTTCTTATCGATGATTTTCATCGCTAATGAAGGTCCGGAAGATGATGATATACAAGAACTTTCAGTGAAAGGAGGAAACTAATACATGGGAAATGCATTAGCCGCAGCAATTGCGATTTTAGCCGTTATGCCATCAGCCTTAGGTGAAGCTTGGGTTTGTGCTAAGACTGTTGATGGAATGAGCCGCAATCCAGAAATGTATGGAAAATTAAGAACCAATATGATTCTTGCTTGTGCGCTTGTTGAAACAACCGCTATTTATGCATTATTAACTGCTATTTTAATTATTTTCGTCGCCTAATAAGGAGGGTAACATGAAGAGAAGAAAATTAATTTTCTTACTTCCAGCATTTTTACTTCTTACCAGTTGTGATGTTTCTGGAGAACTTAATTCCGAAACATTCTTAGCAAAACTTATTCCTAACTGGGTATCTTTTGTCGTGCAACTTGCTGCGTTACTCGTCCTTATTCTTATTGTGGTCATCTTTGCTTATAAACCAGTAAAAAAGATTGTTAAGAAAAGACAAGATTACATTGAGTCTAATATTAAGGAAGCTGAAGAAAGTAAAGCTATCTGGAAAGAAAATGAATTGAAATCTAAAGAAACTGTCCTTGCTAGCGATAGGACGGCGGCTAATATCGTTGCCGAAGCCAAAGCTAACGCGGTTATAGAAAGAAATAAGATTCTTGAACAAACTCAAAAAGATGTCAGCCGTATGAAACTTGAAGCAGAAAACGATATCGCTCGAATGGAACTCGAAGCTCAAGATAAGATCAAAAAAGAGATTGTCTCTGTAGCTTTAGATGCGTCTAAAGAGTTATTAGGAAGAGAAGTATCTTCCGAAGATAATAACCGTTTACTTGAAGAATTTATTGAGGATGTGAAGAAAGACTAATTATGAAAGAAATAACTTCACGATACGCTGAGGCGCTATATTCTTTAAAGAAAGATGAAAACTCTTTAGAGTCTAGTCAAAAAGAAATTAAAGAATTAATCAAGGTTTTAAAAGAAAACCCAGATTTCTTAGTGGTCTTAAATTCCTCATATAAAGAATTCGAAGAGAAAGAACAAATTATTGATAAGGTTTTTATTGGAGTGGATGAAGAAATTAAAACTTTAATAAAGATTGTAGTGAAAAATCACCGCGGACAATATTTAACTGAAATCTTTGAAAACTATAATTCTTTAGTGAACGAATATCGTGGAGTAATTGAAGGCTTAGTGTATTCGACTGAGCCATTAAGCGAATCGCAATTAGCAAAACTTAACTCCGCAATCGGTAAGATAGAAACGCGACCTGTCGAACTGAAAAATATTATTGATCCTAGCTTAATTGGAGGGGTCAAAGTCGTGATTAATGACCATATTTACGATGGTTCTATTAAACGTCATATCAATGATATGAAAATAGCCTTACTTAAGTAAGGAGGTATTTAAATGAAAATTAACGCAAATGAAATTAGTGCTTTAATTAAAGAACAAATTAAGAACTATAAACATGATGTTGATTCTAGTGATGTCGGTACAGTTATTTCTGTAGGTGACGGGATTGCCTTAGTTTATGGCTTAACTCAAGCCATGCTTGGTGAATTATTGGTATTCACTAACGGCATATATGGCTTAGTGATGAATCTAGAAGCTGATCACGTTGGAGCGGTCTTATTAGGTGATGATTCTTTAATTAAAGAAGGCGATGAAGTTAAACGTACTAAACGCGTTATGGAAGTCCCAGTTGGCGATAACATGCTCGGTAGAGTAGTTAACGCTCTTGGTCAACCTATTGATGGACTTGGACCAATTGAAACTAAAGAGACTCGACCAATTGAAGTTATTGCTCCTGGAGTTATCACAAGAAAAAGCGTTGATACACCTTTAGAAACTGGTATTACCGCAATTGACGCTATTACCCCAATTGGTAGAGGCCAAAGAGAATTAATTATTGGTGACCGTCAAACTGGAAAAACCGCGATTGCTATTGATACTATCATCAATCAAAAAGGGAAAGATGTTTTATGTATCTATGTCGCTATTGGTCAAAAGAATTCCACAGTGGCACAAATCGTTGATAAATTAAAATCTTTTGGTGCTATGGATTACACTTTAGTAGTTTCTGCTACTGCTAGTGAACCAGCCCCAATGCTTTATGTTGCCCCATATGCTGGAGTAGCAATGGCGGAATATTGGATGCACCAAGGCAAAGATGTCTTAATCGTCTATGACGATTTAAGTAAACACGCTGTTAGTTATCGTACTTTATCATTATTACTAAAACGTTCTCCAGGAAGAGAAGCTTATCCTGGCGATGTCTTCTATTTACATTCTCGTTTACTTGAAAGAGCTTGTAAGTTAGATGACAAATATGGTGGTGGCTCTATTACTGCTTTACCAATTGTAGAAACTCAAGCTGGAGATATTTCTGCTTATATTCCTACTAATGTTATCTCTATTACTGACGGACAAATCTTCCTAGTGACTGATTTATTCAATGCTGGTCAAAGACCAGCAATTGACGCAGGCTTATCTGTTTCCCGTGTTGGTGGAGCCGCGCAAACTAAAGCAATGAAACAAGTCGCTAGAAGCTTAAAGATTGATCTTGCAAGCTTTGAAGAAATGAAATCCTTCTCTCAATTTGGTAGTGATCTTGACGCTTCTACTTTAGCGATATTAAAACATGGAGAAGCTTTACTTGAAGTATTAAAACAAGGGCAATATAACCCTTATCCAATGGAAAAAGAAATTTTCTATCTATTCGCTGCTAAAAATAAATATTTAGACTCTTTAAATAAACATAAGATTGCCTCTTATTTATCTAAAGCATACGAATATTCTTTAAGTAGTGATAAATCTTTACTACATAGCATTAGAGAAAATAAAGAAATTCTTCCAGAAGTGGAAAAGAAGTTAACTGCTCAATTTGAGAAATTTAACGAATTATATTTAGAAGAATATAAATAAAATTTATGGGTCAAAACGTTGTCAAAATTAAATCGAGAATTAAGTCTGTAACTGGGGCTTATAAAGTGACCAGCGCGATGAAACTTGTTTCTACTGTTAAACTTAAGCAGTGGAAAGGCAAGATGCTCGCTAATAAGGACTACAATAAGCAACTTGATGAAGTTGTGGATTTACTTTTGTCTTTTACTAAAAAGACTACTTCTCCTTTTATGAAGATTAACGAAAAGGCCAACAAAAAACTATATGTCATTATTTCTTCAACTTTAGGACTTTGTGGCAGCTATAACACTAATATTTTTAAAGTCGCCGATGCCAAAATTACTAAAGAAGATGAAGCGATTATTTTAGGACAAAAAGGAATAGTAAGATATTCAAAAGAAGAATTCAAAGTTGTTGAGGGATTTGAGGATTCTACTTCTTATATCGCTAAAGATTTTGTCAACCGTATTAAAGATTATATTCTTAAAGAATATATCAAAGGGACATATTCAGAAATTCACATCATCTATTCTGAATATAAAAATTCCTTAGTCTTCTTTGCTAAAGACTATACTTTATTACCATTTATTGCGAGTAAAGAAGAAAGTAATGACTATCCACCGATATTCGAACCTAGTGTTAACGAATTAGTGGATAAACTCATCCCATTTTATTTAGAAACTTGTCTATATTCTAAATTATTAGAAAGCGCAGTTTGTGAGCAAGCAGCTCGAAGTAATGCGATGGAAAACGCCACAAATAACGCTAAAGACTTATTAGACGAATTACATATTGAATTTAATAAAGCACGTCAAGCTGCTATTACTCAAGAGATTACCGAAATAGTCTCAGCAGCGAAAGCGATGTAAAGGAGGGTATATGAAAGAAAAACCTGTCGTAAAAGGCTATATCAAACAAGCCGTGGGACCAATTGTTGATGTTCAATTTAGTAATGAACATCTCCCAGAACTTTTAACAGCCTTAAAAATTAATTTACCTGAAGGAAAAACTCTTACTGTTGAAGTTGCTCAACATATCGGAGACGATGTGGTGAGATGTGTCGCAATGGGACCAACTGAAGGATTAGTCAGAGGTTTAGAAGTTATTTCTACTGAAAAGCCAATTGAAGTTCCAGTGGGTAGAGCGACATTAGGTCGTATGTTTAACGTTTTAGGTGAACCAATTGATGGACTTGAACTTGGTGAAGTTAAAGATGCTAAAAAGATGTCGATTCACCGTAACCCTCCAAAATTTAAAGATCAATCAGTTAAAACTGAAATCTTTGAAACCGGTATTAAAGTTATCGATCTACTCTGTCCTTATGTTAGAGGTGGTAAGATTGGACTTTTCGGTGGTGCTGGAGTTGGTAAAACCGTTTTAATTCAAGAATTAATGAATAATATCGCTAATGAAAAAGGTGGTATTTCTGTTTTCGCTGGAGTTGGCGAAAGAAGTAGAGAAGGTAATGATTTATATTACGAAATGAAAGAAAGCGGTGTTTTATCCAAAACTGCTTTAATCTTTGGTCAAATGAACGAACCTCCAGGAGCGAGAATGAGAGTCGGTCTATCTGGACTTACTATGGCGGAATATTTTAGAGATTATGAACACACAGATGTCTTACTCTTTATTGATAACATCTTTAGATTTACACAAGCTGGTAGTGAAGTTTCTGCTCTATTAGGTAGAATGCCTTCCGCGGTTGGCTATCAGCCAACTCTTGCTACTGAAATGGGTCAACTTCAAGAAAGAATTACTTCTACTAAAGATGGCTCTATTACGTCAGTTCAAGCAATTTATGTTCCTGCTGATGACTTAACTGACCCTGCTCCGGCAACTGCGTTCTCCCATCTAGATGCAAAAACAGTTTTAGACCGTTCTACTGCAGCTTTAGGAATTTATCCAGCGGTTGATCCACTTAATAGTAGTTCGACTGCTTTAGATCCTCAAATTGTTGGACAAGAACATTATGAAGTCGCTCGTGGAGTTATCGAAATCTTAGAAAGATATAAAGAATTAAGCGATATTATCGCTATTCTAGGTATGGATGAATTATCTGCTGAAGATAAAAAGATTGTAGAAAGAGCAAGAAGAATTAGAAACTTCCTCTCTCAGCCCTTCCATGTGGCCTCTCACTTTAACGGCATCCCAGGAATATATGTAAAAGTTGAAGACACTGTTAGAAGCTTTAAAGCTATTCTTAACGGAGAAGCAGACGACCTTCCAGAAGTGGCCTTCCTATATGTTGGCACAATCGAAGAAGCAAGAAAGAAAGCGGAGTCACTTAAATAATGAATAAATTTATTCATCTAGATATTTATACCCCAACTGGAAAATACTTATCTAGCGACGTTGACTTTATAAAAGTCACTAGCAGCGTCGCTGTTTTAGGAATTCTTCCAGGACACGCCCCACTAGTTACTACTTTAGAAATTTGTAAATTAACTTTACGAATTAATAATATTGATAATTATTACGCGATTGGCGGGGGAGTTTTAAATATTAAAAAAGACCGTTCAGCGGTGATGCTATTAAATTCTATTGAACGATCAGATGAAATTGATTTTAATCGCGCTAGCGAAGCAAAATCTCGAGCGGAAGAAAGATTAAACGCTCGTAGTGAAGAATTAGATGTCACCAGAGCCCAAGCTGCTTTAAGTCGAGCTCTTAATCGATTATCACTTAAAGACGAATAAGATATAATTATTATATAAAGGAGAAAGCAATATGCATTCATGGCATGATGTCAAAGCGTGTAGAGTTACACCTGATAAATTCTTAGCTCTCATCGAGATTTCTAAAGGAAGTAAGAACAAATATGAATTAGATAAAGAGACAGGTCACTTGATTTTAGATAGAGTTCTTTTTACTAGTACTCACTATCCTCAAAACTATGGTTTTATTCCTAGAACCTACGCTAGAGATTATGATCCACTTGATGTTTTAGTTCTTTGTAGTGAATCAATTATTCCAATGTCTTTTGTAGAATGTAAGCCAATTGGTGTTCTGATTATGAAAGATAACGGGTTATTTGATGAAAAGATTATTGCCGTTCCTTTAAATGACCCATTTTATTCTCCATATAATTCTATTAAAGATATTCCTGCTCACATCATGGATGAAATTAAACATTTCTTCGCTGTTTATAAAACTTTAGAAAATAAAGCCACCGCCATTGATGAAGTTAAAGATGTCGATGTTGCTAAACAAATTATTCGAGATTGTATTAAAGCCTATAAGACCACAATCGAACCAAAACATTTAGCGGAAAAACACGCTCGCGGTTTATGATTCATATCGTCTTATATCAACCTGAAAAGCCACAAAATACAGGGAACATCATGAGAACATGTGTAGCGATTAACGCTACACTTGATATCATTGGTCCCCTTTCTTTTTCTTTGGATGCTAAAGATCTTAAAAGAGCGGGATTAGATTATATTGATTCTTTAAAATATCATTATTTTTCAACTTACGAAGAATATTTAAAAGAATATCCTCACGCTGATACTTATTACGTCACTAGATATAGTGACAAGGTCTATTCCGAATTTAATTTTCAAGGCATTACACACGATATACATCTTATGTTTGGAAGAGAATCTACAGGTATTCCTCATGATATTTTAAGAAGTCACCCTGATAGATTACTTAGAATTCCCATGGTCCCAGAAGCTAGAAGCTTAAATTTATCTAACTCAGTTGCGATAGTGGTCTATGAAGTTCTTAGACAATTAAAATACCCTAATTTGTCCACTCATGAGGCAATTAAGGGTGAAGATTTCTTATTTAGCGAAAAAGATTAAAATCTTTTTTGATTGAGTAATAACTTTTTAGTAGAGTCTCTTACTTCTTTTAAATTATAAGACTCGTATTTATTAAGCAAAACTTGGCCGATGAATTGGCCTTTTTTAATGTCTTTAATTTTCGCTACCTGTAGTTCTGCATCACTTTTTCCTGAAAGAAGCAAAGCAATTTCTAATCCTACTAGTAAGGTTTCTTTATTGACATTATTAGAAAAGATAACGACGTGAGAAGCACTATAATTTGCAACATGAATAAAAGTGTCTTCTTTATTTCCTTTTTTAAAAGTTAAATTATTGTTTTGCTCTTTATTTTTACCAAACCCAATTCTAATTCCTTGATATTCGACGTAATATGGAGAATTAGATGAGACTATTTGTTTATTTTTCTTCGATTGAGTTTTAGGCAAATATTTATAGCTCAGTTCTAGTATTTCTTCTTCACTTAAATAATCAAAGATATTTAATAAGTGTTCAAATTCTTCAATTTCTTTATTAGCGATTTCAATTTCTCTAAAGTCATTTTCTATCGTGCGTTTATATTTTTTGTATTTATTAAATAAGTTAGAGGCATTTTCCTCGATAGAGATATCTTTATTATATATAGAGGATATAGACTCTATTACTTTATCTAATTCTTCTTTTTCATATTTATAAGTTAATAAACTTTCTCCATATTCTTTATAGATGAGTTTACTTTCTGCTTCCTGACATTCGTTTTCTAAAACCTTAACTTTTCTTTTAAGAGATTTCACTTTTCCTTTAAAGAAATTATATAAAGGAAGAGCTTTTTCTTTTTGCTTTAAATTAAGAGAATCTAAAACGTATTTAGATATATCTTGATTATATTTTCTATAATCAAATTCTCCAATTTCTAATTCTTTATTTTTGCTTAAAGGGACATATTTCATCTTTTGAATTACAGGTCTAGAGGCTGATAAATCAGAATAATGTTTCGCAAAGATTATATTTTCTTTTGAATCTAAGAAAATCAAATTCGAAATAGTGGGAATTAACTCTAAAATAAGGTAATAAGTTTCTTTCTCATAAAAGTCGTTTGATTTATGTAAGGTGAATTTAATTACTCGGTCTTTATTTACTACGTCAATAGCAACAACATAAGATCCTTTTAAGTATTTTCTTAAATTATCGTTTAATTGCCCTAACACTGTATGGCTATTAAAATCTGCATTTACAAAACCTAAAAATGGGGAAGAGTGGTTTAAGCTGATTAAAAGCTTCTCTTTATTATAAAAAGAAAACGATAACAAGATATCATGTGAGTTGACCACAACCACGTTAGTGATAAAGCTATTAATAATTTTCTTGTCTAAATCTTCTTTAATTTGAAAAACGCCATTTAGATTTAATTTTTCCATCTAGCCTTATTATTTCATAAGATTAAGTTTGATAAAAGATAAATAGATACTTATAATATATAAAAATGAAAAAAGGGTTACTTATTATTTTGTCAGGTCCTTCTGGTGTAGGTAAAGGAACAATCAGAAGATATATCATGGATAACTATGATATCCAACTTTCTTATTCTATTTCTATGACCACCAGACCTCAAAGAGAAAAGGAAGTCGAAGGTGTCGATTATTACTTTGTTAGTAATGAAGAGTTCGACCGTAACATTAAAGAAGATAATTTCTTAGAATGGGAAGAATTCGTTGGAAATCGATATGGCACTCCTAAAGACAAAGTAGAAGAACTTAGAAATAAAGGGAAAAACGTCTTTCTAGAAATCGAAGTTAACGGGGCAGCAGAAGTGATGAAGAAAGTTACTGATAATCGCGTTATCTCCTTCTTCTTAATGCCACCAAATATTCAAGCATTAGAATCTAGAATTAGAAGAAGAAAAACAGAAAGTGAAGAAGTCATTCAGGCTCGACTTAATAAAGGAAAGAGTGAAATGACAAAAGCTGGCCAATATGACCACGTCATTCTCAATGACGACGTCGCCAGAGCCAGTAGAGAAATTGTAGATCTCATCAATAGAAAATTAAAAAGTTAAGGACGAACATGAAAATAATTGAACTACTCATTGAGCATAATAATTATTCGTTGAATCGTCCTTTTTCTTATGTTTATTTTGGTGATAAACCCGTCGACAAAGGATACCGTGTTTTAGTGAAATTTAATCACCAAGAATTAGTGGGCTATGTCATTAAAGTTAAAAAGACTAATAAAACTAAAAAAGAATTAGAAGAAGAATTAGGCTTTAATATTGATGAAATTTTAGATGTAATTGATTCTTCTCCTTTATTAAATGAAGACTTAATGAATCTCGCTAGTCAAGTAAGTGAATATTATTTAGCAAGTAAAATATCTGTTCTTCAAACGATGTTACCGCCTTCTTTAAGTCCAAGGAGAAGTTCTTTAAAAGCTCCTAAAATTGCTTACGACCAATATGTTGTGATTAAGGATTATGATGAAAGTGATTTAACCTCTACTCAAATTGAATTACTGCGCTTAATTAGTAAAAATGCACCTGTTTTAAAAAGAGAAATTAAACAGGTTAGTGTTTTAAATAAATTAATCGAATATAATCGCGTTGAAATCATTAAAAAAGAAAAAAGAAGATTACAAATTCCTCGTTATGATAAAGTCAATATTCCTAATTTGACTATTGACCAGAAAAAAGTTGTTGATGAGTTTAATAATTCAAGTGATCAAATCTATTTATTAGAAGGGGTTACTGGTAGCGGGAAGAGCGAAGTCTATTTACATTTATCTAAACAAATACTAGAAAAAGGTAAATCGGTATTAATGTTAGTGCCTGAAATATCTCTTACTCCCATGATGATGAGAAACTTTATCTCTAGATTTGGAGAAGATGTGGCCATTCTTCATAGTGAATTAACACCTGCAGAAAAATACGATGAATATCGTAAAATTGCTTCTAATAAATGTAAAATTGTAGTAGGCGCACGTAGTGCGATATTTGCCCCACTTACTAATATTGGTTTAATTATCTTAGATGAAGAACATGTCGAAAGTTATAAACAAGATGTTCCTCCTTTTTATCATGCTAGAGAAGTCGCTATTTTAAGAAGCAAGATGCATAACTGCAAAGTTCTTTTAGGTAGCGCCACCCCATCTTTAGAAAGTAGGGCTCGGGCAGGTAAAGGTGTTTATCATTTATTAACATTAAATAAAAGAATTAATGAAAAGGAACTTCCAAAAACCACAATCGTCAATATGACTGATTACCATAATATTGATCGAGAAAGTTATATCTTTTCTTTAAAACTTAAAAGTGCGATTCAAAAGAATTTAGATAACTTTAATCAAACTATCCTTCTTATTAATAAAAGAGGATTCTCTACTAGTGTATATTGTCGAAGCTGTGGACATATTTTTAAGTGTCCAACTTGTAATATTCCTTTAACCTATCATAAGAGTGATAGAATGCTTAAATGTCATCATTGTAATTATTGCGAAGTCGACCATGAACTTTGCCCTGAATGTGGTTCTAAATATTTAATGCGAGTGGGTTATGGAACTGAACGAATTGAAGAAGAAGTACATAAATTATTCCCAGAAGCAAGAACTCTTAGACTAGATAGTGATTCCGCTAAAATCAGAACGAAGATTCCACAGATTATTGAGGCTTTTAGAAATAAAGAGGCAGATATTTTAATTGGTACTCAAATGATTGCCAAAGGTCATGACTTCCCTGATGTCACTTTAGTGGGTGTGGTTAATGCTGATATTGGTTTATCTTTACCAAGTTATCGAAGTAGTGAAAGAGTGTTCCAACTTATTACTCAAGCAGTTGGAAGAAGTGGCAGAAGCGACAAAAAAGGTGAAGCCATTATTCAAACCTATTCTCCTACTCACTACGCTATTACTATGGCCGCTAGACAAGATTATGAACTTTTCTATAGAAAAGAAATGGAAATTAGAAAGCTACAATTCTATCCACCTTATTCCTTTATTGCTAGTATTGTTGTAGCCTCTAAAAATGAAGAACTTACCATTGATACAGTTTATCGAATTATTGATAAGTTAGCGGAGGAGTTAAAAGAAGAAGCGGTGATATTAGGTCCAACTACTCCTTATGTTCCTTATGAGAACAATAAGCATATTCGCTCAATTATGGTTAAATATCGCAAAGCCGAAATAGTAAAGCCTGCCTTAGAAAAGCTCTTAAAGAGCAGCCTAAATAAAAGCGGAATCTCTTTAACAGTGAATATTGACCCTTACAATTTATAATGAAATTGTAGTATAGTATTAGGCGAGGTAAATTTATGATTAGTGTATTTATATATGGTTTAGATCAATTCTTAGTTGGTGATTTATCTATTTCTTTAGGTAAAGATTTAGCTAAAGTTTATGAAGTTGATGAAGATGATATTAACTTTGTTGCTCCTAACACAATGGTGTTCCATAAAAGAGCGGAACAAACTTCTTGGAGGGTAATCGTGGAAGTTAACGTTCCTAAAAAACTTGAAGTCTTACAAGACCAAGCTCAAAAAGTAATTGTCCATCATATCAAACAAATCGCTATTCACGTAGAAATCTTATTTAAGTATTTCCTCATGGATCATCACTTCCTAGAAATTAACGAAGAATATCCTTTATATCTCGAGGAAAAAGATGATATCGAAATTGAAACCGAATATCCTGAAGACCTACAAGAAGGTGAAGGGGAAGACGAGATTTATACCGGAGATATATTTGCAGGTTTGAAATAATTAGAAGAACGACTTAGTCGTTTTTTCTTTATCGATTTATAAAATTTAGTATAATATTCCCATGAACATTTTCGAAACATCCAAAACTGTACTATTAAAATTAGTGAATGAAGATGTCCCTTTTAGTATTGCTTTAAAAAACACATTTAAGAAGAATAATTCCGATGCTGTCGAGAAAAGTAATGTCGCAGCACTAGTGGGATGTGAACTAAGACATCACTATATTTTTGATAACTTAATTAATAGATTTTTTGAAGGTGTGGAATTTGAAAAAACAATTTATTTAAGATTTACTTTGGCCAATGGCTTATTTTTAAAAAGGTTCCCTGAAAAAGATTTAGTGGCCTTAGCAGAACAAGATTTAGACAAAGAAAAAATCTACGCTTTATATAGCTTTGTCAAGTCCACAAATGAGATTATCCCTAATGAATTAGATAAATCTTCTCCTGAATTTTTATCTTTAAGGTATAACACTCCAGCCTGGATTATTAGAATGTGGCAAAAGCAATATGGTAAAGGCGTGGTATTTAAAACTTTAAAAGTGAATTACCGCCAAAGCGTTCCTTCTATTAGAGTAAACGAAAATAAAATTGATGTTGATGAATTTTTAGCTAAACATCCAGATTTCTCTAAGGCTCCAGTCGATAACATGATTATTTATCAAGGTCGTGGATCTCCGAAAAAATTACCTGAATTTGATAACGGCAGTCTCTATTTTATGAAGATGGCCACGAAAGTAATTTTAGATTCCTTAGATTTAGATGTTTTAAAAGGTATCGCGATTTATACTGAAGTTCCTAATAACATCTATATGGATTTATTAACTAGATTTAAAGAAGAAGCAAAAGCAGATTTAGTGATTAATAACACAAATTGTTATTATGAAACAAAAAGAAACCTTGAAAAACTTGGAAAACATCGTATGTTTATATATGAGGCAGAATATACAAGTTTATTAACTTGCTTATCTAAAAAAGTGCATACGATGATTTGTATGCCTAAAAGTTCAACATTTGATCTATTTAGAAGTACCCCTGATTATTTTTTAAGAATCAAGCAAGATGGGTTAGATGAATTAATCGCTAATGAAAGTGCTTGTTTAGCGGAGTGTTCTAAATATGTTGAAGATGGTGGGGAACTCGTCTATATGGTCCCTACATTATCGAGAAAAGAAAGTAATAACATCATTGCCAAATTCTTAGTGGAAAACAAAGATTTTGAGCTTATTGAAGAAAGACAATTCTTCCCATTTGAAGTATATGACTCATGTTTATATTCTGCTCGATTAAAGAAAGTCGAGAAATAAAGTGATTAATCTATACGGACTAGAGTTAAAAAAGTTACAAGAATTAATGGTGAAATATGACCAAAAACCATATCGCGCCATTCAACTATATACTTGGATTTATGAAAAAAGAGCGACATCTTTTGATGAGATGAGTGATATCTCGATTAAATTTAGAGATGTTTTAAAATCTGATTTTTGTTTATCAATTCCTAAAATCCACACGAAACAAATTTCTAGTGACGGCACGATTAAGCTCTTATTAGAGCTTGAAGACGGCTATAAAGTAGAAACTGTTTTAATGCGATATAACTATGGCAATGCCGTATGTGTTTCTAGTCAAGTAGGATGTAATATGGCGTGTTCATTTTGCTCGAGCGGCATATTAGGTAAACAAAGAAATCTAGAACCACATGAAATGGTCGGGCAGATTTTAGTAATGAATAATCTTCTAAAAGAAGAGGGACGTGGAGAAAGAGTGACCCATATTGTCATAATGGGAACTGGTGAACCTTTTGATAATTACGATAACGTGATGGATTTTATCCGTATTGTTAACGCCCAAAAAGGTTTAGCAATTGGAGCTAGACATATCACTGTTTCTACTTGTGGTCTACCAGAAAGAATTAGACAATATTCAAAAGAAGGACTACAGACTAATTTAGCGATTTCTCTTCACGCTCCTAATAATGAGCTTAGAAATAAATTAATGAAAATTAATAAAGCATATCCTTTAGAAGTTTTAATGCCTGCTATTAAAGATTATGAAAAAGTAGCAGGAAGAAGAGTGACTTATGAATACCTTCTTTTAGAAGGTATCAATGACACTAAAGAATGTGCTCAAGAATTAATTAGCTTAATCAAAGGGACTAATGGCTATGTCAATTTAATCCCATATAATGAAACCAATAAAAATGATTATAAACGCAGTAGCGGTAATCGCGTTCATGCCTTTTTAGATATTTTGATGAAAGGCGGAGTCAAAGCCACAATTAGAAAAGAATTTGGTAGCGATATTGATGCAGCGTGCGGACAATTAAAAGCTAAAGTTGGAGATTAAGATGAGCCAATATTTATCTGGAAATTATTATTGTTTAACCGATAAAGGCAAAGTAAGAAAAATTAATGAAGACTACGCTAATGCGCTGATTAATCCTTTCGGCAATGTTTTAATGATGGTTGCTGACGGGATGGGTGGAGCCCAAAAAGGGGAAGTTGCCTCTAAAAACTTAGTGAACTACATCACCAGTGAATTTCTTTCTTTAGAAAAAGAATTCAAGAACGAAAAAGCAATGTCTAAATGGGTTTATAAAGTTGTTAAAGAAGCAAATAGTAAAATTTATTTAAAGGCTAATAGCGATGAGAAATTTAAAGGGATGGGAACAACCTTGTCTCTTGTTTTACTTGTCAAAGACAAATTATTAACCGCCCAAATCGGTGATAGTAGAGTGTATCTACTAATAGATAATAATTTAACTCAAATCACTGAAGATCAAACTTATGTAAATTACTTAATTAAAAGTAAAGGGATGCCTAAGGAAATCGCCAATACTCATCCAAAGCGACACGAACTTACTAATGCTTTAGGAACTAAAAGTCACTTAAATGTCGATATTAATATTCGTGATTATCATCATGAAAGAATCTTGATTTGTAGTGATGGCTTATATAACAACGTTCCTGAAAGTGATTTAGCCTCAATTATTCGAGGTAATGATTCCTTAGATAAAAAAGCCAGCCAATTAATTGCTTTTGGTAATTTTAATGGTGGTAGTGACAATATGGCTCTTATTTTATGGGAGAGCGAGAATTAATGACCTTGGAATTAAATAAATTAATTGATTCTCGATATATCTTATTTCGTCACGTTGCTAGTGGTGGGATGGCGGATATTTATGAAGCTCAAGATGTTATTCTAAATAAACCAGTCGCCTTAAAATTCTTAAAAGAAAAATATTTGCAAGACCCTTATTCAGTAGAACAATTTAAAAACGAATCTAGATTCGTTTCTATTTTTAATCATCCAAATATTCTTCATATTTATAATGTTGGTCAATACGGTGGAAGATTATATGTTTCTTATGAACTTTTAAAAGGGAAAACTTTAAAAGATATTCTAGATAATCGAGGCAAGATTTCTATTGATGAAGCTTTAGATTATATGAGTCAAATTCTTTTAGGAGTTAAACAGATGCATGAACTAGGCATACTTCACAATGATTTAAAGCCTGATAATTTATATCTTTTATATGATGGCACGATTAGAATTGTTGATTTTGGAGCGGCCTCTCATATTTCTAGTAAAATTGAAAAGCATATTTTAGGGACAGTTAATTATCTTGCTCCAGAAGTCGTTACTAGTCGAAAATATTCTACTCAATCTGATATCTATTCTTTAGGAATTGTTTTATATGAATTATTAACTGGTGAAGTTCCCTTCTCTTATGAAAACTCTAACGATATAGTGAAAGTTCATAATAAAGATGAAATTGTGAAAGTTAAAGAGCGATATATCACTGTTAATGTTAATGATATTAATTATATAATTAATAAAGCAATATATTTTAATCCAAGTCACCGTTATAAAAGTGCGAAAGAATTCTTGGATGATTTAAATAAAATTAAAGCTCATCTCCCTATAAAAAAAGAAGGGCCTCTAAAGAAGGAATTTAAATAATGGTAGGAACTGTTATTTCTAAAAAATATTCTACTTACTCTATTCTTAGTGATGGAGTGATTTATAACGCCTCCATTAGAGGGACATTAAAATTTAAAGGCCACGTCTATGTTGGAGATGAAGTCAGTTTTACTGATTCTAACTATATTATTGAAAGTGTTTTTCCAAGACACTCCTTATTAAAAAGACCGGAAATAAGTAATGTTGATCAAATTGTGTTGGTCTTTTCTTTAGTAGAACCAGATTTCTCTTATTTTTTAGCTTTTAAATATTTAACTTATGCTAATTATAATGAGATTCCTGCGATTATAGTTTTATCTAAAAGCGATAAAGACGATAAACAAGTGGGTGAAATCAAAGAAATATTTAATAAATTAAATATCCCTACTTATGTTACTAGTAGTAGAACTAGTGAAGGAATAGAAGAAGTAAAAACACTTCTTAAAGGAAAAAAATCAGTCTTTGTTGGTCAATCTGGTGTTGGTAAATCATCTTTACTTAATGCGATTAATTTTAATTATGATCGAGAAATAGGCGAATATAGTGAGGCTCTTGGAAGAGGGAAACACAAAACTAAAGAAGTGGTGCTCCTTCCTTTTGAAAACGGGTATATTGCAGACACTCCTGGATTTTCTTCGTTAGATCTAAATTTATCTAAATTAGAGATTGCTCATTATTTCCCTGGATTTGAAAAACTCTATTTATCGTGTTTTTATTCAAATTGTCTACATCAAAAAGAAAAAGATTGTAAAATACTTTTAGCGGTCAAAGAAGGAATTATTCCTTCTATTGCCTATGAAAACTATTTAAAATTGTTATTAGAAGGAGATAAATATTGATATGGGTAAAATTATTGTTGCTCCTAGTATCTTAAGCGCTGATTTTAATCACTTATTAGAAGATATTAAAAAGGTAGAAGAAGGTGGAGCAGAGTGGCTACATTTTGATGTGATGGATGGACATTTTGTGCCAAACATTTCTTTTGGTCAGCCAGTTTTAAAATCAATTAGCAAGTCTCATAGTCTAATAAATGATGTCCACATCATGATTTCTGACCCATATAAGTACGCTCCTGAGTTTATTAAAGCTGGAGCAGATTATTTAACCTTCCATTACGAAGCATGTAAAAATGATTCTGAAGTTTTTAAGGTCATTGATTTAATCCATGAATGCGGCGCTAAAGCTGGCTTATCAATTAAACCAAACACCCCAATTGAAAAGGTTTATCCCTTCTTATTTTCTATTGATATGATTTTAATTATGTCGGTGGAACCTGGTTTTGGCGGACAAAAATTTATGCCTGATGCCGCTAGTAAAGTTATTAGATTAAGAAACTATATGGAAGTTAACCAGATTAAAAATGTCTTAATTGAAATCGATGGTGGAATAAATGAAGAAACCGCTAAAGTTGCTAAAATGGCAGGAGTGGATGTTTTAGTAGCGGGCAGTTATTTATTTGGCCACGACGATATAAAAGAAAGAATTAATAAATTAAAAGAATAATAATGATTAACAATTTAATCCTTACCTGTTTGATTTTATCTATTTTATTTGAAGTGACATTTTTCTTATCTTTAGGATTGATTTATCGATCGATTGAAAAGAAAGCCTTAAGAATTACTAATACCTTTATTTTTGAAGTAACTCCAGGCTTTAAAGAGAAAAATTCTTTTATTAACTATATTTTTCTTTTTGCTTTATTAGTGAATCTATTTCCTTTTATATTCTATTTATCTAAAGCAGTGAATGCTTATACCGTTTCTATGGCGGTATTATCTACATTAGCTATATTCTGTTTAGCTTCTATTCCTTTTATTTCTATTAATAAATTAAGAGAACATCTATATTTAGATCTTGGAGCTTTAGTTTCTTTGTTAGCTTTATTTGGGTTTGAAGCGTTTTATTCTTTTAATATTTACAAATATAGTGAATACACTTATAACTACGCTTTAGCATCAATGATTATTTCAATTGTCCTTGCTTTATTTATTTTAGTGGCGATTCTTAATCCGAAATTGTTTGATTTTAAAAACGAGCAGAATGAAGATGGAACCTATTCTAGAAAGAAATTCATTACATTAGCGTTCATGGAATGGATGATATATCCGCTTGGAATATTAAGTTTATTACCGCTATTTCTTCTAACAGTGAAATAAAAAAATGACCGTGAGGTCAATTTTTTTTAATATTAACAAGTTAATATTATTTCTCAGCTTTGTTGAGGGTTCTATAAGCACGAGTAGACATACGAACACGTACTTCTTTGCCATCAACCATAACAGTACGAACTTGTAAATTGGTGTTCCATCTTCTACGAGTTGCTCTTAAAGAATGTGAACGACGGTTTCCACTGACTGGACCTTTACCTGTAACTGGACATACTCTTGACATATCGACACCTCCTTTTAAGCGTCTTGTAAAGACTATCACAAATTAATTAGTTATTTCAACAACTAATTTATAAAATTAATATCTTTCTTGAGGGTAGGCTCTTCTAAACTCTTCTATAGTCATCGTATTTGGACATTTTTTGATTAGTGTTTCTAATAGCTTTCCTTCTTTATCTCCTAATAGATATCTAAGCCCACTTTTTTTACTAAAAAGAATTACCATATTTTTTCTTTTGCTCTTTTCAACATCAATAAAGACAATATTGGAGTAATCATATTGATATTCCCTAGTTAATCTTTTAACAATGAAATATTTGTCTTCAACAATGTATTTTTGTCCAAATAACGCCATTAGGTAAGTAGCAATAAATAGACCAACAAATATGGCGATAAATATTCCCTGAGAAACTCCAAAACTAGCAAAAGATATTGATCCATTTTCATCAACTTTAAAGAAAATAGAAAAGCAGCTTCCAAAAGCAATAGCAAGGATAACGATATAAACAAGTAAATATCGCCAAGTGATTCTCCAAGGATGAATTTTTAAAACCATGTTG
>Ga0256407_10000930_pt1 | contig 65979 bp, 54 predicted proteins | sample RumenRJG_04DNA_FD_193489 | JGI IMG/M metagenome (GOLD analysis project Ga0256407, IMG submission 193489) | Bovine rumen microbial communities from Lethbridge, Alberta, Canada - RJG_04 | ecosystem: Host-associated > Mammals > Digestive system > Stomach > Rumen | place: Canada: Alberta... | reverse complement strand
GAATTGACAGCCAAGTTAAGAGCTATGGGTGTTAATGTACGTTTTGGTATTCACCCTGTAGCCGGACGTTTGCCAGGTCACATGAATGTATTATTGGCTGAAGCAAAAGTTCCTTATGATATTGTATTGGAAATGGATGAAATCAATGATGATTTCGAAAATACTGATACAGTACTGGTTATCGGTGCCAACGATACCGTTAACCCTGCTGCAACAGAAAATCCAAGCAGCCCGATTGCCGGTATGCCGGTTCTGGAAGTTTGGAAGGCTTCAAATGTTATTGTGTTTAAGCGTAGTATGAATGCTGGTTATGCCGGTGTTCAAAATCCGTTGTTCTTCAAGGAAAACACTTCTATGTGTTTTGGTGATGCGAAGAAAACTGTTGATGAAATTCTAAGCTTCTTCAAATAATTTAGCAGTTGTTTTCTGTTAAAATTATGGGGCATGATTTGGTTGTCAGGTCATGCCTTTATTTTTTTATTTGTGAGATTATAGGGATAAAAAATGACTTGTTCTTTAATGAAAAAAATTCTTGCTGTTGTTGCCGGCGGTATTGTTTTTTTTGCATTGTCGGGAAGTGCAGTTGCATCTGAACAAAAAGAAACACAAAATGCCAAGAAAGTAATTCTTGATACTGATATGGTTGAGATGTTTGATGACGGCGTTGCAATGTTAATGTTAATGGAAAATCCAAAGATTGATTTGTTGGGGGTTGTAACTGTAACCGGCAACACCTGGGCCAATGATGGTATGGCGTATCTGGTTCGCCAGTTAAAAGCCATCAATAAGCTTGATTCTGCACCTACTCTTGCAATCGGTTCTCAATATCCTAACCGTAAAGCCGGCGGTTTTTCGAAAGAAATATTAAAGAAAGAACTTGCCACATACGGCGATGTAATGGCCGGTTATATCGGTGCAGCTGAGACTGAAAATCCAAAAAGCTGGCAGGATGCTTACAAAAATACATACAAGGAAGAAGCTCCAAAGGTTGATGTTAGAACCGACGGTGTTGATTATTTGATTGAAATGGTACATAAATATCCTCATGAGGTTACCATTGCGGCGATCGGCCCGACCACCAATATTGCAGAGGCAATCAAAAAAGATCCTGAATTTGTGAAGCTGGTGGATGAAATTGTTTATATGGGTGGTGCATTCTGGGTTAAAGGTAATGCAGATGAAGCTGCTGAATTCAATATCTGGTTAGATCCTGAATCTACTAAAATTGCCTTCAAAGCTCCGTTTGATAATACTACTATAGTTGCGCTTGATGTTACTGATAAGACCATCATGACAAGAGATCGCTATCTGAAAATTAGAGAAAGCATTAAAAATAAGGCACTGCTTGAACTTTTTGATAAAGCATTTTTTGCCCAGCAGTTTGCAAAGAATGAAAATAAGAATTTCTCATGGTTTGTATGGGATATTATAGTTTCTGCTGTTATTATTGATCCTTCTTTAATTACATCTACAAGATATGCATATATTGATTGTTTAACTGAGAATAATGCAGAATACGGTAAAACAGTTCCTTACATTAAAGATAATGCTCCAACCGGTACTCAGCCGGCCAGCATCATTCAGGAAATTGATCAGAATAGATTTTGGCCTATGCTTTATGGTTTGTTAGAAAAACTGTAATTTTCGTATACAAGCTTGATATGATAAGTAAAGGCATGAATTTTATAATTCATGCCTTTTAATTTCTAGTCTTAAATCCCGGTAACAAAGTGTTTACAAATCGGTAACTTCTATCGTATCAGACGATAATACTTCCTGTGATGGAACATTTGCAGTATCGGATGCAGGTCTGTTGTAGGAATTCACGTCTACTTCCTGGTTGATAATTTTATCGTCTTTTATGTATTGGTACAGTTTAATTACTTTTACAACACCATCGGTATCTGCAGCTATCTGTGCTGCTTTATTTCCTTCGGAAGGTGTAACAAGACCCATCAGATAAACAACTCCGTTTTCGGTAACAACCTTGAATCTGTTGGAACTGATATTGGAAGCTGTCAGTAATTTGCTTTTAACTTTTGATGTTATCCAGGTATCCTTGCTGCGTTGAGAAATGCTGATGTTATCTTCAACTGTTACAGCATTATGAACCTTTTTAACACCTTTGATTTTTAAACATGTTTTAGGAATTCCGTCTTTAATCAGCTGAGATGGTGTTTGACCGTGAACCAATAGGTACCCGTCGATTGATGTTGCTCCCAAATGGCTGTTTTCATAGCCGATTTTATCAATGTTTTCAATTTCGGTTTTTGCAACAGATTCAATCATTTCATCATCAAATTGAGAGCCGAACGTGCGGCGATCTCCTGTTACGTTTGCCACGCCTACGGCAGTCGCAGCAGCCCCGCCGGCTACCAGTGCCGTAATGCATCCTGACAGGAGGAATGAAGAGGATAATGCTAATGAAACTAATATTGCAGTTGATTTCATAAAATTAAAATCCTTCTTAATTGTTATTTTTAAATTCTTTAAAATTACTTAATATTGACTGTAATGTTATCAGTATTTGTATGCTTGATACGTAATCACTACCGTCGCCGATTTGCAGGTATATATCATTATCTTCAGAAAGGTACTTTGTCAGCTGTCCGTCATTTTGATTACAGCTCAGCATGATGATCATTATATTCTGATCTTTTGCGGCTTTGATTAAATTTTCCAAAGATGATAAAAGTTCAGGATTTGAACTGTTGCTGGGGATTACAAAAAGTAAATCCTGTTCCTTGACAACAGATTCAAACTGTCCTGAAAATTTATATGTTGACAGGCCTTCCTGCATTTGAAAGTAGGTAATCATCCGTATATCACTGTTGAGAGAAACAGCTGCCACGGCTCCCGTATCAGGTACTGCTATCTGGTTTAAATCCTGAACAAACCCGATACTTGGCTGGATATAATCTCCTGTTGCACATACAATTACCTTGCTTTTCATATATATGCACGAATACAGTGTCTGAACAATGAGAGGAATTTGTTCGTACAGTACGCCGTTAAAATATTCCACAGACATATTCAACTTGGAAGTCAATTCTGTTTCAATGTATTCTTCGTCGGCAATCAATTGTGCTGCTCCTTTTACAAGAATTTTGTTTTTAGTTGATTTCCACCCAGGAGTTTTCTATTACAACCTTTCCCTGTTTGTTGACTGTTAAACGTCCTGTTAAACCATTTAATGGAATATCGTTATCAATCATTGATTTCATATTAGGGACAATGGTTATTGAATCGTAACCCAAAGCAAAGAAAATCAGTGTGTTCATATTTGAAACGTCAAGACTCTCTTTGATAGAGTTTTTTAACTCTGAATCTTCGAGCAGCCATGGCATATCACCAAGGAACATTCCTTTCATGTTTTTGGTAACAGATGCTTTCAGATTCCCCGGATTTGAATTGTTTGTTATGTAAAAATCGCGATAATCACTAGGATAAGTAACCTGCATCTGGGTTTTAATTAGAGATGCTTCCAGTGCTGTACCGCAAATATACACGGCATCGACACTCTGATCTTCCATTCCCTCTTCTATTGCCTTGGTTACTTCGCTCTTGTTCTTGTAACGTTTAATCGTAAGCTTGCCGTACTCATTGTTTTCGAACCACTTCTGCTGGAATCCTGTAATGATTCTGTTCCCCTTGTCCGTATCAGGAATTATAAGCAGCGGTACGCGCTTTCCGTCATAATATATTTTCTGAGCAGCCTGCGCACCTTCATTTTCAGGAGTAACAGCAAAGAAAAATGCGTTATCAGTTGATACATGATCAAATGAATTAATTGCAAGGGTAGGAACGGAAATGCCGGTAGTAATGATTTTACTTACATCATCTTTCGTTAAAGGTCCGATTATGAATTGAGCCCCCTCGTTTACAGCCTGATCGTAAACAGATCTGGCATCAAGACCGTTAACATCATAGAATTTGATGTTGCTGGATAATCCCTGTTCTCTTTGCGCCATCATTATACCGTGTCTGAAAGCGTCCCCATAGTTTGCAAGCTTTCCTGATAACGGCATTAACACAGCTATCTGATTGATGTTCCCACTTACGTTTGCAACAATATTTCTGTTTGGTTTAAATGATTTTAAAGTATCGGAATCAATCAGTGTTCTTGCAGGGTGATCAGGATAGTTATTCAGCCATGCCGCATCAAGCGCGGCGTATTGTGAAGGATCTGCCGAAACATGGTTGATTGCGAAATCAAGATAACCAAGTTCCTCCTGACTTGTAGCATTATTCTTTAATTCATGAAGTTTATTCACACTCTGAGTCAGCAGAATTGAAATGATTGCTTCCTGATTTTTCTTGAATGCATTTGAACTCGTATCTGTCAGATAGTGATTAAGAGATATGTAGCTGTGATATGCATCTTCGGTTTTGCCCAGTCTTTTTTGTGTGTTGGCCAGAATTACGTAGTAATTGGCACACTCCCTGTTGGATAAGGAAAGTAATGAATTAACTTTTTGCAACTCATTTAATGCGTTTGCAAACTGGGATTGTTCGTAAAGTAATGATGCTGTAGCTATATGAATTTTTGATTCCTGTAGCTGGGTGAAAGAAATTTTCTTTGCATGATCCAGCCAGATTTTTGCTTTTTCAAAATTTTTCTCTTTAATATAACTGCGGGCAATTAATATAGAGTAATCAAAGTGTTCCTTTTCGGAAGCGTTGTCAATAATTGATTTATACCAGTCGGATGAATGGGTAATCGGACTAAACGCTGTAAGAGTACCACTTTCCAATGCTTCTTTAGCGGAATCAGACATGCCGGTTGACGCACAACCAGTTAAAATACTGGCCACCAGCACAAATACGGATAACTTCAAATTAAGTTTCATTTAAGATATTCCCAATTATTTTTTCAACTTAAACTTTTGGCGTATTTTATCATATTTGATTTAGTCTTGATATTTTTTTGCTTGTGTGAAATATTCTGAGAAAGATCTTTTTCAAAAGAAGAGAAATTATTTTTGATTTGGTTTACTATAGTTTGTAGTTTGTTTTATGTTTAAGGATCTGAATAGATATGGATAATGCAATCGAAAGCGCTCTTTATATTGTTCCTACTCCGATAGGTAATTTATCAGATATAACTTTAAGAGCTGTTGAAGTACTGAAAAATGTTGATTATATCGGTGCTGAGGATACTAGACATTCACAGTTGTTGCTGAATAATTACGGTATAAAGACAAAAATGTTTTCGCTGCACGATTATAATGAAATTCAAAAAAGAGATTATTTGGTTAACACCATAAAAGAAGGGAAATCAGTGGCTTTAATATCGGATGCCGGTACGCCATTGATATCGGATCCGGGATATCACGTTGTATCATACTGCAGAGATCTGGGAATCAAGGTAATCCCGCTTCCTGGACCGTGCGCTGCCATTACCGCTTTGAGCGCATCAGGACTTCCTACCAATAATTTTATTTTTATGGGATTTCTTCCAACCAAGGAAAAGGCATTGAATACGGAATTATCTGCAATTCTTGATGAAACCAGAACCTGTGTTTTTTATGAATCACCAAAACGCATTGTTTATACGCTGGAGGCAATTAATGAAGTGCTAGGCTCCGAAAGACGTGTAGTAATAGGGCGTGAACTTACAAAAACCTTTGAAAGTTTCTACGATTTGCCGGCAGGACAAATGCTGGATTTTTTAAGGGAGGATCCCAACAGAACCAGAGGTGAGTTTGTTTTGATGATTGCCGGCATACAGGAGAAAAACGAGATATCGCCGAAGGTTGTGGAGACAATGAAACTATTAATGAATGAGATGCCGCTGAAAAAAGCCGCTTCAATCTGTGCGGCAATCTACCAGTTAAAGAAAAATGAACTATATGACTATGCCTTGAAAAACGGACTCGCAGATCAGAAGTAAATATCATTTTTACTTTTTGTCCATTGTGGTATTTGTCTATTTGTTTTTCTATGGCGTTTTGTTATAATCTGCGCGAGTCGGTTAGGCAATCGCTGTTAGTAATAACAGAGGAAAGTCCGGGCTCCACAGAGCAGAGTGCCAGATAACGTCTGGGAGGCGCGAGCCTACGAACAGTGCAACAGAAAGTATACCGCCGAAAGGTAAGGGTGAAAAGGCGAGGTAAGAGCTCACCGCACATCTAGCAATAGCATGTGGCATTGAAAACTCCACTCGGAGCAAGATCAAATAGATTTCCTATAATGTTGCTCGCATTGGAAACGGGTTGATTGCTTGAGTTTGCAAGTGATTGCAAATCTAGATGAATGATTGTCGCCGCAAGGAACAGAACCCGGCTTATCGACTGACTCACCTCCCGTTCTTGATATTACCGTGTTTGTAGTTTTAACTCTGAGCCGGAACTTCCTTCCTGTTTTTTTCAAAATCTTCCAACGCAATACACAGAGTCTGGCGGGATTAAATATCGGTCTGCCACGGCTTTTGTTTAATTTTCAGAATTATGAATGCAGCAGCTGCATCTCTGCCGGATTATTAAAAGCAACCATAGTGCAAAAAATAACAACATTAATTTGATTTTAATATTGTAGTTTTTTAAAATAAGTGGGTAAAAGTGGATAAAAGTGGATAATTTTTAATTTTTTGGACTAATTTTAATGCTGCGCGGTGCTCATTCAATATCTCTTGATCAAAAGGGAAGGATTGCTATCCCTGCAAAATACAGAGATACCATCAAGTCGGAAAGTGATGGTAGATTTGTATGCACCATTGATATCCAAAATCCATGTCTTTTACTGTTCCCCCTTAATAATTGGGAAAAATTAGAACAAAAATTAAGTAAGTTATCCAGTACAAATCCTCTTGAAAGCAAGTTGCAACGCCTTTTGTTAGGTTATGCGGCAGATTGTGAATTAGATTCTTCTGGTAGAGTTTTAATACCGGTTACGTTGCGTAATTATGCTAAATTAACCAAGGATCTGATGATAATAGGTCAATTGAATCGTTTCGAAATATGGTCCACTGAAGTTTGGAATGAAAAGATTGCCGAAGATCTGCAATCAATACCTGGCGAAGATTGGTCTAAGTCTGAAAGATTAAAGGATTTTTCTTTGAATGATTATGAATAATGCACATAAAACAGTTCTGTTGGAAGAATCTGTGGAAGCATTGAACATCGATCCGAATGGTATCTATATCGACGGTACATACGGAAGGGGTGGGCATTCAAGATTGATTTTATCCAGATTAGGCATCAACGGAAGGTTAATTGCCATCGATCGCGATCCGGAAGCAGTAAGGGAAGCACAAAAAGTTACAGATCCAAGATTTGAAATTATCCACGATTGTTTCTCCAGTGTTGCAGGAATTGTGAAAGACAGGAATCTGACCGGTCAAATCAGCGGTATGCTGCTTGATCTTGGTGTTTCATCACCTCAGTTGGATGAATCTGAAAGAGGGTTCAGTTTTATGCGTGACGGTCCTCTTGACATGAGGATGGATCCGACGCAGGGGCTTAGTGCCGCCGATTGGCTTAATCAAGCGGATGAGTCCGATATTGCATGGGTTTTAAAGGAATTCGGAGAGGAAAAATTTTCTAAACGAATTGCAAGAGCGATTGTTCAGAGCAGGAATGAAACTCCGATTTCCACGACTTTACAGTTGGCGAAACTTATAAGCGAGGCTGTCCCTTTTAAGGACCCGCATAAGCATCCGGCAACCAGATCTTTTCAAGGAATAAGAATTTATATAAATTCAGAACTTCAGGAAGTGGAGCAGGCTTTGGCTGCAAGTATTGATATTCTAAAGGATAAAGGCCGGCTGGCTGTTATCAGTTTTCATTCGCTTGAAGATCGAATTGTAAAAAGATTTATGAAAAAAGAATCATCTCCACCGGATGTACCTTTCGGTTTACCGATAAAGGAAGAGGAATTGAGTAGAAATATCAAATTCTCTCTGGTTGGGAAGCCTGTTAAACCATCTGATGAGGAAATTAAGGAAAATGTAAGATCTCGTTCTGCACTTTTAAGGGTAGCACAAAGAGAGAGGTCATAAGATGAAATTTTCGGCAGATTTACCATTGGAGATCATAAAGGATTTATGGTTTCACCGCTGGGTTTTATTATTATATTTGTTGATAGTTTGCTCTTTATCGGCATCAATAGTAATAACGGCAAAAACAAAGGTTGAAATATCTCAGTTGAGACAGATTGAGACAGAGGAGGATTACCTGGAGAATGAATGGCGTAATCTCATACTCGAGGAAGAAACATTGTCGGAACACTCAAAGGTAAGAGATGTTGCAGAAAATCAGTTGAATATGGTACGACCAAATGCGCAAACTGAAGCGCATATAGAAATAGAGTAGTTTAAGTGGCATCCAAGGAAAATAAAAATCGCCGTATTAGACCCAAAAAGGAAAAACCTGCCTATATAAGCTGGCGATTTAATTTGGTTTTAATTGTTGTAGCATTGGCATTTCTTTCGTTGTTTTTAAGAACTGCTTGGATACAGGTGATTAATCCTGATAAATTGATTTATGAAGGTGATCTTCGTTCGGTAAGAAAATTAGCCTCAGATGCAACCAGAGGTACTATTTACGATCGTAACGGTGAACCTTTGGCTATTTCCATACCTGTGAGGGCTATTTATGTTGATCCTAAGGTTATTCATGAAAAAGGTTCGATTAACAATAAGGAAGCATGGAAAGCAATAGCGGAGGTCTTGGATGAACCTTATGAAGAACTGATGGAGAAGATTGCAAATCCACATAAAAGATTTGTTTATCTTCAGCGTCAGGTTACATCGGCAATAGCTGACTTTATTGAACAGCTGCATTTGGAAGGTGTCTATACACGTAATGAGTACAGAAGATTTTACCCTACAGGTGAGATAAATGCCCAGCTGATCGGTATTACCAATATCGATGATCACGGAATAGAAGGCGTGGAGAAGAGCTATGATGACTGGCTTACAGCTACGCCAAGCAAGAAGAGAGTCCGTAAAGATGCCCGAGGCAATGTAATAGAAACTCTGGGATATGAAACAGAAGGAAAGCCTGCAGGTGACATTACACTGAGTATAGATCACAGACTGCAGTCTATTGCGTACAGTGCAGTAAAATCCGCATATGAACAAAGAAACGCCACTTCCATTTCGCTGGTTCTTGCGGATGTGCAGACCGGTGAGATTCTGGCCATGGTGAATGCTCCTTCGTTCAATCCTAATGCTCATAACAGTTATGAAAGCCAGAGGGCGCGCAACAGAGCGATTACTGATACCTATGAACCGGGTTCTACTGTGAAACCGATAGTAGCCATCAGTGCACTGGAACATAAAGTGACTAACTGGAACGAGGTTTTTGATACCAGACCGTTTAGAATTTATACCAAGACTATTACTGACAGTCATCGTATGGCATCTGGAAATATTGCTGATATTATTAAATATTCCTCAAACATAGGTATGGCTCGTATAGCCTTAAGAATGAATCCAGATGATATAGTTCAGACACTTTCCGACTTCGGATTGGGTGTTAAGCAGGATTTAGGTTTGGTTGGTGAAGCTTCAGGCATGCTGCCGCATCGACGCAGGTGGTCGGACATAGAGAAAGCAACCATAGGTTTCGGTTATGGTTTACGAATTTCTCCGATTCAGCTGACGAGCGCGTATGTAACTATTGCAAACGGCGGTATTCACAAGCCTTTGTCAATATTGAAACTGGATCCTGGTCAGCTGCCTGCCGGAGTCCGTGTGGCTGATGAAAAAATCATGAAACGCATGGCGGAATCTTTGGAAACTGTGGTTGGCGGTGGCGGTACCGGATCGCAGGCTCGAATTCCTGGGTATACGGTAGCGGGTAAAACCGGTACGGCAAAGGTTGCTGTACGCGGCGGATACGGCAAGGATTATGTCGGTACTTTTGCCGGTTATGCACCTGCAAGTAATCCGCGTTTTGCGCTGGTAGCAATAGTTAACGAGCCTAAAAAAGGTGGATTTTACGGCGGCGTGGTGGCAGGACCTTTGTTTGCAGAGGTTATGAGTGCCGCATTACAGTTGTATAATGTGCCGCCGGATGATTTAAAAACAAATGCTAAATAAATTGGAAGAATACTGAAAAATGAAAAATTTATCTTGCATTCAGGAATATATTGGACAAAACGTTGATTTGCTGGTCGGAGATTTGCAGGCGGACAGTCGCAGAATTTCCGTTGGTGATGTATTTGTGGCAATGAATGGTCAGGTGCAGGACGGCCGTGCTTACATTACTAAAGCGATAGCGCAGGGCGCTGCTGCTGTTATCTATGAAAACGGTGACGGTTTTTCTTTTTCCTCGGATGGTATCAAATGTTTCGGTATTTCTGATTTAAATTCAAAAATACCGCAGATTGCCGCAAAGTTCTATGGAGAGCCGTCAAAAGTTCTTAAGGTTATTGGAGTGACCGGAACAAACGGCAAGAGTTCAATAACCTATTATATTGCACAGCTTCTTGCAGCTTTGGGATACAAATGCGCGATTATAGGTACTGTAGGTAACGGATTTATTGATAATCTGGAGGCAACATCCAATACAACTCCTGGTCCTATAGAGTTGCAGCAGTTGCTGGTAAAATTCCTGGAGAACGGAGCTCAGTATGTTGCGATGGAAGTTTCCAGTCACGGAATTGCTCAGGGACGTATTAACGGTGTTCATTACGAGCGGACCGCTTTTACCAATCTGAGTCGTGATCATCTGGATTTTCATAAAACAATTGAAGCATACTATAAGGTCAAGGAAGATTTTATTCTGGAAAACAAAGATCGCGTTTCTGTTGTTAACTTTGACGATTCTATGATCAGAGGCAATTTATTACCTAAACTGGATAGTAAGGTTGCTGAAACAGTAGGAATGGGTGACGGAGCTGACTTTTTGATAAAAGAGCCGACTGCAGCCGAATGCGGAACAACATTTAAATTAAGCTGCAAAAACGAAAAGGAATACGACGTTTTTGTGCCGTTGATAGGTCTGTTTAATGTTTATAATGCTGTAATGGCGTTGGCTTTGGTTAATTCGCTTGCAGACTCATATGAAAAGCTTATTTCTGCAATGAGATCATTAAAGCCGTTGATTGGTCGTATGGAATTGTTTAAAACCGAAAAATCTCCTTTATGCATTGTTGATTATGCTCATACTCCTGACGGTCTGCAAAAAGCAATTGCAGCCGCCAGGGAGCATACCAGGGGGAAACTGTATGTAGTATGCGGCTGTGGCGGAGATCGTGATAACGGAAAGCGTCCTGCCATGGGAAAGATTGCAACAAGCCTTGCCGATCGCGTGATTTTCACCAATGATAATCCGCGCACCGAGGATCCTGTTCGTATCATGAATCAGATTATTGAAGGTGCGGATTGTAATAATTATCAGATTGAATATGATCGCAAACAGGCTATTATTAAGGCTGTAACTTCATCAAGTAACAGTGATTTGGTGCTGATTGCCGGAAAGGGGCATGAAGACTATCAGATCATTGGTAATGTTAAGCATCATTTCAGTGATCAGGAAATAGTCAGAGAAGTTATTGAAACTTTATAGCAGAATAGGAATTTGATGTAATGATCAGTATAAGTTTGAAAGAAATTGCAGAATGTTGCAACGGGAAATTGGTAGGGGATAATATTTCTGTTGCTTCGGTTACTACTGACTCAAGATCCGCAAGTGACAATGAATTGTTTTTTGCTCTTAAGGGAGAACGGTTTGATGCGCATGATTTTCTGGACGGAGCAGTAAAAAACGGTGCCAGAGCTTTGGTTGTCGATCGCGAGGTGGAAACCTCCGTTCCGTATATAATTGTTCCGGATACTAAAAAAGCACTTGGAATGCTGGGTTCATATGTTAAACAAAAATTAAATCCTGTTACTGTAGGTATTACAGGAACCTGCGGGAAAACTACGGTAAAGGATCTGACTTATTCGATTTTGTCCCTTGCCGGAGAAACACTTGCAACAAAGGGAAATTTTAACAACGATATAGGAGTGCCCTTAACTCTGCTGCGTTTAACCGAAAGTCACAAATATGCCATTATTGAAATGGGTACGAACCATCACGGGGAAATTTCCTACACTACAAATCTGGTACATCCTGACATTGCATTGATTAACAATGTCGGATATGCGCATCTTGAAGGTTTCGGCTCTCTTGCAGGTGTGTTTAAGGCTAAAAGCGAAATTTTTCAGGCTTTGGCTGAAGATGGAACCGCTGTTTTTAACCGTGACAGTGAATTTTACAATGAATTTGAAAATGAGCAGAAGAAGTACAGACTGTGTTCATTCAGTGTTGATAATGATGCGGCGACTACCTATGCAAGCGCAATTGAACTTGATGACTTAGGACGTGCCAGATTTGTTCTTCATAACCCTCAAGGAAATATTCCGGTAGGCTTGAAGATTGTTGGAACCCACAATGTTTCAAATGCATGCGCGGCGGCTACCGTTGCCTATGCACTTGGATTGGATCTGGAAACTATAAAAAATGGACTGGAATCGTATGAACCTTTTCAGGGCAGATTGCAAATCAGCAGCAAAAATAATATTACTCTCATAGATGATACTTATAATGCTTCAGTTAATGCGGTATTTGCCGCAATTGAAACATTAAACAGCATGAAGGCCTATAAGGTTTTGATATTGGGAGACATGGGAGAATTAGGAGATCAGGCTGAGGAACTGCATAAAGAGGTTGGAAAAAGAGTTTTAAATTCCAAAATTGATTTATTTCTGGCTGTTGGTAAATTAACAGAGTTATCAGTTTCTGCCAGTGGCGGAAAAGGGATATTTTTTAATACTAAGGAGGAGTTAAAGCAGTGGCTGAAAGATAATTTCGACAATGCTAAAATCTCTGCAGTTTTGATTAAAGGATCACATAGCATGAAAATGCATGAAGTGCTGAATTATATTAAGGATGAATTATGCTAGTTTTGTTATCTGAATGGTTAACAAAATATTTAACCGTATTTAATGTTGTATCATATCTATCTTTCCGCGCTGTAATGGCGATATTAACAACTATGGTTATTTCGCTGCTGGTTGGACCAAAGGTAATCGAAGAACTACATAAGTTAAAGTATGGTCAGGTTGTGAGAGATGACGGTCCGAAGTCTCACCTTGCAAAGACAGGCACTCCTACTATGGGCGGAGTGATGATTCTCGGTTCTATTTTGGTATCTATAATTCTCTGGGCTGATTTGCGCAGTGTGTACGTATGGGTTGTTATATTTTCGACCATTGCATTCGGTACCATAGGATTTATTGATGATTACTGGAAAATAACACGTCACAATACTAAAGGGCTTGCTGCAAAATGGAAATATTTGTGGCAGTCGGTATTTGCTTTATGCATCGGTACTTTCCTGTACTTTTATGCTCCATCCGCCAATGAGACAACTCTCGTAGTTCCGTTTTTTAAGAATTTTATGCCTGATTTAGGATTGTTGTTTATTCCACTGGTATACTGCGTAATCGTCGGTTCTTCGAATGCTGTTAATCTTACCGACGGTCTGGATGGTCTTGCTATTGTACCTACAGCTCTGGTTGCCGCCGCATTAGGTTTGATAGCATGGGTAACGAGTAACGTTAATTATGCGGCTTATTTAAATATTCCGTATATTGTCGGAGCATCTGAGATTGTTATTGTTTGTACTTCCATTGTTGGTGCGGCAATAGGATTTCTGTGGTTTAACACTTACCCGGCAATGGTGTTCATGGGAGATGTCGGATCATTGACTTTGGGTGCTTTACTGGGTGTGATTTCTGTTCTGATCAGACAGGAGTTTTTGTTGTTTATTATGGGTGGTGTATTTGTAATGGAAACATTATCCGTAATCCTGCAGGTCGGTTCATTTAAGTTAAGAGGCGAAAGAATTTTCAGAATGGCGCCGATTCATCATCATTTTGAGTTGGGAGGATGGCCTGAGCCTCGTGTTATAGTCAGATTTTGGATTATAACTTTTGTACTGGTTTTATTGGGTTTGGTAACATTAAAGTTAAGATAAATCGAGAATAAAAATGTCTGATGAATACATAGTTGTAGGATTGGGAAAAAGTAATCTGGCTGTAGTTGATTTTCTGCTTGCCAAGGGTATTGTGCCTGCTGTTGTTGATACAAGAGAAAATCCTCCGTTAAGGAAGGAACTTCCTTCAAATGTTGCCTTTAGAAGCGGTGATTTTTCGGATTTTGCTGCCGATTTCTGTGCTGCAAAAACATTGGTTGTAGGTCCCGGTGTACCTTTATATACTCCTGCAATTAAAGCTGCAGCAGAGCATGGCGTAGAGGTGATTGGAGACATTGAACTGTTTGTAAGAGAAGTTAATGTTCCTGTTATAGGTATTACAGGAGCAAATGGAAAAAGTACTGTAACAACACTCGTTGGTCTTATGGCCAAGGCTGCAGGAATAAAGGTCGGTGTAGGCGGAAACATTGGAGTTCCTGCTTTGGATCTGTTAAAGGATCCTGCAAAACTTTATGTTCTTGAATTATCATCCTTCCAGCTGGAAACTACAAAAAGTTTACATGCTGCCGGCTGTACCATTCTGAATGTTACTGAAGACCATATGGATCGGTATGAATTCGATATTGAAAAGTATGCAGAAGCAAAACATATTATTTACAAAAATGCCTACCATGTAATATATAATCGCTTTGATCAAAGGACCTTCCCTAAGGACCAGAGTGTTGACAAGGTAAGTTTTGGAGATGATGATCGTGAGTATGGTCTGGTAAAAGAAGCAAATCATACATATCTGGCTAAATTCGGACGCAAGATTATGGATGTTGCCGATATGAAAATAGCGGGCAAACATAATCAGATGAATGCATTGGCAGCAATGGCGCTGGCTGATGTTGTAGGTATCAATGAAAATGCACAGGTAGAGACTTTAAAAACCTTTACCGGTTTGGAGCACCGCTGCCAGTTTGTTGCAGAAATAAAGGGTGTAAAGTTTTACAATGATTCCAAGGCGACCAATGTCGGATCTACTTTGGCTGCAGTTGATGGTTTATCCAGCGTTACACAGGGTGATTTGTTCCTTTTGGCCGGCGGTATCGGTAAAGGCCAGAATTTTTCACCTATCGGAGATTTGCTGAAAACGCAGATTAAGGAAATGTATTGTTTCGGCAGAGATGCCAAGGATCTGCTGGTACTGGGTGACAATGCCATCAGCGTTGCAGATATGAAGGAAGGCTTGAGAAAAGCTTTTGAGGCGGCAAAACCTGGAGATGTTGTTTTACTGGCTCCAGCCTGTGCAAGTATGGATATGTTTAAGAACTTCGAAGAACGCGGTGATGTGTTTGTTTCACTCGTTAGAGAGCTAGAGTCAAAAGAATGCTGAGTTTTTTAAAAAATAAGTTGATTGCGACAGATCGTAAACCTATGTATGATCGCCAGATTGTTTTCCTGGCGCTTACTCTTATTTGCATAGGTTTTATTATGATTTTTTCGTCATCAATTACTCAGGCAACAAATAAGTTTGATGAACCTTTTTTTTATGGAAAAAGAGATTTGATGGCTTTGCTGGTGGCTCTTTTCTGTGGTTTTCTGGTGCTTTTTGTACCGGTGGAGTTCTACAAAAAGCATGATCTCAAACTTTTGATTTTCGGTATTGTCTGTTTGCTTTTAGTGCTGCTGGTCGGTTCGGAAATAAATAAGGCAAAGAGATGGATAAAACTCGGGGTAATGAATGTTCAGCCTTCAGAAATAATGAAGTTATGCTGGATTGTCTACTTATCGAGTTTTCTAACCAGAAAGAGAGAAGAGGTGACTAAAAAGCTGAGGGCATTTGTGAAACAGCTGGCCCTGTTCGGCGTTATTGTAGCTCTGCTTTTGTGTCAGCCTGATTACGGCTCATCTGCGGTTTTGTTTGGAATAATGCTTGGACTGCTTTTTATCGGCGGAGCAAATCTGTTAAGTTACATATCGGGGGCAGTTCTGATGTGTGTGCTTATGGTTGTGTTTGCAGTTTTTGAGCCTTATCGTCTGATAAGATTAACAACTTTCTTGGATCCGTGGGTGGAACCTTTTGGTAAAGGTTATCAGTTAACCCAGTCATTAATGGCTTTTGGCAGAGGCGGTTTATACGGCGAGGGTCTGGGCAACAGTGTTCAGAAAATGGAATATTTGCCCGAGGCTCATACAGACTTTGTATTTGCGATATTGGGAGAAGAGCTTGGCTTCATAGGTGTATGTGCGGTAATTCTTCTTGAAATGTGGTTGGTATGGCGATTGTTTATAATAAGCAAACGCTTCTTGAAGGCCAGTGAATTATTTAGTGGTTATGTAAGTTTTGGTGTCGGTTTAATGATTGCAATCCAGACTGTAATTAATATAGGTGCGGCATCAGGCATGCTTCCTACCAAAGGTTTGACATTGCCTTTGATTAGTTATGGCGGATCCAGCATGATGATGATGCTGATGGCACTGGCGCTGGTTCTGCGGTTGGACTATGAATTCAGACTTAAGAGACAGCATATAGAGACCAAATGAGGAATATTGAATAATGCGTAAAAAAATTTTAGTTATGGCAGGCGGTACCGGAGGTCACGTGTTTCCTGGGCTGGCTGTTGCTAAATACCTGCAGGATCGTGACTGGGATGTGCTGTGGCTGGGAACTAAGGAAAGAATGGAAGCAAGACTGGTACCTCAGCACGGATTTGATATTGCATATATCGATATTCAGGGTGTTCGCAGAAACGGAATGGCCAGGAAACTGCTGGCACCTTTTAAAATTTTAAAAGCAATAGGACAGGCCAGAAAGGTTATCAAGGAATTTAAGCCTGATGTTGTTTTGGGCATGGGTGGATATGCTTCAGGTCCGGGCGGGATTGCGGCGTGGTTAAGTCATATTCCTTTGGTGCTGCATGAACAGAATGCCGCAGCGGGATTGACCAACAGAATATTGGCCAATTTTGCAACCGTGGTATGCCTTGGCTTTCCGAATAATCTGGCAAGAAAGAAGTCTGATGTAGTGGGTAATCCTATACGTGATGAAATTTCGGCTATTGCTCAGTTTCCTATTGAATGCATAAATGATCGCAGAATACGAGTTCTGGTCGTTGGCGGTTCTTTGGGTGCGCAGGTTTTTAATGAGACTCTGCCTCCCGTTTTGGCAAAATACAAAAATATAGAGGTAAAGCATCAGACCGGTAAGGGCAACAAGGAAGCAACCCAGAAAAAATATCAGGAATTGAATTACCAGGACAATGTGGAAGTTCTTGAATTTATTGATGATATGGCGGATGCATATACCTGGGCCGATATTGTGATATGTCGTGCAGGGGCGCTTACTGTAGCGGAAATTGCAGCGGCTCATAAGATGGCTATTTTTGTTCCTTTGCCAAGTGCGGTGGATGATCATCAGACCAAAAACGCTTTGAGTCTAGTTAATGCGAATGCAGCTTTGCTTGTGGCACAAAAGGATTTTAATGAAACAACTGTTTGCGGAATTTTGGACAGATATATAGCAGATCCTGGTTTAATTACAGATATGTCTAAAAATGCACGGGACGTGGCTATCTTGGATGCTACGGAGAAAGTGGCAGGTTACTGTCAGAAACTCGCAGGTGAACAATAAAGAATTTAATTGAAGGAATCAGATTGTGGACAAGATTGAAACACAAAAAGTTAGAACTCAGGTTCCAGAAATGAGACGTGTGAAGCGTATTCATTTTATCGGTATTGGCGGCGCAGGTATGAGCGGTATCGCCGAGGTGCTAGTAAACGAAGGTTATGAAATAACAGGTTCAGACATTAACAGTAATCCTGTTACTGAGCACCTGAAATCACTGGGAGCAACGATTTTTATTGGTCATGATGCAAATAATGTGAAGGGTGCAAGCGTGGTTGTTATATCATCGGCTATAAAAAAGAAGAATCCAGAACTTGTAGCTGCTAAAGAGTTAAGAATACCGATTGTGAAAAGAGCGGAAATGCTTGCAGAACTTATGAGATACCGTCACGGTATTGCCATTGCCGGTACTCATGGAAAAACAACTACAACCAGTCTTATTGCCAGCATTTATGCACAGGCTGGCAGAGATCCTACTTATGTTATCGGAGGTCTGTTAAACAGTTCTGGTTCCAACGCAAGATTGGGACAGGGCAAATACCTTATTGCTGAGGCTGATGAGTCCGATGCGTCATTTTTACATCTGCAGCCGATGGTGAGTGTGGTAACAAATATCGAAGCTGATCACATGGGAACATACGATGGGGATTTCAATAAGTTAAAGTCTACTTTCGTTGATTTTCTGCATAATTTACCGTTTTACGGACTGGCAGTAGTTTGTATTGATGATCCGGTGGTTAAGTCAATCATACCAAAGATCGGACGCGCCGTGCTGACCTACGGTTTGTCTGAGGAAGCAGATGTCCAGGTTATTGATTTTAAACAGGAAAATGATCATTCTACATTCAAGATCAGAAAACCTAACGGAACTTTACTGAACGTTCGTCTGGCTCTTCCTGGCATACATATGGCTTTGAATGCCGCAGCAGCGATTGCAGTGGCAAGTGATGACGGTGTGGATGATCAGGATATTCTGTCGGCACTGGAAAATTTCCAGGGTGTAGGAAGAAGGTTTGAACAGTACGGTGAATTCAAACTTAACGAAAACGATCATGATACAGTGAAGCTAGTAGATGATTACGGTCATCATCCTAGTGAGGTTAAAGCGACAATCAAGGCTGTTAGAAACGGTTGGCCGGATCGACGTCTTGTAATGATTTTCCAACCGCACAGATATACAAGAACCAGAGATCTTTATGACGATTTTGTAGATGTGCTTGGACGAGTTGATGCGCTGATTCTGTTGGATGTATATGCAGCAGGAGAAGATCCTGTTCCGGGAGCAGACGGCAGATCTTTATGTCGTTCTATAAGGCAGAGAGGATTGATCGACCCTATTTTTGTGGCAAAACCTAATGAGATTCCAGGAGTTTTGGCAAGTATTGTTAAACCGGGAGATATAGTTCTAACTCAAGGAGCAGGTAATATAAACATGGTTGCAAAAAAATTGGCAGAATTGAAACTTGATCAGGATGCCATGAAGAGTTATGAAGGATAATAGTTGAAAATGACTTTTGCAGATGCAGTGGAAAAATCCTCCCTGGAGGCTAATAAACCGGTGGATACATCTTACTTTATCGGTTTTGCGTTTTTTCTTTGCGTTATGCTTTTTTTGACTGCCACTTTTCTGGCTATAAAGGAATATTATTACGATAGTGATGCTTTGCCTGTTGATACTGTATCAATAAAGGGAAATCTGAATGAACAGGAAATATCAAAAATAAGCAGTATTCTTTCAAATTCAGGATTGTTGCATAATTTTATCAAACTTGATGTAAATTCAATCCAGGAGGTTATTGAGTCTATATCCTGGGTGGATACGGTTTCGGTAAGAAAGCAATGGCCTGCTTATTTGTACCTGGACATTGTTGAAAAAAAGCCTGTTGCAAGGTGGAAGGAAGACAGGCTTTTCAGTGATAAATCAGGTATTTTTGATATTCCCGAAGGCGGTTATTTCGGAAATCTAGTTGTTTTGGACGGACCTGAAAACAAGGTTAATTATATGTATCGTAACTACCAGATATTCATGGAAATTCTGGCTGCTGTAGGATGTGGTATTGATAAGGTTGTTTTGACCAATCGGCAATCATGGGAACTGTTTCTGGACAACGGCGTAAAATTGATTCTGGGTCGTGAAAATATTGATATTGATGAACTGGAAGGTCATGAGGTAGTTAAGAAACGATTGGAAAAATTTGCTAAGGTTTATCCTCAGATCAGAAAGAATTTTGTCAAAATTTCCTATATCGATCTCCGATACGATAATGGAATGGCAATTGGTTGGAAAAAAGAACAAGATTTATGATCTTGATGCATTGAAGCGTTTTATAAAGTTTATTAAATTAAAATTAATAGGTATAAGAACATGATTAAAACACAAGAGCAAGAAAGTGAATTTGTTGTCGGTCTTGATGTTGGTACTAGCATGGTTCGTGCGGTGGTAGCTGAAGTTTTGCCTGATCGTAGTCTTAATATACTAGGTGTGGGAACATATGAATCAAAAGGAATGAAACGAGGCTGTGTTACTGATGTAGAGGCTGTTGTTGATTCAATTAAACAGGCAGTATACAAAGCAGAGGCTTCTTCTAATATACAGATTAATTCAGTATATTGTTCAATTTCCGGTCAGCACATTAAATGTAAAAATGAGCGCGGAATGGTATCAATTTCCGATGATGTTAAACAGGAGGACATTGAGGATGCCATTCATAACGCACAGAATATCAAGCTGCCTGAAGAATGTAACAAATTATTACATGTGGTGGAGCAGAATTATACCATTGATAACCAGACTGGAATTAAAAAACCAATCGGTATGACCGGCTATCGTTTGGAGGCTTTTGTTCATCTGATAGCTTGTCATGCGGATACGGCGAAAAACCTGGAAAAATGTATTGAAAAGGTTAATGGCATTAAAATTAATTCTTTTGTATTTGGTGGACTGGCGTCTGCAAAATCGGTGCTGTCCCAGGATGAACAGGATATTGGTGTATGTCTTGTTGACATAGGTGCGGGAACTATTGATATAACTGTTTATATTGACGGAATATTGTGTTATTCGGATGTATTCCCGTATGCTGGATTTATTGCAACAAACGATTTGGCTGTAGCAATAAGTACTCCATTGCCTGTTGCCGAAATGGTAAAAATAGAACACGGTACGGTTAATCTTGATAAATACCAGGAAAAACAGAAAATTACAATTAGATCCGTTAGCGGAAAGGAAGGTACTATATCACTTAGATTATTGCCTCAGGTGCTGAATTCACGCTATAAGGAATTATTGGAATATGTGCAGGTGAGAATTAAAAAAGCTCAGGATACCTTGCAAAAGAATAATAAATCATATCAGCTGGGTGCCGGAATCGTATTTACAGGTGGTGGTGCCAAAATAGATGGTTTGCTGGATTTGGCTCAGAGCATTTTCAATTGTCCTGTAAGAATAGGTCAGCCGAATGTAAACAAAGGTCTTTATGACATTGTAAATCATCCTGAATTTTCTACTGCTGTAGGATTGTTGATCTACGGAAGTCAAAATCATGAGTACCGTAAACAGGAGCATAATGGAAATGCCAAGTGGTGGTCGTTGAAAGGTTTATTTAAAAAATTAAAGGAAATGTATTAATTTTGTTTGTTACTAATTAGAATTGGAGTTCTAAAATGAGTATTGTAGGTGTGGAGTTGGATACTCCGGAAGTAGCTGCTGAGGCAGAATCAAATTTTCGTCCTAACATGGTGGTTGTTGGTATCGGTGGAGGCGGTGGTAATGCTGTATCCCACATGGTTAAGGCACATATTGATACAGTTAAAACCATTTGTATCAATACTGATGCGCAGGCTTTAAATAAAACTACAGCTGAAGTTAAAGTTCAAATTGGTAGCAAAATGACCGGCGGTCTAGGCTGCGGTGCAGATCCGACCAAGGGTAAGGCAGCTGCCGAGGAGGATATTGACAAAATCCGCGATGCGATTATGGGTAATCACATTATCTTTATTACTGCCGGTGAAGGCGGTGGTACAGGTACCGGCGGTGCCCCTGTTGTTGCGCAGGTTGCACGTGAATTGGGTATTTTGTCCATTGCGATTGTAACGAAACCGTTCTCATATGAAGGACAGAAACGTGCGCAGCATGCCGAAGAAGGTATTAAGGAACTTGCAAAGTATGCAGATACACTGATTGTGGTTCCAAATGACAAGTTGCTACAGGTTCTCGGAAAGAAGGTAACTGTATTGAATGCTTTCGCGGAAGCCAATGACGTATTGCTGAAAGCTGTAAGAGGTATTTCTGGATCACTGCTGAAGGAAGGGCACATTAACCTGGACTTCAATGATTTGAGAAGATGTATGGAAAACGGCGGTACAGCGATTATCGGTATCGGTGTCGGCAAAGGTCCGGAAAGAGCTCAGGAAGCTGTTCAGCAGGCTATCGTATGCCCGTTGCTGGATGATGTTGATCTGAAGGGTGCAACTTCTATTTTCTTGAACGTGGAAGCTCCAGCAGATTTGGGTATGGATGAACTTGGTTTAATCAACCAGACAATCAACGGTTATGCAGATCCGAATGCTGAAATTATTTCCGGATTAACATATACCTCAGAGGAAGTTGATACTGATGTGCCGGAAGGTGAGGGTGAAGTACGCGTAACAGTTATTGCAACCGGTATCGGTAAAAAATCGGATGAACCTGAAATGATAAAGACAGTATTCAATCCTGATCAGATATTGAACATCGATGATGATGAAATGATTGGAACAGATACTCCGTTTATCAGAAGCGGTTTATCTGATGAGGATAATCTGGAAGTTCCTGCAATTTTCAGAAAGCAGGCCGATTGATAAATTAAGAGAGCAATCTAAAAATTTTGTGATATAATGAACAAAATTGAAAAAAGGACAGTTACTATGTTGAAGCAATGCACATTAAATAAAGCAATTTCCGTTACAGGTATCGGTCTGCATTCAGGTAAGAAGGTTTCTGTAAATTTCAAGCCTGCTCCAAAGAACACAGGTCTGGTATACAGAAGAACCGATCTGGAACCTAATGTGGAGTTTAAGTGTACAGCAGATGCTGTTAGGGATACTCAGTTATGCACTGCATTGGTGAATGATGCAGGTGTTCGTATTTCAACAATTGAGCATTTGCAGGCTGCTCTTTTTGCTTTGGGTATTGATAACTTGTTCATTGAGGTGAACGCTCCTGAAGTTCCTATTATGGACGGAAGCGCGTATCCTTTTGTTTATCTCCTGTCTCAGGTCGGAGTTAAACAGTTGTCGGCACCAAAGCAGTTCATTAAGGTTACAAAGCCGGTTCGTGTTGAAGATGGTGAGAAGTGGGCGATGGTTGAACCAAGTTCAAAGGGTTTGCAGATGGATTTGACAATTGATTTCAAACATCCCGCCATGGATCCGGATAAACAGCATATCAGCATCGATTTTTCCGGTCAGTTGTTCAGATCAGATATAGCAAGTGCTAGAACATTCTGTTTTCTGCAGGATGTGGAATACATGCATGCTCATAATCTCGCATTGGGAGGTTCATTGGATAACGCGGTTGTATTGGATGATTATCGTGTTTTGAATAATGACGGTCTCCGCTACGAGGATGAATTTGTTAAGCATAAGCTACTGGATTGCATCGGTGATCTGTACATGAGCAACAAGGTTCTCCTCGGAAAGTTTTCGGCATACAAGACTGGACATCATTTGAATAATCAGATGATCAGGGAATTGCTCGCTCATCCGGAATGTTATGAAATTAAAACATTCAATGATGAAGAATTGTCAAATGTTTTCGGAACTCCAATTGATTTCATTCATTCTGTAGCAGTCAACGCCTAGAAACGGAATTTAAGTTTTTGGAATATAATGAAGAGCCACTGTTTTTAGTGGCTTTTTTCGTATTTGAAAGTTTATAAGGTTGAAAATTTAAATTTTGTACATATATTATTAGTATCCGGTGTTAAGATAACTGATTATTTATCATCAAATATCTCTTAAAAAAATGATATAATCACTCATAATCAATAAAATAATAAGAATGAGAAAAGCTATGTCTATTATGAATATTTTTACCAAAATTTTTGGTAGTTCAAATGAAAGAACATTAAAAAGATTAAGAAAAATCGTTGCTCAAATCAACGCTTTGGAACCAAAGTACGAACAGTATTCCGATGAACAGCTTAAGGGTATGACTCCTTATTTCAAGGAACAGCTGAAAGAAGGAAAAACACTTGATGATATTTTACCTGATGCCTTTGCTGTGGTGCGAGAAGTATCAAAGCGCGTATACGGCATGAGACATTTTGATGTGCAGATGATGGGCGGCATCGTTTTAAATACCGATCAGATTGCTGAAATGAAAACCGGTGAAGGTAAAACTTTAACATCCACTCTTCCTGCATATTTAAATGCATTGACCGGCAAGGGTGTTCATATTGTTACTGTAAATGATTATCTTGCTTCACGTGATGCAACCTGGTCAAGTAAACTTTTTAACTTTCTGGGAATGACTGTTAGCTGTAATCTTGCCGGATTAAGTGTTGAAGAAAAACAGAAGGCTTATGCATGCGATATTACATATGGTACCAACAATGAATTTGGCTTCGATTATTTGCGTGATAACATGGCTTTCACCAAGGAATCAAGGGTTCAGCGCGGATTGAATTATGCGCTGGTGGATGAGGTGGATTCGGTTTTGATAGATGAAGCTAGAACTCCGCTGATTATTTCCGGTGCTGCAAATGATGCCACTGAGTTATACACCAAGATTAATGAAGTTATTCCTTTACTGAAACGTCAGGACAAGGAAGATTCCGAAACGTACAAGGGTGATGGTCATTTTACTGTAGATGAAAAATTCAAACAGGTATATTTAACCGAAAGAGGACAGGTATATGTTGAGGAGCTATTGAGAAAGTCTGAAGTTCTTGGTCAGAATGAGCACCTGTTTGATTATAAGAACATGATTGTGCTTCATCATGTAAACGCATGTTTACGAGCTCATACACTGTTCAAGAAGGATATTGATTATATCGTTAAAAACGGCGAAATTCTCATTGTTGATGAACACACAGGAAGAACAATGGAAGGACGTCGCTGGTCTGACGGTCTGCATCAGGCTATTGAGGCAAAAGAACATGTTAAAATTCAGAATGAAAACCAGACTCTTGCTTCCATAACATTCCAGAATTATTTCAGATTGTATACAAAACTTGCCGGTATGACAGGTACTGCCGATACAGAAGCTTTCGAATTTCAGCAGATCTACGGTTTGAATACGGTTGTATTGCCAACCAACAAACCAATGATCAGAAAAGATGAACACGATTTGATATTTTTGGATGAAGAGGACAAGTTCCAGGCCATTGTTGAGGACATTGAATCCCAGATCAATAAAGGTCGTCCTGTGCTGGTTGGTACCATATCAATTGAAGATTCTGAAAAACTGTCCAGTTTCCTTACACAAAGGAAAATTCCTCACAGTGTGCTGAATGCCAAGTTCCATCAGAAGGAAGCCCAGATTGTTGCGCAGGCCGGTGCTCCGAAGACTGTAACCATAGCTACAAACATGGCCGGTCGCGGTACTGATATTGTACTTGGAGGAAATCCGCAGGCGGAAATTGATGCATTGGAAAATCCAACCAAAGAACAGGTTGATAAAATTATGGCTGACTGGCAGAAACGTCATGATGAAGTGGTTGCGGCCGGCGGTCTTCATATTATTGGTACTGGACGTCACGAATCCCGTCGTATTGATAACCAGTTGAGAGGACGTTCAGGACGCCAGGGAGACCCTGGTTCATCAAGATTCTATCTGTCTTTGGATGATAATCTGTTAAGAATCTTTATCAATACCGAAAGAATTCGCAGCTGGTTTAAGAAAGCTGGCATGAAGAAAGGTGATTCCATTGAGCACAAGTGGGTTACAAGATCAATTGAGAATGCTCAAAGAAAGGTTGAAGAACGAAATTTTGATATTCGTAAGAATCTTCTTGAATTTGATAATGTTGCCAATGAACAGCGCAGAAATATTTATGAATTCCGCAATCAGTTACTGGAAGTCGATCGCGAGCCGATGAAGGAAGAGGTTGAACAGATCATTGAAGACGTAATGATAGAGGAAGTTTCAAAATTTATTCCTGCCAATGCTGTTGTGGAAAACTGGGATGTTGAAGGTCTGGAAAATGCGATGCTTACCGATTTCGGTCTTCAGGTTCCTGTGGCAGACTGGTTGAAGGAAAACAGCCAGATGACGGAAGATGATGTCTGCAATAGGATTACTGAACTTGCAATTAAGTCATACAATGATAAAGTTTCTGTAATTGATGACGAAAATGTTCTGAATCTGGAGAGAAGCGTTATGCTTCAGTTGCTGGATCGTTTCTGGAAGGAGCATCTGGCTTCCATGGATTGTTTAAGACAGGGTATATATCTGCGCGGTTATGCACAGAAGAATCCAAAGAATGAATACAAGACTGAATCATCAAAGATGTTCGGGGTAATGTTAAGTCGCTATAAAGCTCAGGTTGTTACCATTCTGCTGAGACTTCAGATCAGAACTCCGGAAGAGATTTCAGAGATGGAGGCGGAAAGACAAAGGCAGGCTGAATTGGAGTCAAAGAATTCCATTACCAACAAGCAGGCTGAGGAACAGGAAGCAAAGAAGAAAGAAAAGCAGTCGCCGTTTATGAGAACAGGACAAAAGATTGGAAGAAACGATCCTTGTCCTTGCGGTTCAGGCAAAAAGTATAAGAACTGCTGCGGTAAATTATAATTCAGCTGAGTCTGGGCTTTTTAATGCCGTAATAACATCCAATCGGATAATATAAAGGGAAGTAGAAAGATACTTCCCTTTATTTATTCAGTTTAATCAGGTTGAAATTTATACTGCTTTCGAAAGAAGTTAATTATATTTCAGTTTTATCAAATATGAAAAATTGTTCATAAAAAATTCAAAATTTCACTATTTATTAGTAATTTTGTGTAGTTTGTCATTATTATTGAATTTAGTTTGTGTTAAATTCTTGTTGTTAACGTATAATCAAAAGAAGTGTATTCTTGATAGTGGTTTTATTATCATAATTAAATTATAAAAATTATATGGAGGAACTAAATCTATGGCTGTAAAAAGTACCTTGATGCCTAGTTTAGTTAATGCAGGTAAGATTACACAGGAACAGGCCAATGAAATACAAAAAGATTGTGAAAAACGCGATGTTCCTTATGTGCAGGGTGTTGTAGAAAGCGGATTTATTCAAAGTGACGATCTTGCCAACTTCTGTACTGATTATTTCGGTTTGGCTTTGCTGAATCTTGACGAATTCGATCTGCAGGATATTCCAAAGCAGTTTTTAAATGAAAAACTTATCAGAAAATATCATGCGTTGCCTGTGTATCTGCAGGGTCATACTTTATATCTGGCGTTATCGGATCCTACCAATGTTGAGGCATTGGAAGAATTCGGCTTCGTTTTCTCTGTTCATACTGAACCATTCCTGGTAGATGAACTGAAGTTACAGAAAGCAATTAAATTTTTAACAACATCTTCCGAGCAGCAATTGACAGAGCAGACCGAAGCAAACGGAGATCCGGATGCCGATCTTGTTAGTGTTGAAGGTGAACTTAATGATTTGAGCGGTGCCGATGCACAGGCTGATAACGGAGCAGGAACAGCTATTGATACAACCAAGAGCGAGGAGGATGATGCTCCGGTTGTTAAATTTATCAACCAGATGCTACTTAAGGCTATTTCCATGGGTGCATCTGACTTGCATTTTGAACCATACGAGACTAAGTATCGTGTAAGGTTCCGTATTGATGGCATTCTTCATCAGGTAGCTACACCTCCGGTTAATCTGAAAGAGCGTTTTTCTGCTCGTCTTAAAGTTATGTCACGCTTGGATATAGCCGAAAAAAGACTTCCTCAGGATGGTCGTATTAAGCTTAAAATCGGTGCCAACAAGACAATGGATATGCGTGTTAATTCATTGCCGACGTTATGGGGTGAGAAGATCGTACTGCGTATCCTGGATTCTTCTGCTGCCAAACTTAATATAGATCAGCTCGGATTCAATGATGTTCAGAAGAAACAGTATTTGGATGCCCTGGCAAAACCTCAGGGACTGATTCTTGTTACAGGACCTACAGGTTCCGGTAAAACCGTATCATTGTATACCGGATTGAGTATTCTGAATGATGAGGAAACCAATATATCAACGGCTGAAGATCCGGTGGAAATCAACCTTTACGGTATCAATCAGGTACAGATGAACCCTAAGGCGGGATTGACCTTTGCCTCTGCATTGAGAGCATTCCTGCGTCAGGACCCTGATGTAATCATGGTTGGTGAAATTCGTGATTTGGAGACTGCGGAAATTGCCATTAAATCCGCGCAGACCGGTCACCTTGTGTTATCAACACTGCACACAAACTCCGCAGCGGAAACATTGACCCGTCTATTGAATATGGGTGTTCCGAGTTTTAATATCGCATCATCCTGTACGCTGATTATGGCGCAGCGTCTGGCCAGAAGGCTGTGTCAGAAGTGCAAGGTTGAGCAGCAGGTTTCCGAACAGCAGCTGAGGGCCATCGGATATACTGAAGAGGAAATCAAGAACGGTATCAAACTGTTCGGTCCGGCCGGCTGCAGTGCATGTTCAAGCGGTTACAAGGGACGTGTTGGTATTTATGAAATCATGGTTATGAATGATCGTTTGGCTGAAGCAATCATGAATGGCGCTAATTCTATTGAATTGAACAGAATAGCGGTTGAGCAGGGGATGCAAACGTTACGTCGATCTGCACTTGAAAAAGCCAGTCTAGGTTTGACAAGTTTGGCTGAAGTAAGACGTGTAACGAGTTAATAATTAATAATTAAATAAACAAGAGGTATTGGACTCATGGCATTAGCTTTGAAAAATGGTTCTAGCAAGGTTGGAACAAAGTCTGCTCCAAAGACTAAAGTTTCACAGTATGATTGGAAAGGCAAGAACAAAAAAGGTGCGGTTGTTAGCGGTATCGCTCAGGGTTTAAGTGAAGAAGCTGTAAGATCTGAACTTAAGAGACAGGGTGTTACTATTATTAAAATGAAAAAACGTCAGGTAATAGAATTCCTTGAACCGCATATTAAACCTATGGATATTGCAATGTTCTCAAGACAGATTTGTACCATGCTTGGTGCTGGTGTGCCTATTATTCAGGCCATTCAGTTGCTGTCCGGAAGTCATGAAAAATCCCGTATGAGAGAAATGCTGACAGATATTGCAAATGATGTTGCCGGCGGTATTCCATTATCAAAGGCATTCAGCAAATATCCTAAGTATTTTAATGATTTGTACTGCGACCTGGTTGCTGCCGGTGAACAGTCCGGTGCCCTGGAAACCATCTATGACCGTATTGCAACATACCAGGAAAAAGCGGAAATGTTAAAGTCAAAGATTAAGAAGGCTTTAATGTATCCGACGGTCGTTGTTATCATAGCAATTGCTGTTACAGCTATTCTTTTGATTTTCGTAGTACCTCAGTTTGAGGATATCTTCAAAGGATTCGGTGCAGAACTTCCTGCTTTTACAAAAATGGTGGTGGAACTGTCAAGGTGGATGCAGGCGAACTGGCTGATTCCTGCCGGTACGCTGTTTGCTTCTTTCATCGCGTTTAAGTACTGCCTGACTCACTATCCTAGGTTCAGGGATGCTGTACAAAGATGGTCACTGAAGATCCCAGTGATCGGCAATATTTTAAGAAAAGCCGCACTTCAGAGATTTGCTTCCACATTGTCTACAACCTTTGCTGCTGGTATTCCGCTGGTTGAAGCTTTGGTTTCTGCAGCAGGTGCTGCAGGTAATGCGTTATATCGTGATGCTGTATTGGATGTTCGAAATGAAGTTGTAAATGGTATGCAGATGCATATGGCCATGAGAACAACCATGGTATTCCCTGATATGTTAACGCAGATGGTAATGATCGGTGAAGAAGCAGGTTCTATTGACGATATGCTGGCAAAAATTGCAGGTATTTATCAGCAGGAAGTTGATGATGCTGTTGATGGATTGTCATCTATGCTTGAACCGTTGATCATGGTTGTCCTTGGTGTGCTCATCGGTGGTTTGGTTATCGCGATGTACCTCCCAATATTTACAATGGGTTCCGTAATCAAGTAACCTGTGTTTTGTTTAGTTTTACTTTTAAGGAGTGCAGCCATGTGCTCCTTTGTTTTTCTAGGGAATGTAATAAATGGAATGGATTTTAAATTGTTATAATCAATTTCCTGTACTGTATTACACGTATATATTTATTTTGGGTTTGCTGGTAGGAAGTTTTCTGAATGTGGTAATTTACCGGCTGCCTGTTATGATGGAAAAAGGTTTCAAAAGAGATTATCTGGAATATTTTTCACCTGACAGTGAAGAACTGGCAAAACTTAAGACAGAGGAAAAATTTAATCTGGTCGTGCCAAGATCCCGCTGTCCTAAATGCGGTCATCTTATTTCCGCGATGGAAAATATTCCTGTGATCAGTTGGCTTTTTTTACGAGGCAAGTGTCTGAAGTGTAAATTACCTATTTCATTTCGTTATCCATCAATAGAATTGTTATCTGCATTTTTAACTCTTACTGTTGCGTTTTTCTTTCCTCCTTCAATAAAACTTGTCGGTGCTGTTATTTTGACCTGGAGTCTTATTTCACTGACGTTCATTGATTTTGATAAGATGCTGCTGCCTGATGAGATTACTCAGCCTTTATTATGGCTAGGTCTGATTATTAATGCGGTTGACGGTTATGTGTCATTAAAAGGTGCTGTTATAGGTGCAACCCTCGGTTATTTGTCATTGTGGTCTGTGTACTGGGCATTTAAAATTATTACCGGCAAGGAAGGCATGGGATATGGAGACTTCAAACTGATGGCTGTTGTGGGTGCATGGTTCGGTTACCAAATGCTCCCGATAGCTATTCTATTATCGGCTCTGGTCGGTGCGGTGATTGGAATTACCTATAAAGTAATTGTAAGGGAATCGGCCAGCAAGCCTATTCCGTTTGGACCTTATATTGCTGTAACCTGTTATACTATAATGCTTTTTGGTAATGAGATTAACAACTGGTATTTATCTCTGATTTTAAGATGAGCAAGTTATTAATTGGTTTGACCGGCGGGATAGGATCAGGTAAAACAACTATAGCCAATCTGTTTGTGGATTTGGGTATCACTGTTATTGATGCCGATCTTGTTTCCCGGGATATACTTAATCACGATCAGAATATTACAAAACAGTTGATCGAAAAATGGGGTTCAGGTATTCTTGATTCCGAAGGAAAGCTTAATAGGCGCGTACTGCGGGAAATTGTCTTTAACGATATTGAAGCAAAACGGTTTTTAGAGGATATCCTGCATCCGCTTATTCGTGAGAAAATAAAGCAAATGGCTTTTGAAGCTGAATCTCCCTACGCACTGGTTGTGGTTCCTCTAATGTTTGAAACTCATTTTGATGAGCTGGTAGAGCGTGTTGTATGCGTTGATTTGGAAGTGGAAAAACAGATAGAGCGGACATGCCTTAGAGATCGAATTTCCGAAGAATTAGCCAGAAAGATTATTGATGCCCAAATCGATCGTGAAGAACGCAGGCGTTTATCGGATGATATTATTTACAATTGTGAAGATCCTGTACTTAAAAAGAAACAGGTTTTTGAGTTACACCAAAAATTTTTAAAAATGGTAAATCATGGATAAAGATGAATTAGTGGTTCAATGCCCGACATGCGGAGCCGACGTTGTCTGGTCCGAAAAAAGTAAATTCCGACCCTTCTGCTGTAAGCGCTGCAAACTCATAGATTTGGGAGCGTGGCTTGATAATTCCCGTGTTATCAGAGGCGGATCGGATGACGAAATTCAGCAGAATCACGCATTGCCGTCCATTATGCAGGATTATGTTGATCTGCATAATCAGGATGATCAGGAATAGCACCTTCAAGGATATATACTGACTATTTACCGTAGTACGTTTAATAATAAACCCAGTTGCCGATTAGGCAACCGGGTTTGTTTCTGTTTGAATAACTGACAGTTATGTTCAACTGTTAGTTATATTCCTCCATCATATTGAAATTCATATACCTGTAAATTTCATTGGATTTATCGCTTAATTTTGCAACGTTTGCCCGGTATTCTTCAGGAGTAGGAAGCTTGCCTAAAATGGAAGTAATAGCTGCCAGTTCCGCTGAAGCAAGGAAAACATTGGCACCCTGTCCAAGACGGTTAGGGAAGTTTCTTGTTGATGTTGAAACAACAGTTGCATTGTCGTGAACTCTTGCCTGGTTGCCCATACATAGAGAACATCCTGAAATTTCAATGCGTGCACCAACACGACCGAATATGTTAAAGAAACCTTCTTTGGTCAACTGAGCACGATCCATCTTTGTAGGGGGTGCAAGCCATAATTTTGTTGGCAGTTGAGACTTTAATGGTTCCAGTAATTTTCCTGCCGCTCTGAAATGTCCGATATTGGTCATGCAGGAACCGATAAATACTTCGTCAATCTTTGTCCCCTGCACCTGAGACAGAAGTCTGGCATCGTCAGGATCATTAGGAGCACATAAAATCGGCTCTGTTATCTTATTCATATCGATTTCAATTACTGCAGCATATTCTGCGTCCCGATCAGCCTCAAGCAACTGAGGATCCTTTAACCAGTCTTTCATTGCATCAATACGTTTCTGCAGTGTCTTTGCATCACCGTAACCTTCTTTAATCATCCAGTTTAATAATGAAATATTTGAATTCAGATATTCAATGATTGGTTCTTTATTTAACTGGATGGTGCAGCCTGCTGCCGAGCGTTCTGCGGAAGCATCAGCAAGTTCAAATGCCTGTTCAACCTTAAGATTCGGTAATCCCTGAATTTCAAGAATTCTGCCAGAGAATATATTTTTCTTTCCTTTCTTTTCCACAGTCAGCAAGCCTTGCTGAATTGCATGGTAAGGGATTGCATGAACAAGATCTCTGAGAGTTATTCCAGGCTGCATGGTTCCCGTAAAACGAACCAAAACCGATTCCGGCATGTCCAGCGGCATTACACCGGTTGCTGCAGCAAATGCTACCAGACCGGAACCGGCAGGGAAAGAAATACCCATAGGGAATCGTGTGTGAGAATCTCCTCCTGTTCCTACAGTATCAGGTAAAACCATACGATTCAGCCAGCTGTGAATAACACCGTCACCAGGTTTTAATGCTACGCCGCCACGTTCCATAATAAACTTAGGCAAGGTGTTATGAGTTTGAACATCGACCAGTTTTGGATATGCAGCTGTGTGGCAGAAAGACTGCATAACAAGATCTGCAGAAAAACTTAAGCATGCAAGATCCTTTAATTCGTCACGGGTCATTGGTCCTGTAGTATCCTGGGAACCTACAGTTGTCATCTTAGGCTCGCAGTATGTTCCTGGACGAACACCCTTAACTCCGCATGCTCTGCCTACAATCTTCTGCGCAAGTGTATATCCTTTTCCTGAATCAGGAATTTCCTTTAATTTTCTGAATATTTCTGAAGGCTGTAAATTCAGGAATTCTCTTGCTTTGGAGGTCAGAGATCTTCCGATAATCAAAGGAATACGTCCGCCTGCCTGAACCTCATCCAGCAGAACATCGGTTTTTAAGGTGAATTTTGATAAAACTTCATCGGAATCGTGTTTGGTAATAGTACCGTCATATACATGAATATCAATCAAATCACCGGTATTCAGTGCTGATACATCGGTTTCAATAGGCAGAGCACCGGCATCTTCCATTGTATTGAAGAATATAGGAGCTATTTTTCCGCCAAGCACAAAACCGCCGGCTCTTTTGTTCGGAACAAATGGAATATCCTGTCCCATAAACCATAATACCGAGTTTGTTGCTGATTTCCTTGAAGAACCTGTACCTACCACATCACCTACGTAGGCAAGAGGGTAACCCTTAGCTTTCAGTTCCTTCAGTAAAGTAACAGGACCTACAACACCATCCTGATCAGGAATTATGCCTTCACGGGCGTTTTTTAACATCGCCTGTGCATGCAGAGGAATATCAGGTCGTGACCATGCATCCTGCGCCGGAGATAAATCATCAGTATTGGTTTCACCGGAAACCTTGAAAACTGTCAGGGTGATTTTGTCTGCCAAAGCAGGTTTTGCGGTAAACCATTCCGCATTTGCCCATGATTCGATAACTTCTCTGGCATACTTATTACCGTTTTTTGCCAAATCTGCGATGGTAGAGAAAGAGTCAAAAATAAGAAGAATGTGTTTAAGTGCATTTGCTGCAATCGGAGCCAAAACGGAATCTTTCAGTAAATCCAAAAGGTACTGAACATTGTAGCCGCCCTGCATGGTGCCGAGTAATTCAACAGCTCTTTCTTTTGATAAAACAGGAGAAACCTTTTTACCTGTGGCAATATCATTCAGGAATATTGCCTTGATTTTAGCAGCTTCGTCCACTCCAGGAGGAATTCTGTTTTCAATGAGATTTAATAATTCTTCTTCAGGAGTTCCTTGAGGATTTTGCAGAACTTCAATTAATTCTTCGACTTGTTCCGCTGATAATGGTTTTGGTACAACACCGATTTGTTCACGTTCTTTTGCTTGTTTATAGTAACTATCTAACACGAGGTTCTCCTTTGAACTTCTTTGTAAAACTAAATAATTGATAGGAATCCGGCTCAGTATCGGATGATAATCATTATCCGAATGAACAGATTTACTAATGATATTATAAGCAATTTGATGCCAAGATAGAACTAATTTAAAAATCCCGAACAAGATTCAGAATTTGATTTTGGTATTAAATCATAAAAAACAGATAGGATGGACTGTTTGATAAGCAATAAAAATCCCCTGGCATTGCAAGGGGATTGTATAAGGAACTAAATAATCGTTTATCTGCGGTGTCCTCCGTGATGACCTCCGTGGTGTCCTCCATGATGACCTCCATGAGGACCACCGTGATATCTTGGTGGAGGAGGACCATGATGCCATCTGTGATGATGACCGCCGTGATATCTTGGCGGTGGAGGAGGCGGACCATAGTGATGAGGATACGGTCTATAGTACCTTGGATAATAGTAATCATAATCGTAGTAGTAATATCCTGGTAAAGGTACCACTATAGTCGGTTCAACATAAGTGCGTGTTCTATAGCATGGTTCTCCGAAAGGACCGCACGTTACGCTTGGTGAAATAGGTACAGTTACACGGGGTGCTCCAATCGTAACACTTACTTCTGCGCTGGCTGTTTCGCATAGTGCACCCAATGCAAAGAAAATAGGGATAAAAAACAATAATTTTTTCATCTAAACTCCTTTGGTATTTTGGATTTATTAGTTCCCGATCAGTTAGATAGATGATTGAGATAAAAGTTCCAATTAAATGATTCCCCTGGATCAGTTTTGCGTTCCGGAGCAATATTGCAGTGTCCTGTGATTCGTTTTTTAGTAATTCGCGGGAATTTGCTTCTGATTGCTTCGGTCAAAGTGATAAGTGAAGAATACTGATTGTCGGTGTACGGATCTGTGTCCGTTCCTTCCAGTTCGATTCCTATGGAAAAATCATTGCAGTTTTCTCTGCCGTCAAAGTATGATTTGCCTGCATGCCATGCTCTGCTGAATAGGGAAACGTACTGAATAATTTCACCGGTTCTTCTGATCAGAAAATGAGAGGAAACTTCCATTTTGTATATATTTTCAAAATACGGATCTTCCGCAGGATCAAGCTGACCCATAAACAGATCGGTAATGTAGTTTCCTCCGTATCGGTTTGGAGGAAGACTGATATTATGAATTACCAGCAGTGATATATCTGTGATGTCTGACCGCTCATTGAAGTGGGGGCTGTGGATTTGCGTACACTCGTTTATCCATCCCTGAAGATTAATGGTAATCCGGGGATATGAAAAATTTGATGTCTTGACTGTCATTTGTTTATAACCACGTTATTGAAATCTGAAAAAAACTCCTCAATCATAAGATTGAGAAGTTATTTCATTAATAGCGTATATAAATACTGCTCTTAATAGTTAATGCTGAAATCTGCATGCAATTAAAGGTTTTTAATGGACTGATACTGTTCCTTTAATTTATTAAGCTGCGCTGTATACCCCGCTAATTTTTCCTTTTCCTTGTCGATGACATTGGCAGGAGCCTTGGCTACGAAAGACTCATTGCCAAGTTTCTTGTTGATGCGATCGCATTCGCCAACGAGTTTGGCAATTTCCTTATCCAGTCTCTGAAGTTCTGCATCCTTGTCGATTAATCCTGCCATTGGAATTAACAATTCTGTTTCACCTATCAACTTGGTGATGGACAGAGGTTTTTCAGCATCTGCCGCAAGAACTGAAATTGATTCAAGGTTTGCCAGAGCCTTAATAAAGTCAATATTCGCTGATGTAGTAGCTGCATCTTCCTCGGTGGCTTTAAGCAATGCGTTTAATTTTACGCTCGGGCCAACCTGAACTTCTGCACGGATATTTCTTACGTTGATAATCAGCTGTTTAATAAAATCTAACTGACTCATCACTTTGGAATCTACCAGATTCTCTTCATATGCTGGGTAGTCCTGCAGCATGATTGTGGAATCTGCTTTGAAGTTATCAACAACGAGCGGAGCAACATTCTGCCAGATTTCCTCTGTAATAAAAGGAATAATCGGATGAGCAAGTCTCAGGAGAGTTTCCAGAACCCGGAGCAGTGTATGGATGGTTGCATTTTTATTGACATCCGAACCGTGCCATAAAACAGGTTTGGTCAATTCGAGATACCAGTCGCAGAATTCGTTCCAGATAAATTCATAAAGAACTGAAGCTGCCTGATCGAATCTGTAGTTATCCAAAGCTGAACGCAAATCTTTAACGGCAATCTGCAGACGGGATAAAATCCATCTGTCAGCCAGGGTCAGATCTTTTGCATCAGGTCTGGTTATGGTTTTATTTTCCGCGTTCATCAGTACATATCTGCTTGCGTTCCATAATTTGTTGCAGAAATTACGATAGCCTTCCAGACGTTTCATATCCCAGTTGATATCACGGCCGGTGGAAGCCAGAGCGGCAAGAGTGAATCTCAATGCATCCGTACCGTGAGCCTCAATGCCGTCGGCAAACTGCTTGCGGGTTCTTTTGGCGATCTTTTCCGCCATCTGTGGCTGCATCATATTTCCGGTACGTTTGGTTACAAGTTCCTCCAGGGAAATACCGTCGATCATATCGAGAGGATCCAGTATATTACCTTTGGATTTACTCATCTTCTGACCTTCTTCATCACGAATGAGACCGGTTACATATACAGTTTTGAATGGAACCTGACTGTTACCGTTTTCATCCTTCATGAAGTGCATAGTCATCATGATCATGCGTGCAACCCAGAAGAATATAATATCAAAACCGGTTACAAGTACATTAGTCGGATGGAATGTTTTTAATTCCCGAGTCTGTTCAGGCCAGCCCAATGTTGAGAATGTCCATAATGCAGAACTGAACCATGTATCCAGGACATCTTCATCCTGACGTAATTTTACGTCTGCACCGAGATTGTTGAGCTTACGTGCTTCTTCCTCATTTCTTGCAACGTAAACATTGCCTTTTTCATCATACCATGCCGGGATTCTGTGGCCCCACCATAATTGACGGGAAATACACCAGTCCTGAATGTTTCTCATCCAGGCAAAATACATGTTCTCATATGCTTTAGGTACAAACTGAATACGACCGTCCTCAACAGCCTCGATTGCCGGTTTGGCAAGAATTGAAGCTCGCACGTACCACTGATCTGTCAGCATCGGTTCAATCGGAACTCCTCCGCGATCTCCGTATGGCTGCTGAAGCACATGATCTTCTGTTTTTTCAAGCAGACCAAGTTCCTCGAATTTTGCCAGAATAGCTTTGCGGGCTGCATAACGTTCCAAATTACGATATTCTTCAGGTATGTATGTTGAGTATTCTGTTGAAGGCTCTCCGTTTGTGTTGAATACTTCCGCCTCTTCACGAATACATGCATCCTCGGTTAATATGTTGATCATAGGAAGGTTATGGCGTTTTCCGACTTCATTATCGTTGAAGTCGTGAGCAGGTGTGATCTTAACGCAACCTGTTCCTTTTTCCATATCGGCATGTTCATCACCGACAATCGGAATTCTGCGATCAACGAGAGGCAATAACACGAACTTTCCGATTAAATCCTTATATCTAGGATCGTTGCTGTTTACAGCTACGGCTGTATCGCCCAGCATTGTTTCAGGTCTGGTGGTTGCCACTACCAGATAATTTTTACCTTCATTGGTAACAGCACCGTCGGCAAGCGGATATCGAAGATGCCACATATGGCCCTTGATTTCCTTGTTTTCAACTTCCAGATCAGAGATTGCGGTGCGGAGCTTCGGATCCCAGTTTACCAGTCTTTTTCCGCGATAAATCAAATCTTCCTGATATAAACGAACAAAAACTTCCTGAACCGCCTTGGATAAACCCGGGTCCATGGTAAAACGTTCACGTGTCCAGTCCACGGAATCTCCGAGTCTTCTCATCTGCTTTGTGATTGTTCCGCCGGACTGTTCCTTCCATTGCCAAATCTTGTCAATGAAAGCATCTCTTCCATAATCCTGTCTGGTCTTCTGTTCTTCAGCTGCAATTTTTCTTTCAACAACCATCTGTGTGGCAATTCCGGCATGATCGGTTCCAGCCTGCCACAGTGTATTGTCTCCGTTCATTCTTCTGTAACGGATCAGCGTATCCATAATTGTCTGCTGGAAAGCATGCCCCATATGCAGACTTCCTGTTACGTTCGGAGGAGGAAGCATAATACAATATGTTGATGCGTCTTTATTGCCGTTTGGTTTGAAATAACCTTTGGCTTCCCAGTTCTGATAAATTCTTTGTTCTATGGCTTTTGAATCAAAAGTTTTTTCCATTGTGTTATTCCGTTCTTTATTTAGTACTAAAGTTGAAAACTTCAGATGCTATGAATGATGAATTAAATTTTTTAGATGGCCAACTATTATGAACGAGAAAAATAACTCTCAAATCACAATTTTAATATCGCTTATTGTAGTTTTTTAAAGCTGTTTTTGCAACTTTAATATATTGTCAGACCTTGAATAACAAGGTCCCGGCATATCCTGAAAATGTAAACTTCAAATTGATGAAATAATAAGAGTCACGCTGCATGTCATGATACCAAAAACTGATGTTCAGTAATTTATTCCTTTTTCATCCAGCAGGGATTTTAAATTACCGGGGAGCTTTTTGTAATCTTCTATTTTTATGGTTTTATGCCGATTGGTTTCACCCTTTACAACGGTAACCTTACTGAATGAAGTTCCGCATATTTTTGCCAGATATCGGCGCAGATGCTCGTTTGCCTTGCCGTCTACCGGAGGTGCGGTAATGGCAATTTTGAGTTCTTCACCAAGCCAGCCTACAATCTGATCCCGGCTGGCTTTCGGCTGAATTACCAAAGAAACCAACAGTTCCACTTTTTCACCTAGACCAAAGCGGAACACAGAAAAATGGCGAAAGGAGCGCCGAACATCTGGCTGAATAATACTTCCGCCAGATATTCAAGAATATACAAACCGAAAATTAAAATCATCGGTGTTATATCTATCATGCCAATCGGTGGAATGAATCTGCGCATTTTCTGATATACAGGCATGAGCATACTGCTTGTCATACTCTTGATCGGAGTGTATCCGAACCATGATAATATCGCATCAACGATTACAACAGTGAGCAGTACTATAAAGAATAATTTAATGATAAACAAAACAGGTTTAAGCGCAAAGTAAACCAGAATAACAAGCATTGAACCATTATTTTCAATAATATCTCCAACATCAAAAATTATGAAATATTCAACTGACAGTTTAATAAATACCAAAGCAGCAATAATTATGCATGCTGATATGTTAAAACCGTTCTTCACTTTGTTACCGGCCAAATTTATCGCCTGTCTGGTAAATAACAGAATTGTTCTGGCGATTACATTATTGGTGTTTACCCTCAGATACTGACACCAGATCCTGAGAATAAAAAGACTGATTATCACATTGAAAAGAGTAAGAACAAAAATTATTAGCGAATTCATTTATGATCCCTGGGTGATTAAAACAGTTAAATTACATCTTAAGATTAATTTCGTTTGTCCATATTCTACTATATTGCCGGATGATAGTTAAACGATAAATTCCAACAAATGATTGATGCAGGCATGACTTTTGGGGTGAAGTGATAATAAAAATCTAAAATTAGTTTTCATCATTATTCTATTGTTTGCTATTAATCACAATCATTGCCACTTTTATACATATGCAAATAAATTAGGTGTTACTTGCTGCACTAAAAGTTTTCATTGGCTTAAATCCAAGTTCATCCAGTAATTCAATATCTTTGGTACGGGTATTCCTTAGTTCCCAGATATGGTCCTTGCTTTTAACCATTCTCATATGTCCGGCTTTCAGCAGTATATCAACTGTTGAAATGCTAGGCTTTTTCATGTCTATCACCGCCCGATTCAGTTTTGCATGAATGAGCCCGCATACCAGCATAATGAAATTGAATCCCTGTTCTTCATAGTAATCCTGTATTTTGAGGTTGGTGAAACCTGCATCATTTTTGATGTAATTATTAAAGGTTTCAATCGACCATCTGTCCTTGTAATCTTTGAAATCCTGTTCAGCAGTACAACCGGTTGTGGATTCAAGAATATATACTCCCCACCAGTCACAATGCTCATCATAACCTTCCTGTGTATATCCATCTTCTGAAAGATCCATGTTTATTCTGTAACTTTTTCTCTTGGAGTTGTTCTCATCCACATCCTTGTATACAGTGATGGTTTTTCCTTCCTGCAACTCCTCACGATAATAAAGAATTCTTGCGCTGTTTTTTGCATCGATCTTGTAAATGAATTCTTCGGTATATTCAAGATTCTCCTTGATTCTCTTGAAATTCTTATCGCTTGTAAGAACAGGAATGATGTAACTGTTTCCATCTGAGGACATAGCCTTCAATATTGCAGGAGAACGGAACCCTTTATCAACGACAAACTTTACATTTGTGAAGTTATGGCTACGGAGCATTGCTTCACAGCTTCTCTTATCAACACTGGACCCCCGAAAAGTTCTATATAGAAGAGGAATGTTGGTTTTTGTGTCATAGGCAATAAGAAGATTTACCTGTGGTGCTTTCAGCTGTTTTGTTTTGTAACCTGGTTCGGCAAGATCGTTGAGCTCTGAACAGGATCTGATTACGTGACCGTCAATCGCAATGTTCTTTGAGCACTCATCAATTAATGACTGTTCAAAATCCCTGACCGGTTCTCCTCGACTTCCGAGATGATGAAGAAGTGAACTCAACGCCTTATATCCCATTTTGAAAGAGTAGTCGCCGAACAATACGGAAAGAAAGCTTTCCTGATAATATTCATCTACCTGATCTTTGTATACAAAATTATTTGCGCTGAGAATCAGACCGTATGAATAGATCTGTGTCGCCATCTCCAAGGGAAAGTGTTTCTTCAGCCTTTCATAAACGTCAGCAGAAAGATGCATAAGCAATCCATACTGACCATACGCAACATCAGTAATTCCGTCTTTGTAATAAACAATACCCAATTCTTCCTGTTCCTTCATGTATCTCTTGTTAGGCATGAATCCTTTTCCTGGGATTATTTTACCAATCACATAACCAGAATCGGTACCCCATTTACCAGAAGGTAGTTTAACAGCGGTGTATTTGTATACGTAATAAGTCCCTTTAATCAAGCGAGCAGAAGTGCTTTTACAAGGCAGATATTCTTTTACATTATCAGGAGTTACAGTCGATGTTCGAGTCATAAATCAGCGTCCTTATCATATGTATAAATTATAACACAAACATATGTATAATTTCACCAAAAACACAAGAAAAATGCTCTGTTTTCTATAGTAAAACAGAGCAGAAAAAAAATGTTATAGACCAAAGATTAGATTTAAAGGAGAGAAATTGTACAATTCTTGCTAAAATAAGCAATTTTCATATGTATAATCAAGTCAATGATTGTGTTTAATCAATAATTGTCTGACAGAATCTGATGATTTGATTATTTATTGATGTTTTGCCTCCGACTGATGTTTTCTCTGTGAACTTTTGTCAAAATAGTGTAAAAACATCACTATTTCGCATATGCGATGTGCTATAATTAAAATACACTTTGAAAAACATTCAACGTGTGTTCACAATGTTGTTTTGTTACCGCAAAGCAGCATGTCCCTATTTTTTAGGAATATTCTTTAATTAAATGGTAGTAGCTGTAATGTTGTTTATAAATCAACCGAGTGTTTCAGTTTTTAACCGGAAACTGGTAGCTTAATTTATTGCTGCGTGTATGGATTTACGACGATTCGCAAGACGTAAACTTGTAGCCAGGAGGCTTTTTTACAATGGAACAATTATCAGGCGCACAAATGGTTGTGCGTGCTTTAGAAGACGAAGGAATTGATATGATTTTCGGTTACCCTGGCGGTACCGTTCTTGATATCTATGATGCATTAAGTTTTTCAAAAAAAATTAAACACGTTTTGGTAAGACACGAGCAGGCTGCTGTTCATGCGGCAGACGGTTATGCCCGCAGTACAGGAAAGGTTGGTGTTGCTCTGGTAACATCCGGTCCGGGTGCTACAAACTGTGTAACAGGAATAGCGACGGCATACGCAGACTCCATTCCGCTGGTTGTTATTACCGGTCAGGTGGCAAATCCGCTGATCGGTCAGGATGCGTTCCAGGAAGTTGATACCGTTGGTATAACAAGACCAATTGTAAAACACAGCTTTTTATGCAAAAAAGCAACAGATTTACCAACTGTAATCAAGAAGGCTTTTTACATTGCTTCTACCGGCAGACCTGGTCCTGTAGTAATTGATATTCCTAAAGATGTACAGAATCCTAGAGTTAAGTTTGATTATGAATATCCGAAAGAAATTTCGATGCGTTCCTATAATCCGACAACTGTAGGTCATAAGGGACAGATCAAGCGTGCAGTAAAGTTACTGGCTGAAGCAAAGAAACCTGTGGTTTATATCGGCGGCGGTGTTGTTTATTCAAACGGCAGCGAATACTTGAGAAAACTTGCAAAAACATTCAATTTCCCGGTAACCAGTACTTTAATGGGTCTGGGTGCCTATCCTGCGGAAGATCCACAGTTTTTAGGCATGCTTGGTATGCACGGAACCTACGAGGCGAACATGGCGATGCACAATTCCGATCTGGTACTTGCAGTCGGAGCCCGTTTCTCGGATCGTGTAACCAATAATGTTGCAAAGTTCTGTCCTAATGCAAAGATTATTCATATTGATATTGATCCTGCATCAATTTCCAAGACTGTCAGAGTTGATATACCTATAGTAGGTTCCATTGACAAGGTTATTCCGCAGATGATGGATGTAATCGATGAACTTGGCTTGAATTTTGACAGAGCTCAGCTTGTTCCGTGGTGGAATCAGATCGCTGAATACCGCGCCAAGAAGTGCCTTGATTACAAGAAAGGAGAGTACCTGGTACCTCAGCAGGTAATTGAAGCTTTAAGAAAATATACAAACGAGAATACAATCATTGCATCGGATGTAGGTCAGCATCAGATGTTCACTGCTTTGTACTATCCGTTCAAGAAACCGAGAAAATGGCTGAATTCAGGCGGATTGGGAACAATGGGTTACGGTTTCCCAGCAGCGGTAGGTGCACAGATGGCAAATCCTGATGAAACTGTTGTCTGCATTTCCAGCGACGGTTCTTTCCAGATGAATATTCAGGAATTATCAACATGTCTGGAGTACAATATTCCGTTAAAGATTCTGATCATTAACAACTATTCCTTGGGTATGGTGAAACAGTGGCAGAAACTGTTCTACGAGGGTCGTACAACCGCATCCTACAGTCAGGAATATGTAAATTCATTGCCTGATTTTGTAAAACTGGCAGAAGCATACGGTCACGTGGGTATGCGTATTGAAAAGCCTGAAGAGCTTGACAGTACTTTGGAAAAAGCTTTTGCAATGAAGGATAAACTTGTTCTTATTGATATACTTGTTGATCCTGATGCCAAGGTTTACCCTATGCAGATTGCCAAGGGTGCTATGTGTGATATGAGATTAAGCGATACGGAGAATACAGTACAATGAGACATATAATTTCAATATTACTTGAAAATGAATCAGGTGCATTAAGCCGTGTGGTTGGTTTGTTTTCTCAGCGCGGTTATAACATTGAGACCCTGACTGTTGCTCCTACGGAAGATAATACCTTGTCGCGCATTACCATTGTTACCACCGGTAATGATGAAATGGTGGAGCAGATTACAAAGCAACTGCATAAACTTGTTGATGTTCTTAAGGTATGCGATTTGGCGGACGGTCCATACATTGAGCGTGAAATAATGCTGGTTAAGTGTCGTGCTCATACCGCTGATTTGCGTAATGAACTGATGTCTCTGACTAACATCTACAGAGGTCAGATAGTGGATGTAACAAGCGAATTGTATGTAATTCAGCTCGTTGGTGATTCAGCTAAACTTGATTCATTTATTGCTGTGATAACCAAAACAACAGAATTGCTTGAAGTTGTTAGATCCGGTGTAAGCGGAATAGCTCGCGGAGAACGTTCTTTACACGCCTAGCTGTTTTTTGTGTGAGATCTGTATTATAAGTTTAGTACAGGTCTCTTTTTGTATTTAACCATAAGGATTATTAAAAGTATCAGTATTTTTGATAACTGTTTTATCAGGTAAAATTTATGAAAGATAGTGTTATAACAAAACTTGAAACTTTACAGGAGAGATACGAGGAAGTTCAAGCTTTGCTTGGTCAGCCTGAGGTTGTAGGTGATCAGGAACGTTTTAAGGCATTGTCCAAGGAATTTGCTTCTTTGACGGATGTCGTTAAAGGTTTTCAGAATTATAAAGATGCGAAAAGCAATTTTGAAGGTATTTTGGAAATGCTTAACAGTGATGATGCCGAATTAAAGGCAATGGCTGAAGAGGAACATGATGAAGCCAAGGCAGCACTGGAAAAGGTAGAACATGATATTCAGATATTGCTTTTGCCTAAAGATCCAAAAGATGATAATGACTGTTTCCTTGAAATAAGAGCCGGTACAGGCGGTGATGAAGCGGCGATTTTTGCAGGTGATTTATTCCGTATGTACAATTATTATGCAGAAAAGAGAGGATGGCAGGTTGAAATAATGAGCAGCAGTGAAGGAGAACATGGCGGATATAAGGAAATAATCGCCCGTCTTTCCGGTACGTCTGTTTATGGAGTAATGAAGTTTGAATCTGGCGGACATCGTGTGCAGCGTGTTCCGGAAACTGAAGCACAGGGAAGAGTTCATACATCGGCATGTACTGTAATGGTGCTACCTGAGGTTCCTGAAGCCGAGGCACCAGAAATTAATCCTGCTGATTTGAGAATTGATACCTACCGTTCATCAGGAGCTGGCGGTCAGCATATCAATAAAACGGATTCCGCAATTCGTATTACCCACATTCCTACCGGTCTGGTGGTTGAGTGTCAGGATGAACGTTCACAGCATAAAAACAAAGCGAAGGCAATGAGTGTTCTGCTGGCTCGTTTGACCAAACTCGAGGAAGATAAGCATAAAGCGGAAGCAGATGAGGCCCGTCACAGTATTTTAAGTACAGGTGATCGTTCAGACCGTATCAGAACATATAATTATCCTCAAGGCCGTGTAACGGATCATCGCATCAATTTAACCCTATATCGTTTAAATGAAGTAATGAACGGTGATCTTGACGCGCTGATTGATCCTGTAATTCAGGAATATCAGGCAGATCAGCTGGCAGCACTTGCATCACAGGAATAATGTTTCTTGAAAGTTTGTGAATTGTTATCAGACGGGACTGCACAGCTGAAGGCGGCAAACGGAGAGTCTCCGTTTGTGGATGCAAGGCTGCTGCTGGCGCATGTGCTTGGCAAATCAAAGGAATGGCTGATTATCCATGATCATGATTCGGTAGCCGAACCGGAAATTGAAAATTATAAATTTATGATAGACAGGCGAAAGAAAGGAGAACCTGTTGCGTATATTATCGGGTACAGAGATTTCTGGGATTTAAAATTGCGCTGTAATAATACTACCTTGATCCCTCAGCCGGATACTGAAGTTTTGGTAGAGAGAGCTCTTAAATATGCGAATAAAAATAGTTCCATCCTGGATCTTGGAACAGGTACGGGAGCTGTTGCACTTGCACTGAAAAGAGAATTGCCGGGAGCCATGATTGAAGGAGTGGATCTCTTTGAAGATGTGGTTAAACTGGCGGAAACAAATGCCAGACTGAACAACCTTGCCGTTGAATTTAAAGTAAGCAACTGGTTCAGCGCTGTAGAAGGAAAATTTGACCTGATTGTTGCAAATCCTCCTTATATAGCACCGGATGATGAGCATCTTTCCTGCGGTGATGTCAGATTTGAACCGGAATCTGCACTGGTTGCCGCAGAAAACGGATTATCCGATTTGAGAAGTATTGTGGAGCAAAGCAGTGATTTTCTTAACGATCAGGGAATCCTGCTGGTGGAACACGGGTATGATCAGGGAGCATCGGTAAGAGCTTTGTTTAAAGAGCATGGTTTTAAAAAAGTGGTTACTACAGTTGATTACGGCGGTAACGATAGAGTAACGGAAGGAGTGTTTTATGAATGCTAAAGTGGTAAAAGTCGGTGATATAAAAGTGTCCAATGATTTGCCTTTTGTTTTATTTGGAGGAATCAATGTTCTTGAATCAAGAGAACTGGCTCTGAAAGCATGCGAGGAGTATGTAAAAGTTACGGAGAAACTTAATATTCCTTATGTTTTCAAGGCAAGCTGGGATAAGGCAAACCGGTCATCAATACATTCGTTCCGCGGTCCGGGCCTGGAAAAAGGTATCAGGATCTTTGAGGAATTAAAGAAAACATTTGGTGTTAAAATCATTACCGATGTTCATGAAAGCGATCAGGTTGAACCGTTATCCGAAGTGGTGGATGTTTTACAGCTGCCGGCCTTTCTGGCCCGCCAGACCGATTTGGTAAAAGCCATGGCGGACAGCAAAAAACCGATCAATATTAAAAAACCGCAGTTTATAAGTCCGTCTCAGATGGGTAACATTGTTGATAAATTTGAAGAATGCGGCAATGATCAACTGATGTTATGTGAACGTGGTTCATGCTTCGGATATGATAATCTGGTTGTTGATCTGTTGGGCTTTGGGGTAATGAAAAAAGTGTCAGGCAATGCGCCTGTTATCTTTGATGTTACACATTCGCTGCAGTGCAGAGATCCTAATTCCGAGGCTTCAGGCGGTCGCAGATCCCAGGTTCTTGATTTGGCCCGTGCCGGTATTGCAGCAAAAATTGCCGGTGTGTTTTTGGAATCTCATCCGGATCCTGCCCATGCCAAATGTGACGGCCCGAGTGCTTTGCCTCTGGCGTTGCTGGAAGCGTTTTTATCTCAGTTAAAACAGCTGGATGATTTAATTAAATCCATGCCGGAAATTGAAATTAACTAGTTTCAATATTTTCCTGTAAAAAAACAGGTACGCTTTTTTGCGTACCTGTTGATGTTTAACTGTGAATCACCGGATTCTACTGAATACTGAAACAGTTCTTTCCTTCTTTCTTTGCTTCCGAAAGTTCCTGTTCTGCTTTTTCAAGTACCGTTACAGGATTGTCGTTTTCTGTAAAATACGCAGCACCTATTGAAACAGTAATCTTAACCTTGTTGTCCTTGAAGTGGAATGGAATGGTGGATATGATTTCATTAAGTTTCTTAAGAGGGACTTCAATATCCTTTCGTTCCGTTCCGATAAAGATAACAACGAATTTATCACTGCTGTAGCGGGCAATAAAATCTGTATCACGGATTTTGGTCTGTAGTGCCCGGGCAATAACCTTAAGTGCACGATCTCCAGCTATATGACCGTATTTCTCGTTAATACCTCGGAAGTTATCAACATCGATTAGAGCTATTGTCATATATCCGCCGTAGCGCTGCCAACGTTTATATTCATGGTCGATTCTGTTTTCATATGCATTTTTATTGTTCAACTGAGTCAAACTGTCAATCAGGAGACGGTGCTTCTGCTGAGCCAGTTTCTGTTTGAATTCATCAGTTTCTTCAACCATAAGTTTCAGGCGATCCTGGATTTTTTCAATGGCTCTTACAAAGTTGCTTTGCTTGTCCTGAATCTTGTGATGCTCAACCATTGCCTGTCTTATGTTTGCAACCTGCGCAAGTATGTTGTCCTTGAGCTGCTGAATGGTATCAACTTCCTTAATTGTGTCATTGATTTTTTCAACTGCCAGATCGATGGAATTATTGGTGTCGGCTTCGGAACTGTGAATGGATTTAACCACTGAAATTGACTTGCCGAAGTTGACATTAAACAGGTTAAGACTTTCGCTCAGTGTTGTAAGGAAGGTTTGCGAGTCCTCTCTTTCAATTTTATAACTGGCAACTACCAGTTCTAAAATTTTTACACATATTTTAGGAAGTTCCTTCGGATTAATATCAGAAAGAAGCTTATAGCGTATCAGCGTTAATTCATCGGCGATGGAGTTAGGAAAATCCATCTCTGAAATGATCTGCTGCATACTGCTGCATAGCTGATCCATTTCATCCTTGTCGTATGTTGTTCTGGATATGGTGTTTTTTGAAGCCAAATCATTAAAGGCTACATTGTATAATTCCAGAATTTTCAACAGTTTTGACGGTTTGGAACTGATGCCGAACGCCTTGGAGTTATCGTGATACTGCTGCAGCGATAATTTCAGATTCTTTTCAATATCTGAATTTTCCTCTATGCTGTCAATTGACTTTTCTATACTTTCGGTTGCAAAGTCAACCGCCTTGGCAGCATTGCAGATATCCTTTTTTATAAGCGACTCAATATTTTCTCTTGATTCTTTGTATTTTTCATCATCTATACATGAAAGAACATTTTCAATTTCGGTTTCATTCAGTTTTGAATTATTATCCAGACTGAATAATCCCAATAGCAAAGCATACAGATTGAGGGAACTTCTCTGCTCCTCCAATCTTTGTTTTTTAAGATTTTTCAGTTCTTCCTGTAATTTTTTATTTTCTAATAAAACTGTTTCCGCATTAACTGGACTCATATCTCACCTACAAACTGTAGACAAACTACTTCCAACATTATAAAGCTCTTTACGTTTAACTTGAATAAATTAAATTCGTTTATGTGAGTTTTAACAAAATTAAAAGAAATATTTTGTTAATTAGCCGGTTTATTGTTCGATTTTTCATTACTCCAAGTTATTCCAGATTATAAACCTAAGAAGGATCCTGCAGGTTTCCTGCAACTGTGTTTCAGCAGCATAATTTCAAATATCAGACTTAAATTATTGATATATCAGTTATACGAATCGCCAGCTGCACAAATGTTCATCAAAACGTCTGGTTTTATTAACTTTATATTGACAATGGCTCAATAATATTATACAAATACATTATTCCTATATGATCAATAGGAATTGTATGATTTTAAACAGGGATGGTTCAAACAATGAGTGTAACATTAATTATTCCTACTACGTTTAGGACTTATACGGAGCGACAGTCTGAAATTGAATTGTCAGGAAACACAGTAAAGGAAGTGGTTGATAATTTAATAGAAAAGTATCCAGAAATCAAGCGAATTATTATTGACAGCAATGAACAGCCTTTTTCTTATCTGAATATTTTCATCGGGTCAAAAAATATTAAGCAGCTGCAGGGATATGAATCTCCTGTAAGAGATGGAGATACTGTTGTAATTATTCCTGCCATTGCCGGCGGATCCGGTGTTAAGAGCGTACTGGGTGATAATCCCGGTGAAAAACTTGATAATGATGAGATTTTAAGATACAGCCGCCATCTTTTGTTAAAGGAAGTAGGTGTAAAAGGTCAGAAGAAACTGAAAGCCGCCAAGGTTCTTATTATCGGCATGGGCGGATTAGGTGCACCGTTGGTGCAGTATCTTGCCGCAGCCGGTGTCGGAACTTTAGGTGTTGTCGATTTTGATGAGGTGGATGCCACTAATTTACAGCGTCAGGTAATTCACCGTACCAGGGATATTGGAAGACCTAAGGTTTCATCTGCCAAGGATTATGTCAGAGCCATAAATCCTAAAATCAAGGTTGAAACCTATAACTATAAACTGGATGCGGACAATATTCTTGATTTGATTAAGCAGTATGACGTGATAGCGGATGCTACCGATAATTATGTGGCCAGATATTTAATCAGCGATGCCTGTGCAATTGCAGGAAAACCTGATGTGTTTGCAGCAATTTACCAGTTTGAAGGACAGGTAACGGTATTTTATAACGAATATGGTCCTTGCTACCGATGCCTGTATCCTGCACCTCCTCCAGCAGGATTGATTCCTACCTGCTCACAGGGGGGAGTACTGGGTGTTCTTGGAGGAATTGTCGGCTCCTACCAGGCAAACGAGGTTATCAAACTGATAGTAGGCGGCGGTGAACCGTTAATCGGAAAGGTTTTAACAATAGATGCATGGCACAATCGGTTCTTCATATTTGATGTTGAAAAGGATCCTAACTGCTACATCTGCGGTCACACGGGGGAAGAACGTAAACTGGATACCATTGATTACCTTGAACTGTGCGGTCTGACTCCAAAGAACGATGAGGAACCGGTAGAGCCGATTGAAGCAAAGGAATTAAAAAAACGTATTGATAACGGAGATCAGTTAACAATTGTTGATGTAAGAGAACCTCACGAGAGAGCAATTGTTACATTTCCGAATGCAGTTGTTATCCCGATAGGACAGCTGGAACGCAGGAAAAACGAATTGAACCCGGATATAGATACAATTTTTATCTGTAAAGAAGGTAAGCGCAGTATCCTGGCAATTAATACCCTGAGGGAAGCAGGTTATAAGGGTAAATGTTATAACCTGAAAGACGGAATAAATTCTTGGGGACGTGATGTTGATCCATCATTTCCACAATATTAAACCCAACTTTTATTTATATTTATGGAGATAAAAAAATTATGTCAGAAAATACAGGATTAAATGCATTAGGCTTGAAGGAAGCTTATAATTTAGCCAACGTTACAAAAACACGCCCTCAATTTAAATCTATTACACCAAAATGGTTAACCAGATTTTTGGAATTCAAAGGTCTGGAAACAGGTTTATTCCGTGTTAATAAGGTTGTGGAAGGTGAAACTCCACTTGATGTATTATGCTCACAGACAAAAAAGAGTGACATTATTCCTCAAGGCTTTATCAATTATGAGACTGAACCAAGAGAATACAAATTAAATTCTATTTCTACAATTTTAAATGTTAACACTGTTGTTGATGATGTTTACGGTTCACCTTACGATCAGACCAAAGAACAGCTGGCATTGGCTATTGAATCTTTAAGAGAACGTCAGGAAAGCCAGTTAATCAACAATGATGACTACGGTTTATTAAAGAATATTGCTGATTCACAGAGAATTCAGCCTGTTAGTTCATCCGGTGCTCCTACACCTGATGATTTCGATGAATTGATTTACAAAGTATGGAAAGAACCTTCATTCTTCCTGGCTCATCCTCGTGCTATAGCAGCATTCGGCAGAGAATGCACCAAGAGAGGTGTTCCACCTGCAACAGTTAATATTCAGGGCGGTACATTCCTGACATGGCGCGGAATTCCAATTATTCCTTCAAACAAATTACTGGTTGACGGTGTTAAGGAACCAAAGAGCCAGAGCGGTAAGACCAACATTCTGTTAATCAGAACCGGCGAAGAAAAACGCGGTGTAATCGGTTTATTCCAGACCGGATTGAAACATGAACAGTCTCGCGGTTTATCTGTACGTTTCAGAGGCGTTGACGACAAGGGGGTTGCTTCATACTTATTATCATTGTACTGCTCAGCTGCAATTCTGGCTGATGATGCTATTGCTGTATTAGAAAACGTTGAAGTAGGTGAATATCATGACTACGATTAGTGATCCAACATTATTAGGATTACCAAGTGAAGCAGAACTTGCAAATTTGGCACAGGGATATTTATCCGATATTGATCCTAATATTTGTTTAAATGGAATTGCTAATTTAGCTGATGGCGACTCTGCTTTGCTTGAATCCCGTTTTGAAACCAAGGCAGGCCAGGTGAATGCTGATTTGAATAATTATTTTGGTGCTGATCAAAAGATTATTGACGATGTTTTATCGTTGGATCCGTTTAATGTAACAAATCAGCAGCCTTCCGGAAGCAAGGGACAGAATGCTGTTAGTTATTCTCCTAAGATACTGTCTGAAAAAGAAAGCAAACAGTATGCGGAGAATGCTGCAGGAGTTAATTACGGTTCAGTACCTGCTCCGGTAAACAAGTCATCAATAGTTGTTGGCAATAAATCCATAGAACAGATAAGGGCTGATTTTCCTATTCTTACTACTCAGATTAATGGCAATCAGCTGATTTGGTTTGACAATGGCGCTACTACTCAGCGTCCTCAGGTGGTTATTGATCGTCTTGTTCAATATTACACTACTGAAAATTCGAATGTTCATCGTGCAGCTCATCAGCTGGCGGCGAGATCTACGGATGCTTATGAGGATGCCCGTCAGAAGGTTGCCGATTTTATCGGTGCGCCTAGCAAGAACGATATTGTATGGGTTCGCGGAACCACTGAAGGCATCAATCTGGTTGCACATTCTTTTGTGAAACCTCGTTTGCAGCCTGGTGATGAAATTATTGTTTCGATACTTGAACATCACGCCAATATTGTTCCATGGCAATTGGTAGCAGCTGAAACCGGTGCTGTAATCAAGGTTATTCCTGTAGACAGCAAGGGTGATTTGCTTATACATGAATATGAGCAGTTGTTTACACCACGTACAAAATTTGTATCTGTGGCGCATGTTTCCAATACTCTGGGTACTATTACCCCGATTGAGGAACTTATACATATTGCTCATCGTCACAATGTGCCGATCCTGATCGATGCAGCTCAGTCCATTGCTCATCTGCCGATTAACGTAAGTGCGTCTGATGCGGACTTCCTGGTATTTTCCGGTCATAAGATGTACGGTCCGAACGGTATCGGTGCGGTGTACGGAAAGAGTGCGTATCTTGAAGAAGCCAAACCGTATCACGGCGGCGGTAATATGATCAAGGATGTTACCTTTGAACGTACCATCTACAATCCTGCTCCAAACAAGTTTGAAGCAGGTACAGGAAGCATTGCCGATGCTGTTGGTCTTGGTGCTGCAATTGATTACCTGTCTGAAATCGGTATGGGTAATGTTGCCAAGTATGAGCATGAATTGACTCAATATGCGGTAAAGGAATTGTCTAAAGTGAAAGGTTTGCATCTGGTGGGCTTGCCGCTTAATAAATCAGGTGTTTTATCCTTTGTTCTTGATGGTCATTCAATAACTGAAGTTGGTGAATACCTTGACAAATACGGTATAGCGGTAAGAGCTGGTCATCACTGTGCTCAGCCTGTACTGCGCCACTATGGTTATGAAGGTACCATTAGACCTGTACTGGGTTTATACAACACTCCTGACGAGGTCGACACTTTGGTTAAAGCTTTATACGCTTTGGTTTAAAGTATATTTAACTTTATTTACAAGATCGGATATCTGATATCCGATCTTTTTTGAGGATTCAAAATGGTTAGTGATTACGAGTTATCGCAAAGAATTGAAGAACGGATAAAAAGTATAAAGACAAGAATAATTGATGATTACAATCAGGATCGTTCAATTGATAATAAGGATGATATGTTTCATCAGCCCAACAGGGAGATCGTCTTTGAGTGTATTCGTAATCTGTTAAGAATTATTTATCCGGGTTTTTATCAGACCTGCAACTACAAGGTTTATAATCTTCCGGACTTTATCTCTGTACTTATTGAAGATGTAATGTTCCATCTCAGTAAACAGATTTATATTGCCATGCGTTATAAGCATGATGTAAATTCCGATGAAAAGGAGGAACTGCAGAAGAAGGCTCAGGATGTAACATTGCAGTTTCTTGATCGTATTCCTCATGTCAGAGCATATCTTGAAGAGGATTTGCAGGCCGCCTTTGACGGAGATCCTGCAGCATTTAATTTTGATGAAATTATAATTTCATATCCGGGATTGTTTGCCATTTCTATTTATCGAATGGCTCATGAGTTATATCAGCTTGGTATACCTCTGATTCCGAGAGTAATGTCGGAATATGCGCACAGCCGTACTGGAATAGATATACATCCAGGTGCTACAATAGGTCATTACTTCTTTATTGATCACGGTACAGGAATTGTAATAGGTCAATCAACAGTAATAGGCAATAATGTAAAATTGTATCAGGGTGTAACATTAGGTGCACTGTCCACACATGGTGGTCAGAAACTCAGAAATGTGCGCCGTCATCCTACTATAGAGGATAATGTTACTATTTATTCTAATGCATCAGTTTTAGGTGGAGATACAGTGATTGGCGAAGGTTCTGTAATAGGCGGTAATGCTTTTATCACCAAATCAATCAAACCGGGAACCCGCGTTAATGTTAAGATTCAGGAATTACAGCTGACAGATATTCGAAATAAATCAAAATCTACAGATCCTAAAGATGAATGCTGGTATTATGTAATTTAGTTTATGGAATTCAATACAAGATTATTACATGGATATGAGGTCAGTAGTTACGAACATGGAGCTACTCAGCCGGCGATAAATCAGTCAAGCAGTTTTGCAGCGAAAAGTGCTCAGGAACTGGAGGATATTTTTAATCACAGAAAACCCGGGTGTTCGTATACCAGGGTTGCCAATCCCAGTGTTGATGCGTTTGAACGCAGATTATGCGAGATTGAAGACGGTGCCGGTGCGGTTTCATGTTCATCAGGTCTTGCGGCAATAGCCATCTCTATTTTGAATCTGGTCGAAACCGGTGATGAGATTATCGTGTCATCTTCCTTATTCGGCGGTTCCCTGGAATTATTTGCCGAACTGAAAAAGTATCAGATTAAAGTTAATTTCGTTCGCCATTTTGTTGCCGAGGAAATAGAAAAATTTATAACACCGAAAACCAAACTGATTTTCGGTGAAATTATCACCAATACCAGCCTTGAGGTAATGGATGTCGACGCAATTTCCCGCGTTGCGCATAAGCATGATATTCCTCTGATAGTGGATGCGACAACCGCCAGCCCGTATCTGGTTCAGACCATTAAAATCGGCGCTGATATAGTTGTTCATTCTACTTCCAAGTATATAAACGGTTTCGGTAATGCCATAGGTGGAATTATTATCGACAGCGGAAAGGTGTACTGGAATTTTGACAAGTATCCAACTCTTGCATCATTCAGGGAATTCCGCAATCTTGCCTATCTGGTCAAACTGCGCAGGGAGACATGGCGCAATCTCGGAGCATGTACCTCTCCTTTTAATTCGTATCTCAATATTATGGGACTGGAGACTCTTGGCTTGCGTATGAAAACCATCTGTTCAAATGCATATGCACTGGCTTCGTCTTTGGCATCCAATCCGAAAATGAAAGTTAATTATCCGACTTTGGAAAGTTCTCCTTTCTGCGAACTGGCGGCAAGGCAGTTTAACGGACTTGGAGGCGGAATTGTAACTTTGCGGGTAGGTTCAAAAGAGAATGCCTTCAAGGTTATGGACAGGCTTAAATATGCAACCATTGCCACTAACATAGGGGATGTCAGAACGCTTGTTATTTATCCAAGAACTACTATCTGCAGAAATTTATCATCATTCGAATGCAATGAAAACGGTATATTTGATGATTTGATTCGAATCAGTGTGGGAATTGAAGATCAGAAGGATCTGATAGAAGACTTTAATCAGGCACTGGCCGATTTGTAAGTTAAAAATATTTTGTTGTTGCTCTAACAGAAAGATCGGTATTTCTACCGATCTTTGTTATTTTTTGAATAAAGATTTCAGATCCTACAGGACATATTTAACATCTTTTACTTTTGCAAGTTCGGTGTAGATCTCGTTCATCTGTTTTTCATCTTTTACTGTTACGTTTACAGATAGAGAGTAATATGTTCCGTTTTTTGACGGCTTTTTTGCAATCGGTGTTTCAACCTTAAGGTCAAAGCGTTCAGCAAAGAAGCTTATAACAGTATTTTCTATATCCGGTACATCCAATACAATAACCCTGAAATCAACTTTACTGGGAAAATTAATCAGTTTTTTGAAATTAGCCATTCCGGTCACCTTTAGTCAAACAGACTTGTAATAGATGATACTGTCCAGTCCCATGATTTGTCGAGCCAGCCGCCCTCACTGATATCTTCCAGAGTTACAAGAGGAGCTTTATGAACAAGAGTTCCGTCAGCTGCTCTTATAAATATGGATCCTACTTCAACTCCGCTCTTGATAGGAGCTTCAAGTTTTGATTTATCGTTCAGCTTTATTGAAACTTTAAGTCCGTCAACTTTATTACGCTGAACGGTTACAGTAACATCCTTGCTAGAACCTAGTTTAACTTTGCCTTTGTCTCCGTAAATGATTTTCTGCTCAATAAGCGGTTTGCCCTTTTTTATAACAGGGACCGGCTGATAGAATCTGAAACCGTAGGTAAGAAGCGCTTTCGAATCGTCAGCACGCTGGCGTTCTGAATTTGCTCCGATTACAACGGATATCAGACGGAAATTATTTCTTGAAGGATCTACGGCCGATGTTACAAGATTGTATCCAACCTGACTTAAATGACCTGTTTTAATACCGTCCACATGCAGTGAGTTATCCCATAAAAGGCGGTTGCGGTTGGTCTGTTTGATCCCGTTAAATGTAAATTCCTTCTGTGAATAAATCTTGTATTCTTCCGGCAGATCGTGAATCAGAGCTCTGCCGAGAATTGCCATATCGTATGCGGATGAGTAATGATTATCATTGTGCAGACCATGAGAGTTTACAAAATTGGAATCCTTCATTCCTATGTAATCAGCCCAGTTGTTCATTAAATTGGCAAAAGCATCCTCGGAACCTGCCAGGTGTTCTGCCATGGCAATACATGCATCATTACCGGACTGAATAATAATTCCAAGATTCAGATCTTTTACGCTTACCTGTTTACCTACCTCAATAAACATTTTTGATGAGTCGCCGTAGTTTTTTGACCATGCATTCTGACTTATTGTAACCATTTCACTAGGATCCAGACGACCTGCCTGAATTTCCTGACCGATTACGTATGAGGTCATCATTTTGGTTAACGAGGCAGGAATAATTCTTTTGTGTATATCCTTGCCTACAAGAACTTCACCGGTCTCATAATCCATGAGAAGATAAGCTGTTTCTCCCAGTTCCGGAGGTGCAGGAACCACTTCGGCTGCAGAAGGTGCCATAGGTTTCGGCCTGTTTGCCTGTGGTTTCGGTTTTTCATTATCTGCAAGTGCATTATATGAAAAACAGGTTAATGCAATTCCAATGATCAGACTAAAACTTTTCTTGATGTTCATTGTTTATATCTCTCGATGTTAATCTAAATACAATAAGTAGGCTTCAGGATAACCTACGCTTTTAATTTTTTCCAATTCCCGCTGTGCCCTTTTCGGCATATACGGGCCAAGGTATACTTTATACATTCCTGTGTATTCCCTTACGAATACTTCCTTGGAAGGTTTCTCCAACTTCTTGCATAAATTTCTGGCAAGTTCCTTTGCTTTCTGTAAATCGTTTGATGCAACAACCTGAATGTAACGGGAATGTTCCTTTGCAATCAGTTCCTTGGCATTTGCCGGTTCGGGAGCTTTTATCAGCTCGAGTTTTACTTTTGCGGTGCCGTTTTCAATTACGCCTAAAAGTTTTGCGGCACCTTCCGATAAATCAATAATTCTGCCGTCGTGGAACGGTCCGCGATCGTTTACTCTTACAATAAGTGTCCTATTGTTATCAAGATTTGTAACTTTCACGTATGAAGGCAGCGGGAGGTTTTTATGCGCCGCACTTATTCCCTTTTGATCATAAACTTCGCCGTTGGATGTTCTTTCTCCGTGAAATCCTGGTCCGTACCATGAAGCAATGCCTATCTCCTGGTAATCCTCAATATCGGTCCAAATCTCGTAAAAATCGCCGTTCAGTGTGTAATCTGTGTTGCCGATTCTTGAATAAGGTTCATACTTGACCTTAACACCGCTTACATTTTGTGTTTTGGCCATCTGATTCCTCAGAACACGACTGTCGGAACCGATTCCGGTCGCGTATTTTTTTCTTCTGACAATTATTTTTTTATTAGCCTCATCGTCAGCACTTGTGCTTGAATACATCGGCACTGTAGGCTGTGAAGTACAGCCTATCAGCAGTAATTCACAGATAAATGCAAAAGAAATGATAATTTTACTTGGTTTCATGACTTATTACCTACAGTTGATCAAACTGTTCCTTGATGGCCCGGCTTAAATCGTAAACCGCCATTGCGTACAACGGGCTGGTGTTGTATCTGGTAATGGAAATAAAATTGTTGAAAACCACAAAATACTGTTTGGTGCTTTCGTCTGCATCCAGCGCCAGCAGTTTTACATTTTCGCCGGCATCAACTGTCAGATTTGCATCTTCTAATTTTACGCCCTGTTTCTGCAATGCTCCCCATGTTGTATCAAGGGTGTTTTTCTTATTTTTCAGACTTGCAATTTTGGACGGATCCTTAACTGTTACAACATAGGCAACCGGTTTGTGGAGTTTCCATTTGCTTTTATTGAAGTAGTTGGCAATACTGCCGATTGCATCCGCATGATTATGGAACAACTCTCTTTTCTGGTCACCGTCAAAGTCGACAGCATAATGAATATAGCTTGAAGGCATGAACTGCCCCATACCCATAGCTCCCGCGTATGAACCTAAAGGTTCATCAAGTTCCCATTCCTGTTCCTTGGCCAGTTTGATGAAGTTTGCAAATTCCTTGCTGAAAAATTCAGCGCGTTTAGGATAGTGAAATCCGAGAGTATAGAGGGAATCAAGAATTTTGTAATTTCCCATTTTTGTACCGAAGTATGTTTCCACTCCAAGGATGGCAATAATGATTTCCTTGTCTACACCGTATTTTTTTTCGGCTTTTTCAAAAATTTCCAGATTATCTTTTAAAAATTCTGCACCGGCCTTCGCTCTTTCCTCAGTCAGAAAAATGGTGCGGTACTTATACCATGGCTTTGCTTCCCATGGTTTGGTAATTGCGTCAATTACTCTTTGATCATAGTTTGCTGCCGCCACTGCATCCTGAAGATCCTTAAGATCAACATTAACCTGCTTGCTGAGAGTCGTCAGTCTCGCGTTTGTTGTTTTGTCCAAATCTGCGGCACAGGCCTGAAGAGAAGGAAGCATCGTAAACAGTAATGAACAAAGTAATAACTTTTCTTTTTTCATAATATTCCTAAAATTAATAATTATTCTTTTTATGGTGAGTATGAATCGACATGATAATACCGAAAGCTGCGGTCAGGGTTATCAGTGATGTTCCGCCGTAACTTATCAGAGGCAGAGGTACACCCACAACAGGCAACAGACCGCTAACCATTCCCGTATTGATAAATACATAGCAGAAGAATGTAAGAGTAAGAGAACCGCTCAGCAGTCTTTGAAAGTTGGTCTGCGCATTCATACTGATATAAACACAACGCAATATTATATACATATATATTGCCAATAACACTAAAAATCCGACAAATCCAAATTCCTCGCAGAATACTGCAAAGATAAAGTCTGTATGCCGTTCCGGTAAAAACTGCAGATGTGACTGTGTTCCGTTTAACCAGCCCTTTCCCCACATGCCTCCTGAACCGATGGCTATTTTGGACTGTATAATATTATATCCCTTGTTCAGAGGATCTGCTTCAGGGTTTAAAAATGTCAGAATTCTTTGTTTCTGGTAGTCGTACATGAAGAAAAACCAGTGAATTGGAGCATATAATGCAAAGATCAGTGTTCCTGACAGTATGAGGTACCAGTTCAGACCTGCAAGATAGATAATGAAGCATCCTGATATGGATATTAAAATTGCCGTACCGAGATCAGGCTGCATGATAATAAGCACAACCGGAATGGCTATAAGTATCAATGCGACAAAACAAGAGAGCAGTTTCGCCGGCAGTTTTCCCTTGGCAAAGAACGCGGCAATAGCGATAGGCATTACTATTTTCAGTAACTCTGACGGCTGGAATCGTACTATTCCAAGGTTTAACCATCGTTCCGCACCTTTGCCGACATGACCGAACAGCAGAACGCATAACAGCAGTACTGTGCACAGAACATAGCCGAACGGAGCCCATTTCTTATAAACTCTTGGCGGCAGATATGCCATAACCATCATAATTATGATAGCAAAAATACTTCTTACAATCTGTTGCTGCATTACGTCGGGATTTTCCCCGGAAGCGGAATATAGAATTACGAAATTTAAACCCATAAGGGCAAAAATACCTATACAGAGAGAAAAATCCAGATGTAAATTGGATAATATTTCAATAACTTTCTTTCTCATCTACTTTTTCTCCTTTTCCGCCGAAGGCAGTTCCTTTTCCAGATATCCCAGATTAATCAGATATTCATCCAGCATCTGCCTTGCGATAGGTGCGGCGAACCGGCTTCCGCCTCCAACATTCTCAAGAAGAATTCCAACCACGGCAATAGGGTTCTCGTAAGGAGCAAATGCCACGAATAGCGCATTGTCGCGGTGTTCCTTTTTTATGGCGGCGGCATTGTAACGCTGATCCTGTTTGATATTGATTATCTGGGCAGTACCTGATTTTCCTGCTGCAACATATTTGGTGCCGGCAAACGCTTTTCGGCCTGTACCCTCAGGTCCGTTAACCACCAGGTACATACCTCTCATTCCAATATCGAAATAACTGCTGCTTTTAACTTTTACTGCAGTTTCTTCCGGCTTCTTGTATTTCTGTTTTGGATTTCTGATTAGAAATTCTTCCTTGTTTAAATCTGCATAATCCCGGGCGAGATGCGGAATAATATTGCGTCCGTGTTGAGTCAGAATTGCATGGGCTCTTACAAGCTGCAGCAGTGTGGTGGTCCAGTAGCCCTGACCTATTCCTATCGGCACGGTATCTCCGGGAACCCATACCTGGTGATACTTGTTCTTTTTCCATTCTTTACTTGGCAGATTTGCCAGTGATTCTTCGAATAAATCTATTCCTGACGGCTGTCCGAATCCGAACAGGGACATATATTTGTGAATGTTGTCTATGCCTGATTTGAATGCAAGATCATAAAAGAAGGTATCACATGATATCTCGATTGCGCGAAATACATCCATCCATCCGTGCCCCCATTTTCTCCAGTCTCTGAACTTGTGGGTTGAGCCAGGGAGAGAGTAGTGCGGACCGCCGAAAAATCTTGTTTTTGCTGTAAAAATACCTTCATTCAAACCCATGACACTCATTATAGGTTTGATAGTTGATGCCGGTGAATAACCTCCCTGTGAAACTCGGTTGATTAATGGTCTTTCAGGGTTGTTGAGCAGTTCCTGATATTCTTTGTTCAGGATGCCCCTGACAAACATATTAGGATCGTAGGTCGGATTCGAGGCAAACGCCAGTATTTCGCCGTTCCTTGGATCGAGCATCAGAATTGCGCCTTTATTGGTTCCGAGTAATTCCTGAGCTTTCTGCTGCAGTCTGATATCAATTGTCAGGCTGATATCCTTGCCTGGTACCGGCTGTACCATTTTCAGAGTCTGAACAACCCTTCCTATGCTGTCAACTTCAACCTCCTTGTATCCCACCTTGCCGTGAAGAATATCTTCATAATATTTTTCAACACCGAGTTTCCCCATGTCCTGGGTTGCTGCATAATTTTCCGCATTTCCCTGAGCTTCAAGCATTTCCTGATCTTTCTGATTTATACGGGAAACATATCCGAGCGCGTGAGTTACAGTATCAGCAAATGGATAGAACCTTTTTAATTTAGGCTCGATGGAAAAACCTTTGAAATTGTACTGGTTTACTGAAAATACGGCGATTTGATCCTCTGTTAACTTGGATGCCACGCTTATGGATTTGAATTTTTTGGAAAATCTTACTCTTTCAATAATATTTTCAATATCCTTGTCATCAATGTTCAGATTCAGAAGTTCCCGCAGTTTCAAAAGACTGTCCTTCAGAGGAACGTCCGGATTTAAATTTTCCGGAATCAGTTCAATTTCATAAATCGGTTTGTTGTCGGCAAGTATTTGACCGTTACGATCAAAGATCAATCCTCTGGGAGGAGAGATTGGTATAATTTTAATACGGTTGTTGTTTGAACGCTTTTCAAATGAACGGAACTGGATAATCTGAATTGTGTAAAGATTGATAATAAGAGCCACTACCATAATCAAAACGGCAATAATGGCTATTTTCATACGGTTATTGAACAGATTTGCCTCGGCGGTTTCATCTGTTGCAACATCGAAATCATTTTTTTTATTGGACCAAAAAAACATTACTATTCTCTGTGATAGGGAAGATTGGCAATTAAAGACCAGGCTCTGTACAGGCTCTCTGCAACCACAACTCTTACTAAAGGATGAGGAAGAGTAAGTTTTGATAAAGACCAACTTTGTTTTGCCAGTGCCTTGCACTCGTCAGCCAGCCCTTCAGGTCCGCCGATCAGAAGAGCTATGTCCTGACCTCTCATTCGCCATTTTTTCATTTCTTCAGCCAGTTCTTCCGTAGTATACATTTTCCCCGGAATATCCAGCGTTACAACATAGGCGTTTTTAGGGATTGCAGCTATTGTGTTTTCACCTTCCTTCTGTAAAATTCTGGCAAAGTCGGCATTTTTCCCGCGATGAATGGCTGGAATTTCAATCAGCTCAAGTGCATTATCCTTGGGAAATCTTTTCTGGTAATCCGAGAAACCTTCGGTTACCCATGAAGGCATTTTTGTGCCGACTGCAATTAAATAAATTTTCAAATGACAACCTTGATTTATCTGTAAAAACACCCGGCTATTATACCAAATAAGGTTGAATTTTTTTAGTATGAATTTAATGCGGCGCGGGTATTCTTTTCATATAAATTCCATCAGGAAAATATGCGTTTACGCTTGCCGTTATGTTTTATTTCTGCTTGGCTGCTTCTTTGTTGTAGATATTTTGTTTGTTTATGTATTCGTTTATGTAATCAGGAACGATTTTTTTTAAATCATTATACCTGCGGCTTCGTATTTCGCTTGAGCTTATGTCAATTTCCTGATTGTCTATCATAACGATTTGTCCGGTTGCCTGTTTATTGAAATCAGAGACGTCGGTCATTCTGGCTAACAGCTTCCGATCCATTCTGTCAGGTGTGTAATGAGGCCGGCGGGCAACGATAAGGTTTACAGAATTCAGCAGTTCCTCTGCCTTAAACCAGCTTAAAAAATTTATAAGTGAATCCATTCCTATGAGAAGTGAAAAACTGCAGTTTAGAAACTGCGGATTGTTCTGCAATTCGCTTATCGTTTCATAGGTATAGGACACAGACTTCTTTTTTATTTCATAATCCAACGGATATATTTGATTTTCGTGTTTGCATACCAGATTGATCATTGCCAGCCGTTGCTGATCATTTGCTACAGGCTGCGGTTTGTGTGGAGGAATATAGTTCGGCATCAGGAAAATGCGATCGGTCAGCCGGCTGTTTAATACCGATCTCAAGAGCTGCAGGTGTCCGTTGTGAAAAGGATCAAAGGTTCCACCAAAGATCCCTATTGCCAGTTTATTCATAAGGTTCAAATTTGTCTAAAAAAGCAGGATTGTTGAAGCCTACAACAAAGGTTTCAAGTAATTCCCAACCAAAATTTTCATTAATTACGGACTTGTCTATTCTGGTAAAAAGACTTATAAGATTTTCCAGGTGTTTAAGCTGATACTGCGGAATGTTTGCCGCCATGGCTGTTATATTCCTTTTTAAATCGAAAAGTTTAAGTTTGCCGTAATATTTTTCAAATACGGCATCAAAGTTTGCCGAATTGGATAACTTAAACTCAAGAATTAAACACAGAACCTGATGAACAGAATAAAGAATCTTCTTTAAATCGACATGTTCATCGTGCATGGTCCGTATGATTCTAAGCGCTTTCGCGCTGTTTTTTTCTGCCAGTGCGGAAAAAAGTTCATCGCTGTTGAAGTGATTTTCTGCAATCACCTGTTTTTCAAGCTGTTCTACTGAGACGTTCCCTTGAATTCCCTGGAGTTTTAAATTGTACAGTACCTGAAAACCTGCCGCCAGGTTGCCTTCAAAATTTGCTGCGAGATAATACTGTGCTTTGGGATCAAGGGATATTTTTAACTTTAATGCCTGTTCATAATACCATCGCGGCAATTCATTCGTCTTTGGCGGATAATATGAGAGGTATTCTGTTTTAGGATTGGCAAAAAGTTCGGAAAACCATTTTAATTTTTCCTGAGTTCCTGTTAAATGCTTGCCATAAATAAGAACAATAAGATCATCGTCTGCAGAAGAACATACAGTTTTTATATTGGCAGTCAGTTCTTTAGGTACCTTTTCGGTAACATCAATACTGATAAAGCGCTGATTTGCAAATAACCCGAAGGAAACAAGATTGTTTTCCAGATCATCCCACGAAAAATTATCTCCGTTGTAATAAAGAAATTCGGTAAAACCGCTGGATTTAAAATGGGATTTTATTGCGGAAACAATCTGAGTTCTAATAAACGGATCGTCGCCGAATACAAGAAAGATATTCGGCCTTTTCATGCTGCCGGGTCTGTTTGCGTTATTCAACAAACCCATAAACTGATCGATTTTTGAATATTTAGCCATCGATTATTTCTGACGCAAAAACTGGATATAGATGTCATCAGCGGTCTGCTGTATCATTTCTTCCTGCAGCATTACTCCTTCATGAGATGATGCAACAATTTCATCCGTCTTGTTCAGCAGAGATCTGGTAAATCCGGAAAATTTCTTCTGAGGTTTTGAATTCTTTGTCTTAAAGTAATAAACGGTTTTGGAACTCAAACTGTATTCCACATCCTGTGATCTGCTGTCGACAGATACAGTTTTCTGTGAAAATTTAGTAGCCCCCAGAATCAGAATCAGAGTATCATCATCCGGCTTGTCAACGATTTTAATACCGATGGCGTTTATCTTGGTATACAGTATCTGGTACAGAGGAGAACCGACGCTGCCGATAATCTGTACGGATTTATAATGAATCCTGCCGGCATCATCATTGCCGTAGCCGCGCAGATGCAGACCGCATCCGTTCAATGACAGCAGTAAAACTGAAATGATCAATAATTTAATAATTTTAACTGTATTCATATCTGGCAATAAATGTACACCGGTGATCCGGTGTACATAGCGATAACAACTAACCCACAACAATATTCAGTAATTTACCCGGAACATAAATTACTTTTTTGATTTCATGACCGGCCATGAATTTGGCAACACTTTCATCCTTCTGGGCAAGTTCAAAAATCTGATCTTTGGTGGCATCAACATTAACGTTGACTTTGCCTCTAACCTTTCCGTTAACCTGAATAACGATCAGTTTTTCTGTTTCAACCAGTGCGCTGTTGTCGACAACCGGCCAGCTTTCATTATCGATATTGGTTTCATGACCAAGCTTGTGCCACAATTCAAAACAGATATGAGGCGTAATCGGATAAAGCATCAGGATGATATTATTTAAAATATCTATGTTCAATGCGCGATCCTGCTCTGTTTCAAGCGGAGCCCTGTTCATATTGTTTATAAGTTCCATAATTGCAGCAATTGCTGTATTGAATGTCTGGCGTCTGCCAATATCGTCCGTAACTTTAGCGATTGTTTTGTGAAGTTCACGTCGTAAAGCCTTCTGTCCTGCATTAAGTTCACTGATATTCAGCTTGAGACCGATATTCGGTACAGCTGCAATTACAGTATTCCACAATTTCTTCAGGAAACGCAAAGCTCCTTCCACGCCTTCTTCCTTCCACTCCAATGTAAGTTCCGCAGGTGAGGCGAACATCATAAACAGTCTTACAGTATCGGCACCGTATCTTTCAACCATGGTCTGCGGATCGATTCCGTTATTCTTTGATTTGGACATCTTGGTCATACCTGCGTGAACAACTGATTGACCCTGCAGTGTTCTTGCCTCGATAATCTTGCCCTTGTCGTCACGGGTAACCTTAACATCCAGCGGACTTACCCATACTTTGGATCCATCTTTGTCGACGTAATAGAATGCGTCGGCAAGCACCATTCCCTGACAGAGCAGTTTCTTAAACGGTTCGTCACTCTGCACCAGTCCTGCGTCTCTGAGCAGTTTGTGGAAGAATCGTGCGTACAGCAGATGCATACATGCATGTTCAATACCGCCGATATACTGATCTACCGGCAACCAGAAATTTGTCCTCTTTGAATCAAGCATTCCTTCGGTGTAGTCATTGCAGCAGTATCGAGCGTAGTACCAGGATGATTCCATAAAAG
>Ga0256407_10000928_pt1 | contig 66016 bp, 58 predicted proteins | sample RumenRJG_04DNA_FD_193489 | JGI IMG/M metagenome (GOLD analysis project Ga0256407, IMG submission 193489) | Bovine rumen microbial communities from Lethbridge, Alberta, Canada - RJG_04 | ecosystem: Host-associated > Mammals > Digestive system > Stomach > Rumen | place: Canada: Alberta... | reverse complement strand
CTATACCTTCAAGACTTCGACTCTCTGGAACACTTCAAGGCCGAGCTTATCGACTACCTCGACTACTATAACAACCGCAGGATCAAGGCAAAGCTAAAGGGTCTGACACCTGCTCAGCACAGATATCTGACCCTTCAGGTCGCATGATTTGAAAATTTGTCTAACTTTTGGGGTTCACTTCATTTTCGCCCCCCGCCGTCTTTTTTCGGGATCGTATTTACGCTTCGCGCGCGGCCTTCTGCGCCGCGGCTTCCAGTGAGATCTGCGCGACCTGCGCCACCGGCGTGTCGCTGCCGGCGTACTGGTCCTTGAGCTTCCGAAACTTCTCCAGCACCGCCTCGCGCGTGCGCTGCGAAAGCTCGGGCAGCTCGCCGCCCCACTGCTTCTCCGCCTCGGCATAACCCTTCTCGAACGCCTCGATCATCGAATCCAGCTTGTCGGGATCGCCGCCGGTCAGCGCGGTGGCAAACTGCACGATGCGGTCGCTCGTCTGCTCGACGCCCCAGTAGCCGTCTTCCGCGACGTCCTTCTTCGCCTGCTCGATGTCCTCGGCGCTGAACTGTCCGGCCTTGATCGCTTCCAGAACGCTGTTCCGGCTGATCTGCTTGCCGAGCATCTGCTGAACGAGGTTCGCCATGCGCGCCTCGTTCTCGCTCCTGAGACGCTCGATCGTCTCCGCGTCCACGGTGTAGCCGCGTCCCGAGACGCTGCCGCTGTAGATCGCGCCCTCGCCGTCGGTCGCCTGTTCGCTCTCCGCGGTCCTGGTAAAGGTGTCGGTGGCCGAAGCCTCGCTCTGCTGTTCGGCGCGCTTCACGCGCGTCTGCTCCGCGTTCCGCTCCACGCTCACGCGATTGTATGCCGCGGAACCGATTTCCATGCTCATTTCGTTTCCTTCCTTTCTGCACGATGCGGTTTGTCTCATCGGACAATCCTCCTTGATTGTATCTATTTTATCGGCAGGAAGGAAGAAAACTTAAGCCCAGGAGCGAAAAAACTCAAGAAAACAGCCGTTTTGCCTCTTCCTCCGCCAGCGCATAGACGCCGGCAAAGTCGACGCAGGGGTTGTAAACTCCCTCCAGCGCGTCGTGGGAGGCCTTGGCGCGGCCCAGCGCCTCGATCGCCTCCTCCCGGAGCGAGCGGGCGATGCGTCCGGTGAAGCGCAGCTTCGCCTTTTCGCCGCGCTGCAGCGCCGCCTCCGCCATGGCGTCCACCCGGACCCTGCGGTACGGTTTGCCGGGATAGGGCGTCCGCGCGTTCGACGACACGAACGCGACGCCGCGCGCGGGGACCAGCACGTGCAGCAGCTCCCGCGGCCGGTCGGGGTTCGGGCAGGCCAGCACGTCACAGCCCGCCGCCGCAGCCGCGTCGCAAAGCGTCCGCATCGCGTCCGCCGCCATGCCGTATGCGTCCGAAAACTCGTAAACCCGCGGACAGAGCGTGTTGACGGTGTCAAAATCGCAGAGCTCGCCGCGGCAGGTCACCCCGCCGAGGAAGGCGTAGTCGACGCGCCCGCGCTTTTTTGCCGCTCCGCTCAGCTCGCGCCGCACGACGCCGTCCACACGGCGCGAGAGCCGGTCAAAGTCCATCGCGGCGCGCACGGCGGCGCGGCGCTCTGTCTCGACCTCCGACGCGGCGCGCAGAATGTGGTACGCGTCCGCGTAAGCCGCGCGGTAGCGGTCCGTGTGCGCAACGATCTCCGTGCGCGCCGCCTTGGCCGCCGCCACGTCGTAGAAGCGGCTCAAGTCGACATAACGCTCGTTTGCCACCGTATAGGTGGGTTCGAGCACATGGGGCGACGTACCGTCGACAAGCCCGATGCGAAGCTCCGGAATCAGCACGCCGTCCAGCGAGTCCGGGTCGCCCGAGCAGTTAACATAAATTGTTTTTAAACCTTTTTCCCCGCCGCGTTCCGCCACGCGGCGCATGAACGACGATTTCCCGCAGCCGGGTCCGCCCTTGATGATGAGCAGATCGTCCAGGCGGCCGTGGAGCAGCTGGTCGTAGAGCGAGTAGAAACCTTCGCCGCTGTTCGCGCCGAGGAAGATGTGCACCTGTCCGTCCATAAAAGCGCCTCCATTGCAAGTTTGATTCCTTCTCAACCTATGCGCGCGGGCGCGTCCGCGACAAAAAATCCGCGAAAGTCTTGACTTGACCGCCGATCCATGCTATAAAAGTAGCAGTAATCTTTGGGAGGACTTTGCCATGGAAATGAAGCACATCGTGACTCTTGAGACCCGCGACCTGTGCGCGAGCGCCAAGAACGGCGGCTGCGGCGAGTGCCAGACCTCTTGCCAGAGCGCCTGCAAGACCAGCTGCGGCATCGCGAACCAGCAGTGCGAGAACAAGAATCGCTAAAAGAACAAGCAAAAATGCCGCCGGATGGCGGCTTTTTTGTTGAGCGGCGACGCCGCTCAGCAAAACTGAAAACGCCGTTTCGCTCGCCGCTGATGCGGCAGATGCGAAATCCGGCTGATATCGCAGGCCGGCTTGCGATATGGAGGCTTTTTATGATACATCGATATAAACTGAACCACTTCAACATCGTGCTGGACGTCTGCTCCGGCTCCATCCACGCCGTCGACGATCTGACCTACGACATGGTCGCGCTGTACGAAGGACACGACCGCGAGGCGGTCTTTGCCGCCCTGCGCAAAGCGTATCCCGACGTGTCAACAGATGATCTGATTGAGGTTTACGGCCAGATCACCGCGCTCCGCGACGCGGGCAAACTCTTCGCGCCCGACGCCTTTGCGCCCATGGCGGGCACGCTCAAGGAAAAGAGCGCGGGCGTGGTCAAGGCGCTTTGCCTGCACGTCGCCCACACCTGTAACTTAAACTGCGCCTACTGCTTCGCAAGTCAGGGCAAGTACCACGGCGAGCGCGCCGTGATGAGCCTCGACGTCGGCAAGCGCGCGCTGGACTTCCTCATCGAGCACTCCGGCACGCGCCGGAATCTGGAGGTCGACTTCTTCGGCGGCGAACCGCTGATGAACTGGGAGGTCGTCAAGGGCCTGGTGCGCTACGCGCGGGAGCGCGAAAAAGAAGTAAACAAGCGCTTCCGCTTCACGTTGACTACTAACGGCCTGCTCATCGACGACGACGTGATCGACTTCTGCAACCGCGAGATGCACAACGTGGTGCTGAGCCTCGACGGGCGCAAGGAGATCCACGACCGCTGGCGCGTCGACTACGCCGGAAACGGCAGCTGGGAGCGCATCGTGCCGAAGTTTCAGAAGCTGGTTCGGGCGCGCGGCGGCAAAAACTACTACATGCGCGGCACGTTTACCCACAACAACCCCGACTTCTTGAAGGACGTCCAAACCATGCTCGACCTCGGCTTCACGGAGCTGAGCATGGAGCCGGTGGTCGCCGCGCCGGACGATCCGAACGCGCTCACGGCGGACGACCTCCCCATCGTCATGGAGCAGTACGAGCAGCTCGCGAAGCTGATGCTCGCGCGCGAAAAAGAGGGGCGGCCCTTTACGTTCTACCACTACATGATCGACCTCACGGGCGGGCCGTGCATCTACAAGCGCATCTCCGGCTGCGGCTCGGGCACGGAGTACATGGCGGTGACGCCGTGGGGCGACCTCTACCCCTGTCACCAGTTCGTCGGCGAGGAGAAGTTCCGGCTCGGCGACGTCTGGCAGGGCGTGACCAACACGGACGCACAGGCCGATTTCGCCGCCTGCAACGTCTACGCGAGACCTACGTGCCGCGACTGCTGGGCGCGGCTCTACTGCTCCGGCGGCTGCGCGGCGAACGCCTACCACGCCACCGGCAGCGTCACCGGCGTGTACGAGACCGGCTGCGAGCTGTTCAAAAAGCGCATGGAGTGCGCGATCATGATGGCGATTGCGCGGCAATTAGGTTAACAGAATGAATACGCCGATCTGTGATTTTGTGCGCGGCTACGCGGCAGACGCCCCGCTGCGGCTCCACATGCCGGGGCACAAGGGCGTCGGGCCGCTGGGCGTCGAGGCGCTGGACGTCACCGAGATCCCCGGCGCGGACGTGCTGTACGCGCCGGAGGGGATCATCGCCGAGAGCGAGGCCAACGCCGCCGCGCTCTTCGGCAGCGCAAGGACGGTCTACTCGACCGAGGGCTCGTCGCTCGCCATCCGCGCGATGCTCTTTCTCGCGCAGCTTTGGGCGAAGGAGAACGGGCGCGCGCCGCTTGTTCTCGCGGGTCGCAACGCGCACAAAGCCTTCCTCTCCGCCGTCGCGCTGCTGGACATCGAGACAGCGTGGCTGTATCCGGAGGATCACGGCTCCGGCGTCCTCACCTGCCCGATCGAGCCAAACGCTCTGGCGCGCAGACTGTCCGCCATGCCCGAAAAGCCCGCCGCGGTCTACGTCACGTCTCCCGACTATCCGGGCGTCCGCGCGGATATCGCGGCGCTCGCGGAGGTGTGTCACCGCAACGGCGCGCTGCTGCTGGTCGACAACGCCCACGGCGCGTATCTTCATTTTATGTCAACTCCGCAGCATCCGCTGGACTTGGGCGCAGATCTCTGCTGCGACAGCGCGCACAAGACGCTGGGCGTGCTGACCGGCGGGGCGTACCTGCATTTCGGAAAGTCCGCGCCCTCCGCGCTCTGCGACGCCGCGGACCGTGCCATGTCGCTCTTTGCGAGCACCAGCCCGTCGTATCTGATCCTGCAATCGCTGGACGCGGTGAACGCCGCGCTGGATAGACATTATGTTAATGATATTATGTCGACTATTCGACAGGCGAACGACCTCCGTGAAGCGCTTCGCGCCGACGGCTGGTCGCTTGCCGGAGACGAGCCGCTGAAGCTCACGCTCTCCACAAAGCCGCGCGGCTATACCGGCGTCCAAGTCGCGGAGGAGCTGGCGCGGCAGAGCATCGTCGCGGAATTCGCCGATCCGGATTATGTCGTTTTTATGTTAACTCCACAGCTTCCCCCCGGCGCCTTTGGCAAGCTGTGCGGCGCGCTGCGCGCCCTGCCGATGCGCGCGCCGATCTCAGGCGCGCCGCCCGTGCTGGGGCAGCCGAAGCGTCTTCTCTCCCCCCGTGAAGCGATGCTTGCGCCGTCGGAGACGCTGCCCGTCGAGCGGGCATTGGGTCGCATCCTCGCCTCCCCCGGCGTCAGCTGCCCGCCCGCCGTGCCGATCCTCGTCTGCGGCGAGCAGATCGATGAAGCGGCGATCCACGCGTTTCGATACTACGGGATCAAACAGGTCGACGTGGTCAAGTAATAGGAAACAAAAAAGAGAACGGCGAAATGCCGTTCTCTTTTTATGTCAACCGATTGCTTACCGCACAAAGTGTGTAAAGATATGCTCCTCGGTCTTGGGCATGCCGTAGGTCTCCCTGCCCAGCGCAATCGACTTCATCAGAAACGCCATGTTCCGCGCCAGCACGCGCATGGTCTGGAGGCCCTCCGCGTCCTGCTCCGCCTCGCCGGGAGCGCGGCCGTGGACGCTGTTCCAGTACTGACTGGACGCGACGGGCATGTTGGAGATGGTGAAGTACTTATTGAGCGCGTCGAAGGTCGCGCTGGTGCCGCCGCGGCGGGCCACCGCCACCGACGCGCCGACCTTCATGGTCTTGTCGAAGGGCGTGGAGTAGAAGAGGCGATCCAAAAACGCCTCCACCGTGCCGCTGGGCGAGGCGAAGTACACCGGTGACGCGACCACGAGGCCGTCCGCCGCCTCGAACTTCGGCGCAACCTCGTTCACAAGGTCGTCAAAGACGCACTTGCCGCGCTCAAAACAGGTGTTGCACGCGATGCAGCCGCGGATCGCCTGACTGCCGATGCGGACGGTCTCGACCTCGATCCCCTCCTCGGCGAACACCTTCTCCATCTCGCGCAGCGCGATGGACGTGTTGCCGTTTGGATGCGGGCTGCCGTTGATCATCAATACTTTCATCATGTTCTCCTTTTTTTAAGTACTGTCTGTGCTCAATGCACAGACAGTACTTTGTAGTCCTTCGCCTCGACCGCGGCCTTGAGCGCTTCGGGGTCGACGGCGCCGTCGACCTCGACGACAGCGACGTTGTCCGTGTGGCTCGCCGTCGCGGAGACAACGCCAGCGACGCTCTCGAGCGCCTTTTTGACCGTCGCCTCGCAGTGCTCGCACATCATGCCCTCAACGTCCAGCGTGATCTTGTTTGCCATGGTTTTTTCCTCCTTTGATTCTATGGGCTCGCCGTCCCGTATATGCTCCCTTCTATTCGCGCGACGACGCGGCCGATCCCGCGTCGCGTCGTGCATGCGGAAAAGATTCAGCCGCAGCGCGTTGGTGACGACGCAGAAGCTCGACAGGCTCATCGCCGCCGCGCCCACCATGGGGCTGAGCGTCAAACCGAAGCGAACGAACGCCCCCGCCGCCAGCGGAATGCAGATCGTGTTGTAAAAGAACGCCCAGAACAGGTTCTCGTGGATGTTCCGCAGCGTCGCACGGGAGAGCCGCACCGCCGCCGGCACGTCGGAGAGCCTGCTTTTCATCAGCACCACGTCCGCCGCGTCGATGGCCACGTCCGTGCCCGCGCCGATGGCGACGCCGACGTCCGCGCGCGTGAGCGCCGGCGCGTCGTTGATGCCGTCGCCCACCATGGCGACCTTGCCCTGCCGCTGCAGGCCGCGGATCACCGCCTCCTTGCCGTCAGGCAGCACGCCGGAGATCACCTCGTCCACGCCCGAGAGCGCGCCGATGGCGCGAGCCGTGCGCTCGTTGTCTCCGGTCAACATAACAACTTTAATTCCCATATTCTGTAACTCTCGCACCGCCTGCGGGCTGTCCTCCTTGAGGACGTCCGCGACGGCGATCACGCCGAGGAATCGGGTGCGCTCCGGAGACGGCGCGGCGCCGGCGCTCGTTGGCACGTCGGCGCTTTCCGCTCCGGCGCTCGTCGAAAGCTCGCCGCGGGCGAAGAGCAGCGGCGTGTTCCCCGCCTCTGCCAGAGCCTCGGCCTGCGCGCGGACAGCGTCAGGCAGCGCGGTCTGCGAGGCGATATAGTCCATGCTGCCGCCGAGCAGCGCTTGCCCGTCCAGCGTCGCGGTCAGCCCGTTGCCGGGCAGCGCGGCGAAGCCGGATACCTCGGCGGGCGTCACGCCCCGCGCCGCGGCCTCGCGCAGCACCGCCTTCGCGAGCGGATGCTCGCTCTTCGCCTCCAGCGACGCGGCGAGCGTCAGCAGCTCCGTTTCGCTGACGCCGGGCGCGGGGACGAGCTGCGTCACCGTCGGCTCGCCGCGGGTGATGGTGCCGGTCTTGTCCAGCGCCACGATATCCACCTTGCCCATCTCTTCCAGCGAGGCGGAGGTCTTGAACAGCACGCCGTTTTTCGCGCCCATGCCGTTGCCGACCATGATGGCGACGGGCGTGGCAAGCCCCAGCGCGCAGGGGCACGAGATCACCAGCACGGAGATCGCGCGCGCCAGCGCGTAGCCCGCGCTCTGCCCCATGAGCAGCCAGAGCACGAACGTGACGGCGGCGACGCCGATGACCACCGGCACGAACACGCCGGAGACGCGGTCGGCGATCTTCGCGATCGGCGCCTTCGTCGCGGCGGCGTCGCTGACCATCTGGATGATCTGCGCAAGGGTCGTGTCCTCGCCGACGCGCTCCGCCTCGCATCTCAGATAGCCCGACTGGTTGACGGTCGCGGCGGAGACGCGATCGCCCGGCGTCTTGTCCACGGGGATGCTCTCGCCGGTGAGCGCGGCCTCGTTGACGGCGCTCTGCCCCTCGATCACCACGCCGTCCACGGGGATGTTCTCCCCGGGCCGCACGACGAAGAGGTCGCCCTTTCGCACCTGCTCGATCGGCGCCTCCGTCTCGGCTCCGTCCCGCCACAGCACGGCGGTTTTCGGCGCGAGGCGCATCAGGCCCTTGAGCGCGTCGGTGGTCCTGCCCTTGGAGCGGGCCTCGAGCATCTTGCCGACGGTGATGAGCGTCAGGATCATGGCGGCGGACTCGAAGTAGAAGTCCATCATATAGCCCATGACCGCCGCGTCGTTCCGATCGACCACCGCGCGGGTCATGGCAAAGAGCACCCACACGCTCCACGCGAACGATACGCCGCTGCCCATGGCGACGAGCGTGTCCATATTCGGCGCGCCGTGGAGGACGCTGCGAAAGCCGCTGATAAAGAACTTTTTATTGACGAGCATGACGGCCGCCGCGAGGAGCATCTGCACGAGGCCCATCGCGACGTGATTGCCGTCGAAAAACCTCGGCAGCGGCCAGTCCCACATCATGTGTCCCATCGAGACGTACATCAGCGGCGCAAGCAGGCACAGCGACGCGATGAGCCGCCGCAGCAGCGCCGGCGTCTCGCGGTCGGCGAGCGCGTCCTCGTCGGGCAGCGCGCTTGCCGCTTTTGCCGCGCCGGAGCGTTTGGGCGACGCGCCGTAGCCCGCGTCCTCGACAGCCTTGACGATGGCCTCCGGCGAGGCGTCGCCCTCGACGCCCATCGAGTTCGTGAGCAGGCTCACCGCGCAGGAGGTCACCCCCGGCACGGCGGAGACGGCCTTCTCGACCCGCGCCTGGCAGGCCGCGCAGCTCATGCCCGTAACGTTGTATTGTTCCATCGGTCCCTCCAGAAAAGCCGGTTTTTTCCTATGCTTATCGTGCGCAAAACAGGCGCCGTCCATGCAAGACAGCGCCTGCGGTTCGTGCGATTATCGTTATGTAAACCACTTCGTCTCCGCGCGGCGCGCGAAGCTCTGCTCGAGCATCGCCTTGTGCGACAAAAACGCCGGATCGTCGAAGTACTTTGCGCCCAGGGGACACTCGCGCACGCAGGCGTGGCACTTGATGCACAGTCCCGGCACGCTGGTCACGTCCTGCGGGTCGATGGCGCCCGTGGGGCAGACTGCGGCGCAGACGCCGCAGCCGATGCACGCGTCCGAGGTCTTGGGCTTGGCCTTGAGGAAGTTCTTCGGCTCGCCGTCGACGCCCTTGGGGACGTAGTACGGCGCGTCGGCGTCCCCCGGCACTTCGGGCGGAGCGGGCGGTTCGTTCGCCTTGGCGACGCGCGCCGCCACCGCGGCGCCGAGCTTGGCAAGCTCGGCAAAGTCGTCCTTGTCGGGGCGCCCCGCCGCGAGCGTGTCGGAGAACACATGGCGGCAGGCAAACGCGCCCGCGCCGACGGTATGGAAGCCGTCCGCGGCGAGGCAGGCGCACAGCTCGGCCAGCGAATTGTCAAAGGCGCGGTTGCCGAAGGTCACGAGCGCGACGGCGAGCGCGCCGCCGCCCGAAAGGCTCTCCTTCCAGTACGGCAGGAGCTTGTTCGGCAGCTTGCCGGCGTAGGTCGGGCTGCCGCAGACCACCAGGTCGCCCTCGGCGAACGCGTGGCTCTCCTCCCGCGCGGCGGGCTTGGTGATATCGACGACCTCCAGCGGAGCCTCGAAGCTCTCCGCCAGCGCCGTCGCGAGCGTGGTCGTGAGCCGGCGGGTCGTGCCCGCGGGGCTGAAATACAGGGCAAATACTCTCTTGACGTTCACAGGGCAAAATCCTCCGCGCTGTATTGCTCGGTCTTGAGCGCCGCGGGACGCGGCGGCACGCGCTTGAGCGGGTCGTAGCGGAACGCGCGGCAGTGGTTCGCCGCGTCCATGACGCCCTTGCGCTCGCAGGCGACCTCGCGGTCGCTGATGGCGCTGCCGAAGGCGCAGTAGGCGCAGCGCTTTTCCATGTTCTTGCGGAACAGTTTCACGGTTCTTCTCTCCTTACAGCGCCTGCAAAACGAGCTTGTCGTCCTCCATCACGGCCTTGAGCTGCGTGACGGGGTTTTCATACGAGTCGATGATCTTTGCGGCCATGACGTCCTCCAGCTCCTTCTGGATGGTGCGGCGCAGGTTGCGCGCGCCGTAGGTCTGGGAGAACGACTTCTTGACCAGATACTCCACCACCGCATCGTCATAGCTGAAATGCAGCGCCTTGTCCTCAAGGCTCGCTTTCAGCTCGTCGAGCATGATGCGGGCGATGGCGGAGAAGTTCGCCTCGTCGAGGCGGTTGAAGCAGATGATCTCGTCCACGCGGTTGATGAACTCGGGGCGCAGGAACTCGTTCAGCGCCTTCATGGCGCGCTCCTTGTTCTGCTCGTTCATCGTCATGCCGAAGCCCAGCGAGCCGCCCTTGCGGTCGGAGCCGGCGTTGGAGGTCATGACGATGACCGTGTTCTCGAAGTTCACCTTGCGCCCGTGGGCGTCGGTGATCTCGCCGTCGTCGAGGATCTGCAGCAGGATGTTCAGCACGTCCGGATGCGCCTTCTCGATCTCGTCGAAGAGGATGACGGCGTAGGGCTTGCGGCGGATCTTTTCGGTGAGCTGCCCCGCCTCGTCGTAGCCGACGTAGCCCGGGGGCGAGCCGACGATGCGCGAGACGGAGTGCTTCTCCATGAACTCGGACATGTCGAGCCGGATGAGCGAATCGGGAGAATTGAACAGATCCTGCGCCAGCTGCTTGACGAGCTCCGTCTTGCCGACGCCGGTGGGGCCGACGAAGATGAAGCTGACGGGCTTATGCTTCGGCGAGATGCCGACGCGGTTGCGGCGGATGGCGGCGGAGACGGCCTCGATGGCCTCGTCCTGCCCGACGACGTGCTCGCGCAGGCGCTTGTCAAGCTCGCTGAGCCGCTTGAACTCGTCCTCGCGGATGCGGCTTGCGGGGATCTTTGTCCACAGCTCGATCACGCGGGCGAGGTTGTCCATGGAGAGCGTCGGATCGCCGTCTTTGCACAATCCGTCGAACTCGGCGTTGAGCTGGATCACATGGCTGCGGATCTCCGCGAGCCGCGCGAAGTCGGTATGCTCGGTATCGCTCTCGAGCAGCTCGCGCTCCTTTTCGAGGTCGTCGATCTCGCGGCGCAGCTCCATGCGGCGGTTGATGTTTTTGTCGTGGAGATTGAGGTCGGAGCAGGCCTCGTCGATGAGGTCGATGGCCTTGTCCGGCAGGAAGCGGTCGGTGATGTAGCGCTCGGAGAGCAGCACCGCCTGGCGCAGGATGCCCTCGGGGATCACGACGCCGTGGAAGGTCTCGTAGTAGTGCGCGATGCCCTTCAAAATCTTGAGCGTGTCCTCCTCGTTCGGCTCGTTGACGATGACGGGCTGGAAGCGGCGCTCCAGCGCGGTGTCCTTCTCAATGTGCTTGCGGTACTCGGAGAACGTCGTCGCGCCAATGACCTGGATCTCGCCGCGGGAAAGCGCGGGCTTTAGGATGTTCGCCGCGTTCATGCTGCCCTCGGCGTCGCCCGCGCCGACGATGTTGTGCACCTCGTCGATGACGAGGATCACGTTGCCGGTCTTGCGGATCTCCTCGATGAGGCCCTTCATGCGGCTTTCGAACTGGCCGCGGAACTGCGTGCCGGCGACCAGCGCCGTGAGGTCGAGCAGGTACACCTCCTTCGAGCGCAGCTTGAACGGCACCTCCCCCGCGGCGATGCGCTGGGCGAGGCCCTCGGCGATGGCGGTCTTGCCGACGCCCGGCTCGCCGATGAGACAGGGATTGTTCTTCTGGCGGCGGTTCAGGATCTGCACGACGCGCTCGATCTCCTCGGCGCGGCCGATGACCGCGTCCAGCTCGCCCTTGCGGGCGCGCGCGGAGAGGTTGATGCAGTAGCTGTCGAGGAACTTGTGCTTCTTCTCGCCCTTCTTCTCGCTGCGGCTGGGCCGCTGCTGCGGCTCGGCATTCTCGTTTCCGGCGCCCTGCTCGGCGCTCTGTCCGCCGCCGAAGAGGCGGTTCAAAAACGGGAAGGTGGCGGTCTTGCCCTCCTCCTCGTCGATGTCGTCCTCGTCAATGCTCTCGAGGTTCTCCGCGCCGCCGAAGGCGCCGAGCATCTCGTTGGAGATGGCGTCGAGATCGTCGTCCGTGATGCCCATGCGGCGCATCACCTCGTCCACCTGCGGCAGACCGATCTTGCGGGCGCAGCTGAGGCAGAGCCCCTCGTTGATATTCTGGCCGTTCTCCATCCGCGTGATGAAGACGACCGCTACGTTCTTTTTGCATCTGGAACAAAGTTGTGGCTGCATATCGGTATTTCCTCCGTTGGGTTTACCCCTTTCGGGCAAAGGATGAGATCAGCTCAACCGGCGAGCGGTTGAGGAAAATCGGCAGTAAGTAAGTGTCGTTCGCGTGCCGGAGCAAAACGCCGCTTCCGAGCCGCGCGCCGACGTACACCGCGACATAGAGCAGCAGCGCCGCCTCGAGCAGGCCCAGCGCCGCGCCGCCGACGCCGTTGACCGTGCTGAGCACCGGCAGGTCGAGTACGCGATCCGCCGCGCCCGTGAGCAGCTTCAGCACGATGAGCAGCACAACGTAGAGCACCAGCAGCAGCGCCGCGTGGACGACGCTCTCCGTCACCTTGCGGGCCGCCGCGCCGACGGCGGCAATATAGCCCTCGCTGCCGCCGGGCAAAGCGTCGCGGGTCAGCCTGGGCACGTCCACGCCGAGGCCGCGCAGCGCCTCCGTCAGCTCATCGCTCAGCGAGCCGGTCAGCTCCGACGCCTTGCTCTCCAGCCCCGCCATCACCCGACCTTCTACGAACGGGTAGACGAGATCCGTGACCGCCGGCGTCAGCAGATCGGCCAGCAGGACCGCGCCGACGAGCGCGCCGGCGACGACAACGATCCCCATCAGGCTCCTGAACAGGCCGCGCTTCGCGCCGATGAGCGCGCCGACGAGCAGTACGGCGGCGATGATCCCGTCGATAACAAGTGCATTATCCATGCTTTTCCCTCTTTTTTCAAGTAAAAATGATTGCTATTCAAGGATATTTACGGAACGTTCACAAATTACGAAACGGCAATGTGCGGTTGTATATCCCGCGATGAAATCACGGGATATACAGCCACGCGCGCGTCGCGCCGAGCAGCAGCGCCGTGCCGTCCGCGCGCACGAAGACGCTGCGGGCGTAGCCGGTGTCCTCAAGCGTCGCGTACTCCTCGAACTCCGGCGTGTAAAGCGTCAGGCTGTCGCTGTAAAGCACGGCGACGTACCGCCCCGCGGCGGAGACGTCCACGACCTCGCGCTGCACGTCCAGCGTGCCGCGCACCTCGCCGTTCTGCCCTACCGAGACGAGCCGGTACGAGCTGCCGGAGCGATAGCGTGAGAGCAGCAGCACCGCGAAGTCGCTCCCGCCCGCCGACTGCCCGCGCAGATACGGATAGTCGAAGCGATAGCTACCGAGCAGCGAGCCGCCGGCGTCAAAAAAGGTCAGCCGGTCGTCCTCCAGCGCCGCGAGCGTCCCGCCGACGTTGCCAAGCGACAGCACCGCCGCGCCGTTCAGCGTGGTCGAGGCCACGGGCGTTTCGCTCTCGAAGGAGTAGAGCGTGAGCGTGCTGGCGAACGCGCCGTCCGCCTCGCCCAGCGTCACCGCCGCCAGATGCCGTCCGTCGTTCAGCGTGCAGGCGTCCATCACATAGCGGTCGGAGGAGTTGAACGTAAAGACCGGCTCGCCCGACGCGTCATAGACCGACACGGCGGAGCGATACCCGCTCTTGAGCGTCACCAGCGTCACCTGCCGCGCGTCGTTCAGCGAAGCGGAGAGCACCGCGCTGCCGCTCTCGCCGCTCATGTCGCGCACCAGCCCGTGCCGGTCGAGCAGATAAATCGTCTTTCCCCCCACGTCGTAGACCGCGGCGCGGCCCGCGCAGGCGGCCACCGCCGGATTCTTCAGATTGACGACAAGGGAGAAGACCTCCTCGCTGCGCGCGTTGAGCAGCAGGATGCGCGACTGCGAGACCGAGAGGAGCGCGTCGTCCAGCATCGTGTACGAGGCGCCGCGGTCGCTCTCATAGCGGAACGCCTCCGCCCTGCCGTCGGCGTCCTGCGTCACCTTGTTGTAGGTAAAGAGCCTTCGCAGGCTGTCCACGCTGCCGATGTCCCGAAACGCGGCGAAGGCCACCACGCCCAGCACCGCCAGCAGCACCAGCAGCAGGATCGGCACACGCCGGAGCGCGCCGCTCTTCTTCGGCGGCGCGTCCTGTGTTCTGCTTCTTTGTTCACTCATTGAGCCGTTCATCCTCATACCAGAGTCTTGTGAGGTACAGTCCTCCCGGCGGCACCGTCGGCCCCGCCAGCGTCCGGTCGCCCGCATCCAGGATCGCGGGGATGTCCTCCGGCGTCAGCTTGCCCTCCGCCGCGTAGAGCACCGTGCCCGTGATGGCCCGCACCATGTTATACAAAAAACCGTCCGCGCAGACCTTGAGCTCCAGCAGGTCTCCCGCGCGATTGACATAACAATAGTAAACTGTCCGCACGGTGGTGCGCGTCTCCGTGCCGACGGAGCGCACGGCGCGGAAGTCGTGCGTCCCATCAAACTGCCGTGCCGCCCGATCCATCACCGTCTCGTCGAGATGCTTGGGATAGAAATACGCGCGGTTGACATAAAACGGGTTCTTGATGCGTGAGTTGTAGATGCGGTAGGTGTATTCCTTCTTGCGGCACGAGCCGATGGCGTTGAACGCCTCCGGCACGTCATAGGCCGCGGTGACCACGATGTCCTCCGGCGTATGGGTGTTGACGGCGAAGGGCAGGCGGTCGATGGGGATGCGGGAGTCGGTGTGGAAATTCGCGACGTAGCGCTCGGCGTGGACGCCCGCGTCGGTGCGTCCGCAGCCGGTGAGCTTTTCCGCGTTCCCGCAGACCATGGTCAGCGCCTTGCGCAGCGTTTCCGCCACGCTGACGGCGTTTTTCTGTACCTGCCAGCCGTGGTAGGCCGTGCCGTTGTACATCAGTTTTAAGGCAATGTTTCTCATATCAACCCCATACGATGACGCCGACCGCCAGCGCCAGATAGCACGCCAGCACCGCGTAGTCGCGCGCGGCGAAGCGCAGCACGTGCAGCTTGGTGCGGCCCTCGCCGCCGTGGTAGCAGCGGCACTCCATGGCCGTCGCCAGCTCGTCCGCGCGGCGGAACGCGCTCACGAACAGCGGCACGAGCAGCGGGATGAGCGCCCTGGCGCGCTGAATGAGCCCGCCGGACTCGAAGTCCGCGCCGCGGGCCTTCTGCGCGCTCATGATCTTGTCGGTCTCCTCGATGAGCGTCGGGATGAAGCGCAGCGCGATCGACATCATCATCGCGAGCTCGTGCACCGGCAGGCGCAGCTTTTTGAGCGGGTTCAGCAGGCTCTCCAGCCCGTCGGTGAGCTGGATCGGGCTGGTGGTGTAGGTCAGCAGGAACGTGCCGGTGATGAGCAGCGTGATGCGCGCCATCATGGCGATCGCCGTGCGGACGCCCTCGCGGGTGATCTTCAGCACCCACCACGTCCACAGCACCTCGCCGGGCGTGTAGAACAGGTTCAGCACCGCCGTGAACGCGAGGATGAGCAGCACCGGCTTGAGGCCTCGGAAGAGCGCCTTCGCGCCGACCTTCGAGACGCGCGCCGAGACGATGAGCGTGCAGACCATGAGCCCGTACGCCCACGCCGAGTGGCAGTTGAACACGGCGACGATGTAGCACACGACGGCGATGAGCTTCGTGCGCGGGTCGAGGCGGTGCGCCAGCGTCGTTCCCGGGAAATACTGGCCGAGGGTGATATCCTTGAGCATCAGACGCCGCCCCCCTTCCGGAGCGCGAGCAGCGCGTCGCGCAGCTCCTCCACCGTGTAGACCGCGGGGTCGATGTCGAGGCCGCGGCGGCGCAGCTCCATGGCGACGCGCGTTATCTGCGGCACGTCAAGTCCGGCGCGGCGCAGCTCGTCGCCGCGGGAGAATACCTCGCGCGGCGTGCCGCTCATGAGCGTCCGCCCGTGGGCGAGCACCGCGATGCGGTCGGCGTAGCGGGCCATCTCCTCCATGCTGTGGCTGACGAGCACGACGGTGTTGCCGCGCTCGGCGTGATAGGCGCGGATATGCTCGAGCAGCTCCTCCCGCCCGCGGGGGTCGAGACCGGCGCCCGGCTCGTCGAGCACCAGCACCTCCGGCTCCATGGCGATGACGCCCGCGATGGCGACGCGGCGCTTCTGCCCGCCGGACATGGCGAACGGCGATTTTTGCAGCTTCTCCTCGCCCAGTCCCGCGAAGCGCGCGGCCTCGCGGACGCGGCGATCCAGCTCGTCGCCGGAAAGACCCATGTTCTTCGGCCCGAAGGCAATGTCCTGATAGGCCGTCTCCTCAAAGAGCTGGTACTCCGGATACTGGAACACCAATCCCACGCGGAAGCGCACGTCGCGGATCTTCTTCGGCTCCGCCCAGATGTCCTTCCCGTGAAGCAGAACGCGCCCCTCGGTGGGCTTCAGCAGCCCGTTGAGGTGCTGGATGAGCGTCGACTTGCCGCTGCCCGTGTGCCCGATCAGCCCCAGCAGCTCCCCGCGGTAGACGGACAGGTCCATCCCCTGCACGGCGCTGCTCTCGAACGGCGTGCCGATCCCATAGGTGTGGGTCAGATTTTCAACTCGTATGATCTCTTCCAAGGGTCTGTCCTCGTCAAGCAAATACTTTCATCAGTTCTTCCGCGCAGTCCTCCACCGTCACCGCGTCCGCGGGGACGTCGACGCCCGATGCGCGCAGCGCGCGCAGCAGCGCCACGGTGTCCGGCACCGCAAGACCCAGCGTCCGCAGCTCCTCCGCGCGGGAGAACACCTCCCGCGGCGTGCCGTCCATGGCAATGCGCCCGTCGTCCATCACGATGACGCGGTCGGCGTGCTCCGCCTCGTTCATGTGGTGCGTGATGAGCACCACCGTCACGTCCTTTTCCCGGTGCAGCCCCTCGATCACGTTCAGCACCTCGCGCCGCCCCATGGGGTCGAGCATCGCGGTGGCCTCGTCCAGCACGATGCACTCCGGCAGCATGGCCAGCACGCCCGCAATGGCGATGCGCTGCTTCTGCCCGCCCGAGAGCAGGTGCGGCGCGTGGAGCGTGAAGTCCGACATGCCCACCGCCTCCAGCGCGTCGTCCACGCGCCGGCGGATCTCCTCCGTCGGCACGCCGAGGTTTTCGGGCGCAAACGCCACGTCCTCCTCCACCACGTTCGCGACGATCTGGTTGTCCGGGTTCTGGAACACCATGCCGACGCGGCGGCGGATCTCCAGCAGCAGCTCCTCGTTTTTCGTGTCCATCCGGTCGACGTACACCGTGCCGCCGTCCGGCAGCAGCACCGCGTTGAAGGTCTTCGCCAGCGTGGACTTGCCGCTGCCGTTGTGTCCCAGGATCACCACGAAGCTGCCGCGCTCGATCGAAAGCGTCACGTCGCCCAGCGCCGGCGTCGGCTTCGTCTCCTCGTCGCCGGGGTAGGTGTAGGAGAGATGTTCGGTTTGGATGATAGTTGACATAATATTATAGCTTTCTTTACAGACTCGTCCAGCGGCCGGTCGCGCCGCAGGGCAGGCACAGTCCGGTGTCCGTCACCGGCAGGCCCAGCTCGTCCCAGGTCACATTGCCGCCGTATTTCTCGGCGACCAGCAGGTGCAGCAGATAGCCCAGCACCGAGGGCGCGAGGCCGGTGGTGTAGGAGTTGAGGATCACGAACAGCGGCCTGTCGGAGAGCACCTGCGCGCAAAGCTTCAAAAACGGAAAGAGGTTGTCCTCCAGCTTCCAGACCTCGCCGCCGGGGCCGCGCCCGTAGCTCGGCGGGTCGAGGATGATCGCGTCGTAGGTCTTGCCGCGGCGGATTTCACGCTCGACGAACTTGGCGCAGTCGTCGATGATCCAGCGCACCGGCGCGTCGGCGAGGCCGCTGGCCTTCGCGTTCTCCCGCGCCCAGGCGACCATGCCCTTCGCCGCGTCCACGTGGCAGACCTGCGCGCCCGCGGCGGCGCAGGCCACCGTCGCCCCGCCCGTGTAGGCGAAGAGGTTCAGCACCTTGACGGGGCGTCCCGCCTGCGCGATCTGCTCGCGGGCGAAGTCCCAGTTGACCGCCTGCTCGGGAAAGAGGCCCGTGTGCTTGAAGTTCATGGGCTTGACGCGGAACGTCAGATCGCGGTATCGCACCTGCCACTGCTCGGGCAGCGCGTCCTTCTCCCAGTGTCCCCCGCCCGCGGCGGAGCGGAAATAGCGCCCCTGCGCCTTCTTCCAGCCGGGGTTCTCGCGCTTCGACTCCCAGATCGCCTGCGGGTCGGGGCGCACCAGCAGCTGCCGGCCCCAGCGCTCCAGCTTTTCGCCGCCGCCGCAGTCCAGCAGCTCATAATCCTTCCATCCGTCCGCGATCCACATGCGCCGTTCCCTTTCATTCCATAATAAATCAAGGTATTATACTATGAAAGTGTCTGCGCGTCAATCGCAAAAACGGCATTGCCCCGCGAGGAAAGCCGTGGTATAGTGTGCTCAGGAGGCGATGCGCTATGGACAGCGTGCTGCTGCACTCGTGCTGCGCGCCGTGCTCGGTGTACTGCATCGACACGCTGCGCGGCGAAGGGCTCGAACCGACCTCGCTGTGGTTCAACCCGAATATCCACCCCTATCAGGAATACAAGGCGCGGCGCGACACGCTCCTCGACTACGGCGAGCGCGTCGGCATGGAGGTGCGCGTGCTGGACGACTACGGCCTGCGGGACTTCGTGCGCGCCGTGGCGGGCGACATCGATCACCGCTGCGCCCACTGCTACACGATCCGGCTCGGCACGGCGGCGAAATACGCCGCGGAGAACGGATTCAAAGCCTTCACCTCGTCGCTGCTGATCTCACCGTATCAGAACCACGCGCTGCTGCGCGAGGTCGGCGAGGCGATGGCGCGGCAGTACGGCGTGGAGTTCCTCTACCGCGACTTTCGCCCGGGCTTCCGCGAGGGGCAGGCGAAGGCGCGCGAGCTGGGGCTCTACATGCAGAAGTACTGCGGCTGCGTGTTCTCGGAGGAGGATCGCTACGCCAAGCAGATCCAAAAGGACAAGGCGCGCTTTGAAAGCGCGCAAAAATAAGAAGGCTCTTGCGAGCCTTCTTATTTTTTGTCCGTATCCGCTTACGCGTAGCGCTGGTTCACCACATCGAACACGCCGCGGGTCGTGAGGCGCAGCGTCGGGATGACCGGCAGCGCCATGAACGAGAGCGTCATGAACGGGTCGACGCCGCGGCTGACGCCGAGCGCGAACGCCGCATCCTTCGCCGCTTCCAGCTTTTGGTTGACGACGGGCAGCGGCTCCTCGCTCATGATGCCCGCAATCTCCAGCTGCAGCTCGCCCTTGGGCTTGCCGCCGTCCCAGACCACGATGCCGCCGTTGAGCTCCACGACGCGGTTCGCCGCCGCGGCGATGTCCTCCTCGTTCGTGCCGACGACGATGATGTTGTGGCTGTCGTGGGAGATGGAGGTCGCCACCGCGCCGCTCTTGAGGCCGTAGCCCTTGATGTAGCCGACGCCGATGTGGTGCGTGTTCTTATGCCGCTCGACGACGGCGATCTTGAGGATATCGTTTTCCACGTCGATCCCGTCGGCGTAGCCCGCGTCGGTGGTGACGATCTCGCCCGGCACCATGCCCAGCACGCCGCGGGGACGCGTCTCGGCAAAGTCCTCCGGCGTGAGGTGTGCGACGTGGAAGGTCTCGTGCGCGTGCTTGACGAGGTTTTCGTCGATGGGCGGCACGGGCACGTCGACCAGCTCCTTGCCGTCAAACATGCGCCGGCCCTTCTTGTAGACCTCGAGGATGTTGAAGTCGTCGAAGTTGTCGATGACGACGAAATCCGCGAGGAAGCCCGGCGCGATGGCGCCGCGGTTGTTGAGCAGGAAGTAGCGCGCGGCATGGTGCGAGGCGCACTTGACCGCGATGATCGGGTCGACGCCGGCCCGGATGGCGCGCTTGACGATGTAGTCGATGTGGCCGAGGTTCAGCAGGTCGTTCGGGTGCTTGTCGTCGGTGCAGAACATGCAGTAGGTGTAGTACTGCGGCGTCAGCAGCGGCAGCAGCGCGTCGAGGTTGCGGGCGGCGGTGCCCTCGCGGATCATGATGTACTGCCCGCGCTCCAGCTTCGCCAGCGCGTCCTGCACGTTCGAGCACTCGTGGTCGGAGTACACGCCCGCGGCGACGTAGGCGTTGAGCGCGTTGCCGGTGAGATCGGGCGCGTGCCCGTCGATCTTCTTGTGGTGCGCCTGCGCGGCGACGAGCTTCTCGATCGCCTGCTGGTCGCCCGCCACGACGCCCACGAAGTTCATCATCTCGGCAAGGCCCTGTACGCGGCCGTGGTCGTAGAAGGAGTCGATGGCGCGATAGTCCAGCACCGCGCCGGACTCGTCCAGCGGCGTCGCCGGCACGCAGGACGGCAGCATGACGCGCACGTCGATGGGCAGGCCCTCGGTGGCCTGCAGGATGTAGTCGATGCCGTCGGTGCCCATGACGTTCGTGATCTCATGAGGATCGGTGACGACGGTGGTGGTGCCGTGGGGCAGCACGGCCTTGACGAACTCCGTCGGCGAGACCAGCGAGCTTTCGAGGTGGATGTGCGCGTCGATGAAGCCCGGCAGCACCAGCTTGCCGCTCACGTCGACCTCCACCTTGCCGTGGTACTCCTCGCCCATGCCGGCGATGAGGCCGTTCGCCACCGCGATATCGCCGTGGCTCAGCTCGTTGCAGTAGACGTTGACATAGGTCGCGTTCTTGAGCACGAGGTCGGCCTCTACCCGTCCGGAAGCGACCTCCACCACGTGCAGCTTCTTGCTCAGCTTGCGGTTGATCTTACCGGTATAGCTTTCCTTCGCCATCACAGCACCTCCCAAAAAGCATTGGATACCTATATTTTTTAGGTATTTTATATAGAATACTATAGTTTTGTCTGGTTGTCGAGCAAAAATTCAGCGCGGATTTTTGGTCAAAACGGCAAAAAGGCAAAGAGACCGTTCCTCGGCTGGAACGGCCAATAGCTGATTCAAACAAAAACCGGTATCCCGCTTTCGGGATACCGGTTTTGCTTTTCACTTCACGGTGCCGTCGGCGTTGAACACCGGCAGCTTTTCGAGGAAGCGGATGTCGCGGCGCTCCGCCGCGCCGCCCTCGGCCAGCACGGACATGCGGCCGGCGACGATGCCGCCCGCCTTGGTGACCAGCGCCTCCATCGCCTTGAGCGAGCCGCCGGTGGAGATCACGTCGTCCACGATCAGGATCTTCTTGCCGCGGATGAGCGCCGCGTCGTCGCTGCCGAGGTAGAGCTTCTGCAGCGAGAGCGTGGTGATGGAGCGGTCGTCCACGCTGATGGGGTCGGGCATGTAGACCTTGGCGCCCTTGCGGGCGATGAAGTACTTCTTCGCGCCGGACTGCCGCGCCATCTCGTGGATCAGCGGGATGCTCTTGGCCTCGGCGGTGAAGAGGTAGTCGTACTCGATTTCCTCCGCCAGCTTCAGCAGATCGCGGGCGCAGGCGACGGTCAGCTCCGCATCGCCGAACATGATAAACGCGCCGATGTACAGCTCGTCGTTCACCTTGCAGATGGGCAGATCGCGCACCAGACCCGCAACGTGCATCGGATAAGTTGCCATTTCAGGAAACTCCCTTCGTGTCGTTCAGTTCGTATCGTTCGCACTCGCGCTTTGCGCAGCAAACGCAATGATTATACAATAATAAAATGAAAAGTCAAGGCAGAATCGGCCAAAATAGAGCTTGCATCGACATTTCCGTTATGATATAAGTATGTCTTAGTCGATTAGGAACTCTTAAAGGGGAGACACATATGAAGCAACAGTTGGAAGCCATCCGCGCGGCGGCCGTCGCGGCGATGGAAAACGCGGAAAAGGCCGAGGATCTGGAGGCGCTGCGCGTCCAGTACCTCGGCAAGAAGGGCGAGCTGACCGCCGTTTTGAAGCAGATGGGCAAGCTCTCCGCCGAGGAACGCCCCGTCATCGGACAGCTGGCGAACGAGGTGCGCGCGAAGCTGGAATCCGCCATCGAGGCCCGCGCGGGCGAGCTCGCAAGCCGCGCCATGGCGGCGAAGCTGCTCGCCGAGACGGTAGACGTCACCATCCCCGGCACGGCGCAGAAGCTCGGCAAGCAGCACCCGATGTATCAGGTGCTCGACGAGATCAAGGACATCTTCATCGGCATGGGCTTCGAGGTCATTGAGGACCGCGAGGTGGAGCTTGCCGAGTACAACTTCACCAAGCTCAACGTCGAGGAGGGGCATCCCGCCCGCGAGTGGACGGACACGTTCTACTTCACCGAGGACAGCAGCATCCTGCTGCGCACGCAGACCTCTCCCATGCAGATCCACGCCATGGAGACGCGTCCCCTGCCGATCCGCATGATCGCGCCGGGCCGGGTCTACCGCAAGGACGAGGTCGACGCGACGCACTCGCCCATGTTCCACCAGATCGAGGGCATGGCCATCGACAAGGGCATCACCATGGCCGATCTCAAGGGCACGCTGAACGCCGTGGTCAAATCGCTCTACGGCGAGGACACCGTGACCCGCTTCCGCCCGCACCACTTCCCGTTCACGGAGCCGAGCTGCGAGATGGACATCCAGTGCTACAAGTGTCACGGCGCGGGCTGCCCCACCTGCAAGGGCGAGGGCTGGATCGAGGTGCTCGGCGCCGGCATGATCCACCCGAAGGTGCTCGAGGGCTGCGGCATCGATTCGAGCGTCTACTCCGGCTGGGCCTTCGGCTTCGGCCTCGAGCGCCTCGCGCTCGGTCAGTACAAGATCAGCGACCTGCGTCTCATCTTCGAAAACGACGTGCGGTTCCTGGAGCAGTTCTAAGGAAAGGAGGGCGTTCCACATGGATTTAAGCAGAAGATGGCTGGGTGAATTCGTCGACCTCAGCGACGTGAGCGACAAGCGGTTCAACGACGAAATGACGCTCTCCGGCTCCAAGGTGGAGACCGTCAAGCGCGAGGGCAGCGAGATCAAAAACGTCGTGGTGGGCAAGATCGTCGAGATGGTGCGCCACGAGAACAGCGACCACATGTGGGTCTGTCAGATCGACGTGGGCAGGGGCGCGCCCATTCAGGTCGTCACCGGCGCGCAGAATCAAAAGGCCGGCGACCTCGTCATCGTCGCGCTCGACGGCGCAGACCTCCCCGGCGGCAAGCACATCGAAGCCGGCAAGCTGCGCGGCGTCGAGTCGAACGGCATGTGCTGCTCCTATCAGGAGCTGGGCATGACCGAGCACGACTGGCCCCACGCCGCCTCGGACGGGCTGTTCCTCCTCGGCAGCGACCCCGACGTGATGGCGAAAAACCCGCAGCCCGGCGACGAGATCACGAGGGTGCTGGGCTTCGACGACACCGTGGTCGAGTTTGAGATCACGCCCAACCGCCCCGACTGCCTCTCCGTCATCGGCCTCGCCCGCGAGGCGAGCGCCACGTTCGAGCGTCCGCTCCGGCTGCACACGCCGGAGGTCAAGGGCTGCGGCGGCGATATTTCGGAGCTGGTGGACATCGAGATCGAGGACGGCGACCTCTGCCCGCGCTACACCGCGCGCATGGTCAAAAACGTGAAGATCGCGCCGTCCCCGCTGTGGATGCGCGAGCGTCTGCGCGCCAGCGGCGTGCGCCCCATCAACAACATCGTCGACATCACGAACTACGTGATGCTCGAATACGGCCAGCCGATGCACGCGTTCGACTTCTCCTGCGTGGAGGGCGGCAAGATCGTCGTGCGCACCGCGCGCGAGGGCGAGACCATCCAGACCCTCGACGGCAGCGAGCGCAAGCTGACCGCCAGCATGCTCTGCATCTGCGACGAGCACAAGCCCGTGTGCGTCGCGGGCGTCATGGGCGGCGCGAACAGCGAGATCGTCGGCGACACCGCCATGGTGCTCTTTGAGAGCGCGAACTTCAACGGCGTTTCCGTCCGCCGCACGGCGACGGCGCTCGGCATGCGCACCGACGCGTCCAGCCGCTACGAAAAGGGCCTCGACGTGCAGAACACCATCCGCGCCGTGGAGCGCGCCTGCGAGCTGGTGGAGCAGCTCGGCTGCGGCGAGGTCGTGGACGGCGTCATGGACGTGATCGCGAAGGACAAGGCTCCGACCGTCATCCGCATGGAGCCGGACAAGGTCAACGCCTTCCTCGGCACGGACATCCCCGCCGCGGAGCAGTACAAGTACCTCGCCCGCGTCGACATCGTCACCCGCGACGGCGGCTTCCCCGACGGCAGCGCGGACGTGATCGTCCCCTCGTGGCGCGGCGACGTGCAGGCGCTGTGTGATCTCTCCGAAGAGGTCGCGCGCTTCTACGGCTACAACAAGATCCCCAACACCCTCACCCGCGGCGAGGCGACCCGCGGCGGCTTCACCGAGGCGCAGAAGTTCGAACGCGCGCTGGGCGTATCCTGCCGCGCGCTGGGCTACGACGAGATCATCACCTATTCGTTCATCTCGCCGTCCTACTACGACAAGATCCGTCTGCCGAAGGACAGCGCGCTGCGCAAGAGCCTCAAGATCCTCAACCCGCTGGGCGAGGATACCTCCATCATGCGCACGACCATCCTGCCGAGCATGCTGGAGATCGTCACGCGCAACTACAACTACCGCAACAAATCCGCGCGGCTCTATGAGCTGGGCAAGGTCTACCGCCCCCGCGCGGACGGCCTCGCCGACGAGCCGAAGATGCTCGCGCTGGGCGCCTACGGCGACGGGATCGACTTCTTCTCCTTCAAGGGCGTGGTGGAGGCCGTGCTCCGCGAGGCGAAGATCGCGAACGTGCGCTTCGCCGCCTGCGCCGACAACGTCTCCTATCACCCGGGCCGCTGCGCGCAGGTCTACGCCGGCGACACGCTCCTCGGCGTGTTCGGGCAGGTGCATCCGCTGGTGTGTCTGGGCTACGGCGTCGAGACCGAGGTCTACGCCGCGGAGCTTTCCTTCGAGGCGCTGTTCGATCGGCGCGGCGGCAAGCCGGAGTACCGGCCGCTGCCGAAGTTCCCCGCCGCGACGCGCGACATCGCCGTCGTGTGCGCCGAGGCCGTCACGGTCGGCGCGCTTGAGGACTGCATCCGCGACGCCGCGGGCGGGCTGCTGCGCGAGGTGACGCTCTTCGACATCTACCGCGGCGCGGGCATCCTGCCGGCGCACAAGAGCGTCGCGTTCTCCCTGGTGCTCCGCTCCGACGAGCGCAGCCTCACCAGCGAGGAGGCCGACGAAACGATGAAGCGCATCGTGGACGCGCTTTCGTCCAGGCTCGACGCGCGCCTGCGCTGAGCCGGCACATGACGTTTTCGTTACAGTTCACAATCTTTTGCTTTACTTTTTCGAGTTTCTGCGCTATACTGCTCAAGGTAAAGGAGGGGATCCGCGATGGATGAATTCACCCGCAAGTTTGACGCCGTCCAGGAAAAGGACGCCCAGATCCACCACATCTTGACCACCGTCTACGCAGCGCTGGAGGATAAGGGCTACAACCCGATCAACCAGATCGTGGGCTACATTCTCTCGGAGGACCCCACCTACATCACCAACCATCACGAGGCGCGCACGCTCATCCGCAAGCTCGACCGCGATGAGCTGCTGCAGGTGCTGCTGCGCAGCTACCTCGGGAAATAAGGCTTTGCATCGCTGAAAAGCTCCCCCGCTCCGGCGGGCGAGCTTTTGTCGCTTTCAACAAGATATCGGAGCTTTTTTGTCCGCTTTCCCCACAATCTGCGGTTGACAGCGGAACGCCCGAATGGTAAAATAGTTACAAATTGTAACGAATTCAACAGGAGGACATTTTCATGGCTGAAACGGCTGCCGGTGCGAAGACCGGTCTGATGTACGGCGGGCATCCGCTGCGCCGCGCGGACAATCTGATCTACTACGGTTCCATGGCGGATAAATATATCGTGATGATGCAGGTGCTCGACAGCGAGCCGCTGGAGGATCTGTCGATGGCGAAGCGCGTCTCGATCCAGCTCCAGCTCACCAGCCCCAACCTCAAGTCCCGCGACCGCGTCGTGCGCAGCACGGAGAAGCACAGCATGGCCGAGGCGATGGAGTTCGCCACGATCTGGCTCGACCGCGCGCTGAGCGGGAAGATGTAAGCGCCGGGCCTTCGACACACCGATACAACATACGAAAGACAGACAACAACAGATATGAAACAGAAACGACACAACGGATGGCGGAGCTTTCTGATCGCGTCGGTGCTGACCTGCTGCATGGCCGCGACCGCCTACGCCGCGGACAGCGGCGTCATCACCGGCAATGTGGTCAACGTCCGCAAGGGTCCCGGCACGAGCTATGACCGCGTGGAGATGCTGGCCGCGGGGCGGCAGGTCAAGGTGCTCGGCGTCGAAAACGGCTGGTATCACATTTCGTGGAACAACTCGCAGGGCTACGTCTATCAGGATTATCTGGCGGTGAGCGAGGAAAGCGGCGCGGCGGAGAGCGCCGCCGCGACCAACGCGAGCGTCACCGGCGGCGCCGTCAACGTGCGCAGCGGCCCCGGCACGAACCACGGCCGCGTGGCCATCGTGAGCGCGGGCAAGCGCGTCACCGTGCTGGACAAGGACGGCGACTGGTATCATATTTCCTTCGACGGCAAGACCGGCTACATCTACGCCGACTATCTGAAGCCCGACGAAAGCGCGCAGGCCGCCGCGCCCGCGCCGCAGGAGACGGTCACGGAGAGCGCCGCGGAGCCGGCGGAGCCGGCGGAAGCGGCGGAGAACGCCGAGAATGCCGAGAGCGTCGAGAATGCAGAGAGCACCGAAGCCTCCGCGGAGGAGACCTCCGCCGGCATCATCACCGGCGGCACCATCAACGTGCGCAGCGGCCCCGGTACGGAGTACGCGCGGCTCACGCGCGTGACCACCGGCAAGCGCGTCACCGTGCTGGGCAAGGAAGCCAACTGGTATCACATCTCCTTCGACGACAAGACCGGCTACGTCCGCGAGGACTTCCTCATCGAGGGCGACAGCCTGCCGAGCTCCGGCGTGGGCGATCAGGTCGCGGCGCTGGCGATGCAGTACCTCGGCACGCGCTATGTCTACGGCGGCTCGTCCCCCAGCGGCTTTGACTGCTCCGGCTTCACCTCGTACCTCTACCGGCAGTACGGCTACTCCCTGCCCCACACCGCGTCGGGTCAGTACGCCACCTGCGGCTGCAAGGTCGCCAAGAGCGACCTGCAGGTCGGCGATCTGGTGTTCTTCACCAGCTCCGGCGCCGGCGGCAGCATCAACCACGTCGGCCTCTACATCGGCGACAACCGCGTCATCCACGCGCGGCTGAGCATCGGGCAGGTCTACATCAACGACCTCTCGGAGGGCTACTACGCCCGCAACTACGTCGGCGCGGTGCGCATCGTGTGACATACGGACAAGCAGAAAGCAGACGGCAAAAGCCGTCTGCTTTTTCATTCGCTCTGCGCTGCTCTCTCCGCTTCGAACTCCGCCTTCGCCTCCGCGAGCAGCTTTTTCTCCTGCCTGGTCGTGAGCGCGCTCTCGTCGAACTGCGCCCAGAGGTCGGGCCGGCGCGCCATGGTGCGCTTCCAGCTCTCCTTGCGCCGCCACTTCGCCACGTTCTCGTGGTGGCCGGAGAGCAGCACGTCCGGCACGCGCCTGCCGTGCCACTCGTCGGGGCGGGAGTACTGCGGGTACTCCAGCAGCCCGTCCCAGTGGGACTCCTCGGTGAAGCACTCCTCCTCGGGCAGCACGCCCGGCACCATGCGGCACACGCAGTCCGTCAGCGCCATGGCCGGGATCTCGCCGCCGGTGACGACGAAGTCGCCCATGGATATCTCCTCGTCCACGCACTCGTCAAGGAAGCGCTGGTCGACGCCCTCATAGTGTCCGCAGACGAGGATGAGGTGGTCGTAGCGTTCCTTCAGCTCCCGCGCCACGGCCTGCGTGAACACGCGCCCGCAGGGCGAGAGGTAGATCGTGTGCCCCGCGCCGTGCTTTTCCACGACGTCGGCGTGGCAGCGGTAGAGCGGGTCGGCCTGCATGACCGCGCCGCGCCCGCCGCCGTAGGGATAGTCGTCCACCTGCATCTGCTTGTTGGTGGTGTAGGCGCGGATCTGGTGGGTTTGTATCTCGATGAATCCCCGCTCCTGCGCGCGGCCCAGGATGCTGACGTTCAGCATCGCGTCCACGGACTCGGGGAACAGCGTCATAATGTCGATCCTCATGCCGCCCTCACTCGTCGGTCTCCAGCCCCTCGATCATGTGTACCGTGATCTCGCGGGAGGTGGTGTTGATGTCGGTGACGAAGATGTCCTTCACCGCGGGGATGAGGTACGTCTTCTCCGGCCCCTGCACGCGGTAGAGCTTGTGCGCGGGGTAGGTCAGCACCTCGGTGACGGCCCCGACGTAGGTGTGCGGAAAGTAGTTGAACACGTTCATGCCGACGAGCTCCTCGTCGAAGTACTCGCCCTTCGGCAGGCGCACCTCGCTGCGCTTGATGGACAGCACCTTGGTCTTGAGCGCCGCGGCGGCGTCCATGTCCGTGATCTCCGGCAGCGTCATGAGCACCATGTCGCCGTGCACGCGCTTCGACAGCGGGCGAAACGCCGTGCCGTCCAGGTAGAACGTCTTGAAGGTGCACAGCCGCTCGGCGCTCACGTCCCACGGCTGGACCTTCACCTCGCCGCGCACGCCGTGGGTGTTGACGATCTGGCCGACTTCGATGTATTCGGGCGCCTCCGCGGGCGCGGGGGCTTTGGTAAACAGGCCCATGTGTATGCTCCTTTTGTGTAAAAAGCGGCTCAAACGAGCCGCTTTTTATCAATCCACGATATCAACCGAAACCTTTACGCCGGTACGCTGGGCGCAGGAGCGCACGAGGGTGCGGATCTCCTTGGCGATGCGGCCCTGACGGCCGATGACCTTGCCCATGTCGTCGGGATGCACGCGCAGCTCCAGCGTCAACTCGTCCGTACCCTGCACCTCCGTAACGGTCACATCATCGGGATGCTCGACCAGGCTGCGGGCGATGTAGAGCAGTAAGTCTTTCACAGCGCACCGGCTCTCTTCAGAAGTGCGCGCACCGTCTCGGTGGGCTGAGCGCCGGTCTTGATCCATTCCAGCGCGCGGTCGGTGTCGATCTTGATCTCGGCGGGCTCGACACAGGGATTGTAGGTGCCCAGCTCCTCGATGAAGCGGCCGTCGCGGGGATAGCGGCTGTCGGCGACGACAACGCGATAGTAAGGGGCCTTCTTGGCGCCCATTCTGCGAAGACGAATTTTGACCATGGTGATTTACCTCCAAAATAGTGTTTCTTTTTTGTATTGAATAAATGCGTTGCACTTATTTCCGAGTTATTTGAGGCGCTTTTTCCGGCCGAAGCCGTGCATGCGGCCGCCTCCGCCGCCGAGGCTCGGGATACCGCCGAGGCCCTTGGGCAGCTTGCCGCGCGAGAGCGCCTTCGTCATCTCCTGCATCATCTCGTACTGCTTGAGCAGGCGGTTGACGTCCACGACCTCCAGCCCGCAGCCCGCCGCGACACGCTTTTTGCGGCTCGCGCCGAGCAGCTTCGGGTTCTCGCGCTCCTCCGGCGTCATGGAGAGGATGATGGCCTCCGTGTGCGCCATCGTCTTGGGGTCCAGCTCCGCGTTCTGCATCTGCTTGCCGAGCTGGCCCGGCATCATGCCCATGAGCTGATTGAGGTCGCCCATGCTCTTGAGCTGCTGCAGCTGGTCGTAGTAGTCCGTCAGCGTGAAGCGGTTCTTGCGGATCTTCTCCTCCAGCTTCCGCGCCTTCTCCTCGTCGAGGTTCTGCTCCGCCTTTTCAATGAGCGAGAGCACGTCGCCCATACCGAGGATGCGCGAGGCCATGCGGTCGGGGTGGAACGGCTCGATCATGTCGAGCTTCTCGCCCGTGCCGATGAACTTGATGGGCTTGCCCGTCGCCGCGCGGATCGAAAGCGCCGCGCCGCCGCGGGCGTCGCCGTCCAGCTTCGTGAGCACCACGCCGTCGACGCCCAGCGCCTCGTCGAAGGCCGTCGCGGCGTTCACCGCGTCCTGACCGGTCATCGCGTCGACCACCAGCAATATCTCGCTGGGCTTCACCGCGCTCTTGACGCGCCGCAGCTCGTCCATCAGCGCCTCGTCGATGTGCAGGCGGCCCGCCGTGTCGAGCAGCACCACGTCGTTGCCGTGGTCCTTCGCGTAGCGGATCGACTCCTGCGCGATCTTCACCGGATCGCCCTGCCCCATCTCGAAGACCGGCAGGTCCAGCTGACCGCCGACGACCTGCAGCTGCGTGATCGCCGCGGGGCGGTACACGTCGCAGGCCACGAGCAGCGGGCGCTTGCCCTGCTGCGAGCGGAGCAGTCCCGCGAGCTTCGCGGCGTTGGTCGTCTTGCCCGCGCCCTGGAGGCCCACCATCATGATGACGCTCGGCGACTGGGACGAGTAGGTGATGCGCGCGTTCGCGCCGCCCATCAGCGACGTCAGCTCGTCGTTGACGATCTTCACGACCTGCTGCGCCGGAGTCAGGCTCTCGAGCACGTCCTGCCCCATCGCCTTCTCGCTGACGCTCGCGACAAAGTCCTTGACGACCTTGTAGCTCACGTCCGCCTCCAGCAGGGCGAGACGCACCTCGCGCATGGCGAGGCGGATGTCCTCCTCCGTCAGCCGGCCCTTGCCGCGCAGATTCTTAAAGACCGTGTTCAGTTTTTCGGACAGGCCCTCAAATGCCATAAGTACTCCCCGTTATTCCTTGAGCGCCGCGACCTCTTGCTCGATCGTCGCGCACAGCTCCTCGAGACGCTTGTCCTCGAACAGCCGGCGGTTCATCTGCTTGATCTCCGTCAGCGCGGCGTCGATGGCCTCCACATGCGGCGCGACCTGCATGAAGCGCTTGACGAGACCGGTCTTGTCCTCGATCTCGGTCATGTACGCCTCGGCGCGGACGATCACGTCGCGCACGCCCTGACGCGTGATGCCGTAGTTCTCGGCGATCTCGCTGAGCGAGAGATCCTCGTCATAGTAGAGCTCGAAAAACTCCTTCTGCCGCTCCGTGAGAAGCTCCCCGTAAAAGTCGAAGAGCATCGTCATGCGAAAAGTCTGGTTTTTCACGGAAAGTCCTCCTTGGCCGGATTCCGCGTAAAGCTTTTTCGCTTTACAGCAGGAATTAGTTTATCCCATCATAGCAGAAATGTCAAGGAGAATTTGGCGAAAAACGGAGAACTTTCTTTTTTTATTGAAAACGGTGGTAAATTGTCCGATTTCGTGTTATGCTACCAGTTGTTTTGAAGGCGATCCGCGGCAAAACGCCGCAAAAAATCTGACAGCAAAGGAATCTGCCATGAAATCGATCCGCAAGGAGCTCTCCCCCGGCGTGTATCTCAACTACATCCACGCGACGAAGTTCAAGACGGGGCTGCTCTCGGCGCAGCTGGTGACGCCGCTGGACGCGCGCACCGCCGCGCCGGGCGCGCTGCTGCCCGCCGTGCTGCGCCGCGGCACGGAGCGCTGCCGCGATATGCAGGCGCTCTCCCGCGCGCTCGACCTGCTCTACGGCGCGGGCCTCAGCTACACGGTGCGCAAGAAGGGCGAAAACCAGTGCTTCGGCTTCGCCATGAGCTTCATCGACGACAAGTTCGCCCCCGGCGGCGAGAAGCTGCTGGAGGAATCCGCCGCGCTGCTGGGCGAAGTGCTGCTCCGCCCCGTGACGGCGGAGGGCGTGTTTCTCCCCGCCTATGTGGACGGCGAGAAGGACAACCTCATCGACGCCATCCGCTCCATCCTCGACGACAAGCGGGACTACGCGGACAAGCGGCTCATCGAGGAGATGTGCCGCGGCGAGCGCTACGGCGTGGCGCGGCTCGGCACGGAGGAGGCCGTCTCGGCGCTGGACGCGGCGGCGCTCTACGCGTTCTATCAGAACGCGCTGATGACCGCGCGCGTCGAGCTGTTCTACTGCGGCAGCGCGGAGCTTTCGCGCGTGGAGGACGCGCTGCGCCGCGGCCTCGCGGGGCTGCCCCACGGTGAGCGCGTCGCGCCCGCGGTCTCGGAGCGGCGCGCCGCGCCGTCGGAGCCGCGCTATCTCACCGAACGCATGGACGTGACGCAGGGCAAGCTGTCCATGGGCTTCCGCGCCGCGACGGAGGACGCGCACGCCATGCTGCTCGCGAACCTGCTCTTCGGCGGCTACAGCAACTCGAAGCTGTTCCTCAACGTGCGCGAGAAGCTGTCGCTTTGCTACTACGCGTCGTCCGGCTACCACCGCTCCAAGGGGATCGTCACGGTGTCCTCGGGCGTGGAGTTTTCGGACTATCAGCGCGCGCACGACGAGATCCTCGCGCAGCTTCGCAGCGTCCGGCTCGGCGACTTCGAGCCGTGGGAGATCGAGGGCGCGCGCAGCGTACTGGTGAACGCCGTCCGCACACGGGAGGACTCCGGCGCGCGGCTGGAGGAGAACACGATCGGTCAGGCCGCCACCGGCATCTGGGAGAGCGAGGAGGAACTGATCGACGCGCTCGCCGCCGTCACGCCGGAGCGCATCGCCGCGGCGGCGCAGAGCATGACGCTCGACACCGTGTATTTTCTCACCGGAGAGGAGGCGCAGAGCCATGACTAAGACCGAATACCCCCGCCTCGGCGAGACGGTGCTGAGCGAGACGCTCGGAAACGGCCTGCGCGTCGCGATCGTGCCGAAGCCGGGCTACCGCAAGCGCTACGCCTTTTTCACCACGCGCTACGGCGGCATGGACATGCGCTTCAAGCTCGGCGGCGTCTGGCACGACACGCCCGCCGGCATCGCACACTATCTTGAGCACAAGATGTTCGACACCGAGGACGGCAACGCGCTGCAGACGCTCTCGCAGAACGGCGCGGAGCCGAACGCGTTCACCGCGAACTCGATGACGGCGTACTACTTCGACTGCACGGAGCATTTTGAGGAGAACCTGCGCATCCTGCTCTCGTTCGTCTCCGTGCCCTACTTCACGCAGGAGAGCGTGGACAAGGAACGGGGCATCATCGCGCAGGAGATCCGCATGACCGAGGACACGCCCGACTGGCGCGTGTATAAAAACCTCCTGAGCTGCCTGTACCGCACGAATCCCGCCCGTGTGCCCATCGCCGGCACGGTCGAGAGCATCCAAGCAATTACGCCCGAGACGCTCTACGCCTGCCACAAGGCGTTCTACGCGCCGTCGAACATGCTGCTGTGCGTCGTGGGCGACGTGGAGCCGGAGGCTGTGCTCGCCGCCGCGCGGGAGATCCTGCCGAAGGAGAGCGGCGAGGCCATCGAGCGCGACTACGGCGCGGCGGAGGAGGCGGCCGTCTTTGAAAAGTCCGCCACCTGTGCCATGGAGATCGCGACGCCGCAGTTTCTCGTCGGCTTCAAGTGCCCGGCGGTCCCCGACGGCGACGCGCTGCTGCGCCAGAGCCTCATCGGAGAGCTGGCCTGCGACGTGCTGCTGGGCGATTCCTCGCCGCTCTATATGCGGCTGTACGACGAGGGGCTCATCAACGGCAGCTTCGGCGGCAGCTTTGACCAGCTGCCCGGGCTTTCCTATCTCTACGCCGGCGGCGAGTGCCGCGAGCCGGAAAAGGTCGCGCGCGCCGTCATGGACGAGGCCGCGCGGCTCGCGCGCGAGGGCGTGGACGCGGACTACTATCAGCAGATCCGCCGCGCGAACTTCGGCGCGTCGCTGCGCGCGCTCAACTCGTTCGAAAACATCGCCGTGAGCCTTGCGGACGGCGCTTTCCGCGGCTTCGACCCCTATCGCTTCCCCGAGGTCTACGACACGATCACGAAGGCGGACGTCGAGGCGTTTTTGCGTGAGAACATCGTGGAGGAGCGCCGCGCCATGTCCTTGCTGGTGCCGACCGCCGTTTGAAACGGCGGTCGCTGCCGGAAAATTGCCATTTCGCTCGCCGCTTGCGCGGCAACCGCGAAATATGGCGAAAAAATCCTCAGGAGGATTTTTTATGACCGCTCAATTAAAAGATATCATCCCCAACACCTCGCCCATCGCGTTTCCCGGGCTGTTCGGCGACTGGCGGTTCACCGCCCCCGCCAAGGCGCTGGATATCGGCAACGGCATCTACTGGTACGGGATCTTCATCGCGCTGGGGCTGCTGCTGGGGCTGTGGTTCTGCACACGGCAGGCAAAGCGGTTCGGCCTCACCGAGGACAACGTCATGGACACCGTGCTCTGGGGCATGCCCATCGGCGTGCTCGGCGCGCGGCTGTACTACATCGTGTTCTACCTCGACCTCTACCGCAGCGCCGACGGCTCGCTGAACTTCGCGCGCATGGCGCGCATCTGGGACGGCGGACTCGCCATCTACGGCGGCATCATCGCGGGCTTTCTCACGGCGTACGTCGTCAGCCGCGTGAAAAAGTTCCCGTATCTCGCGATGATGGACGACATCGTGATGGGCGTCCAGATCGGGCAGATGCTCGGGCGCTGGGGCAACTTCATGAATCGCGAGGCCTTCGGCGCGGTGACGGCCGTGCCGTGGCGCATGCGGCTGTGGGCGACGGACGGGCAATGTTACGACGTACATCCCACATTCCTCTACGAGAGCCTGTGGAGCCTTGTCGGATTCCTGCTGCTCTGGCGCGTCGTCACGCCGCGCAGGCGCTTCGACGGGCAGAACCTGCTGTGCTACTTCCTCTGGTACGGCCTCGGCCGCGTCTGGATCGAGGGGCTGCGGGAGGACAGCCTGTACCTCTTCGGCGTCACGCTGTTCGGCGCGCCGGTGCGCGTGTCGCAGGCGCTCTCCGCTGTGCTGATCCTCGTCTCGGCGGCGCTGCTGGCCTACAACCTCCGTAAAACGAAAAAGGAATCGCCGCTCCCGTGAGCGACGATTCCTTTTTTGGTTTATACGCTTTCCGGGAGCGGCTCCCGCTTTTTCTTTTTCCCGATGTTGTCGATCACGCAGTAGTACACCGGCGTGAAGAGCAGCGTGATGACGGTGGAGATCAGCATACCGCTGACCATCGTGACGCCCATGTCGCTCATCATCTCGTTGGCCTGCCCGATGCCGAGCGCCAGCGGCAAGATCGCGAGGATGGTGGTGAGCGTCGTCATCAGCACCGGCCGGATGCGCAGCGGGCAGGCGTTGAGGATGGCGGTGGTGCGGTCCTCGCCGCGCTCGCGGCGCTGCTTGATGTAGTCGATCAGGATGATCGACGCGTTGACCACCGTGCCCGCCAGCATGATGAGCGCCACCATCGAGATCATCGACAAATCGCGCCCCGTCAGCGGCAGCGCGAACAGCGCGCCGGAAAACGCCACCGGCAGGATCATCATGACGATGACCGGCATGATGAAGGATTCGAACTGCGAGGCAAGCACGAAGTACACGAGCCCCAGCGCGACAATCAGCGCGAGCGTCAGATCGTGGAAGTTCTCCTGCATCTGCTCGTAGCCGCCGCCGATGCTGGCCTCGTAGCCGTCGGGCATGGGATAGCCGTCGAGGATCGCGCGGATCTGCTCCGTGACGGCGTTGGTGTCGCCGCTGACGGTGGAGCCGCTGATGGTGACGGTGCGGGACTGGTTGACGCGCGAGATCGTCGCGGGCGCCAGCTCCATCTCCACATGGCCCACCGCCGAGAGCGGCACCGTGCCGCCGTAGGGCGTCACGATGGGCATGGAGCGCAGCGCGTCGAGGCTGACCGCGGCCGCGCCGTCGCCGCGCACGACCACGTCGATTTCCTTGTTGTCGATGTTGACCGTGGTGGCGGTCGCGCCGGTCAGCTCCGCGCGCACCGCCTGGCCGACCTGTGCGGCGGTGAGGCCATACTGCGAGGCCGCGTCGCGGTTCATCGTGACCTTGACCTGCGGGATATCGTCGCTCACCGTGGAGGTGACGTCGATCGCGTCGGGCAGCGCCGAGATCGGGCCCATGAGATCGTTTGCGATCATCGTGAGCGTGTTGTAGTCCGTGCCGGTGACCTGCACCTCGATGTCGCTGCCGGTCATCATCTGGCTCATATCCATGGCGCTGATGGTGTACTCGCAGCCGGCAATGTCGGCGAAGGCGACGCGCAGGTCGTTCGCGATCTCCGTCGCGTCGCGCGTGCGCTCCTTCCGCGGCACGAGGAGGATGCCCACCTCGTTCTCCGACTCGCCGACGCTGTAGTAGACGCCGTCCAGCTCCGGCACGCGGTCGTAGATGATGTCGATCATCTGCTCGGCGATGACCGCGGTCTGCTCCGCGTTCGAGCCGATGGGCATCATGATGTTGCCCTGGATCATGTTCATGTCCATGGCGGGCAGCAGCACCTGCTTGGTCGAGAGGCACGCCGCCACGAACACCGCCACCAGCGCGACGGACGCGAGCACGCCGACGCCGAGGTGGGTCACGAAGTAGCCCAGCACCCTGCGGTAAAACACGAGAAAACGCTCACCGAAGCTCTCCCCGGTCTGCTTCGCCTTCTGGCGCAGTCGGTGGGCGTGCACCTTCTTCTCATCGAGCAGGAAGTAGCACAGCAGCGGCACCAGCGTCACCGCGATGGCGAGCGAGCCGAGGATCAAAAACGAGATGGTCAAACAAAAGTCCTTGAAGATCATGCCCGCGAGGCCGTCCGCCACGCCCAGCGGCAGGAACACCGCCACCGTCGTCAGCGTGGACGCGGTCAGCGACAGCATGACTTCCTTCGTGCCCTCGACGCAGGAGGTCATGCGGTCGTGCCCCTCTGCGGCGTAGCGGTAGATGTTCTCCAGCACGACGATGGAGTTGTCCACGATCATGCCGACGCCCATGGCGATGCCGCCGAGCGACAGCAGGTTCATCGTGAGGTCGCAGACGTACATCAGCACGAACACCGTCAGGATACACACCGGCATCGAAACCGCGATGGCGAGCGTCGCGCCGAAGCGGCGCAGGAACAAAAACACGATGACGGCCGCGAGACCGACGCCGAGGATGATGTTCTCGATCGCCGAGTTGACGACGACGTTGATGTAGTCGCTCGCAAGATACGGCGCTTCATAGACGACGGCGCTGTTCTTTTCGGACAGCTCCTGCATCTTCGCCGCCGCCTTCTCCGCGACGGCGACCTCGTTCGCGCCGGACTGCTTCGAAACCTGCATGAACACGGCGGGAATGTCGTTCATCTTGCCGATGTCGCGCTGCTCCGTGGTCTCCATCACGACGTTCGCCACCTCGCCGAGGCGCACCGTGCCGCCGGTCTGGAGCGGGATGATGACGTTGCGCACGTCCTCGACGCTGCGCAGCTGCGCGTCGGTGGAGACGGTCAGCTTCTGGCTGCCGTTCTCCAGGTCGCCGCCCGGGTAGAGCAGGTTCTCCGCCACGAGGATCTGTGAAATGTAGCTGTTGCTGAGACCCAGCCCGCGGGCGCGGGCCGCGTCGATCTCCACCGCGATCTGCTGGTCGAAGCCGCCAAAATAGCTGACGGACGCCACGCCGTCGATGCGCTCGAGCGCGGGCGCGACCACGTCCTCGGCAAGGCCCTGCACGGTGGTGAGATCGTCGCCCATCAGCGCGATGATGGCGGTGGGCATCAGATCGCCCACGTTGATGTTCGTGATGACCGGCTTCGTGCAGTCCGCCGGCAGCGTGAGCGCGTCAAAGCGCTCGCGCAGCTTCGTCGCCGCGATGTCCACATTCGTGTCCTTGACGTAGGTGATGATGATGGTGGACAGGCTGTCGGCGGAGGTGGACGAGATCTCGTCCACGCCCGGCACCGACATGATCGCCGACTCCAGCGGGCGCGTGACCAGCTGTTCCATGTCCTCCGGCGCGGCGCCGTTGTAGTAGCAGTACACCACCGCCGCCGGGTACTCCATATTCGGCAGCAGCGCCAGCTGCAGCTCCCGCAGGTACACCACGCCGAAGATGGAGATGATGAGAAAGGCAAGGATGGTCGTCACGCGGTGCCGGATACAGAATTTCGCAATACTGCCGCCCATGGCTCAACCTCCCACCACGCGCACGGCGTCGCCGTCGGAGAGGTACTGCTGTCCGACGACCACCAGCTGCTCGCCGGAGGAAAGGCCGGAGAGCACCTCGGTCACGCCGTCGCCGGTAAGGCCGGTGGTGACGGCGACGCTCTTCGCCGCGCCGTCCTCCACGATATAGACGTACTGCGAGCCGTTGGCCGTGAGGATCGCCTCGGAGGGCACCGCGACCGCGCCCGCCGCGGTCTCGGTGTAGAACGTGACGTCGGCAAACATGCCGGAGATCAGCCCCTCCGCGTCGTTCGGCACGCTCAGCACCACCGCGTAGAGCTTGGTCTGCATATTCGCCGTCTGCTCCACCGAGCGGATCACGCCGGAGAACTCCGCGCCCGCCGCAGCGACGCTGACGTGCGCCGCGTCGCCGATGGCCAGCTTCGGCACCAGCGCCTCGGAGACGTAGACGGTGACCTTGCTCTGCTCCGCGCCGCTGATGACGGCGACGGGATAGCTCGCGGAGACGTAGCCGCCCTCGGTCGCGGTGATGGAGGCGAGCGTGCCGCTCGCGGGCGCGATGACGTTGCCGCTTTCATCCACGTCGTCCATGACGACGCCCAGCTGCTCAAGGTTGGAGCGATAGCTCTCCATGCCCGCTTGGAGCTGCGAGAGCGTCTGGTCCCGCGTCGCGCGCAGCTGCAGCAGCTGCAGCTCCGCCTGGTCGATCTCCAGCTGCGAGGCCGCGCCGATGGCAAAGAGCGCCTTCGTGTCCTCCACGTTCTTCTCCGCGAGCGCCGTCTGCTTGTCGAAGTATTCCTTCTGCTGGGCGTAGCTCGTCGACGCGCTGTTGTAGCTGATGCGCGCGGCGTTGTAGCTCGCCTGCGTCGAGCCGAGGTCGAGCGTGCAGAGGATATCGCCCTTTTCCACCTCGTCGCCGGCCTCAAAGTACACGGCGGTGCACTTCGCGGTCGCCGCCACATAGATCGACGTCTCGTCGTCGCTGGTCACCGTGCCGGAGACGCGGTTCTCCGTCGCAACGTCGCGCCGCTCCACGGTCTTCACCTGCACGGCCACGCCCGCGGGGATCTCCGCCGCCGCGGGCTCGGCGGCGCCGCAGGCCGAAAGCGTCAGCACGGAGAGCAGCGCCAGGAATACCGCCAAAAACTTTTTCATGGTCATGCCCTCCCTCAACCGTTCAAAATACCGTAATCCACGGCCCATGTATAGCTGCGGTACACCGAAAACAGCTCGCGTTCGGCGTCCGCCACGGCGTCCTTCGCGTCCGCGAGCGCGTCCTTCGCGTCCGCAAGCGCGTTGGCGGAGATGCTGCCCTGCTCGAATTTGAGCGCGGAGGCCGCGTACTCCTTCTCCTGCTGCGCAAGCGCCGCGCGCTTGGCGGAGAGCGTCTGCGCGGCGTCGCCGACCTGCGCGTAGAGCGTGCGGAAGTTGAGCTCAAAGCTCTGCGCCTTGTCCTCGTAGTTCAGCTGCAGAGCTTTCAGCGCGTGCTTGACCTGCGAGACCTCGAAGATCTTGTCGCTGGTGCCGAGCTGTCCGGTCACATCCTTGTATGTACCCTTGCGGAAGTCGTCGATCTGCTTCTTCGCGTCATAGAGCGCGTAGCTGTTCTCCTTCGCCCGGGCGAGGTCGGCGTCGAGATCCATCGCCTCCAGCTGCTCCGCCGTCACCTTCGGCAGCGCCTCCAGCGCCAGCGGCTCGCCCAGCTCCGCGCCCACCATGCCCTTGAGCGTCAGGAGCATGGCGTCGATCCCGGTGCGCAGCGTCTGCTGCTGGCTCGCGGTCTGCGTGCGCGTGTTCCGGAGCTGCGAGACGGTCAGCTCGCTGACCTGGCCCAGCTCGCGGCGCAGCTCCAGCTCCCGGATCGCGCGGTCCAGCTTGGCAAGGCCGCGCGTCGCCGCCGCGTCCTGCGCCTGATAGCCGAGGATCTGGATATACAGGCTCTCGCCGCCCATCACCGCCGCGTTCTGCGCGCTGCGGTACTCCCGCAGCTTGTCCGCGTCGTTCTTCTGCGCCGTGCCGTCCTGCACGTCGTCGAACTGCCGGCGCAGCGTGTCGACGCCGCTCTGCGTGCTCTGCAGCATCATCGAGCCGAGCATCCCCTGCCCCATGGCGCTGTACAGGGAATACATGCCCCACTGTCCCGCGGACGCCTCGTTGATCCGCCGGCGCAGGTTCTCGAGCTGCCACTCGTAGTCGTGACTCTCCACGTCGTCGATGCTCTCCTGCAGGGCCAGCAGCGGATAGTAGTTTGCGATCATCCGCGGCCCGATATTCCCAAATGACAGCGTCCCCGCCGCGTCCGGCGCGGCAGTCTCCGCGTCCGCCGCCGCGCTCTCCGCCGCGGCAAGCACGGTCCCTTCCCGCTTCGTATCCGGCGCGGCAGTCTCCGCCGTTGCCGGATCGGTCTCCGCCGCCTTCGGCGCGGCGCTCTCCGCCGTCGCCGCGGAGGCTCCCAACGCAAGCGTCACCGTCAGCGCCAGAATCAGCGCGATCGTTCGTCTGTTCATCGTTTTGCTCCTTCCCGATATCTATTGAGCTAAATTTATATTATAGTTATCTTCGGCTTACATGTCAAAGGAAACTCGCGCGGAATCAATGAATAAAGTGTAAAATCTTTTCTTTACTTTGCCGCGGCTTTTTGGTAAAGTGTATCTGGCCTTATCAAATTATTCTGTTCAGCGGAGGTCGATCAGTCCAGATGAACTATCACATCGAGAAGGGCGCGGCGCAGAGCGCCTACTTGCAGCTCTACCACCGTCTGCGCGCCGACATTGTCGCGGGCGTGTATCCGCGCGGCGGCAAACTGCCGTCCAAGCGGCTGCTCGCCGAGAGCGCGGGCTTCAGCCTCGTCACGGTGGAGCACGCCTACGCCATTCTATGCGACGAGGGCTACCTCGAAAGCCGCGAGCGCAGCGGGTACTACGTCGTCTACCGCGCGGGGGACTGCTTCCCCGGCGCGGAGCCGCCGACGGAGCTCGCCGCGGGAGAGCAGCGCACTGCGGAGAACGAGTTTCCGTTTTCGGTGCTTGCGCGCACCATGCGGCGGGTGCTCTCGGACTACGGCGAGGGACTGCTGGTGAAGTCCCCGAACAACGGCTGCGCGGCGCTGCGGCAGGCGCTCTCCGACTACCTCGCCCGCTCCCGCGGCATCCGCGTCAAGCCCTCGCAGATCGTCATCGGCTCCGGCGCGGAGTACCTCTACGGCCTCATCGTGCAGCTGCTGGGCCGCGAGCGGGTCTACGGACTGGAAAACCCGTCGTACGAAAAGATCCGCCGCGTCTACCGCGCAAACGGCGCGGCGTGCGACCTGCTGCGTCTCGGCCCCGACGGCGTGCGCACGGACGAGCTTCGGCGCACGCGCGCGACGGTGCTGCACGTCACGCCCTTCCACAGCTTTCCCAGCGGCGTCACCGCCAGCGCGGGCAAGCGCGTGGAGTACATCCGCTGGGCGTCGGAGCGCGGCGGCTTCATCGTCGAGGACGACTTCGACAGCGAGTTCACGCTCTCGTCCAAGGCGGAGGATACGGTCTTTTCGCTGGAGCCGGAGCGCTCGGTCATCTACCTCAACACGTTCTCCAAGACCGTCGCGCCGTCGATCCGCGTGGGCTACATGGTGCTGCCGGACGCGCTGACGGTGGCGTTCGAGCAGGCGGTGGGCTTCTACTCCTGCACCGTGCCGCTCTTCGAGCAGTACGTCCTCGCGGAGCTGCTGCGCAGCGGCGACTTCGAGCGGCATCTCAACCGCGTGCGCCGGAAACGGAGAAAGCAGTAAAAAGTGCGAATCGGCGCAAAAAGCACCCGCGGACCGCTGCGGTCCGCGGGTGCTTTTTGCGTCAGGTCAGATGCTTTTCGATAAACGCCCGATACGCATTCTCGACGCGCGGGCGGTCGACGATGTAGCTCATGCCGTGGGTCGCGCCGTCCACGAGCAGCAGCTCCTTCTCGCTTTTGCAGGCCTCGAAGGCCTGCCGCGTCATGTAGCTCGGCACGAACGAGTCCGCGGTGCCGTGGAGGAACAGGATCGGGTACTCCGTCCCGGCCACAGCCTCGACGGAGCTGTACTCCCGCAGGCCGAAGTCCGCGAACTGCCGCGTGAACTTGTCCAGCCACCACATGGCAAAGTGCGCGGGGAACGGCGTCCGGTCGCGCCAGACCTTCGAGATGATCTCATACGGCGAGGTGAAGCCGCAGTCCGCGACGATACCGCGCACGTTGCCGCCGAAGTGATAGGACGAGGCCATCAGCACCGTGGCCGCGCCCATGGAAAGGCCCTGCAAAAAGATGGGGTGCGCTTCCCCGAAGCGCTGCACGGCGTAGTCCACCCAGACGGGCACGTCCGTGCGTTCGCGCACGCCGTAGGTGATCCAGCGGCCCTCGGAGTCGCCCTGCGCGCGCTCGTCCACCAGCAGCGTCTGGAGGCGCAGGCTGTGCAGGAACGGCAGGATGCACATGAAGTCCATCTCCCACGACGAGCGCCAGCCGTGGAACAGGATCACCGTCGCGCGCGGCGCAATGTGCGGGATCAGCAGGCCGTGCAGCACGAAGCCGTCGTCGCTCTGCACCGTGATCTCCTCGCTCTCGCGGCCCGCGAGCCACGCGCGGCCCGCGGCCGCCAGCTCCTGCCACGCGGCGTTGCCGCTCTCGGCCACACGCTTTTCCTCCCAGCCCTCCGGCCTGTCGCTGCGGCCGCAGACGTAGTACAGCATCCCAAAGCCGAACGCGGCGAAAAACAGCAGGAGCAAGACCGGCAGCAGCCAAAAAATCATACGCAAACCTCCGACGCCAGCGCGGCGGCAAGCCGCGCGAATTCCTCCAGCCCCAGCCGCTCGCCGCGGACGTTCGCCTCGAAGCCGCAGGAGACGACAAGCTCCGTCAGCCGCTCCTTGCCCAGCGCGCCGAAGGCCGTCATCAGACTGTTCACCAGCGTCTTGCGCCGCAGGGCGAACGCCGCGTTGACCACGCGGAAGAAAAACGCCTCGTCCGCGACGGCCACCGGCGGCTCGCGCCGCACCTCGGCGCGCAGCACCGCGGAGGTCACCTTGGGCCGCGGCAGGAAATGCTCCGGCCCCACCTCGAAGCACAGCTCCGGCGCCGTGTGATACTGCATGTACACCGAAAACGCGCCGTAGGCCGCCGTGCCCGGCGCCGCGCAGAGCCGCTGCGCCACCTCGCGCTGGATGAGCACCGTCAGACGCTCGAAGCGTTTCGCTTCGATGAGCTTCGTCAGCGCGGGGGTCGTGATGTTGTACGGCAGGTTCGCGCAGACAATGGGCGTCAGACCGCCGAACTCCGCCTCCACGAGCGCCGGGACGTCCAGCTTGAGCACGTCGCCGGAGACGAGCGTGAAGTTGTCGAAGTCCGCCATCGTCTCGCGCAGGATCGGCGGCAGCGCCGTATCCAGCTCGACGGCGACGACCTTGCCCGCGCGGCGGCACAGCTCGGCGGACAGCGCGCCGATGCCGGGGCCGATCTCCAGCACGCCGCAGCCCTCGTCCGCGCCCGACGCCTCCGCGATCGCGCGCGGCACGCTGCGGTCGATGAGGAAGTTCTGCCCCTTCGATTTGGAAAAGTGAAAGCCGTGCCGCGCCAGAAGCGCTTCCATGGCCTGCTGCTCGTTTCGTTCCATACCGTCTCTCCGTCGCGTGTTGTTTTTTGCAGTATAGCAATTTTTCCCGCTTTGCGCAAGGCACATTCCGTTTCGTGAAACCGGTTGCATTTTCCGGAAAACATGATATAAAATATAGAATAACGATTAAAAACAGGCAGTGGGGAGGTGAGCGCCGTGATCCGTGTGGAGGGCGTGCAGGTGCAGGGCGGGCTGAGCATCGGCCCGATCCATTTCCTGCACCGGCTCGGCAGCGCGTCGAGCGCCCGCTCGCTGCTCTCCCCGTCCGAGGAGCTGCTCCGCTTCGAGGCCGCGCGCGACCGCGCGGCCGTCGAGCTGCGCAGCCTCAACGCGCGCATCGCCGCGCACCTCGGCGACGACAACGCCGCCATCTTTCTCTTCCAGTCCATGATGCTTGAGGACGAGGACATTCTCCGCTTCATCTACGACTGCATCAACGACTCCTCCACCGCGGAGTCCGCCATCGAGCAGGCCGAGCGCGAGGCCATCCGTTTCTTTGCGAGCCTCGACAGCAGCTATCTGCGCTCCCGCGCCGCCGACGCGCGCGACGTCACCCGCCGCTTGACCGGCATTTTGTCGCAGCAGGCCGACCCCGGCAAGCTGCGGCAGACCCCCGCCATCCTGGCGGCGGAGGAGCTGACGCCCAGCGAAACGGCGCTGCTGGATTCCGGACTGCTGCTCGGCCTCGTGAGCCGGGACGGCTCGGTGGACAGCCATGTCGCGATCCTCGCCAAGGCCATCGGCGTCCCCACGCTGACCGGCGTCGCCGTCGACCCGCGCTGGGAGGGCCGCACGGCGATCCTCGACGGCGACCACGGCGCGCTGATCGTCGATCCGGACGAGGAGACGCTGCAGGCCGCGCGCCCGCACCTCCCCGCGGATTACCGCCCCATCGCGCCGGAGATGACCGTCCCGCACCGTGTGCGTTCCGATCGCACCGTGCGCCTGAGCGCGATGATCGACAGCGCCTGGGAGGCCGCCGACGCCTACGCCGCCGGCGCGGGCGCCATCGCCCCCTACGGGACGTCCGTCCTGCACGGCAGCCGCGCCGCGCCGCCCTCGGAGGAGGAGCAGTTCGTCGAGTACCGCCGTACCGTGGAGGCCATGCACGGCCGTCCGGTGCTGTTTCGTTCCCTCGACGTCGGCGTGCTCGGCCGGGGCGGAGCGCTGGGCGCGCTGGCCCCGGCGGGCGACCTCGCGCCGCTCAAGGCACAGTTTCGGGCGGTGCTGCGCGCCGCCGACGGCTTTTCCGGCGGGCTGCTGCTCTCCGGCGTCCGCTCCAAGGCGGATATCCACCGCGCCCGACAGCTTCTGCGCCAGTGTCAGCGCGAGCTGGACGCGGAGGGCAAGACCTATCGCAAGGTCAGCGTCGGCACGGAGATCGATAGTCCCGCCTCGGTGTTTCTCACCGACGTCCTCGCCTCCGAATCCGATCTGCTGCTTCTCGACGGGCACAGCCTCATGCACTCCACGATCGCCGGCCCGTCGGACGACGCGCTCCCCAGCTACCGCGTGCTCACCATGATGCTCCAGCACGCCGTCACGATCGGACACCAGCGCGGGTGCAGCGTGATCTTCTCCGGCGATCTGGAGGCGTTCCCGCAGGCGGTCCAGCCGCTGCTGAACCTCGGCGTGGACGAGCTGTCCGTTCCCCTCCGCTCGCTCGGCGCGCTCTTCAGGCTCTGTCAAGCGCCGGCGGAGCCGGCGCTGTGACGCAAGGCGAAAAAAGCCCCGAAAGCCAACGCTTTCGGGGCTTTGCTGTGTTGTTTTAACGCTTGCTGAACTGAGGCGCGCGACGGGCGAAGCGCCCTGCGGGTCGCTTCGCGACGCGGATCGGCCTTTTGCTCGCCGCTTGCCTTGCTGCGCGGCAACCGCAAAAGATGCCTAACAAGGCCGCCCGAAAAAACACCTGCCTCCGAAGAGGCAGGTGTAAGTTTGGAGAATCTTAGCGCTTGGAGAACTGAGGCGCGCGACGGGCGGCTTTGAGGCCGTACTCCACAGTTTGCCAACGCTCAGACACCGCATGGTTACGGGCTTTGCGGGCCGCGCCCGAAAAATTGACCCGTAATTTGACCCTGCCATTATGAGGCTTGAAGATCGCCTGCCGTGGATCTGCTCGCCTGTCCAAAGGCCCCGTTCACCGCGGCAGCAAGTTCTTTGGGGCGATTATACTTCACTTTGGCGTAGATGTCCATAGTGATTTTGCTGTTTTCGTGTCCGGCAAGATACTGGACGGTCTTGGGGTCAACGTTCGCATGGATCAGGTTCGTGATATAGGTGTGGCGGAGCTGGTGCGGCGTCACGGTAAAATCGAGGCTGTAAACGACCTTCCTGTTGTGTGGGGCAGTTTCCCCCAGCACCGGCTTGATCGTGTGTTTGATCTTCTGTCCGTTCACATACCGTGTATATGTCCGCTCCTTGGCGGTTCGAACAACGATGTATTTCCAAAGCTGCCGGAACTGCGTATAGGTCAGCGGGTCTCCGTCCCTGTTGGCAACCACATAGGCGGCGGTCGATTGCGCCTTTGCTTCGCGCAGGCAGTCCACCAGGCACTGCGGAATCGGTATATCCCGCCGTGCCGCCTTTGTTTTCAGCTCGTTGAGGATTACGGGACGATTGTTTTCCGTGTGCCACGCGCGCTGAACGGAGATATACGGGGTCTCCCCATCCAGAAAAACGCAGTCCCATTGAAGGGCAAGGATTTCCTCTCGCCGCAGTCCCGCATACAAGCCGATCATCACGAACACATACGGCGGAAGCCCCTTGATTGCGTCGAGCAATGCCGCCGCCTGTTCATCCGTCAGTGCGGCGCGTTCCCTCTGCGGAATGCCGCCCTTTGCCGGTAAGCTCCTGGTCGGGTTCTCGTTTATAATATGGCTTTCCTCGGCAGACTTGAAGATGCTCTTGAACAACGTGCTTACAGAGCGATAAACCGACGCGGATTTCTTCCCGGCTGGTAATATGCTGAGCTTCACGTCGTCCGCTGTGACCTCCGCCATATATTTGTGTCCCAACGGCTTGATGATATAGTTTTTCACCTTGGAGGTATAGTCAACCAGCGTCGTGGCACGAATGTGGGCAGACTGCATGAGCAGCCATTTTTCGCAGTATTCCTTGACGGTCGGCGTCGATCTTCTGAACGTACAGTCCTCGATCTGGCGCTTGGCCTCCTCCACCTTATCATATAGTTCTTCGCGGGTCTTCCCATAAATGGCCACCCGCTTGCCGTCCGCATCCTCGATGCGTGTTCTGTAGTATTCTTTGCCGCCATTCATAACGGTTCCGTATTCGGGAATCGCTTTTCTCTTCTTTGCCATAATCGGCACCTCCTCATTATAGATTCATCAGCGCTGACAGCTTCTTTTTACCAGAGCTGCCGCAAAGCCGCAATGTTGTCGCCTGTTACTTGGCTTTTGCCTTGCGGAAGGTTTCCCGCCTCGTTTCGGGAACCGCTCGGTGCGTACATCTTGCGACATACTCCTGAAGCCCTGCCTCCGTGAAATAAACGCAGCCGTTGTCAACATACTGCACGAAAGAAATCAATCCGCTGTTCCGTGCCGCGTCAAGCGTTGCAAGACTGATTCCCAAAAGGTTGGCAGCTTCTTTCCTTGTGATGAGCTTTTCCATGCCTGTCACCTTTCCCAAATCGTTATTCGCAGCGCGGCCGTACGCTCCGCCTCTGCTTGGTTTTCAGTGTACAGAATAAGGAGTAAAAGCACATTGAGCGAGAATTGAGCGATATTTGACCTAAGCTGATGCATTTTGTCTCGGCTAACGCCGTTTCGCAAAATACGTTAATTTTCTTTACGCACACGATATTTTTCGCTCAATTCGACATATTTCGCCATAAGGACGTTTGGACGGGTGCTATAATCAACGGAAAACGACAAACTGTGAGGAAATGCGAGGGGGATTTCTCTTGGAACGCTGTGATTTTGCTTCCGTCGCCGCCATCATCCGCGCTGATCTGATGGACGGCAATTTCAAAAATCAAACAGAGTTTGTTGAAAGCTTGTTTGCGGATTGTGTAACGGCAAAGGACATCTTTTTCGACATGGGCCTTGTAAACAAGTGGCTGAACGGCCTCGCCAAACTCAGCCCGGAGATTGCAGCCTTTTACAGCGACACCAGGCAGCGCAAGGAACTGGCAATCACGTTGGAGGATGCCATTCTTCCCTGCGTGTCCGACAGCGCGATGGTCGCGCAAAAGATCTATGCCCTGCTGATGGGCGACGCATCCATATCCGAAAGCAAAAAGGCCGCGCTCTGCAAGCGTTATCCCTGCAAGAGCGCGGCGGATGAAGCGGTATTTATCGCGGATGTTCTTGTGTTCGGCATGGTGCGCCCCTTCGTTGCCCGTGACATCCGCAAGCCGAGCCTGCCGCCTGCGGGTAGCTTGTCGCCGGTGCTGGGCGACTTCGTGACCGACGAGGGCGTCCCAAAGCCCTGCCACCATTTCTGCGGGCGCGAAAAGGAGCTTGCCGCGCTCCAAGCGGCATTGACTGAAAACAGCAAGGTTTTTCTCCACGGTATCCCCGGCGTCGGCAAGAGCGAGATTGCCAAAGCCTACGCCAAGGAGCATCGGAAGGAATACACAAACATTCTCTATTTCACCTATACGGGCGACCTGAAGCGCGATATAGCCGACCTGATCTTTGCCGACGATCTCCCCGGCGAGAACGAAGATGAGCGGTTCCACAAGCATAACCGTTTCCTGCGGACACTCCGAGAGGATACGCTGCTCATCATCGACAACTTCAACACGACATCCACACGCGACGCCGTGCTGGACGTTGTGCTGAAATATCGCTGCCGCGTCCTGTTCACGACGCGGAGCGCCTTGCCCGGTCAATGCTGCGTGTTGGTCGAGGAGATCGACGACGCCGAGACACTGTTTCAACTCGCGGCGAAGTTCTATACCGACGCGGAAGCCAACCGCGCCATCGTCGAGCAGATCATCGAAACCGTCCATCGGCACACGCTGGCGGTGGAGCTTGCCGCGCGGCTGTTGGAAACGGGCATTCTGAAGCCGCAGACAGTATTGGACAAGCTGCGCGAGGAAAAGGCGTCGTTCGACGCCTCCGACAAAATCAATATCTCCAAGGACGGCAGAAGCAAACGCGCGACCTACTACGACCACATCCATACCCTGTTTGCTCTGTTCAGCCTGCCGGTGCCGCAGCGTGACATTATGACGAACCTGACGCTGATCCCGCTGACCGGCATCCCCGCACGGCTGTTTGGGGAATGGATGGACTTCTACGATCTCAACGAGGTCAATGAGTTGGTGGAGCTCGGCTTCATTCAGTCGAAACCGGGCAATCGGATCACGCTCCACCCGATGATGCAGGAGGTCACGGTTGCCGACCTGCCGCCGAGCATCACAAACTGCCATACAATGTTGGAGAGCATCCGCGCGACCTGCCAGCTTCACGGCGAGAGCGTCCCGTACCATCAGCTCATGTTTCAGACGGTCGAAAACGCCATCGACCTTGCCGCGAAGAACGATACCGCCTTTTACCTGTTGCTGTTGCAGAACGTGTTCCAGTACATGGACAACTATAAATATGAGGACGGCATGAAGCGTCTGATCGACGAGATGGACGCGCTTCTCAGCGACAAGACCGTGGGCGCGCCGAAAGACCGCGCGCTCCTGCTGGACTGCCGTGCGATGATGGAGAAGGACAATCGGAAACGAATCAAGCTGTTGAAGGACGCGCTGGCGCTACTGCCGGAGGTCACGCCGGACAACGCGCTGCTGGTGTCCAACCTCAACGCAAATGTGGGCGCGCTGTATCGCACGGAGAAGATAATCGATCTCGCCCAAGCACACATGAAAACGGCGATGGATATTTTAGTGAAATACGGCTTGGTCGGTTTCCATGACAGCATCGTGCAATACATGAACTACGCCGCGCTGCTGACCGACATAGGCGACACAACTGCTGCTCTCGAAGGTCTGCGCCGTATTGAGCACATTGTTCGCACAGAGGGAGAAGTAAGCGGCGATTACGCGGAGCTTCTGGAAACAATGGGCTGTATCTACCTGACAAGGATGGATGTGCCGCAGGGCACGGCGTATCTCAAGCGAGCCCTTGCCATCTATGAGGAACTATGGTCTGGTGATCCGCAGCTTATAGAATCAAAGAAAGCTGAGATACAAAGCTATTATGCAGCAACCGGCGTTGTACTCGCTAAAGCCATGGTGTCCGAACGTAGTGTAGGCAGCGCATGGCCGCTCCGACGCCACGTCAATAAGTGAGGGAGGTCAACGACATTTTGACGTTGACCTCCCGAGGTGGTGTACGACACCTTATTGCTTACTGCAAAGCAAAGCGAACTGGCTTTGCTATCTTAAAACGGTCTCCGTGTCCGTTTTAGAAAAATACGATTTCATACCCATCCCCCGCAGACGGCAGCATCCACGCTGCCGCCTGCGGGATTTTTGTGTTTTTGCTCAAATCTCGCTCAATCCCCGCTCAATGTGTTTTCCACACCTCTCTCTTAGAATGAATCTACCGGCAAGGCAGTACCGCATCCCCGCTTCTCGGTGCTGCTCTCGCCGGAATCTTCAAGAGAGGGGTGTTCTTTTATGAACGCGATCACAACTAATCAGGAGGTGAGGGGCAGATGAGAGACTGGAACGGCACCAAAATCGTCGCCGTCGATCACGGCTACGGCAACGTCAAGACCGCGAACACGGTCACGCCCACCGGCCTCGTCGTCTACGACACCGAGCCGATCTTCTCCGGCAGTATCTTGGAGTATGACGGTAAATTCTACCGCGTGGGCGAGGGACACAAGCCTTTTGTCGCGGACAAGGCAACGGACGACGACAACTACACCCTGACGCTCATGGCAATCGCCAAGGAGCTGAACATTGCGGGCATCCGTGAGGCGGACGTCCATCTTGCGGCAGGTTTGCCGATGACTTGGATTCGCCGCCAGCGGGAGGCGTTCCGTGCCTATCTGCTCCGCAACGAGCGCGTGACCTTCCGCTTCAACGGCAAGGATTATCGCGTCCGCTTCGTCGGGTGCAGCCTGTTCCCGCAGGGTTATCCAGCTATTATCAACCGCCTCAGCGAGTTCAAGGGTACCAGTGTCCTCGCGGACATCGGCAACGGCACGATGAACGTGTTGTACCTTGCCAACCGCAAGCCCGTGGAGAGCAAGTGCTGGACGGAGAAGCTGGGCGTCGATCAGTGCGTCACCGCCGCGCGGAACGCGGTGCTGGACAACCTCGGCGTCAAAATCGACGACGGCATCGTGGAGCAGGTGCTCCGCACCGGCACCGCCGATATTGCCAAGCCATATCTCGACTGCATCACGGGCGCGGCGAGGCAGTACGCCGGAACGATCTTCGACACGCTGCGGCGCTATGAGTACAATCCCGACCTCATGCGGCTTTATGTCGTGGGCGGCGGGGGCTGCGTCCTGCGGCACTTCGGAGAGTACGACCGCGAGCGCGTCACGTTCATTGAGGACATCTGCGCCACCGCCAAGGGCTACGAGTATCTGGCGTACATGGCGCTGCGGGAGGAGCGGACGACATGAGCGAGGTCAAATGCACCAACCTCCGCTTCAACCTCGACAAGCCCGTGCAACGTGCGGCGTGGGAGTGTCTGCAAACAATGGACAAGGCAAAGTTCAAATCGTACAGCCAAGTCATCGCGCTGGCTATTGTGGACTACTTTGACCGGCTTGAGCGTCTGCAAGACGACCCGTATCTCGAAACGCGGGAGCGCGAGGAGCGCTTTGTCAGTCAGATCGTCGCCGCCGTTGAACGCGCCATGAAGGACGCACTGCCGGTCTACCTTGCGGGCTGCATGGCGGGCTTGACACAGGCAGCGCCGCCCACTCCGTCGCAAACGCCGACGCCGGAGGCAAACGCGGAGGACATCGACTGGGGTTATCTCGGAAAGTGATAAGGTGAGGCGCATGACCGAATTTATCACGCCAAAGACTTCCCTGCCGTGCTATATGGCTTTTCCCCGCTTCCTGCTGGGCAGCGGGTTGAACGAGACCGCTATGCTGACCTACGTCATTCTGCTCGACCGGGCGAGGCTGTCCATGTCCAATCCCCGATGGGTCGATGAAAACGGTTATGTGTTCCTCCACTATTCCATCCGAGACCTTGCCGCCGTAATGAGCAAAAGTGATATGACGGTAAAAACCGCGCTGGCAGCATTGGAGCGGCAAAGGTTGATCGTCCGCAGGCATCAGGGGATTGGACGCCCCAACCGCATCTATGTCCTGCTTCCCGCAGACAGCATTCTGTCCGCAAGGGAGAAAGAAACCTGTCCGCCAGAGGGAAAGAATCCTGTCCCTCCCGCAGGCAGAAAACTGTCCGGTAATAAGAATGATAGAACAAAAACGATTCATCAAGAACAACAGAGCAAGGTGTCCGCCTACGGACAATTTCAAAATGTGTTTTTGAGTCAGGACGAATTGTCCGCTTTGCGCAAGGATGTCCCCTCTTACAAAGAGTACATCGAGCGCCTGTCCGGCTATATGGCGTCCACGGGAAAGACCTATCGGAACCATGCCGCCACCATCCGTAGTTGGGTGCTGCGGGATAAACCCGCCGCACAGACGCGGAACTATGATTGCAAGGAGAGTGAGAGCCTATGACCGGCAAAAGAGCAGCACCCACGCGGGCGCTGCAAGAGGATGAATATTTCAATCAGGAGGATGGCCTGATCTACTGCGCGTTGTGCCACACGCCGCGCCAGACCGTTGTGTCAATGCCGGGACGGGAGCTGATCCCCAACGTCCCCTGCCGGTGTCGGCAAGAACGGCTGGACGCCGAACAGGAGGTGCGCAGGCGCGCTGAACACATGAGGAAGGTCGAGAGCCTACGGGCAAGCTGTCTGCAAGACCGCGCGCTGCGGGATTACAACTTCGCCCACGATCTCGGCTATACGCCAGAACTTGAAAAAGCTCACGCCTATGTGGAGCATTTCGCAAAAATGGAAGCCGACTCGACGGGGCTGCTGCTTTGGGGCGGTGTCGGCACAGGCAAGTCCTTCTTTGCAGGCTGCGTCGCCAACGCGCTGATTGAGCAGAATATCCCCGTCCTGATGACCAACTTTGCCCGCGTTCTCAACACGCTGACCGGGATGCACCCGGAGGAGCGGAACCAGTTCATCGACAGCTTGAACGCCTACCGCCTGCTGGTGATCGACGACCTCGGTATGGAGCGCGGCACGGAGTTTGCCTTGGAGCAGATCTTTCATGTGATCGACAGCCGCTACCGAAGCAAAAAGCCCATGATCGTCACGACCAACCTGACGCTCCAAGAGCTGAAGAATCCTGGCGATCTCGCCCATGAGCGCATCTATGACCGGGTGTTGGAGCGATGTGTGCCGATACGGATCAACGGCAGGAACATCCGCGCAGACAACGCGGTGGCACAGTTGGAGGCTGTGAGGCCCATTCTCTGTACCTCATAAGGCGATTTGTGGTACAGAAATTCACCAATCGGATGCGACACCGGCCCCAGCGCCGGGACGGTGCTTTTCGCCGATACCGCATTCAACACGAATTGATACTAACGAAAGGCTTTTAAGAGCCAGAAAGGGCAAAAACATGACCAACGAAGCAACAAAGAAGCAGCTTGCGCAAGCGAAGCACCGTTTAGAGGAAGTTCAGGCGCGGGATCGCGTCAAAGAGCGCAAGGCACGGACGCGGCAGCTTATTCAAAAGGGCGCGATCATCGAAAGCGTCATGCCAGAGACGAACGACATGGAGTTGGACGAACTGCGGGATTATCTTTTCAGCCTGTCCAAGCGGCAGAGCTGATACGTTTTTGGGGCGTTTCGGGAAACCGGGACGCTCCAATCATTCCCGTAAGGGCGCAACTTACTCACCACCCGCTTCGCGGGCGGTGGTATCCCTCCCGTTGGTCGGGCTCGTTGCGCTCTCACGAAAGCCCCGCCGGGGCTTTCTCCGAGGGGCCGACCATGCCGTGCGCGGCATCGTCGGGCAGTTGGCTGTGCTGCCTGCGGGCATCCCACCGCATCGTTCCGCCACGGAACGATACTGCCAACTGCGCATGCGCCGCACTGCGTCGCATCTTCTTTGTTGCGCCAAAGAAGCAAACCGCTTTCCGCTGCGGCGGGGACGAAGGAAGGTTAGAACGATATGGCTTTTTACCATTTGGAGGCAAAGATCGTCACACGCGGCACAGGCCGGACTGCCTGCGGCGCGGCGGCGTACATGAGCTGCTCGCGTCTTTACAACGATTATGACGGCATCCAACACGATTACACGCGCAAGGGCGGGCTTGTGTGGGAACACATTTTCTTACCGACGATGGCACCGGCAGAGTGGAACGACCGCGAGAAGCTCTGGAACGCGGTCGAGGCGACGGAGAAAACGAAGGACAGCCGCCTCGCCCGCGAGTTCATCGTCGCGCTCCCGCGCGAGCTGGGCGCGGAGGATTGGAAGGCAATTATGACCGAGTACATCCAAGACTGCTTTGTGTCGGACGGGATGTGCGCCGACACTGCCATCCATGATACCGACGGTCACAATCCCCATGCGCATATCCTGTTGACCGTGCGCCCGCTCAATGAGGACGGGTCGTGGCAGCACAAGACCGAGAAAGAATATCTTTGTGTTCGGGACGGTGAGGAGCGCGGCTTTACCGCCGCCGAGTTCAAGACCGCGCAGACAGAGGGCTGGGAGAAGCAGTATCCGTACAAGATCGGCAAGAAGAAAACGTACAAGGCACCGTCGGAGGCGGAGGCGCAAGGATTGGAGCGCGTGTCGAAGCACCCGAAAGCGACGCGCTATGGACGGCAGAACCCAATCTCTGAACGCTGGAACAGCGAGGAGCAGCTTGTCGCGTGGCGGGCGGCATGGGCGGATGTGGTCAACCGCGCCCTCGAACGCTCTGGCGTCGAGCAGCGCATTGACCACCGCAGCCATGCCGAGCGCGGGTTAGAGGAAAAGCCCACCGTCCATGAGGGCGTCAACGCCCGAATCATGGAGAAGATGGGCTATGTTTCCGATCGCTGTGAACTGAACCGCCAGATCCGTGCGGACAACGCGCTGATGAGGCAGTTGAAGGATAGCATGAAAAAGCTGACGGATGCGCTGGTAACAACGCTGGCAGATATGGCTCGCGTGATGGAGCAGTTACGCCAGAGCATGATTATCCTGCGCTATCACCTGCTCCATCTCCGCAAGCGTCGCGGTAAGGCGGTGGAGTATCTGTCGAAAGCCGAGCCGATGTATCGGGACTACGGCGAGCTTGTCCGGCAGATTCAAGAAAAGAACGCAGAGCGTCGGTCACTGAAAAAGGAACTGGCGGCGCTTTCTCCGCTGAGCGTGTTCAAGCGCAGCGAACTGAAGAAGCAAATCGCGCAGCTCTCCGAGGAGATCGAAGAATTGACGTTCAGCAAAAACGAGATCGTAACCGGCTTTGGCAAGGAGGACGACAAGGAGATGCCCGCCGTTCCCAAGCAGATCACGGCGGTCAAGACAAACGTTGCCAAGATGGACGATCTGGAAGCTCGCTATACTGGCGACATTGAAAAATCCGGGCGGGAGTTCGACCGGCTGAAAGAACGAGCAAAGCAGTACGACCTCTACGACCTGACCGACGCCCGCCTTGCGCTCCGCCCGCAGATGGAGGACGAGGCACAGAAGCGTATCAAGAAGGACATCCCTGACGAAAAGCTCAGCTTTTGGGATTACCTTCGCATCGCGCAGGAAACCGATAAGCTGAACCATGAGGACGGCATGGAGACGTGGTACAGGGAGCAGACCATGCGCCGCCGCTTGGAGCAGGAGTACCAGCAGCGACGGGAGCACTCGCAACGCAAGCCGAGAGAGCGAGATATGGAACGGTAACTGAGAAACGTTGGAACAGAAGATCCTTACTTGATCTCCTGCTCCAGCGCGTCGAATTCCGGCGTAGAGAAAAACTCGGCAAGCGAAATGTCCAGCCCGTCACACATCTTTTTGATGGTCAGAATTTTCGGGTCAACACTTCTGCCGTAAAGAATGTTCTTAACCGAAGATGGAGGCAAAGCAGATAGTGTTGCGAGTTTATTGATAGAAATATCACGTTCATTGCATAAATGCAGAATTCTTTCTTTAATTGCCGTAATCGTGTCCATAACAGCACCCGCCTTTCTACTACAAGTATATAGGTTTTGCTTGCAAAAGTAGGCTATGGTTTTAACACATTTATCGGTCAAAACTATTTCTCCAATTACAATCTTGTCATACAGGACGAGGGAGAGGTGCATATAGGTGATAATGTGATGATTGCTTCAAATGTGATACTGACGACAAACCTGCATCCGCTTTTAGCGCAGGATAGGGTTGTGCAGAAAAAGCCAAACCGATTCCCACACAATTACGAAGGAAACTATGTGCAGGCCAAACCGATTTATTTTGAGGATAACGTCTGGATATGGGACGATAACAAAAAGCTAAGGCAAGACACTCCGCTTAGATGCTCTCCTGTTTCACCTTATCCTGCCACCGTTCAAGCCTTGTTGATAATTGACCAAATTATGACAAGGTGGTAGAATCTATGATACTGGAATCCATGTGGTCAAGCAGAGATGATAAGGGGGCGGGGTTATGGCGGCTGAAAGGCAAAGCAGCAAACGTTTTAGCAATCTTAGCGGACTTACAGAAAAGGCAGCAAGGATATCGCAAAAGTCAGCATATCTTATTGTTGTCATGTATTTGCTTTTTGCAATAGTCTGTGACATTGTATTTTACAATACGGGTATTGGAATTATTGTACAGGCTTCTTATCCCACGGCAGTTTTGGATGCATTATGCACCGTCGCCGCACTGGGAAATGCAATTCTTTCCATCATTATCGGTGCTTTTAGTAATAAAATATACGGATTTACTGTGAGAGAGTTAATCTCAAATAATCCCAACCGCTTTAGTGTTTCATCCGTCGTGATGTTCTCGCTAATTGCCGTTGTTCTTGGAATAGTGTCACTTTCTTTTGACCTTTGTGCAACAATCACTGCTCTAGCAATCTGTGTTGTAGGCATCATTGCTATCACAAGCGCTCAGTTATGGTTGCTATTATCAAACACAGAATATCAAAAAGAAATACTGGATAATATTATAAAAGCCAACATACTTGAACCCGAATTCTATTACGCACGTTGGTTTCCCGAATTGACATACGCAATAGAATGTAATGATGAACCAAGCCAACATGTATACATCGGGTTGATTCGCACGGTACTAGATTCAGAAAAAGGATCAATGCCGATGCGGAGATCAATAGTTGAAAAAAACGCTACTAGCATTTTTCCATCAGCCTGTATGCGTTTGGGATTCGTCGAGTCATATAAAAGAATTATATGCTTAGGTGACTGGAGTTATCGCGGTTTAGATGCTTACTCGATTGCGAACAGCTATATTTCTCAGCTACATTTTTTATCTGAGGAGCACATTACCGGCTATCGCGTTCCAGAAACAATAGATGATATACTAGAACGGCTAGAAGTTTCCCAAGAAGACAAAATATACTATGTTTACAATATTTATCGCAGTTTGAGAGATAACCGCGCGATTAGAAAAGACGTTCAAAACAATTTGACTGACAGCATATTTGAGAGGCTTTGCTGGCTACGCAACACGAATAATGGTGAAACTCGAAAGAGTGTCATTCTCCAAATAGCAAAGCACGATATATTTGAAAATGAAGATATCAAGGATAGAAAAGATGTACTTACTGTATTGAACCGGCAGCTGTATTGCAACAATCGATACAGCCATTGTGAAACCTATATTTCTTTGATTTCGCAACTGTTTAGAGCGCTTTATTTCTATTCAATGCTAGAAACCGAAACGCTAAGTGAAGAATATCGTGCAGAGCTTGCTCCGCTATTTCAGCTTGGTTATAACGCAAAAGATCGGTTTAAGATCACTCTTTCATTGATTATCGCTCTTAGCTCTGATAAGGTCGTTTATTGGCTAGCAAATGATATGGATTTCTTTTCTAACCACTTTGGATTTTTTGAATATTTTCCCAATGATTCTTCAGCTAAATGCTCAATTTGGACCCCTGAGCGCTGTTTGATTTTTGCATTTGAGTATTATCTCATTGTTGGTTTTAGGTTTTCTTTGTTTCCGATAGGAGAAAAAGTTGAAGATGAAAAAATAGATATCCAAACACGCAGAAGAATGTGCGAAATAATTGTAGAATGTTTTGAAAGTGACAAAAAACTATCTGACAGAATAGTCTCAGAAATAGAAGTCTTGCAAAATTTTATCGGAAAAGATCACTCTTTAGTTGATAGCCTTGCCCCTCCTAATTTTAATTATTTCAACGGTAAATTGCACGAAATAAACAAGGCGATCAATGGCGAGCTGAAGAATCATGTGTCCAGTGACCTTGATAATCTTAATCAGCAATTATCAAAGGAATTTGAGAAGATGAAATCCTTTGAATATGATGAATCGCTGGATTTTACTCATTCTCGCAAGATTAAAATTCCTCCGATTACTAGACGTGTAACAAAAGATGATATCGCTAGGTCTGCACAAGACAAAGCTTATATCATAGAGACCTTTCTTAACAGGATGGTAAAGGAGATTCTTCCGACAAAGACACTTAGCTTTGATCAAAGAGGAGTTGATGCCCTGCTCGCTGAATTATCTGATAAGCAGTATAAAGCTCGAAACTACTCTTTTGTAGATGATTGGGCAATTAAAGAACCGGTCAGGCAGTCTAAAAATTATTCTCAGTTGTGCCAAAAAATTAAAGAGATTCCTTTAATTAACGGCTACAGTCTCAACCACCATATTTTTCTACTCACGGATAAAATTACATTTAATGCAAAAGTTTTGTCTTATCAAATGGAGTCTCCAGAGGAATCGCAATGTGAAGCATACATTTCAAATTATAAGATTGCCGACAGCAAATATCGAATTGACGGTTCTATTCTTGACCACACTACCGCGCTTGAGTATGTCAAAATGAACTATATAGTGGAGTATACAGAGCTATGCATCTCAATCAATCTTAGCAAAGAAGACGGTATAGTAATTCGCACAACACTAGACCGCATATAGGACAATAGTAAAAACGGTTTTGCAGCAATTAGCCGCAAAACCGTTTTTACTGCTCTTCAATCAATTTATCCATCCCTGTCTCCAACGCGACGGAAATCTTATAGAACGTTTCGACCGAGAAGTTATACCTTGTCTTTTCGCTTTCGATTTGGCGGATAAAGTCATGCGACAGGCCGACCATCTCCGCCAGTTGAGCCGATGTTAGGCCCTTTTCTTTCCGATACTTTTTGATATTTCGGCGTATTGTATCGTAAATCTGGGCGTCAAATTCAAGTTCTTTCATTGTAGCCATCACCTAACAAAAGTATAATCAAGCTTCTGTCAGATGTATGTTAGCTATTGACTCACATTTATATTGAAATCCTACTGGCTTGTGCTATAATTGTGAGGTGATAACTAACACGCGGCATATTATGAGGTGAAGCTATGGACGCACGAAAAGACCTGCTTCTAAAATCCGCCGCAAGGCTCTACAGCCTCGGCGTAGATCTGGAGATGACGCGGGATAAACTCAAAAAGCTGGTAGACCAGGGCGTTCCCTACGATTCCAAGGAGATGAAGGACGCCTACCGCGAGTTCTCGGAGCTGGACGCACAGTGGAAGGAGTTGGAAAAGCAGCACCTTGAGCTGCGCGACGAAATCGAACAAGGTTAAATCAATCAAGGTTTCCTCCATCGGGCATAATAAAAGCGCCGAACCATCGGCGCAGATTGGAGGGAATCATATGAATGGCACGACCTATGGGTATATCCGGGTATCGTCGAAGGATCAGAACGAGGACCGGCAGCGCATCGCCATGCACGACGCGGGTGTGGACGAGCGGCATATCTTCATGGACAAGCAGAGCGGTAAGGACTTTGACCGCCCCGGCTGGCGGCGCGTACTGCGGAAGCTAAAGCCGGGTGACACGCTGATCGTCAAGAGCATCGACCGCTTGGGCCGCAATTACGACGAGATCCTTGACCAGTGGCGATTCATCACGAAAGAAAAACAGGCGCACATCGTCGTGCTGGATATGCCGCTGCTCGACACGCGGCAGGGGCGTGATCTGACCGGCACGCTGATTGCTGACATCGTGTTGCAGCTTTTGAGCTACGTCGCCCAGACCGAGCGCGAATTCATCAAGCAGCGGCAGGCAGAGGGCATCGCGGCAGCGAAACTGCGCGGCGTCCACCTCGGCAGAAAGCCTATGGAGCGTCCCGACACCTTTTGCACCGTGTACGACGAATGGGTAAAAGGCGAAATATCCGCCCGCGCAGCCGCAAAGAAGCTGTGTATTTCCCACCCGACGTTCCTGCGGTGGTCTAAGGAAAGCGGTAGCGATGGTACGCTTTGCGTTCCAATATGAAAATCGGCTCGAATCTTGCGCTTTGCTAAATGTTCTGCTATAATTTGGTGGAAAGTTTTGTGCGTTATGTACTACAATCAAGGCTTCCTGAAGGCGGAACGCAAAGCGTACCTTTCTTACCAGCTTGATTTATCCAGGCTGAAAGAGGCATTTGCCCCGTCTTCGGGCAAATGCCTCTTTTGTGTTATGGGGGTGCGCATGGAGAAACAGGTCAAATCCAAGCAGCGCGTAGCGGATCACGGCGAGGTCTATACCGCAGAGCGCGAGGTCAACGCCATGCTCGATCTCGTGAAGCAGGAGACAGAGCGGGTGGACAGCCGCTTTTTAGAGCCGGCCTGTGGGGACGGCAATTTTGTCGCGGAGATTTTGCGTCGTAAGCTGGAGGCTGCAAAGCGCCGCGCCACGCCGCCGAGAAAGAAAAAGCCGCTGCCTCTGGAATTTGAGAAGCAGTCGGTAATTGCCGTGGCGAGCATTTACGGCGTGGACATTCTCATGGACAACGTGCTCGCCTGCCGCGAGCGGCTCTACGACATCTGGAACGCCGAATACACGGCAATCTGCAAAAAAGAGGTCAGCGAGGATTGCCGCGCCGCCGTTCGCTTCATTCTCAGCCGCAACATCGTCCTTGGGAATGCGTTAAGCATGCGAACGGTGGACGCGGATGGCAACGACACGGATGAGCCCATCGTCTTTTCTGAGTGGTCGTTTGTCATGGGCGACAAAATGCAGCGCAAGGATTTTCGCTTTGACAAGCTGCTATCCGGCGACTATGAGGCGTCGGAGCGCGAGCGGCGAAAGCGGAAGCGACCGGAACCGGAGCAAATCAGCTTATTAGGCGGCGACCAGCCCAGCGACGAGGGCGAGCTATTGGGACAATACGTTACAGATTACAGGAGGGTGCAGGACTATGGCAACTAATCTCTATAACACCATGTACAACCCGGACGTGCTCTCCTGCATCGCCAACCTCTCCAACGACGAGGTGTTTACCCCACCGGAGGTGGCGAACGCCATGCTCGACCTGCTGCCGCAGGAGCTGTTCAGCGACCCGAACACTACGTTTTTGGACCCCGGCTGCAAAAGCGGCGTATTTCTTCGCGAGATTGCCAAACGTCTGCTCAAGGGGCTGGAGCCCGTCTATCCCGATTTACAGGAGCGAACCGACCACATTTTTAAGCATCAGCTTTACGGCATCGCCATCACGGAGTTGACCTCTCACCTGTCTCGGCGCAGCCTCTACTGCTCCAAGACGGCGAACGGGAATTACTCAGTGGTGCACTTCGACAATATAGACGGCAACATCCGCTTTAAAAACATCAAACACCGCTGGCAAAAGGGTCGGTGTGCATTCTGTGGCGCGTCGCAGCAGGAATACGACCGCGCAGACAATCTCGAAGCGCACGCTTACGAGATGATCCACACCACAAAGCCAGAGGAGATTTTCAAAATGAAGTTTGACGTGATAATCGGAAATCCGCCCTATCAGTTAAGTGACGGCGGTAATGGTCCAAGCGCAATGCCGATATATAATTTGTTCGTTCAGCAGGCAATGAAACTCAATCCCCGTTTTTTGTGTATGATTATACCAGCGAGATGGTTCGCTGGAGGAAAAGGGTTAGACGAGTTTCGCGCCACAATGTTGCCAGACAAGCGAATCAGGGTTCTCGTTGATTATGAATCAAGCAAGGACTGCTTTGAAGGCGTGGATATTGCAGGCGGTATTTGTTACTTTCTGTGGGATCGAGATCACAAAGGCAGTTGTCATGTGCAGAATGTTTCATCCGCCATGGTTTCAAGCGAAACCAGATATCTTGACGAGTATCCGATTTTTATTCGTTCTAACAGTGCGGTTCATATTCTTAGAAAAGTTTTAGCTAAAGAATCCCATTTTATGGATGAGAGGGTGCTGAGCCAAAAGCCATTTGGTTTTCGTACTTATGTGCGTGGTAAAGACGCTGCGTTTCCAGGATCGGTAAAACTTTTAACCAGCAAGGGATTTGGCTATGTACATAGAAGTGAGGTATCAAAGAACGCTGACGGTATTGATAAATTCAAAGTGATAACCGGAAGATTTGTTCCAAGCAACGGAGAACTCGACGTAAAGCCAGGAGAAGGATACCGGGTAATGACTACACCACGCATTCTGTTTCCTGGAGAAATTAACACCGAATCATATATTACTTTAGGCCTGTACGATACGCAAAACCAAGCCGAGAACTTTGTCTCATACATGAAATGCAAGTTATCAAGATTGCTCTTGCGACAAGCTATTTCGTCCGTGAACATTAATCGCGAAGTATTCAAGTTTGTTCCAATCCAAGATTTTGATAAACCGTGGACAGACGAGGAATTGTATGCAAAATATAATCTGTCAGAAGAAGAAATTGCCTTTACAGAATCCTTGATTCGCCCGATGGACGGAGGTGACGACTGATGCCGGAAATGGAGTTTTTTCCGCAGCGGCCGGAATCCCGCCCCACCATCTATGCCTATGAGCTTACCGGCGTTGCCTATCACAAGGGCTATATCAAGGTCGGATACACCGAGCGCGACGTAGAGACGCGCGTCCGGGAACAGATCCACACCGCCGCCGTTCCCTATCGCATTCTCGGTCAGTGGTCCGCCATGAAAAACGACGGGAGCTGCTTTACCGATCACGACGTTCACGCCGTGCTGAAGCAAAAGGGCAAGCGTCAGCTCAACGCCGGAGAGGATCGAAACGAGTGGTTCCAATGCTCGGTTGATGACGTCAAGGCTGCCGTAGTTGCGCTGCAAACCGGAACAGAAAACGCGGAGGATCGTACCCAAACCTTCGCCATGCGTCCGGAGCAGGAGCAGGCAGTAGAGATGACCATGCGCTACTTCCGCTCCGCCTATGAGGAGAACAGCGGCAGAACGCCGAAATTTCTCTGGAACGCGAAGATGCGCTTTGGCAAGACCTTTGCTTCTTATCAACTGGCAAAGCGCATGGGCTTCAAGCGTGTGCTGATCCTGACCTTCAAGCCTGCCGTGCAGACAGCGTGGCGGGAGGATCTGCTGACGCACATGGATTTTGAAGGCTGGCAGTTCATCAGCCGCCCCGCCGTTCTCGGCGGGCCGTCCACCGACGCGCAGTATCAGGCTGCGGACAAGTCCCGCCCCATCGTCTGCTTTGGTTCGTTTCAGGACTTCCTCGGCGTAAACAAGGAAACCGGCGGCATCAAGGCAAACAACGAGTGGGTGCATACGACCAACTGGGACCTTGTGATTTTCGACGAGTACCACTTCGGCGCTTGGAAGGACAGCGCGAAGAAACTCTTTGAGCAGGACGAGGATTCCTACGAGGAGGATCTTTCCAAGTATGACGCCGGCAACGCCTACGATGAAACATGGCTGCCGATCACCACGACGTACTATCTCTATCTTTCGGGTACGCCGTTCCGAGCACTGAACTCCGGCGAGTTCATCGAGGAGCAGATCTACAACTGGACGTATTCCGACGAGCAACGCGCCAAAGCGGAATGGGCAGGCCCAGACAACCCATACGCTGCGCTGCCGCGTATGGTGATGCTGACATACAAGATACCGGAGAGCATCCAGCGCATCGCCAAGCAGGGCGAGTTCGACGAATTCGACTTGAACGTGTTTTTCTCGGCGGAGGGCAGCGGAAAGGACGCCCATTTCAAGTATGAGGACTATGTACAGAAGTGGCTCGACCTGATTCGCGGCTCGTATCTCGAAACCTCGGTGGATGAGCTGAAGCTCGGCGCGCAGAAACCGCCGATGCCATATTCCGACACGCGGCTGCTGAACGTGCTGTCGCATACGCTGTGGTTCCTGCCGAACGTAGCGTCCTGTCATGCCATGGCAAATCTGCTCGCGCAGAAGCAGAACGCATTTTATCACGATTACAAGGTCAATGTCTGCGCAGGCGCGCAGGCGGGGATCGGTGTCGCCGCGCTGGAGCCGGTGCGTCGCAGCATGGGCGATCCGCTGGAATCCAAAACCATCACGCTCTCATGCGGCAAGCTGACCACCGGCGTCACCATCAAGCCGTGGACGGGCATCTTTATGCTCCGCAACCTCTCCAGCCCAGAGACGTACTTTCAGGCAGCGTTCCGCGTACAGAGTCCCTGGGAGATCACAAAAGACGATGGGACAAGGGAGATCGTCAAGCAGGAGTGCTACGTATTTGACTTCGCGCTGGATCGTGCCTTGCGTCAAATCTCCGATTACAGTTGCCGCCTGAACGTGGCGGAGAGCAACCCGGAGAAGAAAGTCGGCGATTTTATCAGCTTTCTTCCAGTGCTTGCCTACGACGGCAGCGCCATGCGTCAGGTCAACGCGGCGGAGATTCTGGATATTGCGATGGCGGGCACGTCCGCGACGCTGCTTGCCAAGCGTTGGGAATCCGCGCTGTTGGTGAATGTGGACAACGATACGCTCGCGCGGCTCCTTGCCAGCGACGAGGCAATGGACGCGCTGATGCGGATCGAGGGCTTCCGTAGTCTGAACGCCGATATCGAGACCATCATCAACAAGTCCAACGCAGTCAAAAAGGCCAAGCGCGACGGTGAAAAGCTGACACCAAAAGAAAAGAAGGAACTGACGGACGCCGAGAAGGAATACAAGTCCAAGCGAAAGATGATTCAGGAAAAGCTCATCAAGTTCGCGACCCGCGTCCCTGTGTTCATGTATCTGACCGATTACCGCGAATACAGCTTACAGGACGTCATCACGCAGCTGGAGCCGGAACTGTTCAAAAAGGTCACTGGTCTGGACGTCAAGGATTTTGAGCTTCTGGTATCGCTCAACGTGTTCAACGAGGCGCTGATGAACGACGCCGTTTACAAGTTCAAGCGTTATGAGGACGCGAGCCTGATCTATACCGGCATCGACAAGCATACCGGCGAGGACGTCGGTCTCTACAGCACGGTCATCTCCCGCGACGACTACGACGCCATGGCTGGGCAGCTTGCCGCGTCTATGGAAGCAGCGCCGCAGCGTGAAGACGACATACCCGACCAGCCGGTTTTCACGAACGTCAGCGACGAGGACGACGATGAGAATGATGACGTGCCCGAACCGTCGAAGAAGCCCACGCGGGCAAAATCGCCGGTCGTCACGACCAGAGCGCCCATTGTCCAGAGCGCGGGGCCTGCTATCGGCTCTACATACCGTCCTTCCTATATTCCGCCGTCGTCAGCACCGACGCCAATTATGAAGAAGCCTGCAATCACCGTGGACACCTCAAAAATCCATGCAGGCACCATTGTGTCGCATAAAGCATTTGGCAAGGGACGAGTCAAGGGCATCGACGGGGCGATCATTGTGGTGACGTTTGGCAGTGAGGAGAAAAGATTTCACTTTCCGGGCGGGTTTGAAGATGGGTTTTTGACGTTAGTTGACTAAGCTTGCTTATGGTGCAATGCAAAGCCTCCAATGTGGTGCATAGATATTGCGTCACATTGGAGGTTCACATGCATACTCGTAGTAAAACAGCTTTTTTTATTTGCTTCCCTGTGCTATACTACCCTCATAACCATTGTGAGGTGTCGCCATGCTGATGAATCAAGCCGAATATCTGGAAACCATATCCGCTATCAAAAGCGAGATCAAGGGCGCACAGTATCGTGCTGTGCTCGGCGCCAACCGCGAGTTGATTACGCTCTACTGGCGGATCGGGCAGGTCATCAACGCACATAAGACGTGGGGCAATAAGTTCGTGGAGAATCTGGCGGCGGACATCAAGCTGGAGTTCCCGAATGCCACCGGCTATTCTGCGCGAAACCTCAAGTATATGGCGAAATTTGCGGAAACATACCCGGACATTGAATTTGTGCAGACGGTGTCTGCACAAATTTCGTGGTCGCATAATGTCGCCATACTGGATAAGGTCAAGGACGCCGATCAGCGCGTTTGGTACATGGAAAGCGCGAGCAAAAATGGCTGGTCAAAAAACGTCCTTGTTCACCAGATCGAAAGCGGTCTATACGAGCGGCAGGCGCTTTCCGGCAAGGTCAACAACTTTGCCGCCGCGCTGCCTCCGCAGCAGAGCGAGCTGGCGCAGCAGATGATGAAAGACCCCTATGTGTTCGACTTCATCTCCTTCCGAGAGGACATGGTGGAGCGGGACATTGAGCGGGCGCTGGTGTCGGAGGTCACGAAGCTGCTTCTGGAACTTGGAACAGGCTTCGCCTTTCTCGGCAATCAGTATCATCTGAACGTTGGCGGCGATGATTTCTATGTCGATCTGCTCTTCTATCATCTCAAGCTGCGCTCCTATGTGGTGATCGAGCTCAAAACCGGCGAATTCAAGCCGGAGTATGCCGGCCAGCTCAACTTCTACCTCTCCGCGGTGGA
>Ga0256407_10000927_pt1 | contig 66069 bp, 58 predicted proteins | sample RumenRJG_04DNA_FD_193489 | JGI IMG/M metagenome (GOLD analysis project Ga0256407, IMG submission 193489) | Bovine rumen microbial communities from Lethbridge, Alberta, Canada - RJG_04 | ecosystem: Host-associated > Mammals > Digestive system > Stomach > Rumen | place: Canada: Alberta... | reverse complement strand
ACGGCGGAGGCTCTGGAAAATATCATCCCTGCCCTTAAGGAAAAGGGCTTTAACTTTGTGACGGTAAATGAGCTCTTCAGGATAAAGGGTGTGGAGCCTGAGGAAAGGGCTGCAAGACACAGGGTTTTTGACGTTGTGGGAAATTAACGGGAAAAGATCCTTCGCTGACGCTCAGGATGACATTGATGGACGCTCAGGGTGACAATAGCGGTGTCATTCTGAACGAAGTGAAGAATCTTTCCACAGGATGGCATAGAAAGAAGGTAACTATTCAGAACAGTCACTTGCGGAACCGCAAGTGACGTATGAAAACCAAGGCATTATGTACGGGGCACTGACGCGCTTAGCGCGTCAATACGTGCCCGTGAAATGTCCACTGGACATTTCACCTTTCGGCTCATCGTGCGAAGCACGATTTAATTAGCCGAATGCGCAGTATCTATTCAGAATCCGAAGGGTTCTGAATAGATACGAAAGGAGAAAGCATGAACCCATATCTATCGAGCCGCGAGCATATTCCTGACGGAGAGCCCCATGAATTTGATGGAAGGGTCTATGTATACGGCTCTCACGATAAATTTAAGGGTAGTGGCTACTGCCTTCTTGATTATGTCTGCTATTCCGCTCCGGTCACGGATCTTAACGACTGGCGCTATGAGGGCGTGATTTATAAAAAGACCGACGACCCGGACAACAGGGACGGTTCAATGTGTCTTTACGCACCGGATGTCACGAGGGGTGCTGACGGAAAGTATTATCTTTATTATGTCCTGGATAAGCTGCCGTATATCTCTGTTGCGAGATTGGAGACTCCGGCAGGTAAATATGAGTTTTTCGGCTACGTGAGATATAAGGACGGAGTACGTGCGGGAGAAAGACCCGGTGAAGAAGCCATGTTTGATCCTGCGGTCCTTACGGAGGGGGAGATAACCTATCTCTATTCCGGTTTCTGCATGCCGGATAACAGGGAACGCCACGGAATGATGGTTCTTACCCTCGATAAGGATATGCTTACGGTCACCGGAGAACCCCGGACCGTTGTTCCCTCTAAACCCTATTCTAAGGGAACGGGCTATGAGGATCACGAATACTTTGAAGCACCATCCATCAGAAAGTATGACGGGATATATTACCTTATCTATTCCTCCATAAAATGTCATGAGCTCTGTTATGCCACGAGCACTTCGCCCTTAAAGGATTTTAAATACCGCGGTGTTATAATAAGTAATACCGATATCGGGATCGGTTCGTATAAGGATAAGGATATGCCTGCCTTTTACGGCGCCAATAACCACGGCGGCATTATAAGGCTTTCTTCAGGCGATGAATATGTTTTTTACCACAGGCATACCGACGGCACGAATTTCAGCCGGCAGGGCTGCATAGAAAAGATAAGGATTGAAGAGGACGGTGCGATAATACAGGCGGAAATGACCTCCACCGGGGCGGAGCCCGGTAATTTCAGGAACCCGGGACTTTACCCCGCATATCTAGCCTGCAATCTGTTCTGCGGGAAGGTACAGACCTATACAGGAGATCCCGGAACCTTTTTGGGACCTGATTTCCCGAGGATCACAGAGGACGGCCTTGATGATCTTAAAGATGACGGTTATATCACGAATATGGTGAACGGCACGGTCTGCGGTTTTAAGTACTTTGACCTTATAAACCTTAAGAGTGTGGCAGTATGGCTAAGGGGATTTGTAAACGGGGATCTTTCGGTCCGAAGCGGTCTTAAAGGGAAGATATTGGGAAGCGTCCATATAGAAAAAGAAAATTTCTGGAGACGCTTTGAAATACCGGTTGAGGGCATCAATGAAAAAAATGCATCCCTCTATTTTGAGTACCGGGGCAGCGGCGCCCTTCAGTTTGAAAAATTTGAGTTGATATAAACAGCTATGAGCTGTGCAATGCACAGATCCTTAAGAAAGGGGAACAGTGAAAATGAGTGATATAAAGATTCTGGCTGCAGGAAAGGAACAGGCTGACATAGTTTCGCCGTTTATCGGAAAGGATGCATTAAATGCTTTGAAGGCGTCTCTTCCCATAACCGTTCTTGCCGCAGTGGATAAGGACGGTGTGATGGGAGTGCTTGCGGGTGCAATGGACCAGGATGTATTTATGATAGATTCTCTTTTCGTAGACCCGGGAAAAAGGCGGCTCGGGGCAGGAAGGGCACTTATTGAATGCCTTGACGGTATTTTCCCTGAAGGAAATATCGCCGTCAGAGTGGAATTTAATATAGAGAATAAGGATAATGAGACCCTTCCGGGTTTCTTAAGGGCTATGTATTTTGAAGAAGAGGATATCGACTATCCGATGTATTATCTTGGTTCAATAAGAGATCTCCGGACTGCAAGCGCGAAGAAACCGGAAAAGGCCGAGATCAGAAGCTTCTCCGATACCGATGAAAAGCTTTTGAAAGCCGTCGCGGCAAAGAGTGTCTCCGAAGGAAATCCTCTCCCGGAGGGAGGGCTTCTATCCAAAAAAACAGACACAGAGTCCAGCTTCTGCATAATAGAGGACGGAAAGATAAGCGCCTATGTGGTCGTGGAGAACGTAGATGATGAGCTGCTGAAGATAGCTGCACTGTATTCTTCTGCAGATGATCCAAGGGAAACAATATATATGATCAACTGTATGGTGGAGACAATAAAGGGTAAGTACTACTCGGGCGACAGGGTTGCAATGCTGGCGCTTAGTCCCCTTTCAAAAAAGGTGATCGATTTCTTTTTCGAAGAAACCGTGCCGGTCTCAAGAAGCTTTATTAAGTTTTTGTGATATTTTCAGAGTAGGGATCTGTTCATAAATAAATCTTCACATTTGACTTGTCCAGACGTCCATCTGCTTCATCAGAAAGCCTCGCCGTAGCCCGCTACGGCTACGTTTTCTTCTTTGCAGATGAACGCCTGTCCTGCGTCAAACTGTAAAGTTATTTATGAACAGCTCCTAAGAACGTATAAAGACTTATACGCTGAATTAGCATAGGCAGAGAAAAAAGGATGATGACTAATTTGTAGTGTTTGCTGCCGTCGTTGAAGATGCCGGAGATTATGATGATGTCACCCCTTGGCATTCGTGGGTAAAACACAATATTCTCTGGATGTTATAATTAATCTCATTAAGTGTTCTGTGTTTTATGATTATAGGGTTTCAGATTTGCCTCAAAAGTGTTTGGTGACATTATAGATCTCTGGAACAGAATAAGGTGGGGTAGGAAAACAGTAAGGCCGGAGAGGAAAACCGATAATAATTCCAAGAAATACAGGGCATATTATCAGGACACGGATAAAAAGCCAGAAAAAGAAATAGAGCCAAAAAAACCAAAACAGAAGACCGCTGATGACCTTCTTAAGGAAGTTGATGCTATGCAAGGTCACGCTTTTGAAAACCGGAGTGCTAATCTGATAAGGAAATCATATTTTTACGATGTCTATGTTACGAAAGGAAGCGGAGACCAGGGCATAGATGTAGTTGGATATAAAGACGAGATTAAATATGGAATCCAGTGCAAATGCTATTCCTCGGATTTAGGTAACACTCCTGTACAGGAAGTATACGCCGGAAAATCCATGTATGACTGCCATGTTGCAGTGGTTATGACAAACAGATATTTTACGACAGGAGCACAGGAATTAGCCAAAAAGACAGGGGTTTTGTTGTGGGACAGGGAAAAATTACGGAAGATGATAGAAAAGGTATACGTTTGATTATTGCCACAAGAAAAGGCTTAATAACCCACGGAGCTTCAAAATATACGATGTGCGGGTTTTTACCAAATTAGGGGCGAATGTCGATGTAACTATTTCGCAAAGAATAATAGAAGGTATTAAAAGAAACTGTTCACTTTTTCGGGAAATTATAAGGAGAAACGTTGGGATTCAATAATAAAAAAAGGAAAAGCAATATCTTTGAAGTGATACCTTTTTTAATACTGCTTCTTTTATATCCGCTTTTTGAAATCCCACTGAAGGTAAGGAACAGATATTCAGGGTATTATTTTGCACCAGGGAGAGAATTTCAATTTGATTTGTATTTAGTCGGTAAAATGTGGGTACTTTTCTTTCTTTCGATTTGGATATTAATAATAGTAATTTCGAATCACAGGAAGAATATAAAGATAAAAACCTTTGTTCCAGAGTTTTTATTAATTATTTTTCTATTAATATCTTCTTTTTTTTCAGTTGATCCAGTTCTTTCATTCACAGGCGCTAATGAGTTGTTTGAACCATTACCCGTTATTCTTTGCTATTTCATAATCTATTTTGGTTCATTTGTTATTGTGACGCAGAAAGTAAATGCAATGGACAGGCTGCGTTTGGTACTATTCGCTGTAGTCATTGGATCGGGAGTATTATCGCTAATCGGTCTTGGACAATTTTTCAGAGGGCAAGATGTTGTTTCGACACTTTATAACGCAGATTATGTCGGATCTTATTTTGCACTTGTTATTCCTGCTTTAACAGTAATTCTTTTGGGAAATAAAAAGAAAAAAACAGATAAATATTGGTATATTCTGCTATCTGTCACAATACTTAATATTACTGTTCTTTTTTTGTCAAAATCGGAAGCTGGTGTTCTTGCGTGTATTATTGGCACAATGACGGGATGTATTATATTTATTTTCAAAAAACCTGAAAAAATAATAGCAATATTGTTTCTATTAGGTCTGATAATAAGCATATCAATTATTGTCATAATCTGGTCAAAGATATATGTTTCCTATGATTATCCCGGTTTTTCATTGGCTACCGGTGGTGAATACGCAGAGTTTTCATTTCGAGGAGAGAAAATACTGATAAAAGAAGAGTATAATTCTGAGGGCGACGAGATTTTTATTCTATATAATCAAGACGGGAAACAGATAGATTATTTAGATGATTCAGAAAACGAAACTTTTTCGGCAATTCTTCCACAAGCCAGCAGTTTTTATGGCTTTCATTTTAATCCTATGGAGTTGAAAAGCGGATTAAAAGGCTTCATTGTTTTTTTTGCTGATAAACAATGGTATCTCGGAATGGACAAAGAAGGGAAGTGTCGGAGCGTTAATGCGTATGGTAAATATGTGGATTTTGAAATATCAGAGTCTGCGGGTATTTTTGAAGGGAGAGAATCCTTTCTACATGGTCGAGGCTATATTTGGGACAGAACAATACCGCTTGGACATAAAAAATAACACGTTAACAGTATCATTAAAAACAGAAGTAAAAGACAGTGAGGGGAACAGTGTAGAAGTCACAGGGAAAAGTGATCTTATTGTAAAAAAAGTTGCATATAATATTTATTTAGATGAATTTGAAGAAGTGGCTCACTCTACCGGAGCATCTTATGAACGAACACTTAAGGATTTCGGGCGAAAATGTTATGTATTAGAAGATATGGAAGATGATATCAATAAATACTATGCCGGTATGAGATCAGATTTTGGGGTGTATTTTTATGATAAAGATGGCAAAATTGTTAATGAATCTGATATCAAAGATTTTTTCTCTAAAATACGTCCAGGCGATATGATAGATTATCAAATACACTGGTTTTTTTCTGGTGGGGGCAGGACTGTATATTATAATTCAAATGAATTTGGACATAAACCATTGAAGTTCTTTGGATTACCAGATGATCCAAGTAAACCTGATAATCCGAATGACTCATATCATTACGAAGATATGGAGAGATCAGTTTCAGATAATTTACCAATGGACTATTCCTCTAGTGGAAGAGGTACAATACTAGGGCGGAGACACTGAAAAGTATATGTGCATCGGCGAACGTTGGAGCAAAAAGATAGTTCAGTTCCCCACAAGCGATAGTGGGTAGAATGTGGATATGAAATGAATATTGCCTCGTGGGATATGGAAAATGAAGACAATAATTGATTTAACGTATACCCGTCTATATTGCAAACTCCAAACGGCCCTTTCCAAGCTATTGCTATACGCAATGCTCCAAGCTATAAACACAATGATCATCACGGCGGTCGTTGGATAAATCAGTAACTGTTGTAGAAGTGACGCAAGACCGGGAGACACGGTGGGGAAAGCTCAAAACAGGAGAATGGATAGACTTAAGACATTTACGATACTAATAATGACCCAATAAGAGATTTGGCTTTGTTATTTGAAAATACCGATGCGAATGAACCATCTACATGAATCTGTTAGGCTCTTAGCCATAGGGCAAGACCCTGAGTGAATGGGGTTTGTGTGATAGCGGAGAGAGTTCTGAGGTGAAAGATACCCGGGGATAAACTTAAAGAAAAATAAAAGCAACAAAACCGAAAGATCGTAATCAAGAAGGAGAACTATATGATGAAGAGAATTCAGGTCTTTTTAAGCGTTATCATACTGTCGGTTAACGTTTTTTCTTTGCCTTGCGTCCTTGCTGATGAAATACAGGAACAGGCAAACATAGACCGGGGTGATAGGGCAGAGATTGATGGAATAGATGAGCCAGCTACGATTGCTGAAGCTGACGATGTTCTGACTACGGGTTCGGAGTTGGCAGTCCAATCTATGGTCTCGTCATATCACGGAGAAGATGCAGAGCAGTTTAAGGATCAGTCGTATTGGTTTGTTGTGAATTACGATAACACTACAGCCACAATCGTAGGACATGATACCACAGACAATAATCTGAATATACCTGCGACCGTGGCCAGTACAAACGGGACATTTACCGTAACCGCCATAGAAGACTATGCTTTTAACGGACAGGAAATCACAGGGGCATTTTCTCTTCCCGATACCCTTGAATGTATAGGGGAGGGAGCGTTTTCATCCTGTTCCAATATTACAGGCGAATTAATTATACCCGATAGTGTCAGATATATAGGCACTGATGCTTTTAGTTATTGCCGCAATTTGTCAGGGAGATTAAAACTTCCAACGAACAAGGACTTATATGTTCTTAATAACGGTATTTTTTCCGGATGCAGTAGATTAACAGGCGAGCTGATAATTCCAGATACGATACATAGCATAGGCGAAGATACATTTAGCGGTTGTTCCGGTTTTACCGGAGATTTATACATCCCTAATAATGTATATCAAATAGGAAGTTATGCTTTTGAAGGCTGCACTGGGTTTTCAAAACTTACAATAGAAGATGTTAACACAATACACACATATTATAGTACTCTGACCATAGGCGACCGTGCATTTATGAATTGTACGGGATTTGCCGGAGAATTATCACTACCATTTCGAGCATCTAAGATAGGCGACTATGCTTTTGCAAACTGCACCGGATTCACAGGACTTAATCTTGTATATACTATCGTAGAAAACAGCAGACGGCATGGACGTCCCAAAAGCATCGGGAAGTATGCTTTTGAATACTGCACCGGCTTTACCGGGGATTTAGACCTTTACTATCAATTCACGAAAATAGGTGACAGGGCATTCTATATGTGCAGTGGGTTTGATGGGGAACTAAAGTTGAGAAATGTTACAGACATGGGACGTGAGGTCTTCCGCTACTGTTCCGGGTTCAAAAAGGTGACAAACTACTCATCATGGAAACTGGATCTTCGGGAACTGAACCAGAACATCACTTGGGTAAATCAGCAGACAGGGAAAGAGATAACCGAATTGTTCTCCGGAACAGCCATCTGGAAGTCATTATGGGACTCAAATAATGAGATAGTGCTTTTCAAGAACTACTCCATTTACAGAAAGCCATCAAGAACCATAATGGTTGGGAGTGATGAATATACCATAAGACAAAGGGGATGAAGGGATCCTTCTCCAAGAGCTTCAAGGCGGCTGCGGCAGATTTTATTAACAGTATCGAGAACTTCGGAATGGGAGATCCCGATGATACAGGCTTCTATAAGGCAATGGGGCTTAAGAGTGCGGTGGAGCTCATATTTATAGGCAATCAGCCGTTAAATGATTACGTTAAAGAGAACTATAATTACAAAGGAGATGATCCGGAGGTACTGAAAAACTATGCTGCCCTGATCGCGGGCAAAATGAAGGCACCGCTAATACTCCTCTGCCCTAAGGTTGTTAAGGGAGAGCTTAAGTACATACCAAAACACCTTCCTGTTGACGTTATTACGGAAGATAAAAGCATTCTTCAAAAGAAGCAGGATTATAAAAAGGGATGTATCCGTAGTGAGCAGAACCTAAGGGGAAGCATACCGCTTCATACCGCAGTAAAGGCAAGCAGAGCCTACAGGGAAATGTATAATGCCGATACCTATGGCTTTGCAGGCATTGAGAGCATTTCAGACAGGCTGAAGTCCGTGAAGCAGGGGAGTGACCCGCATTTCAGGCAGTTTGTCGATAATTTTAACACTTACTATATGGTGGTTGAAAGATTTGCCTACAAAGGCGTGGACGGAGCCGGCATAGGACGGATCAATGAATATCTGTCACAGGCTTACGAAAATGCACTGCTTTACATGAGGGGTAAAAAGCCGAAGGAAGAGCGTCACCGGGTAGCTCTTGATGCAATAAAGGAGCTTGAAATGCATAAGAAAATGCTGGCTCATGCCCTGACTGGAGGCTTACTAAGGGACAGCTGGGACAAAGCCTCCTTCTCCCAGATTTTTGCGGCATACAGGAGCAGCGTCCGGAAGAAGGAGAAATAAGCGCCTTAAAGGTCTGATGCTGCAATATTGATGATCCTGCGTGTAAGGCCGAAAGTGCCCGTTTCGCAAGCCTGCATTCCGATAAGGAGAGTGGCATTCTTTGAGGGTATATTCGCAAAGTAGGGACCGAGCCATCCGTCCCAGCCGTATTCGCCCCTGAAGCACATAGTATCGTTTTTCCCGGGGGCGGTGCATATACGCAGTAGATTGGAATAGGTGAAGCCGTAAAGACCGAATCTCTCATGGAAACGTTCATCTATGGAGGAGGGTCTTTCCCTTTCCGTCATAAATCTTATAGTGGAAGGAGAGAGTATCCTGTGTCCGCCGGCGGAAGTGCCGTTCCGTAAGAGCATTTGTGCAAATTTCATATAATCATTTAATGTGGAAGCAAGACCCGCTCCCCCGGATTCAAAGGCCGGGGGAGTTTCCATTCTGTTTTTGATTCCGAGGTTGCAGCCAAAGTACTCATTGTCACCTTTATCGGACATCGGGATCTCACCGGCAGACACTCCTTTAATAATATGGCTTTCCGGCACGTAGGATCTTGCCAGGCGGAACTGCTTTTCGGAAGGCACGAAAAAGCCGGTGTCATCCATCTCAAGCGGGGTGAAGAGTTCATTTTTAAGAAAGACGGAAAACCTTTCGCCACTCACCCTTTCGACCACGGCACCCAGCACATCGGCAGAGGTGCTGTAAAGATAGTCGCTTCCCGGGTCAAAGGCAAGAGTCAGCTCTCCGATCCTTTCCGCTACTTCTGAAGTAGACATTTCATCACTGCTTCCAAGATTGTTTACGATGGTCCGGAAAAGCTCTGCAGCCTCTCTTCCGGCGGGAGTGCTCTCGTCGGGATAGGACAGGCCGCCGCTCATATCAAGCAGATCCCCTATGGTCATTTCCCGGCTCACCGCCGTCTTTTTCCCGTCGGCATCATAGAAATACTGCCTCTTAAATGAGGCGATGTAGTCAGAGACCGGATCGCATCTGTCAAGGAGACCCCGCTCTATAAGGATCATGACGGCGGCTGCGGTTATGGGCTTTGACATTGAATAGAGCCTTATAATGGTGTCAGGACTGTACGGAGCACCTGTGACTTTGTCTGAGAGGCCTCTGTTAACGGACAGCAAACTCTTCCCGTCCCTGAACAGAAGAACCGAAGCCCCTGACACCTCATTTCTTTCAATGTAATAATCAATCGCCTTTATTATTGCGTCTCTCATTTTTGTACAAACCTCCCTAAGATTGACCCTATATTTTGTTGGTAATTTTTATCAACACTATTAGTATATCAGAAAATGTCACAGAAAAAAGTGCCTAAAACTGTCAAATATTACGTTGATTTTTTGTGTAAATGTTTGTATAATACATTTCGTGGTCGTGAAAGGCACGGCCAAAATACTAAAAAGGAGAAAAGTATTATGAAAAAAGTTTTGGCAGTTTTATTGACATTGTCAATGGCAGTCGGAATGTGTGCCTGCGGCTCTCAGGCAGCAGCACCCGCACCCGACGCTGCTCCTGCGGCAGAGGCGCCCGCAGCTGAGGAAGCAGCTCCCGCTGCTGAGCCTGCTGCAGACACCAAGGCTGAAGAGCCTGCACCCGCAGCAGAGGAAGCACCTGCAGCTGATGCAGCAGCTTCAAACCCTGTTGCCGGAAAGAAAGTTGCTTATGTAATGCTTCTTCCTTCCGCTACGATCTTCCAGATGTGGAAAGATTCCTGCGCAAATCTCTGCGACGCTATGGGAGTACAGTTTGATTTCTTCTTCTGTGACGGAGATTTCAACAAGTGGCAGGATACCATCCGTACCTGTGCATCTGCAGGTTATGACGGACTTCTCGTAAGCCACGGCAACCAGGACGGCTCCTATGTATTCCTTAAGGAAATCACCGAGCAGTATCCCAATATGAAGATCGTTACCTTCGATACCCAGTTCTATACGGACGGTGATTATCAGAAGATCGACGGAGTTACCCAGTTCTTCCAGCAGGATGACAGCCTTGTAACAGTCCTTCTTGATTCTATGATAGAGAAGTACGGTGAAGGCGTTCGTCTTATCAAGGTTTGGAGAGGACCTAACTACAACTCACCCTTCGATCGTCGTGAAGTGGGCTGGAAGGCTTATGAGGACGCAGGCAAGATCAAGACCGTAGGAGAGGTTCAGCCGTTACAGGATACAATGGATTCCGCAAACACCGTATTTGCTGCATATCTGCAGAGTGTTAAGCGTGAAGACGTTGACGGCGTAGTTGTTTACTATGACCTCTACGGCCAGGGCGTTTACAAGGCAATAACCGAGAACGCAAACTTCAGCGGAGACAATGCACTTCCTATGGCATCCGTTGACATCGATCCCGTTGACATCACAAACATGCAGACCAATCCTGAGATCTGGACTGCAGCAGGAACAACCGACTGGACACTTAACGGTGAGATCGGTATGCGTATCCTCTTCCTCGAGATGGCAGGAGAGTACGACAAGATCTATGATCCCGCAAGCGGAAAGACCGGTGTTGACTATGTAGAGATCCCCGGATCACCCATCCTTGCAAAGGATCTGAAGAGCGATTCTTCTGTTGAAAACCTTGGAGATATTGCAGGAGATACCTACGGAAATCTTGATTACCTCTCTGAGGCAGACTGGATGCCCAAGGATCTTATCCACAAGTAAGATGTAGTTTTTGTTCTGCTTGATATCATAAGGAATTTTTAAGGAGGGCATCGGAGGAAGCTCCGGTGCCCTTTACTTTAGAAAGGAATATACCGGTCGGATGGTTCGGTATATCAGGTTACTTAAATGGAAAAGATAACTCTAAGTACAAAAGATGTTTCTATGGAGTATCCCGGAGTAAAGGCCTTGAATAAGGTGAATTTTGAGATATCCACGGGAGAGATACATGCCATCGTCGGAGCAAACGGCGCCGGCAAATCCACTCTCATGAATGTTTTCGCGGGGTCAAATCCGGGCTATACGGGACAGGTTTTCCTGAACGGGGAACCGATTGAGATAAGAACTCCGAATTTTGCAAAAAAACACGGGATACAGATAGTGTATCAGGAGGTGGATACAGCCCTTGTGCCCTCTCTTTCGGTTGCTGAGAATATCATGCTGAATGATATCGTTATGAACCAGAAAAGCTCGTTCATGAACTGGGGAGCCGTCAGGAAATCTGCGGCAGAGGCGCTGAAAAGGCTGAATGTTACCGATATCAATGTCCGTTCCCTTGTACAGAATCTGACACTGGCTGAGAAGCAGATGGTTCTTATTGCAAGGGCGATACAGGCTGAATGTAATTTCCTGATCCTGGATGAGCCTACCGCACCCCTTTCGGACACGGAGACCGAAGAGCTCTTCAGGGTTGTAAAGAGCCTGAGGGAAAGCGAGAATATCGCCATAATGTTTATTTCCCACAGACTTCACGAGGTATTGCAGATCTGTGACAGTTATACCGTTATGAGGAACGGCGAGATAGTCCATAATGCCCCCGTGACCCCTGAGACCACAACAAAGGAGATAGTCGAGAAGATGCTGGGCCGCTCCTTTGAGGAGAATTTCCCCAAGGAAGAGGTGAAGATCGGCGAGAAATTCTTCGAGGTCAAAAACCTGTCGGGAGCTTACGGAAAGGTGAATAATGTATCCTTCTACGTAAAGAGAGGAGAAATAGTCGGTATTGCCGGACTTGTGGGAGCCGGAAAGTCAGAGCTCTGCAAGACCATCTTCGGAAGCTACAAAAAGACCGGCGGAAGCATTATTCTGGACGGAAAGGAATTGAAGATAAACAATCCCGCCCAGGCCGTGAAGAACAGGCTTGCCCTTGTTCCCGAGGAAAGACGAAAGGAGGGAGTGCTTGTCCAGGAGACGGTGGCCTTCAATCTTTCCGCAGCCTGCCTTGACAAATTCTGCATGATGAGCTTCGTGCAGACGGGAAAGGTGAACGAGAACGCAAACCGCTTTGTGCAGGATCTTGGTATAAAGACGCCTTCCATAAAGCAGCATGTACGGAATCTTTCCGGTGGAAACCAGCAGAAGGTGGCCGTGGGAAAGTGGCTGGCAGCGGATTGTGACATATATATTTTTGATGAGCCTACAAAGGGAGTAGATGTAGGAGCAAAACAGGATATTTTCCATCTTATCAATAATATCGCACGGGAAGGAAACGGTGTAATATACGCGTCCTGTGAAAACAGCGAGCTCTTATCCATTACGGACAGGATCTATGTGATGTTCGGAGGAGAGATAATGGCGGAGCTTGTTACAAAGGATACCAATGAGGATGAGATAATGAATTATTCTGTAGGTACCAGAGCCGAAGCAAAAGCCGGTGCCTGAACGAAGGAGGAAAAGTATCAAATGCAAGAATCAGCAAAAAACAACAACACCGCCAGATTCCTACTGAACTGGGCGGCTGTAATCACCCTGGTACTGTGTTTCATATTCTTCACACTGTTCAAGGGTTCACTGTTCCTATCGGGCATCAATATGGTAAACATACTGCTCGCCATGTCCATCACTACGGTTTTCGGAATAGCAGCCACGGTTACCATGGCGCCGGACGGTTTTGATATGTCGGCTTGTACGCTGGCAAGCTGCTCCGCCTATGCCTTTGTTTCTTCATACCTGTGGTTTGGGTGCAACCTTGCGGTTTCCATCCTGATAACCATTGTTGTGACCCTTATTATGTATCAGCTCACCATGTTTTTGATCCTTATCTGCAAGGTTCCGGATATGCTGGCGACCTGCGCGCTGATGTTTGTTCATCAGGGTCTCGGCCAGTGGTATATCGGCGGTGGTGCGGTATCAACCGGTATGAAGTCATCATGGGGAGCAGAGCCTGCCCGTACCCAGCTTTCAGACGCCTTCTCAGCTATAGGAAGAGCTCCGTATATCATCATAATCATGCTGGCCTGCGTATTCATTGCCTGGGTCATCCTTGATTTCACAAAGCACGGACGTTTCCTTTATGCTATGGGGGGAAATAAGCAGGCTGCAAAGCTTTCCGGTATTGACGTAAAGAAGTACCGTTATATTGCCGGAATGATCACGGCGGTATTCATCGCAATAGGCGGCATCATGGTCTCATCAAGAGGAAGCTCGGCACAGGTTATGTGCTGCGACAACTATCTGATGCAGTCTCTGGCGGCGGTATTCGTAGGAAGATCCGTGGGAGGAGCAGAAAAGCCCAATGCCCTCGGAACCCTTGTAGGAGCAATGCTTGTATCCACTTTGGAGAACGGCCTTACGATCTGTGCGGTTCCGTATTACGTGCTGCCCGCCGTTAAGGGTGCAGTTCTCGCGCTGGCTCTTATTGCAGCCTATGCAAGTGTTAAGGAGCAGTAAAACGTGATACAGTCCGGGAAGATGGATGAAGCGCCCGGAATGATGCAGGATAATAATAAAAGAAAGGAAACGAATCAATAATGTCAGATTTCAGCAAGTATTTTTTAATGATTAATGAGGATGATCCGGAAAATACCGAGAAGGTCGTGATAGAGTACACTCTTCTTAAAACAAAGGATCAGATCGACTGGGACGAAGCTACAATGGAAGCAAAGATCCCCGGTTCACACGGAAACTTAAACCATGTCTGCAGGGTAACAGATAAGAAGGGACATACCCTCTATATCAAGCAGGCAGGAAGCAATCTCCGTATAGATGCGGATATGACGGCTACCCTCGACCGTAACCGTCAGGAGTCGGAGATACTGCAGCTTGAAGAAAAGTGGGCTCCGGGAATGGTTCCCCACATCTATTTCTTTGACACCACAATGTATGCCTGCGGAATGGAGGACTGCAGCGATTATCTTGTTATGCGTGAGGCAATGCTGCAGCATAAGACCTATCCGAGGTTCGCTGACGATATTTCTACCTTTATGGTAAATACGCTGCTTCTTTCAAGTGATGTAGTAATGGATCACAGGGAAAAGAAGGAGCTTACACGGAAGTTCATCACTCCGGATCTTGATGACATTACGGAAAAGCTTGTTTTAATGGAGCCCTACTTAGGTGCAGACAGAAACAATATCTATGAGCCGAACCGTGCCTTTATAGAAAAGGAGCTCTACGGTGATGAGAAGCTGCATCTTGCGGTCAGTAAGCTTAAATTTAATTTCATGACCAACGCACAGGCTCTTCTTCACGGCGATCTTCATACCGGTTCCATCTTTGTAAAAGAGGACTCTACGAAGATCTTTGACTGTGAATTCGGAACCTTTGCTCCCATGGGTTATGATATCGGAAATCTTGTGGCAAATATGATCTTCGCATACGTTAACGGACTTTCAACGGATGATAAGCCCTTCTGCGACTGGTGTCTCGACGTTATAGAGCAGAGTATGGATCTCTTTATAGAGAAGTTTAAGAAAAAATATGATGAGGCGGTAACCGAGCCTATGGCAAAGGTAAAGGGCTTCAAGGAATGGTATCTCGATTCCATACTTAATGACACCGCCGGATATGCGGGAACAGAGCTTCACAGAAGGACCGTGGGTATGGCCAATGTGGCTGATGTAATCAGCATAACCGATGAAAAGAAGAGGCTTCTTGCCGAGAGAGTTAATATCTTTGCGGGTAAGGATTACATCCTGAATCAGGAAAAGTACCGCACAGGCAAGGACTTCAGGGAAGCGGTTGTAAGAGCCACGGAGGAAGCCCGGAAGACTATTTGACAGATGATCCTTCGCTTCGCCCAGGATTACAAAACAGGAAGTGAAGCGAAGGATGACAGAAAAAGGAGGGAAAATACAGATGGCTTCAATAGATGAATTTTTTGACAAGGTTATAAGCGTTAAGCTACCGGATGACAGACAGAGCGTCGACATTCTTGACCAGACCCTGCTTCCGGGTACGATAAAGAGGATAAACCTCCACACCAAGGAAGAGCTCTGGGATGCAATAAAGAAGCTTAAGGTAAGAGGAGCTCCGGCAATCGGTGTCAGCGCAGCCTACGGACTTGCGGTGCTTGCAAACAGGATAGATGCTTCGGATTTTGACAGCTTCTATAAGGAATTTAAGGAGATCAAGGATTATCTCGCATCCTCCCGTCCCACGGCCGTGAATCTTTTCTGGGCATTGAACAGGATGGATGACAAGGCTCTTTCCGTAAAGGATCAGAGTATGGGCAGCATAAAGGAGACGCTTTTTACCGAGGCTCAGAAGATAAGGGATGAGGATGTTGCAATAAGCCGCAATATCGGAGAGCTTGGCTTCGGACTTTTGAAGGATCTGAAGAAAGAGGGTAAGGAGATCGGCATACTCACCCATTGCAATGCGGGAACCATAGCCACTGCAAAGTACGGCACCGCTACCGCGCCCATGTACACGGCTTTGGAGCACGGATGGGCAGGATCGGATATGCATGTATACTGTGATGAGACGAGACCTCTTCTGCAGGGTGCGCGCCTTACCGCATTCGAGCTCTATAACGCAGGCATAAACACAACGCTGCAGTGCGACAATATGGCTTCAATGCTTATGAAGCAGGGCAAGATTGACATAGTATTTGTGGGCTGCGACCGCGTTGCGAAAAACGGTGATTCCGCAAATAAGATAGGAACCAGCGGTGTTGCCATTCTTGCAAAGCACTACGGTATTCCCTTCTATATCTGCGCTCCTTCTTCAACCATTGATCTTAACACCGCAACAGGAAATGATATCCCTATCGAGATGAGGGATCCTGAGGAGGTTACGACCATGTGGTATAAGGAGAGGATGGCACCGGAAGGAATAGACGCATTTAATCCTGCCTTTGATTTTGCGGAGCATGGGCTTATCACAGGCATCATCACCGAGAAGGGCATAGCAACCGCACCCTTTGACAAGGCATTTGAAGAGCTTGGCATCTGAAACCGGAAAGGAGAATGATCTTAAGATGTATAAATTCGACAAGAAATGGGAAAAAGAAGTTCTCTCCATAGCCGACGGCATCCGTATGAGAGTCTTCCGGTTCACTGTTGAGCAGAACGGCGGATATTTAAGCCAGGCCTGTTCCGCTTCGGAGATTTTTGCCGCAATGTATCACGGACTTATGAAGCTTCCGAAGATAAAGACACCTCTTATGCCGGATCCCTGGCAGGGTGCACCGGGACCGGGAAATCCCATACATACAGGTATCAAATTCAATTCCGACGGGAAAGAGGGCTATGACCGCTTCATCATGTCACCCGCGCAGTATGCCCTTGTGGTTTATGCGGCTCTTATTGAGACGGGCAGAATGGATGAGGCCGGAATGGATGCATACAATAAGGACGGCGGAAGCGTTGAGATGATAGGTGCCGAGCATTCTCCCGGAATGGAGGTTACGACGGGTTCTTTAGGACAGGGAATTTCCCAGGCTGCCGGTATCGCTATGGGTATGAAGCTTAATGGAAAGAAGGGAAAGGTATTTACCTTCCTTTCGGACGGTGAGTGCCAGTCCGGAGAATTCTGGGAAGCACTGCAGGCATCCTCCTTCCACCATCTTGACAATATGATAATGATAGTCGACAGAAACGGCTGCCAGTGTGACGGACTAATGAAGCCCGTTATGAATATAGAGCCCTTTGATGAGAGATTCAGGTCATTCGGCTGCGAGTGCGTGCGCATAAAGGGACATAAGCCCCTGCTCCTTGCTGAAGCACTTAATACTCCACACAGAGGAAAGCCTCTCGCAGTGATACTTGATACTTCACCTTACCACGGACTGTCCTTCCTGAAGGAAAGAGCTCCCAAATTCCATTATGTCAGGTTTACGGACCCCAAGCAGAGGGAAGAGTACAGGAAGATCTATGACAAAATGGTGAAGGAGGGCTGATACTATGGAAATACTAAAGAGAGTTCATGCAAAAAATCTTGTTAAATGGGCAAAGAAAAAGCCTGATGTTCTGGTGCTTTCAGCGGATCTTACAAGCTCCTGTGAGGCGGATGCCTTCCGTGATACCTATCCCGACCGTTTCTTTTCAATGGGAATAGCGGAGCAGAATATGCTTGGCTTTGCGGGCGGTCTTGCAAGGGAGGGCTTCGTTCCCTATGTTCATACCTTTGCGGTATTTATATACAGGAGAGCGTTGGATCAGATAGCAATGAGCGTTGCATATCCGAATCTGCCTGTGAAGATGATAGGCTTCCTTCCCGGTGTTACCACACCCGGGGGTGCTACCCATCAGGCAATTGAGGACACGGCTATCATGCGTTCACTCCCCAATATGACGGTATTGGAGGTCGGAGACGCCACCGAGGTTGAAAATGTGCTGGATGTGGCTTACAAGATCCCGGGTCCCGTGTATGTAAGGATGCTCCGCGGAGAGCTTCCCCGTATCTTTGATACACCGATGGAGTTTAAGAAGGCCAGAAAGCTTTCATCCGGAAAGGATCTTGTAATAGTATCCGCCGGGATCTGTACCGAGGAGGTTCTGCGCACAACGAAGATACTTAAGAAGAGCGGAATTGAGACCTCAGTCTACCATATCTCCACTCTGAAGCCCTTCGAGTATCCCGAGCTTATGAAGGATATAAAGAACAGTAAGTACGGCGTCATCACGATGGAGAACCATTCGATAATCGGAGGACTGGGCTCCTGCGTCGCCGAGTGTATGGCAGAGGAGGGTATCGGAAAGAAGCTCTACCGCATAGGAATAAACGACAGCTTCCTTCACGGGGCGAGCAGACCCTATCTTATGAAGGAATACGGCATAGATGCACCTGCTCTTCTTGCAGCGGTGGAAAAGGCAGTGGGAAAGAAGATCAAATACAGCGAGGATGATCTCGGAGAGGTATTCATTCCCGCACTTCATTCCGATGCCAAGGCGGAAGCACTGTAAACGGAGGTCAGTCAATTGAAATTCAAGTATTATGATGACGCTGAATTAAAGGCACAGATCTCCGGGGACAGGTTTACGGTCACATACAGGATAAGAGCCAATGAGAAGGAAGCACTCGAAATGGCAAAGACCATGTGTGTGGAGCAGTCGGTGGAGTTTCCCGCTGAGCACATAGAGTGTGAGACCATCCAGAGTGATGTAATCGGAAAAATAGAAGAATTCAAGGATGCCGGAAACGGTGCCTTCAGAGCGGTCTTAAGCTATGCTTCCGAGAATGTGGGGGAGGATTTCCCCCAGTTCATAAACGCTGTATTCGGTAATTCAAGCATACTTCCGGATATTACCGTGGAGAGAGTGGATATTTCCGAAAAGATGAAGGAAGTATTCCCGGGGCCGAGAAGGGGTCTTCCGGGTTTAAGGGAGCTTCTTGATGCTAAGGACCGTCCCCTTTCCTTTACCGCGCTTAAACCCCTGGGGCTTCCTTCCGAAGCCCTTGCAGAGGAGGCATACAGATGTGCGCTTGGGGGGATCGACCTTATTAAGGACGATCACGGTCTTATGAACCAGAGCTTTGCGGAGTACAGGGACAGGGTTAAAAAGGTGTCCGCTGCCGTAAGGAAAGCAAATGAGGAGACAAAGGGACATACGGTCTATGTGCCGAATCTTTCCGGAGCTTTTTCCTCTATGCTTGACAGGATAAGTGTAGCCGAGGAGTACGGTGCTGGGGGCGTGATGTTTGCACCGGGGCTTGTGGGCTTTGATATGCTCTACTATGCGTCAAGGCATACTAACCTTGTGGTTGTGGGGCATCCTGCCTTTATCGGCTGCTATATCGACCGGGGCAGAGGCGGCATAGACGTGGAGTGCCTTATCGGACAGCTTCCGAGATATGCAGGTGCGGATATTATGGTATTCCCGAATTTCGGCGGACGTTTCTCCTTCAGTGAGGAGCAGTGCCACGGGATACAGGAAATGGCTCTTGAGGATCTGGGTGTCATTAAGCCTATGGCAGTTTCACCTGCGGGCGGCATGAAGGTTGAACGTATTGATGAGATGAGACGTTTCTACGGGAATGATGTTTCTCTTCTTATCGGCGGCAGCCTCTTCACATCCCCCGGAGGGCTTACGGAGAACTGCAGGAAGTTTAAGGAAAAGCTGGAAGAGAAATAAAGGAGGATGAAGGTATGTTAAAAGGGATTCCGGATATCATTTCACCGGATCTTCTGAAGATCCTGCACAAAATGGGTCACGGGGATACGCTTGTGATAGGTGACGCCAATTTCCCGGCTGCAGCGGTTGCAGAGGAAAAGGGGCACATCAATATCCGCTGTGACGGACACAAGGCAACGGAGCTTCTGGATGCGATCCTTAAGCTCTTTCCGCTGGATGATTTTGTGGAAAAGCCCGTGACAATAATGGACAAGATGGAGATGCATAAGGATCTCGAATGCCCGGTGTGGCAGGAATTTACGGATATAGTTTCGAAATATGATAAACGCGGAAAGGACGCGGTACAGTACATGGACAGGTTTAAGTTTTATGATGCAGCCAAAGACGCATATGCTGTTGTATCAACAACGGAGCATGCCTTCTATGCCTGCATTATAATTCAGAAAGGATGCTTATGAAAAAGATAATAAACGCACCCGAAGACTATACGGACGATATGCTGAAGGGCATATACAGGGCACATGGGGATAAGGTAAAGTACGTAAATGACGATCTCCGCTGCTATTGCACCGCAAAGAAGAAGGATGGCAAGGTTGCTATTATCACAGGAGGCGGAACAGGACACCTTCCCCTATTTCTAGGGTATGTCGGCGAAAACCTTCTGGATGGCTGCGGTGTCGGCGGAGTGTTCCAGTCTCCGTCATCCGAGCAGATATACAATGTATCAAAGGAGGTTGAGGCAGGCGCAGGTATCCTTTATCTCTACGGGAATTACACCGGCGATATAATGAACTTTGATATGGCAGCTGAAATGCTTGAGATGGATGATATCGAGGTAAAGAGCATAGTCGGCGCCGATGATGTTATTTCAAATAAGGATCCCGCTTTGAGAAGGGGAGTTGCAGGCATCTTCTTTATGTACAAATGTGCCGGTGCAAAGGCAGCCGAAATGGGAAGCCTTGATGAGGTTCTTAATGCCGCAAAGAAGGCAAAGGATAATACAAGGACGGTGGGCTTTGCGCTTACTCCCTGCATAATCCCGGAGATCGGTCATTCCAATTTCACTCTTGAAGAAAATGAGATGGCTTTCGGAATGGGTATCCACGGAGAGCCGGGAGTATGGAACGGACCTGTAAAGACCGCTAAGGAACTGGCGGAAGAGGCTGTTAAGGAGATACTTGACGATATGCCGGTATCCTCCGGTGAAGAGGTGTCGATCCTCTTAAACGGACTCGGTGCCACAAGCCTTGAGGAGCTATATATCCTGTCAGGGAACGTAAGTGAGATACTTGACAGTAAGGGCATAAAGATCTACAGGACCTTTGTCGGTGAATATGCCACCAGTATGGAAATGGCGGGCGCGTCTATATCTATCTGCCGGATCGCAGACGACGAGATGAAGAAGTGGCTGGATATGCCTGTTAACACGCCGTTTTATACTCAGGCGTAAGAAAAGGAAGCTTTTGCATGTCGCCCGGAAGGATTCTTCCGGGCGGCTTTTAAAATAAAGGTTTTAATAAGCGAAGGATCTTATGATTCGGACGCCAAAAGTAACATTTTGATTAAATACGGATTGTTCCGTGCTACGCACTCCCACAATCCTACCCCACACTCGCATTTCGCGGGGCCCCTTCCCCACTTCATGCTCGTGTAGGGGTGCGCCCAAAGTTCTTGTCCCCACCACAAGCAAGCTTGTGTGGTGACAATTACTTTTGGCGCTTTAATCATCTTATGAAAGGACGAGAAAATGGAGAAAATAGGAATCGAAGATCTGCCCGGACTTTTTGAAGCTGTGGCAGGAATATTTGCGGAAAAGAAGGATGAGCTCTGTGATATGGATGCAAAGATGGGTGACGGAGATCTGGGTCTGACCATGGAGAAGGGCTTTTCCGCCATGCCGGGACTCATAAAGGAGAACACGGAGGAAGGCAATATCGGAAAAACCTTATTTAAGGCAGGAAGCCGTATGGCAGCAATTGTTCCTTCCACAATGGGAACCCTTATGGCAAGCGGTATAATGGAGGGAGGAAAGAGGCTTAACGGGGAAAAGGAAATGGATGCCTCAAAATTTGCTCTGTTCCTCAGGGGTTATGCCGATGGCATTAAAAAACGCGGCAAATGTGAGGTTGGAGACAGAACGGTTCTCGATGCCATTGATAAAGCTGCTCTAAGAGCGGAGGAAAAAGCCTCCGCCGGAGCATCCCTTACGGATACTGCTCTTGCCGCCAGGGAGGGGGCAGAGGAGGGCTGCGAAGCCACAAAGGATATGAAGCCCAAATTTGGTAAGGCTGCAGTCCACGAGGCAGCGAGCATAGGTGTCTGCGATCAGGGAGCTACGGTTGGGAAGTACCTTCTTGGGGCAATGTGCGGTTTTATTTCAGCGTGAAATGGCGTACGGAAGGGTAGAGGAATCTATTTTTTTTGGGGGGGGGAAGATCCTTCGGGCTGAAGCCCTCAGGATGACGGATAATGAAGGCCTCAGGGTGGTATATAGTGCTGAGCCGGGACAGGAGAGAAATCTTTGGATTCCTGGAATCCCCGGAATCAGAATCGGGATGAAATATCAATAATAACGTAGTATAATAGAGCAGGCGGCATTGCCGCCTGCGATTATTATTACAAAAGGAGGATATTCATATGTTTAATCAGGTAGAACTTGGATTTGAAATGGACGCACTGGAGCCCCATATTGATAAGCTCACAATGGAAACCCATTACGGGAAGCACCATGCAGCTTATACAAAGATGTTTAACGAGCTTTCTGAAAAGGCGGGAGTTGCGGATAAGGATGCTGCGGATATCCTGGGAAGCCTTAACAGCATTTCCGATGAAACCCTGAGAAAGGGCTTAAGGAACCAGGGCGGCGGCTACTATAACCATAATCTTTATTTTTCAACTCTTTCTCCGGATCCCGCAAAGGCTCCCTCGGGAAAGCTTTTAGAAAAGATAAATGAAGCCTTCGGAAGCCTCGATGAAGTAAAGGACAGGCTGTCAAAGGCGGCTATAGGACAGTTCGGCTCGGGCTGGTCATTTTTATCGGCGGACAAGGAAGGCAATCTTTTCGTAACCGCTTCCCCCAATCAGGATAATCCCATAAGCGAAGGCACGGGAAGAACTCCCATCCTTGCACTTGATGTGTGGGAGCATGCTTATTACCTTAAGTATAAGAACCTTAGAGCCGACTATGTAAAGGAGTTCTGGGAGGTTCTGGACTGGAAGAAGGTAGAGGAAATCTATAATAAAATCGGGTGAGAAGATCCTTCGGGCTGCGCCCTCAGGATGACATTAACTGACGGCGTTATTGCTGCGCCCTCAGGATGACAGAGGGCGCAGCAAAATGATGTTTTGTCAGAAGCGAGAAGAGGTTGGCTTAAGGATTCAGGAACAAAGGATATATTTGGAATGGGAAAAACAATAGAACTATTTGTGCCGGGCAGACTCTGCCTCTTCGGAGAGCATTCCGACTGGGCAGGCATGTACAGAAGTACGAATTCTGCACTGTGTAAGGGACAGGCAGTAGTAACCGGAATAGAGCAGGGAATCTATGCTGTCTGCGAAAAGTGCGAGGAATTCATAGTGAGGAGCGACCTGGAGTTCTATAAGGGCGAGGAGCTCCGGTCCGAAATGGACTCGGAGAAGCTCTTAAGCATCGCTTCGGAGGGCGGCTTCTTTTCCTATGTGGCGGGAGTCGCTTCCTACATTAACGACAATTACAGTGTGGGAGGGGTAAAGATAAGTGTTACCCGGATGGATCTCCCGTTAAAAAGCGGGCTTTCCTCTTCTGCAGCGGTATGCGTTCTGGTAGCTCGTGCCTTTAACCGTCTCTACAACCTGAAAATGAATGTCCAGGGTGAGATGCAGGCGGCTTTCCGCGGAGAACAGAGGACACCCTCAAGGTGCGGACGTCTCGATCAGGCCTGTGCCTACGGTGTGAAGCCTGTACTTATGGGCTTTGACGGGGTGGAGATAAGCTCCCATCCTTTAAGGGTGGGCACCACCTTTTACTGGGTCATCGCGAACCTTATGGCATCAAAGGATACCATAAAGATACTTGCGGATCTCAATAAATGCTATCCCTTTGCGGAAAATGACCTTGACAGATCGGTTCAGGAGGCACTTGGACCGGATAATTTAAGGATCAATTCAGAGGTCATAAAGGCACTTTCTGAGGGAGATGCCCTAAAGGTAGGGGAGCTTATGGATGAAGCCCAGGATGTCTTTGATAAAAAGGTGGCTCCTGCCTGTACGGAGCTTAAGGCACCGGTGCTTCATTCGGTTTTAAGTGATCCTGAGGTGAGGAAGCTTGTTTTCGGAGGAAAGGGCGTGGGCTCCCAGGGGGATGGTACCGTACAGTTTCTCGCAAAGAGCGACACCGATGCAGGGAAGCTCTGTGAGTACCTTGAAAAGAAAAGAGGGATGCCTGCTTTCAGGCTGACCTTAAAGCCCGGGCAGCAGATAAGGAAGGCAATAGTTCCCCTTGCGGGCTTCGGGACACGTGTATTCCCGGCTACCAAGTCGGTTAAAAAGTGCTTCCTGCCGGTTCCCGACAGGGACGGACTCTTAAAACCCGCAATACTTATACTCTTAGAGGAGCTTATTGATTCGGGGATAGAGGAGATAGCACTTATCATCGGAGAAGAGGACAGGGCGGAATTCGATGCCTTCTTTACGCCTCTTTCTTCGGAGCATATGTCAAAGCTTCCGGATGAAAAGAGATCAATGGAAGACAGGATAGAGGAGCTCGGAAAGCATATCACCTATATTATCCAGAAGGAGCGCTTAGGCTTCGGTCATGCGGTCTATCTCGCAAGGGATTTTGTAAAGGACGACCCGGTACTCCTGACTCTCGGGGATTTCCTTTATAAATCACATAATGATGTGAATCCCACAAGGCAGGTTATGGATGCCTTTTATGAGACCGGAAAGCTTCTCATCGCCTTAATGGAGGTGCCTTCCGACAAGGTGGTTCATTACGGTATAGTGCATGGGGTCTGGGATAATGAAGAAGAAAATATCTTAAAGGCGGATTCCATGGTGGAGAAGCCGACAAATGACTATGCTTCCGAATATCTGGGTGTGATGAATTCCAGAAAGGAAAAGAAATACTATGCTACCTTTGGGGAATATGTTCTGACGCCGGAGGTATTTTCGGAGCTTGACAGGGTTATAAAAAACGGCAGTCCCACGGAAGGTCGGGAATTCGGCCTTACGGCTGTTCTGGATACAGTACGGGAAAAATACGGCATGAACGGATTTCTTCCGGATGCGGAGTGCTTTGATATCGGGCTTCCGGAGGAATATGTGAGAACAGTAACAGAATTCGGAAGGCCACATGCATAAAAGAAATATACTATATGCTATCATTACGGCAGCCCTCTCAGCTGCCGTACTTTTGTTGTCTTGTTTTTTTAAGGAGCCCGCCTCCGGCAGCTTTTCACCTGCTTCTTTTTCCTTTTCGGGAGGGAGCGGCAGGGTCAGTATAAGCTGCGAGAAGGTGATCTTTGATAACGGGAAAAGAGAAGCATTAATTTCTTTTTCCAGCCCCAATTATTCCTACGTAAAGGTGGATAACAGGGTTTATGAGGGCAGCTATACGGAAAAGAGCTCTACCTTCCTGATACCGGCGGTTCTTGACAGCGAATTTGCGATAAAGGGCTGTACCACAGCAATGTCAACGCCTCATGAGATAGAGTACAGTCTTTATATTTCCCTTAATGAGGAAGCTCCCGGACTTCCTTCCGGGGATCCGAAGGAAGCGGACAGGGAAAAGAGGGATGGCGCGGCTGAGGATAGTGAGGGATCAGGGGACGGAGTCAGGGCAAGGGCCGCTGCAGGTTTTTCAGACAGTGATGCTCCAAAGATACGGGGACTTAGCTTTGAGAAAAGGCTGGAACCTGAGTATGCGGAATTCTTTGATGTTTTTTATTATAATGACGGCTTCAGGATCGTGGCAGTTACGGACGGATCACTTTACCTTATTGTTCCGCCGGGAAAAACAACTCCGGAGGAGCTCCCGGAAAACGTTACGGTGATAAAAGATCCCCGCAATATCTATGTCGCTGCAACAGGGGCAATGTCTTTATTCGATGCGCTGGGGGCTGTTGACAGTATTGGCTTTTCCGGAACCGATGAGAAGGGCTGGTATATTGATGCACCGAAGAAAGCTATGGAAAGCGGAAGTATGGAATATGCCGGAAAATACAGTGCGCCTGACTTTGAAAAACTGCTCCGGGGAAGCTGCGGTCTTGCAGTGGAGTCTACAATGATCCTTCACAGTCCGGAAATAAGGGAGCAGCTAATGAACCTTGGAATCCCTGTTTTTACCGACTATTCCAGCTATGAAAGGACGGCAGCGGGAAAGAGCGAATGGATATATGCATATGGGGCTGTACTCGGCAGGGACGAGGAGGCGGAAAGGGTCTTTTCGAAGATCACGGATGCCTTGGATTCGTATAAAAGCATTGCCGGCAGCGGGAAGAGAGTAGCTCTGTTTTATATCAATAACGGCGGACTTGCCGTAATAAGAAGCGATGAGGATTACATTACGGATCTCATCCGTCAGGGCGGAGGGGAAAACGCTTTCTCTGAAGCGGCTGATAACCCCGGGGATTCCACGGCCATTACACTTCCGATGGAGAGCTTCTATGATCTTGCATCGGATGCTGACTATATTATTTATAATTCCACAATAGACGGATCTGTTTCATCATTAAATGAACTTCTTTCAAAGTCGGAGCTTTTTAAGGATTTTAAGGCTGTAAAGAATGGTAATGTCTATCTTCTCGGAAAGGAGTTTTACCAGTCAACAGACAGGCTTTATCTTTTAGCCGGGGACATCAGTAAAATGCTGAAGGGCAGTACGGATGATATGGTGTTTTTAAGGCATATATAGTAAACGCCAAAACTCTTTTCGTTTTGGCGTATACTGCGCCATATTTCCGTGCCTTAGCTGTGATGAGGACGCAGTACCAGAGTAAACTAATGAAAAGATTTTCAGTTGTTTTTTCAGTGCTTATACTTTTATTAATCCTTGCCTCATTGGTGAATACTGTCGCCGGAAATGTAAGGATACCGATTGATAAGGTGTTTTCATATATTTTCGGAGGCGGCAGGGACAGCAAGGAATACACGATACTTATGATGATCAGGCTGCCGAGGATCTTTATGGCTGCACTTCTCGGGGGCGCACTGGCGCTTTCGGGCTATCTTCTGCAGACCTTTTTCAATAATCCTATTGCAGGACCTTTTGTCCTCGGTATTTCCTCGGGAGCGAAGCTTTCGGTTGCGGCGGTTCTTATTTTTTCACTTAAGTATTTTACGGCTCTTTCTTCGCTGGGGCTTATAGCCGCATCCTTTGCGGGTTCCCTTATCTGTACGCTCTTTATCCTTATTATTTCAAAAAAGGTGAGGGATAATTCCACGCTCCTTATAGCCGGTATAATGATCGGCTATGTGGCATCGGCGCTTACCGATTTTATCCTTAATTTTGCTGAGGATTCCAATATAGTGAATCTGCACGGCTGGTCTCTCGGAAGCTTTTCCGGTACATCCTGGAGGGATGTGGTTTTAGCGGCTGCATTTGTGCTTTTTGGTTTTTGCCTGACAATTTGTTTTTCGAAGCCGATAGGGGCTTTTGCCCTTGGTCCGGATTACGCGCAGAGCTTAGGAGTGAACGTACGTCTTTTCAGGGTAGTGATCATCCTTTTATCAAGCATTCTTTCGGCTCTCGTTACAGCCTTTGCGGGTCCCATATCCTTTGTGGGAGTTGCGGTACCCTTCCTTACAAAAAGGGCACTTAATACCTCCAGAACCATAGTTGTCATTCCCGCCGTTTTTTTATCGGGAGCGGTGTTTGTAATGATTTGTGATCTTATCGCCAGGACGGTCTTTTCCCCTGTAGAGCTCAGTATCAGTACCGTAACCGGGATCATAGGAGCCCCGGTTGTGATTTTTATGCTGATAGGGAGGAGAGATCCGTCATGATTTTTAAGACCCGGGATCTGTCAATCGGATATAAGGGCAGGGCAGTGGTGTCTGGCATTGATATTTCTCTTGAAAAGGGAGAGATACTTTCCGTGACCGGTCCGAACGGCTCCGGGAAATCAACCTTCTTAAAAACGGTCTCAGGGCAGTTAAACAGGCTGGGTGGTAGTATCCTTCTTGACGATAAAGAGCTTTCCGGATACGGGGGTGAGGAAATATCAAAGAAGATCTCGCTTCTTTTAACCGACAGGATAAAGCCGGAATATATGACGGGCCGGGAAGTCATAGAGTCGGGCAGGTATCCTCATACCGGAAGATTCGGTTTTTTAAGCCTCGATGATAAGCGTGTCGTTGACGCTGTAATCTCACTTACCGGAACCGGGGGGATTTCGGATAAGCTATTTAATGATATGAGCGACGGCGAAAAGCAGAGGATACTTTTTGCGAGAGCTCTTTCACAGGAACCGGAGCTTCTTATAATGGATGAACCCCTGTCATATTTGGATATAAGATACCAGCTGGAGCTTATTGATATAATTAAGCGTCTCTGCCGTGAAAGGAAGCTCACTGTCATAATGTCAATACATGAGGTTTTTATTGCGGGAAAAATATCGGACAGAATGATCTCTTTTAAGGACGGGAAAGTATTCTGCTCGGGAAATGCAGCGGAGGTTTATACAGACAGTCTTATCAGGGAGTTATATGATATTGACGATAAAGGATTACAATACTTAAAAGAAGGGTAATGATTTACGCGGGATATGCAGCTGAAAAGAACAGTCTCCGTCATCATTCCGTTGACACGTTGTGATAGAATAACATAGTGTAAAGCGCACAGAGGTGCCGGCCGGGAACGGTTATATGCCAAACTTATGTTTCCGTAAGGAGAATAGGGAAACAGGTGAGAGTCCTGTACGAACCCGTCACTGTAAGCAGTAAGATATTTCTTGATTTGCCACTGGATCTTTGAGATCCGGGAAGGGAAGAAATGATCGTCACATACTGTAAGTCAGGAGACCTGCCTCTGTGTAAAATATCATTAAACCACGGGAGGAATGGTAAAATGAAAGCAAGATTTTTAAGTATTGTAATGGCAGTGTCTGTATGTGCCGCAATGATATGCGGCTGCGGAGGGACTGCTGAAACCCGGCCTGCAGCGCCTGTAGAAGCGCAACAGGCAGAAACTGCTGAAAAAGAAGCGGAGGCTGAACCCCAGGTGTCAGATACTGCGGGAACGGAAGAGGAGACCCCGGAAGCCGGAGGGGACGGGGATAATGAAAGCTCTGAGGAGAAGATAAAAAAGGCTGCGGAGCTTATTGATGCGATCTATGTGCAGGAGTGGACAGAGAAAACCGAGGAGCAGTGCAGGGCTGCAAAGGAAGCCTGGGATGCTCTGACCGATGAAGAGAAGGAAAAGGTAGAGGGAGAAAATGCAGACCCCGACTACTTCGGACGGGATACCGGGGATGCTTCAAAGGACGATCCCCTGAATCAGGATGGTATCGGTGAAAATGAGATACTGGTGGTAAGCTTCGGCACATCCTTTAATGACAGCCGAGCAGCCACCATAGGCGGTATTGAAAAGGCGCTTATCGAAGCCTTTCCCGACTGGTCGGTCAGGCGTGCCTTTACCTCGCAGATCATTATGAACCACATACTCGCACGGGACGGTGAGAAGATCGATAATGTGGAGCAGGCTCTTAAAAGAGCTAAGGATAACGGAGTAAAGAGTCTTCTGATCCAGCCCACCCACCTTATGCACGGTGCGGAATATGATGAGCTGATGGAGACTCTAAACAGTCATTCAGCCGATTTTGAGAAGGTAATGGTATCAGAGCCTCTTCTGGGAGAGGCCGCAGATGATGCCTCCATCATAAATGCCGATAAGAAGGCTGTAGCGGAGGCGGTGACTAAAGAAGCCGTATCCCTTGCAGGGTATGAGAGCCTAGATGCAGCATCGAAGGACGGCACAGCCTTTGTATTTATGGGTCATGGCACAAGCCACAAGGCCAGTGTCGCTTACGACCAGATGAGTAACCAGATGAAGGAGCTAAAGTACGATAACGTATTTATCGGAACCGTTGAGGGTGAGCCTGAGGATACGGAGTGCAGCAAGGTGATAGAGGCTGTTAAGGATAAGGGCTATAAAAAGGTTATCCTCCGTCCCCTTATGGTGGTGGCCGGAGACCATGCCAATAATGATATGGCAGGAGATGAGGATGATTCATGGAAAAGCTTATTTCTTTCATCCGGAGCCTTTGACTCTGTGGATACCCAGATCGCGGGTCTTGGCGAGATAGCGGACATACAGAAGATCTACGTGTCCCACGCTGAAAAGGCCATAGAGGACGCAGGGGTAAGCGTTGCATCAGAAAAGGAGGGCGGCAGTTCTGCCGCCCTTTCTGACGGAACATATGAAGCTGTCTTTAAGACCGACAGCTCAATGTTCCACGTAAATGAAGCAAATAATGACAAGGGTACTTTAACCGTTAAGGATGGAAAGATGACGATCCATATTTCCCTTGCCTCAAAGAATATAGTGGAGCTCTTTCCGGGGCTTGCCTCCGACGCGGAAAAGAGCGGAGCCGAAACCCTGAAGCCCACAAACGATACCGTCACCTATTCCGACGGTGCAACGGAGGAGGTCAACGGCTTTGACGTTCCTGTGCCATACCTCGATAAGGAATTTGATCTTGCTCTCCTCGGGAAAAAGGGGAAGTGGTACGATCATAAGGTGAAGGTATCGATGTAAGAGATCACCTGGATTCTACGCGTCAACGGTCCGGGCAAGATCAACATGCTGAATAGTTCCCGCACCGCCGGACTCTTTAAGGAAGAGTCCGGTTTTTCTGATGACTCCCTTTACACCGAAGCCGGATTCTATGTCCATACTGCGTCTTGTAAGCTCCGTATCCGCCCTGTCAAGGAAGATCGCGCCAACATCGGCTTCTTTTAAGGACATAAGGGCATCATTTCCGTTTTCATCCCGGCACCAGATCTTCAATCTGTCAAAAATCTCGTCATTTTCATCTATCCAGCCGTTATGGTCGCTATCATATTCTTCAAGATCTGAAAAGCCGTCTCCGCTCTTTGTTCCGAAGAGCTCGTTCCCGTTGTCGATCTTACCGTTTCCGTCCTTATCGAGGGCGAGGAAGCCTGAGCCCTTTCCGAGGGAGTGGATCTCATCCTCCTTGCCGTCGGAATCAATGTCAAAGAAAAAGGTCTGGTCTGATATCTCCGATAAGCTGCTGTCTCCGAAATTTACGACCAGGGGATCCGTAAGGGTGATCATCTTTCCGGTGGTGATCCCGATCTCTTCGGAAAAGCTCCTTGAAACGCCGAAGGACAGGTTAAAATCTATGGTCCTGCCGTCTTCTGTAAGAGCCTGCCCCTTACCGCTAAAGCTGGTAGCCTCCTCCTCGTGATGGAAGTATTCCTGTCTCTCATAGCTTACGAAATACAGGCTCCCGCCGGAAAAGCCGGTCTTCATGGTTTTAAGCGCCTCGGAGAGCGGAGAGGAAGCAGAGCCGTACTTATGCTCGAAAAGCTTTTCCATAAAGGAGATTATCTCCTGGACAAGGATCTGGTGGAGGGATTTTATCTCATTTTCGGCAAGAGCCCTGCTTTCATTCTGATTCCCAAGCTTCCGCATTGTTGAGGGGCTAAAGGAGTAGGTATTGTCAAAATCCTCCTCCTTTGAAAGCTCGAAGCTGTCCCGGTTCTCTTTATTATCATCACTGATACCCTTCCGGTCCATATTCTTAAGAACCTCTTCATTGAAGAGCCCGCCTGTTATCGTGCCCTTTTGGAAGGACCCCCTTGTTTCGCTCCGTAAAAAATGGGCGGAGCTCATTTCAACGTTTGCTGCTGCAATCTTCATTCATTTTCCTCCTTATTTAAAGTAAAGATCGGATGCCTGTCATCCAGAATGATTAAGCCCAATGTCATCTTGAGTGATTAAGCCCAATGTCATCCTGAATGATTAAGCCCAATGTCATCTTGAATGATTAAGCCCAATGTCATCCTGAATGATTAAGCCCAATGTCATCCTGAGGAGCGAAGCGACGAAGGATCTTTAAGATTCTTCGCTTCGCTCAGAATGACAGTGTGCGTCAGGACTGACAGTGTGCGCTCAGAATGACAGTGTGCGCTCAGAATGACAGTGTGCGCTCAGAATGACAGTGTGCGTCAGGACTGACAGCAGGCGTCCGGACTGACGCCGGCATTTCCGTGAATACAAAAACAGCAGCAACCTTTCTTTAAGAATTTCGTCCCTGTGAAAAGATTGATGCTGTCCCTGCAAAATGGTAAAAGGAAGGAAAACTATTGTTTTTGTATGGTCAATATTTATATCGGATGATAGTTGGAAAAACTTTAGCGGCTTTAAAAAACATCCTCAATCTGCTATACTGATGTGACGATTATATCTCAGATGGAGATGACTCCCGCCTTTAGGCAAATCGTAAGCAGGGGCAGCAATTCTGTCTCAGGCGGGGCGGGACTTGAACTCAGGTTTTGGAGCGATATAAATGGCAGTAAAGCATGACACAGAGGTGGTAATAAACGGAAAGGTTTTCACTCTTTCCGGTTATGAGAGCGAAGAATACCTGCAGAGGGTTGCAGCATATATAAACAGTAAGATCTCCGAGTACAATAAGATAGAGAGCTTTTCCAGGCAGAGTATTGATGTGCAGAATACCCTGCTGCAGCTGAATATTGCGGACGATTTTTTTAAGGTCAGGGAGAAGTACGACAGCCTGAAGGAAGCGTCTGAGGCAAAGGACAAGGAACTGTACGATGTAAAGCATGACCTTATCACGAACCAGATAAAGATGAAGAGTCTGGAGGAGTCGTTACAGAAGCTCCGTATCGAAAATAACGAGAATCAGAAGAAGATAGTAAAGCTTGAGACCGAGCTTGGTTTTTCCGGAGAGGTCGAAGAATACTATGATGACGTGGAAGAGGTAAGTGAGGGTATTCCCGACATAGTGAGGGAAGCCCCGAAGAGCGAGGGCCAGACTTCAGCCTCCTCCCGCAGAAGAACCGGAAAGAGAAAGCGTTGAGAGCAGAGCTCCTATCCCCCGCAGGGGATCCGGAATGCTTCCGTGCAGCCGTGAATGCCGGGGCAGATGCGGTCTATATGGGCTTGAAGCGCTTCGGCGCCAGAAGCTTTGCGGGCAACTTCACGGTGGAAGAGTTTATTGAAGCTCTTGACTATGCACATTTATTTGATAAAAAGGTCTATCTTACCTTAAATATCCTTATGAAAGACAGGGAGCTTACTGAGGCTTCACGTCTTTTGGAGCCACTGTACAGAGCAGGGCTTGACGGTGTCATTGTTCAGGACATCGGTCTTATTTCCCTTATAAAAAAAGAATATCCGGATCTTCCGGTGCATGTGAGTACCCAGGGCTTTGTCACCGGGGTCCACGGAGCCCGGCTTTTAAGAGAGCTCGGGGCGGACAGGGTGGTTCCCGCCCGGGAGCTTTCCCTAAAAGAGATAGGCGAGATCAGGGAGAAGGCAGGAGTGGAGGTTGAGTGCTTTATCCACGGTGCCCTTTGCTATTCATATTCGGGGATGTGCCTTATGTCATCATTCCTCGGGGGAAGGAGCGGGAACAGGGGGCGCTGTGCCGGACCCTGCCGCCAGCCCTTTAATACAAACGACTACATCCTGTCAATGAAGGATCTCTGCGCCCTGAAGGAAATACCGGCGCTTCTTAAGGCAGGGGTTGACAGCCTGAAGATCGAGGGCAGGATGAAATCAAAGGAATACGTATATTCTGTCACAAGTGCCTACAGGAAATATCTTGATCTCTGCTATGAAAACGGGGATCTGAAAAATAAGGAAAAGGATATCCGGGAGATCCTCGTTAAGTATAGCAGGAGCAGTGCGATAAACGGCTATTTCCATAAGCATAACGGCGGTGAAATGATAACCAGGGAAAGAGGAAGCTACAGGACCGGCGAAGGAGTGCTGCCGGATAAAGAGCTCTCCCTTGAGGCTTCCGTAAAAGCAGTATTTGAAAAGGGGAGGAAAGCAAAAATAACGGTGGCATACGGCTCTCACCGGGTTTCATATGAGGGTATGGAGGTCGAAAAGGCGGAGAATGATCCACTAAGTCCCGAGAGGATAGAAAAGCAGCTAAGGAAGACCGGGAACAGCGGCGTTAGCTTTAAGAAAACTGAGATCATCTCGGAGCCTGACATCTTCCTTCCCGTATCGGGGATAAATGAGCTTAGAAGAAAGGGAATAGAGGCATTAAAGGAGGACATTCTGAATGAATACAGACGTTCTCTTTGAAGCTGCAAAAACCGCTGATAAGGCATCAGGGCTTCTTAGATCAAGGGGACTATCAGATAAGATACGTTATTTTATTTCCCCGGAGAGACCGGAGGGCCTGGAAAAAAAGGGATTTATGCTTCTTTTTCCCTATGTTCTGAGAAGCTCTTCCGAAGAAGGTCTCCTAAAGCTCCTTGAGAGGGAGAGACCGGAACGGATACTTATACGGAATATCGAGGAGCTGGGCTTTCTTAAGGATATCGGGTACAGGGGTGAGATACACGCGGACTCTTCTCTATACAGCTTTAACAGGGAGAGCATAAAGGCTTTGGAGGGACTTGGTATATCTGAGTGTACCTGTCCTGAAGAATTAAATATACACGAGCTCAGGGAAAGAGGCCTTAGTGACTCTGTCCTTAAGGTCTACGGCAGGACTCCACTTATGGTTTCCGCCCAGTGTACAAAAAAGACCGTATCCGGAAAATGCGAAAAGAAGCCTTTTGGCTTTTTTTCGGAGATAAGGGACAGGAAAAAGGCTGTATTTCCCGTAAGGGCTGAGTGCGGCTACTGCTATAACGTTATCTATAATTCAGTGCCATTTATGCTGTTTAAGGAGGCTGAAGAACTTGGAGGAAGCGGACCAGCTGCAGTCCGTCTTGATTTTACGGTTGAAAAGGCGGAGGAAGCCGTGGATATAACAGAGTGCTTCCTAAAGGGAAAGCAGGAGGAATTAAATAAGCTTATAGGAGGCTATACAAAAGGACATTTCAGAAAGGGTGTAGAATAAGTGACAACTGTTATTCTTGGACTTTCAAGATATGTGCTGGCTCTCCTTTTTGCATTTTATACCCTGCACTGCTTCCTTGGCTTCGGCTCGGGAAATGAGGAGGACAGGAAGGGGCTTGCCCTGATGCAGGCTGTTTTCCTGGTATTGATACATACAGGGGGCTTTGCGGTACTTTTTTTTAAGACGGGTGATCCTGAGGTGCTTTTTTTCTGCGCTCTTCAGGAGGTGCTGCTTATAGGCTATATGGTGCTTATGAGGATACTATATCCGGGCTGCAGCAGGCTTCTTATCAATAATATGTGCCTCTTTCTGGCCATAGGCTTTGTAATGCTTAACCGCCTTTCTGCGGGAGATCATCTGAGACAGTTTGTGATCGCCGTTTTTTCCCTTATCATTACCCTTCCGGTCCCTTACCTTGTCAGAAAGATAAGAGAGCCCTGGCGCTATACCTACGTCTTCGGGATCTCGGGGATAGTGCTGATCCTCCTTGTGGCGGTACTCGGGCAGGTCACCAGAGGCTCCAGGCTTTCTATTTCTATAGCGGGTGTTTCTTTTCAATCCTCGGAATTTGCGAAGATCCTCTTTATCCTATTTTTGTCCGGACTACTGTCTGAAGACTGTTTTTTCGGGGACAGCAGGAAGGACAGGGAGCTTAGGCTCATAAATTCGCTGGTAAGCGGTATCTTTGCCTTTGGCTATGTATTTATTATGGTGATCTCAAGGGACCTGGGGGGAGCAGCCATCTTCTTTATGATCTATGTTTTTATGCTCTATTATACTCTGAAAAAGCCCTGGATACTGCCTGCTGCGGCATTGACCGCTTCTCTTGGGATGCTGGCGGGCTATAAACTATTCCCGCATGTCAGGAACCGCTTTCTCGCCTGGAGGGATCCCTTTTCCTATATTGAGGGACAGGGCTACCAGATAACCCAGTCGCTTTTTGCCATCGGCACCGGAAGCTGGTTCGGAATGGGCTTAAATGACGGTTCTCCGGATAAAATACCGATCGTTACCAGAGACTTTATCTTCTCAGCTATAGCTGAGGAGCTGGGCTGTATCTTTGCGGTCTGTCTTATCCTTGTGTGCATCAGCACCTTCCTTATGTTCATCAATGCTTCCCTCTCCGGCACAGATCCTTATCTTAGGCTCCTTGCCCTGGGAATCTCGGTGAGCTACGCCTTTCAGGTGTTCTTAAATATCGGGGGAGTCACCAAATTTATACCACTTACGGGGGTTACGCTTCCTCTTGTGAGCTACGGGGGCTCTTCACTTCTTTCAACCGCTGTCATGTTTGCCATAATCCAGGGGATAAGCACAGGGGAATGACTCCCTCGACTCCCCCGGATTTATGATATAATTCTTATAAAACGTCCTTTGTAATGATCTTTCAGGCTGTATCCAGGGCAGAAGAGGAGGCAGTGCGTTCAAACGCTCCTCTCCCCGATAATGGATTTTTCTCGGCTTCACTTGATAAGGATCTGAGCTTCTGCATCATCGAAAGGGAAAGGGTTATGGCCTATACGGCTGCAGAGCATATGGAGGATGGCATAGTAAATATTTCAGCCTTCCACTCAGGCTTTGAAGACAGGAGGATTATTATGAAAAGTTCATTAAGTAGGGGTCCTGCAGATAATTCCCATGAAAAAAAGTAACAGTAAGGAAAAGGATCGGAATCACGAGCTTCACATCATAATGTATATATTTGTCGCAGCTTTTCTGGTGATCACCGTGTTTTTCTCGGCCTATGTATACCTGTATGCGCCGAAGACCATAAACAGCTCTTACAATATGCGGCAGCAGAATCTGGAAAGGAAGGTTATCCGGGGCACCATATATTCATCGGACGGGGAGATTCTGGCAGAGCAGGCAATGAACCACGACAATGTAGAGGTCAGGTATTATCCCTATAAGGAGATGTTTGCCCATGCCGTGGGCTATTCCACCCGTGGGAAATGCGGTGCCGAGTATGCGGGAAATATAGATCTTCTTACCAGCAATGCCCCGGTAAATGAAAGATTGCAGCATGAAATGGCCGGTGAACGGAATTACGGGGACAGCATAATCACGACCTACGATACCGCTCTTCAGAAAACGGCTTATGATGCCCTTGGGGCATATAAGGGGGCAATAATCGTTATTGAGGTAAAGACCGGGAGGATCCTCGCCATGGTGAGTAAGCCTGACTTTGATCCCAATACGGTTTCGGAAAACTGGGCAGAGATCTCCGCGGACACGGAGAATTCCCCCCTTGTAAACCGGGCGACTCAGGGACTGTATCCTCCGGGTTCCACCTTTAAGACAGTGACGCTTCTCGAATACATCAGGGAAAACCCCGGAACATATAATGATTACAGCTTCAACTGCAAGGGCAGCTTTACTTACGGAGATACAAGGATAAACTGCTTCCACTCCAGCGTACATGGTAAGGTGGATCTTTTGGAGGCATACGAAAAGTCCTGTAACAGTGCTTTCGCCAATATCGGGACTCTTATCGACCCGGATTCCTTAAACAAAACCGCCGGAGAGCTTCTCTTTAATAAGGAGCTGCCCTTTGATATATCATCAGGAAAAAGCAGCTTCGTCTTAAACAGCGGCTCCGGTGAGGAGGAGATAGTCCAGAGTGCGATAGGACAGGGAAATACGTTGATGTCACCTGCACATATGGCTTTGATAACGTGCGCTATCGCAAATAAGGGAGTGCTGATGAAGCCTTATGAGATAGAGCGGGTGGAGAATTACCGGGGTACGGTGATAAAGGAGTTTAGCCCGGAGGAATATAAGAGGCTTATGTCCGAAGAAGAAGCGGAGATATTAAAGGAATATATGACGGATGTGGTGGAGAACGGAACTGGAAGAAAGCTAAAGGATCTTCCCTTCGGTGCCGCGGGAAAGACCGGATCCGCGGAATACGGAAAGGTTAAGGGCAACAGCCACTCATGGTTTACGGGCTTCTCAAATCCGGATGATCCGGATATAGCGGTAACCATCATAATGGAGGGCGCAGGAAGCGGCAGTGATTATGCGGTTCCCATGGCAAGGAGGATATTTGAGGCCAGAGGGTCCCGCTGATGGGAAATCGGGGATTTCCTTAAATTCGTGTCCGTATCTTCTGATCAAAGTATCCCGGTGATGACGAGATCACGGTTCTTTGAGAGATCCAGGACATCATTGTCACTTCGCAGGATCGGACGGGACAGGTCATTTCCGTTATTCATCATGACCTCCCAGGTGGAGCCGTCATTCAGCATTACCCGGCTGCCTATAAGCTCATCCACTATATGGCGCGAAAAGAGCTGGGTAAAATGCACGTCATAGCGCTGAAGCATATTTGTTTCAAGGATATGTATCACCTCATAGGGACATTTGGGAGCCCTGTAGGAGCGGGCGCTGGTCATGGCCTCATAGGTGTCAAGTATTGTCATAACCCTTGCATAGGGATCGATCTCTGCACCCTTAAGCCCCTGGGGATAGCCGGTGCCGTCGGTATATTCATGGTGCTGCAGGGTCGCATTCAGAACACGCTGTCCGACATTTTTCGAATAGTGATTAAGAAGATAGTAGCCGTGGAAGGCATGGGTCTTTACAAGGTCGTACTCCATACGGTTAAGCTTTGTGGGCTTATGTAAAATATCGGGTGGTATCATGTATTTTCCGACATCAAACAGGAAGCCCGAGACGCAGAGTTCATTGGTCTCTGCTTCGCTTAATCCGAGCCATCTCGCAAATATCCTGCTGATAAGTGCCACATTAAGCCCGTGGGCGTAGGGGAGCTGGTCTTCTGAGGGAAGGTGAAGATAGAGATAGGCAAAAAGCTCCTTTCCCATCATCTTTTCAGAAACAAGGTTTTTCACTATTTCCAGAAGATCCTGGATACGGAAGGGAACCTTTTTGTAGATAAAGGAATCCACCGCGACCTTGTATGCCATAAGGTTCGCGGTATAATCCTCCTCAAATTTCTTAAATACCCGTGAAACCCTGACCTTTCCGTAATAGGTCTCGGCAAAATCCTCCTCCTCAAGGATGTTCACCGCAATAAGCTTATAGGCCGCAAGCTGCCTTCTTATCACGTCATCGACCTTTGTACCCTTTTTTATAACGACCTTATCACCGATGGTGATATTGTCGCCGATGATCATACCGTCCTTTAATTCTGCGCGTGCCACAGTATACATCAGCCAGAAATACTCCCAGGAAAGTAAAAATAAATGTCTGTCCGAAGCCCCCTGGCTTCCGAACAGTTATGAGGCTATTCTTATTTCATTGTATTTGTTATTTAATGTTATGTCAATCACTTCAGGGGCAATGGCGTTAAGTTAAGCATTTTGTCATCCTGAGCGCCAGCGACGCATATCCCACATCGGAGATGTGGGATGCCGCCCCGGCGAGGGGTTGCGAAGCAACAGAAAGGATCTTATCTTCCGTAGAGAAAGATTCTTCGGGCTTCGCCCTCAGAATGACATTGTGTAGTCTCAGAATGGCACTAACTTAACGCCATTGCCTCAGGGGTGTTTGACGGGTATAGTTGTTTAATTTCTGAAAATGTGGCATATTTAAGAGCATGAGGTTTATCCGGGAGCTGTATATTTCCCGCAGCCTGAAGGGGAAAGAGAATAAAATAAGAACGAAGCTTATGCTCGGCATGGGGATGCTCGGAGTGTACTGTATTGCAGTGCCGCTTTACGGATCCGATCCGCTGGAAATATATAATGCTGCGGAGCTGAAGCAGAGATGGTACAGAAGGTCGTCTCTTCTGATCGTAGGCTTTGCCGGTGCAAAAAAGGAGGCGGAATATATGTCCGCCAATATTCTTTCCGAAATATATGAAAGACAGGGGGATTATGATAGCAGGCGTTTCTTTAAGATAAGGGAGGGTCTGCCGGAAAGGAGCAGCGCTGCCGCACCATGACTCTGTTTTTTTCCGTATTGAAGATAATCGGGATAGTACTTCTTATCATCATTGCCGTTGTCCTTTCATTACTCCTTATCATTCTTTTCGTGCCCTTCCGCTACAGAATAAAGGGGAATATAAGAGCAAAGGATAATTATTATGACTTCAGGGCCGATGTTACCTGGTTTCTGCATATGATCCACGGTATCTTCCTGTTTTTAAGACAGGTTCAGGAGGATGAGTGCAGTGACCAAAAGCTTCTTGAGGAGCAGGGTTTTCACTATGAGATAAGGCTATTCGGAATCAAGATACGGCCAAAGGAGGATCGGGAGGAAGAACCTCGGGAATATGCGCTGTCCCTTCCATCGGAGACCCCGGAATATCAAAGGGAAGCCGGTTCTCCGGAGGAAGCGCAAAGGGAAGCTGAGCCTCCGGAGGAAGTGCAAAGGGAAGCCGGGCCGGTAATGGAGCCTTCTGCCGATAATGACAGGGAAGAGGGCGGCTATAAGAAAACAGAGCCGGCGAAGGATAAAGATTACGTACATGAGCCGGAGCAGGGAACCGACCGGGATATTCCCAAAAGCTTCACCGGAAAGCTCAGGGATTTTTCCGGCTTCATCAGGCGCTTATTTCGGAGGCTTAAGTCCCTTATAGAAAATGCGGGCTGTAAATACAGGGATCTTTGTGATAGAATAGAGGAGTTAAGGAGCAGGATAAAGCATTATTACGGGATTTACAATGACGAGTCCACGCCAAAAGCCCTGAGACTTGCCTGGAATGAGCTTAAGCGGCTTCTATTAGCTCTTAAGCCCCGAAGATACAGTATCGATCTGCTTTACGGCTTTGACGATCCGGCACTTACAGGAGAGATCACGGGCATATTGTCCGCTGTTTTCCTGTCTTCCGGGAAGAGGGTCAGTCTGCGGCCCGATTTCGACAGGAGTATAATAGAAGGGGAGCTGTTTTTCAAGGGAAGGATCAGAATTATAACACTTGTGATTATTCTCTGGAAGCTTTACTTTAATAAGGATTTCAGAAAGCTCTACAGGGAGTTCAGAGGGTAAATACGCCCGAATCAGTTGATAAATTTACAGGAGAAATATAAGGATTATGAACGAGCTTAAGAAAGGTGAAGTAATGGAGAGCCTCCTTAGCGGTATGGACAAGTTTCTATCGTCAAAGACTGTTGTGGGAGAACCCATACAGGTTGGTGACACCACTCTTATCCCTCTTGTGGATGTTTCCTTCGGCATTGCCGCCGGAACGGGGCAGGCAGACAGAAAAAGCGCTGACAGAGGGGGAATGGGCGGAAGAATGACCCCGAACGCCGTTATTATGGTTAAGGACGGAAAGACCCGTTTAATCAACATAAGGAATCAGGATGCCGTAACGAGGATACTGGATCTGGTGCCGGAGCTTCTTGGCAGGTTTACGGAGCCTAAGGACAGGGAAAACAATATTACCGATGAAGAGGCGGTGGATATAGCCTTTGACAGGTCTGAGAATACATGAAGCTCCTGTTTGTCGGTGACCTTTTCTACAATTATGACAGGGTGCAGGATGATATCCGTTCCTTGGGCGGGATCTTCAGGGAAAGGGAATACCTTGTGATCCCGAATTTTGAAGGCGGTCTTGGTGCGGCTCCGGATAAAAGGATCTGGAAGAGGGGAGCCTGTCTTAAGCAGGATGCTTCAATAATCGATGTTCTGAAAACCCTGTCGGTGAAGGGTGTCACTCTTGCCAATAATCACCAGATGGATTTCGGGGAAGAGGGACTTTTTAAAACCCTGAAAATGCTTGATAATAACGGTTTTCAGCATGCCGGCGCCGGCGTAAATATAGAGGAAGCACTGAAACCTATGGAAATAACCGGCGGCGGGAGAACCACCGCCGTTTTTAATTTCGGATGGAAGGCGGAGGAGACCGTATATGCAGGGACAGGCCGTCCCGGCTGCGCTCCCAGGGAGAACGGTCTGATCCTGAAGATATTGAAGGCTTATTCGTCCCGTTACCCGGAAAAAGATATCATTCCGGTGCTCCACTGGGGCTTTGAAAAAAACCTCTATCCCATGCCCTTTGACATTGATCTTGCACACAGTATCTGTGATATAGAGGGAGTAAAGCTCCTGATCGGGCACCATCCCCACTGCCCGCAGCCTGTGGAAGAATACAGGGGAAAGAGGATATACTATTCCCTCGGGAATTTTTATTTCGGAAAAAGCCGGATAAAGTATTCGGATAAGCTGTACTCCCACGAACCGTCAAATATGTCCGATTACGGAATAGGTGTCATTTATGATACGGAGAGAGGCCTTACGGATCACATGGTCTTCTGCTATGACAGGGCAGCGGACAGAACAGAGATAAAGGAGACAGATCTCGTTCCGGAAAGGATGCCGGAGATAAAGGACCCGGAGGAATACGAAAAGCTTATCAGAAGCAGCCGCCTCGGGAAAAATCCCATACTTGGAACATCGCCGTTTATTAATTTTATAAAGGTCTTTAGCTTTAATACAAAAAGAAACCTTTTCAGACTCGGAATACTAAGGTAAATGAACATACTTCTCATACACAATTTTTACAGGACTCCCGGGGGAGAGGATACGGTCTTCAGGAATGAAGCGGAGCTTCTTAAGTCCCATGGACAGAATGTCATCACCTTCACCAAGCATAATGATGATATGGAGCCGGAGGATCTTTTATCCGAGGCCGTTTTTTCGCGGCGCAGCTTCAGGGGTGTACGGAACCTTATCAGGGCGAACGATATTGACATAGTTCATGTGCATAACGACCGTTTTCTTATATCGCCCTCGGTATTCCTGGCCGCAGAGAAGGAAAATGTGCCGGTTATCCGTACCCTCCATAATTTCCGTATGCTGTGCATAAATGCCATGCTGTACAGGAAAGGCAGGGTCTGCAGGGAATGCCTTAAGGAAGGAAGGACCGTGAAGCTCCCGGCATTTATCCATGGCTGCTACCATGGAAACCGTATTCATACCCTGCTTAACCTCAGGATAAATTCCTATGCAGAAAGGCATGGCCTGTATAAGGGCGTGAAATACATTGCCCTGACCGATTTCAATAAGGAGATCTTTGTATCCGCGGGCTTTAATCCCGATGACATCTTCGTAAAGCCCAATTTTTCCTTCGGCTTTGACCTGAAGGACGTTGAGGAAGGGAAGAAAAGACGGGATTTCCTCTATCTCGGCCGTCTGGATCCCCTTAAGGGCATAGAGGAAATATTGTCAGAGTGGATAAAGCTCCCGGAAAGCTTCGTTCTGAATGTTGCCGGAAGCGGCGGGGAGGAATATGAGAACAGGCTCAGGGAAAGCTATGAGAGATATAATATCCGCTTCCTCGGAAGACTGGGAAATGAGGAAGCCCTGAAGCTTCTGGAGGGCTCAAAGGCTCTGATCTTTGCTTCAAAATGGTACGAGGGCTTTCCCATGACCATAATTGAGAGCTTTTCAAGGAAAACACCCGTTATAGGACTTGATTTCGGTAACGGGGGCAGGCTTCTAAGGGATATCTACGGCAGCGACAAGCCTCTGATCAAGGATATTGGAGAGCTTCCCCAAAGGATAGAGAGCTTTGATGAAGACAGAAAAAAAGGATTGTATGACTACGACTTTAACAGGCTGAAGGCCTGTACCCCCGAAGAAAACTACAGAATACTTATGGAGATATATGAGAAATGCATAAGATCCCGGTGACACGCTCCTCCATGCCGGAGCTTGAGGAATATGTAAAGGAAATAGAGTCCCTGTTTGAAACCCACTGGATCACAAATGCCGGAGAAAAGCATGAGGAGCTGGCGGAAAGATTAAGGGAATATCTGGGGGTAGAGGCTCTCTCCCTTACGGTTAACGGTCATGCGGCCCTGGAGCTTTCTCTGGAGCTTCTGAACCTAAGGAAGGGCGGAGAGATAATAACGACCCCTTTTACCTTTGTGTCCACCACACACGCAATAGTACGAAGCGGCTTCAGGCCTGTCTTTGCGGATATAAGAGAGGATGACTGCTGCCTGGATCCCGACAGTATAGAGACAAGGATCACGGAGAACACGGTTGCCATAATGCCAGTGCATGTATACGGCAATATGTGCGATGTGGCAAGGATCGGTGAGATCGCTGAAAAGCATGGTCTGAAGGTTATATATGATGCAGCCCATACCTTCGGTGTCAGGCTTTTTTATGACGGGGAGTGGAGAGGGAGCGGATCCTTCGGTGATCTTTCCTGCTTCTCCTTCCATGCCACAAAGGTATTCAACACAATAGAGGGCGGCGCGGTATGCTGCCATACGGAGGAAGAGAGCAGGAAGATAGCCGAGCTCAGGGATTTCGGCATAGTGGATGAGGAAAGGGTGAGATACATAGGACCAAACGCCAAAATGAATGAGTTTGCCGCCTGCATGGGTCTCTGCAACCTCCGTCACGCAGACTCTGAGATAGGGAAGAGGAAAAAGGTAAATGACCTGTACCGGGAGAGATTAAAGGATGTAAAAGGGGTAAGGCTTATCGGTGAAAGGGAGGACGTTAAGGCAAATTATGCGTATTTCCCGGTGTTTATCGATAAGGAGGACTATGGCATGGACAGGGACCGGCTTTTTACGGTCCTTGCCGAAAACGGTATAGGTGCGAGAAAATATTTTTACCCGATGATAACCGAGCTTGACTGCTACAGGGATAGCTATGACAGCAGAGAGACCCCTATAGCCGGGAGAGCGGCCGGACAGGTGATGACCATACCTATGTATTCCGCTCTCACAGAGGAAGCCGTGGATAAGATCACGGGAATAATAAGAAACAGGGAATAAATACTTTTTTTAGCATGATAAAACATAATAAATATAGTATAATGGAATGTCAGGCATACTGACCCGGATTTGGATCCGGAAAAACTGTGTTTCAGTACTTTTGGTGACTTAATCATAATATGGAAAAAGGCAGGAAGATAAACTCCATAAGCAAAGCGAGAAGCGCTAACCGCTATCTTGTTGAAAATGATGCCAACATGAACCGCATCACTGCCGGCGTGATGCCATGGATACTGGTATCGGTGCCGCTTGTTGCCGCTCTCCGCTATCTGAATATTTTTACCATGTCCATTCCCCACCTTGTGATCTTCTGCGCGGTGGTCAGCAGCGTGGCGGTATCCACGGTTCTGGTGAACAAGGCGTCGGACAATACTGTTTTTAATAAGTATTTCAATGTGATCGCTCTGTCCCTTGGGGTGTTTTCAGTGGCACTTCTTCCCCATGTGGGTATCTGGATCTCTTTTATCCTTTCAACGATACTTACACTGTTCTATATCGATCCCGTCCTCACTTTGTTTTCGGCTGGGATGAACTACATACTGATGCTCGTTGCTATGTGGGTCAGAGTGGCCAACTGGCGGAGTATGCACTATCTGCTGGGATTCATCGGGGGAGAGCAGCTGCCGGTCTATATCGGGTATGTGCTGGGTCTGACCATTGAATTCGTGATAGTCGTGCCTCTTATCTACTATATCGCAAAGACCGAGGAGGAGCATATCATAAGGGAAGACAACCTTATGGCGGAGGTAAGGTCGGACGAGGAAAGATACTTTCTGGCATTTGAAAATTCCAATGATATCATAATCGACTATAACTATATCACTGACGAGCTCATTTCCTTCGGAAGCTTTGAGGGACATGACAACGGGAAGGTCGGTGGAAAGAAGATAATTAAGGATTTTATGGCCTCCTTAGGCAGCGGGAAAAAGATCTACCCCAATGATGTGGAGAAGATCAGGCTCTTTATGGAGGGGAGGCTTACCGGACCCATCGAGTTCAGGTATCACAAGAGCGAGGACGAGGAATACAGATGGTATTCCGTCGAGGGTCAGACTGTCTATAATGAGATTACCGGAGAAGCTGAGAGAGGTGTCGGCAGGATAAAGGATATTACCGCCGAGAAGAGGGAGGAGCAGATCCTTCTCGAAAGAGTGGCACGTGACAGGGTCACCAACTTTATCCAGTGGGATGTGGGTTTAAGACTCCTTTCCCAGAAGACCAGCGACGAAGGGCCGGGAAATGTGGCCAGTATCTGCTATATCCATTTCAGTAACTTCTCTGAAATATCAGATGTTATGGGACGTGTTTTTCTGGATGCGGTTCTTGAACGTATGGCTGAGGGCATAAGGAATATGACCGCTGAGGGTGATCTGAAGATAAGGATATCCGACCCCTCCTTTGTTATCTATTTCAGCAATCCCACCGACGAGGTCATGGAGATCTTTGACTCCAGGATAAGGGAGGGACTTGATTCCCTGAATATAAATAAGGGTGCCGGAATGGGGATGAAGTATACCATCACCTACTTCCACGGGCTTGCGGATCTTATGGAAGCCCTGCCGATGGAAGAGAAGTTCCAGATAAACAGCGTGCCCGACAACCAGAAGGACAATGTTTACTTCGGTGAGATCATACCCTTTGTATTTAACGTCCTTCAGAGATCAAAGGAGCTGCACAGCGCCGTGGAACTCACGCTTGAGCGGATCAGCAGCCAGTTTGACATAGATTTCATCCATATCCTTGAACGTGACAGTACTACCACACTTGAAAGCTTTTCCTGCATAGGCGAATTTGACAGGCAGACGAGGCTCGGCTGCCCCTTCCTCGGGAGAAAGTTCAATGTTGACAAGGACGATTTCGACAGGGTCAGGAAGCTTCTCGAAAAGGATGATGTCATAAGGGTCGACCGTCATTTCTTTGAATTCCTGAAAGGAGATACCGGGGACTTTCTGGATGCTCTCGGAACATCCGGACTTCTCTGCTTCCTGAGATCCGAGGACGAGATCAGGGGCTGTATCTTCTATGAGAAATCCGACAGGGATTATGAATGGCCCCAAGAGCTTATAGATGCGCTCTCGGAGCTTTCATCCATAATAGCCTCCTTCATCCTGAAGAATATGGCGGATCAGGCAAGTGCGGCAAAGTCAAACTTCCTGTCCTCCATGTCACACGAGATAAGGACGCCGATGAACGCCATTGCAGGCTTCTCCGAGCTTATACTTTCCGAAAGGAATATTTCGGAAAAAACAAGGAGTTATGCCGGAAATATCAGATCCAGCGCCAATAACCTTCTGGGGATCATTAACCAGATACTGGATTTCTCAAAGATAGAGTCCGGAAAGTTCGAGATAATAGAGGACAAATACGCAATGTCCTCACTGCTCAACGATATTACCAGCATCATCGGCATACAGATCTCCGAAAAGCCGATCAAATTCACGTTAAATATCGGGAATCATATTCCTGAAGGCCTCTTCGGGGATGTTATGAGGATCAGGCAGATATTTATAAATATCCTGAACAACTCCGTAAAATACACGGATAAGGGGGAGATCACGCTTTCCGTAGACTGGAGACCGAGGAATGAGGAGAGCGGGGAGCTTATCGCCGCCGTAAAGGATACGGGCATAGGAATTAAGGATGAGGATATGCCGAAGCTCTTTGAATCCTTTATGCAGATTGATACCAGGAGGAACAGGGGCATCACCGGTACTGGTCTGGGACTTGCAGTATGCAAGAATCTCCTTAATCTGATGGGAGGGTCCATTGATGTGAAGAGTGTTTACGGGGAGGGCAGCACCTTCAGCTTCTCCATACCCCAGAAGATAGTCGACAATACGGACTGCAGCTTTGTATTCGGTGAAGCACGGGTGGTAAATGAGGAATTCGCCCTGCCCTTTGTATGTCCCGATGCCAGGATACTGGTGGTGGACGACAACAGGGTGAATCTGGAGGTGGCAAAGGGTCTAATAAGCCAGTACGGTGCAGACGTGATCCTTGCATCCAGCGGAACCGAGGCACTTGCGCGTCTTGAGGAGGACGAGTCCTATGATCTTATCTTTATGGATCATATGATGCCCGGAATGGACGGTATAGAGACTACAGTAAAGATCAGGGAAAAATATACCACACCGATAATCGCTCTTACAGCCAATGCCATAAAGGGTGTAGAAGAGGAATTCCTGAATGCGGGAATGAATGATTACCTGACAAAGCCGATAGAGCTGAAGAGGCTTATGGAGGTAATGGACAGATGGATCCCCGAAACAGAGAAGAAACGGGATCAGGAGGATATTAACGCCGTGTCCGATCTCATAAACGGAGGCAGCTCCGGAGAGGATAGCAGGGGAAATGTGAACAGGGAGTGGCTTGATAAGCTTACGGATATTGATGTAAATAAGGGTCTTGAAAATTCACTGAAGGATATAGAGATGTACAAGACTCTTCTGAATTCCTTTATCGCGTCGAATAAGCCGGAGACCTTTGAGAAGCAGCTTGAAGAGCATGATCTGGCGGCCTATCAGATATCGGTTCACGCCCTGAAGAGCTCGGCCCGCTACATAGGCGCGGAAGAGCTTTCGGATCTTGCAAAGCACTTTGAGGATCTTGCCCGTGACAGGAAGGAGGAAGAAATCCTTAATGAGAAGGAGGGACTGGAAACCCTTCTGGATAAGGTTCTGAAAGAGATAGAGGAAGCTCTTGAGGAAGAAGAGAGAGAGGGTGAAACGGAGAATGAGGGGAATACGGACAGCGCGGAGCTTCTTTCAGCTGAAGAGCTGAAGGGGCACCTTGAAAAGATCAGGTCGCTTTTAAATGACATGGAAACGGATGAGGCGGAGGAGGCACTTAAAGAATTTGCGGAGCTTTCCGGGGTTCCTCAGGATATAAGGAAGGAAGCAAAGGAGGCACTGAAGCTTCTTCGTGACTTTGATTATGACGAGGCAGAGGAGCGCATTGAAAGCGCTTTACGAAGTGTGATATAATCATTAAAGGTGGTGTTGTGTTATGCAGAAATTACTTGCTTTAGCTTCAACAATTGATAAGTTGAAGGAATTTCAAAGAGGCTTTGACGGAATCTATAATGCAAAGTATTCTCTTATAACAAATGATATTTTATCCGAAGCCGGATCCTTCATCCCGGAATGTATTGTGGTTTATATCGAAAGCGCTATGAGGCAGAAGCTTTTTTCCATGATCGACTTCAGGGAGGATGAAAGGTTTAAGGACATTCCCCTTTTGCTTCTGGCCGATGAAAAGGACAGGGAGATTTTTTCAAGCAATGTCTTTCCCGGAGCCTCTTACGAGCTTCCGGAATACAGCTCCCTTGAGTCCGTCAGAACGGCGATAGACAGGCTGATGATATCCTCCGGAAGGAAGAAGCATATCCTTGTGGTGGATGATGACCTGGTGGCATTGAAGGTGGTAAAGGGCTATCTGGAGAAGCAGTTTAAGGTTACCTGCGTCAAATCCGGCGCCCAGGCCATAAAGTTCCTGGAAAAGCAGTTTCCGGACTGCATACTTCTGGACTGCTACATGCCTGAAATGGACGGACCCACGACCCTGAAAAAGATAAGGATCATGGATAAGGGAGGAACAGTGCCGGTTGTGTTCCTTACGGGTAATTCCGAGAAGGATATGGTCATGAGAAGCCTGTCCCTTCATCCCAGCGGTTTCTTATTAAAGCCCGTGAATCAGGGAGAACTCATAGACAAATTAAGCGATCTGGTTTAACCGATGAAAAATGTATTATTGATAGTAACCGGCTCCATTGCGGCCTATAAGGCTGCGGACCTTGCACACGGATTCAGAAAAGCGGGATTCAATGTAAATGTCATTATGACAAAGAATGCCGCTTTCTTTATTAACCCCATTACCTTTGAGACCCTGACCGGGAATAAATGTGTGACTGACACCTTCGACAGGAATTTCGACTTCGAGGTGGAGCATATCAGTCTCGCAAAGTCTGCGGACCTCTGTATGGTAGCTCCTGCCAGTGCGGATATCATAGGGAAGATAGCAAACGGAATAGCGGACGATATGGCATCGACCACCATTATGGCGGTTAAATGCCCGCGGCTTATTGCTCCCGCCATGAATACCGCTATGTACGAAAATCCCATAGTTCAGAACAACCTGAAGAAGCTTAAGAGCTACGGCTATGAGATCGTAGAGCCCGCGGAGGGACTTCTCGCCTGCGGGGACGAGGGAAAGGGAAAGCTTCCTCCGGTGGAGGAGCTTATTGCACGGGGCTTAAGGCATATTAGGCATGAGAAAGACATGAAGGGAAAGAGGGTCCTTATCACAGCGGGTCCGACCTGTGAGAGTCTGGATCCCGTGCGTTTTATTACAAACCACTCATCCGGAAAGATGGGTTATGCCCTGGCAGATGCTGCAGCAGACAGGGGAGCGGATGTCACGCTTATTTCCGGACGTACCGCTATGACGCCTCCCTTCGGAGTGGAAACGGTCAGCGTGTTTTCCGCCGGCGATATGGCGGAAGAGGTATTTAAGAGGCAGAAGGATACGGATATCTTTATCTTCGCGGCTGCCGTAGCGGATTTCAGGCCCGCGGATGTAAGTAAGCAGAAGATCAAGAAAAAGGAGGGGGAAGTACCCTTGGTCAGGCTTGAAAGAACGGTTGATATTCTTGAAACCGTCGGTCTGAGCCGGACAGAAAAGCAGTATATATGCGGCTTTGCCATGGAGACAGAGGATTTAATAGAAAACGCGGGAAAGAAGCTTAAGAAAAAGAACGCCGATATGATCTGCGCCAATTCCCTAAGGGAGAAGGGCGCAGGCTTTTTAAGCGATACGAACAGGATCACACTTATAAAAAAAGACGGGAACAGGGAGCTTCCGTTTTTATCAAAGAGAGAGCTTTCCGACCTGATATTTGACGAGATACTAAGGGATATTTCCGAAAAAACGGGAGCCTCTTCATAAATGGGAAAGACTCTTGTGATAACGGAAAAACCAAGCGTCGCCAGGGAATATGCATCTATTTTGAATGTAAAGGGGCGTTCGGACGGCTATATTGAGGACGACAGATTCTGCATCACCTGGTGCGTCGGGCATCTTATCGAGATGTGCTATCCCGAAAAATACGATGAGAAGTACAAGAGGTGGAGGATGGAGGATCTCCCCTTTCTTCCTTCCGAGTATAAATATGACGTCATCAGCAATGTAAAAAAGCAATACGGCATTGTGAAAAAGATGCTTCACAGGGACGATATCGAAACCGTGCTCTGGGCAGGAGACTCGGGAAGAGAGGGTCAGGTCATAGAGGAGCTGATCCGCAGACAGAGCGGCGTCAGGAAGGGGATGACGGAGAAAAGGGTCTGGATAGACTCCACCACCGAGGAAGAGATAAAAAGGGGCATAAACGAGGCAAAGCCCTACAGCGAATACGATAACCTCTCAAATGCAGGGATAATGCGGGGAATAGAGGACTATTCCATGGGCATTAATTTTTCCCGGGCTCTTTCCGTCAAATACGGAAGGCTGCTGAATGAGGCCGCGGGCACGAAGAAGTATTCGGCAATAGCCGTGGGCAGGGTCATGACATGCGTTCTCGGTATGGTGGTCAGAAGGGAAAGAGAAATAAGAGGGTTTAAGGAAACCGTATTCTACCGTATCAGGGGAACATTTTCCGTGCCGGAGGGAAGCTACGGCGGAGAGTGGAAGGTGGCTGAGGGCTCTTCCTTTCAGGGACACCCCGGGATATACAATGAAAAAGGTTTTCTATCAAGGGAAGAGGCAGAGAGCTTCATTGAAGCCCTTGGAAAAAACAGGGGAGCGATGATAAAGAGTATAAAGAAGACGGATGAAAAAAAGAAGCCGCCTCTTTTATTTAATCTTGCCGAGCTGCAGGCTGCCTGCTCAAAGCGCTTCCACATCAGTCCCGACGAGACACTGAATTCCGCACAGGAGCTGTATGAAAAGAAGCTAACCACCTATCCCAGGACAGATGCCAGGGTCTTAACAAAGGCTGTGGCATCCGAGATCATAAAGAATTTAAACGGGGTAAAGCGCTATACACCGGTGAGCGGCTTTGTCGATAAGATCATTTCGGAGGGGCTGTACAAAAACATTGCAAAAAAGCCTTATACGGATGACAGTAAGGTGACGGATCACTATGCCATTATACCCACCGGGAACCTGACGGAGTATAACAGGCTGAGCGATATCTCGAAAAAGATATATGATATGATAGTGAGGCGCTTTCTGTCCATATTTTATCCTCCTGCCGTATTTAAGAAGGTTTCCTTAATAACCACCGTCACCCTCGAAAAGGGCGGGGAAAGCTTTTTCACTTCATCGAAGGCTCTCATTGATCCCGGGTTTTTCGTGATAACCGGACAGGACAAAAAATACGGCGAAGCTCCCGGAAAAACCGCAGAGGAGAAGGAAAAAGGGAGCAGTGAGGAGCCGGAGGATGAAGAGGAGGAAAATGACGGGGATCTTCTGAAGCTCATACCCGTATTGAAAAAGTCAATGGAGGTTAAGAGCACGGACTTCTTCCTGAAGGAAGGGAAGACCGCGCCGCCCAAGCGCTATACAACCGGTTCAATGATCCTTGCTATGGAGAATGCGGGGCAGCTTATCGAGGACGAAGAGCTCCGCGCCCAGATAAAGGGTGCGGGAATAGGAACCAGCGCCACAAGAGCCGGGATACTGGAGAAGCTCGTGCATATAAGGTATCTTAACCTCAACAAAAAGAACCAGATACTGACGCCGGGGAAACTCGGGGAAATGGTGTATGAGGTGGTCTACCTTACCATGCCGGGGATGCTGAACCCTGAGATGACTGCAAGCTGGGAAAAGGGTCTCTCCCGTGTTGAGGGCGGGGAGCTTACTCCCGGGAAATACAGGGAAACCCTGGATAATTATGTCAGAAAGTACGTTGAATCCGTAAGATCACGGGATCTAAGCCCTAAGCTCAGTGAAAGGTTCAGGATACTGAACGGGATGAAATAGCGTATGAACCAAGAAACAAATCAGCGGAAAGGAAACACTTGTTATATATGGAGAAAGCGAAAACAGAAAATCTATACGATCTTAGTGAGACCCTTGCGGGAGATTACCTTAAGGGCTTTACTTACCCCTGGGAAGCCTTAAAGGGCATAGGGGAGATGATAAAGTCTTTAGGACCGGCCCTGGACCCTGAGATATATGAAAAAAAGGGGGAGGACATATGGATAGCCCGGAGCGCAAAGGTTTTTCCAACGGTGGGAGCCATACTCGGTCCCTGTATAATAGGTGAGGATACGGAGGTCAGACCCGGAGCCTTTATAAGAGGTAAGGTTCTTATCGGGAATGACTGTGTTGTGGGAAATTCAACGGAGCTGAAGAACGTGATACTCTTTAACCACGTACAGGTGCCCCATTATAACTATGTAGGGGATTCCATTCTCGGCTTTTACTCCCATATGGGAGCAGGCTCCATTACGTCAAACGTCAAGGCGGACAAAACCCTTGTGGTCGTAAAGGACGGGGAGGAAAGGATAGAGACCGGATTAAAGAAATTCGGGGCAATGCTCGGAGACCATGTTGAGGTGGGATGCAATTCGGTCCTTAATCCCGGAACCGTAATAGGCAGAAACACCAATATTTACCCTCTTTCAAGCGTAAGGGGAGTTATAGGACCGGATTCCATTTTCAAGGAAAAGGGCAGTATAGTAAAAAAGCATGGGTAATGATACTTCGGAGAAAAGGGACAGGCCGGGGAAAGGAGAGCGGGGCTATCTTGACAGCCAGCACCGCGCTTCACTTGTGCGCTTTCTCATCCCCTGTGCGATAACCCTGATACTTACCCTCTGTACCTGGGTTATATTTCCGCAGTACGGAATGGTATTTCTGGTGCTTGCCGTGATCTCTGCGATCCCAACGGCAATGACAGCAGTGAATCTCATTATGTTTCTGAGATTCAGATCCATAAATGACGGGGATTTTCAGAGGATAGAGGAGGTCCGCGGGAATGTGCCGGTTTTCTACGATTCGGTGATAACCACCACGGACAAGTCATACTTTGTCCCCTGTATCGCAGTCATAAACAAGAGTGTCTTACTCCTTCTTCCGGAAGGAATGACAGAAGATAAGGAGCTTTTAAGGCATCTCAACCTTATGTCAAAAAAGAACGGCTTCAGGGAATGGAACATAAAAAGCTTCGGGAGCATTGACGAGTTTATTAACAGATTAAAATATCTGAACGAACAGAAGATAAAGGTCCTGAAAAAAGACGGGGAAATGCTGAAGCTTATTTCCAATCTTTCACTATAGTCCTATGAAAAGAAGGGGAATATCATTTTTTTTAATAGTATTTTTCCTGTGTCACAGTCTCTCAGCCTGCGGCGGGGGTGAGCCTTCCGGAGGGAAGGAGGCTGTCCCCGGGGATGCCGGGGAAACGGAGCTTCAGGGTGACGTTCTTTCAGATGCCGCGGAAGCTGAGACCGTGGAAAAAGAAGAGGAAATAGACGGAGAGGCTGAGGATGCCCTGAATGAAGACTATAAGGGGTGCAGCGCGGATCTTTCCTTTGAGGGTATGGAAAACGATATCTGGACCGGATATATCACCCTTCCTGACGGAAATGAAAAAGAGCTCGTTATCCCCGTGATGACAGACGGAGGAGATAATCTCATTCTGTCCGATGCGTACAGAAGGATAGTCTGTGTATACGAACCTGAGGATGAAAAGGGGGAATTAAGACCTGTTACACTGGATCCCTCGGCTCCCGATACGGAAGCCCTATTAAGATATGCTTCCTTCATAGAGATCTATGATATTTTTTCCCAGGCCGGCTGGAAGGACGGAGAAAAGGGAAAGGAGCTTTCGGAGGTGATAAAGGAGGAGCTTTCTACTGTTTCCATGTCCCCGAAAAGGCTTCTCCTTCTTAATGATAATGAGGGATACCATATTTTCCGTTTCGATGCGAGAGATAAGGATGACGGCTTCGAAGCCGGTCTTTTTTCTTCCATGGCCGGAATATTTGATGAAATGGATGAGGGCGAATACGCACTGATTGTAAACAGATGAAGGAATATATAATAGAGGCTCCGGACGAGGGGCAGACATTGCAGAAATATCTTGAAAAGGTACTGCCGGGAGCAAAGGGCGGAGTTCTTTTCAAGGCACTGAGAAAAAAGAATATAGTATTAAACGGACAGAAATGCGGCGGAAAGGAAATACTTAAAGCCGGTGACGGCATAAAGGTTTTCTTTTCGGACGAAGTTGTGGAAAAGCTCGGCCCCAGGAAAATAAAGGCCGGGAATGAAATAAAGATAAAGCTTGAAGAACTGCGGGCATTTAAGAAGAATATCGTGTATGAGGATAAGAATATCCTTATAGTAAATAAGGACGCGAATCTTTTAAGCCAGTCAGACGGCAGGGGGGAGGTATCGGCAAATGACCTTCTGCTGAAATATCTGGAGGATTCACTTCATAATCACGCGGTCAGACCATCCGTATGCAACCGTCTGGACAGAAACACGTCCGGGCTTCTTCTCTGCGGGAAAACGCAGAAGGGCTTAAAAGCCTTAAGCCTCATACTTAAAGACAGGAGCCTGAAAAAGTATTATTATGCAATAGTTACGGGTGAGGTGAAGGAGCCCCTTAAGCTCAAGGGTTATCTCCGTAAGGACAGGAGCGAAAACAGGGTTTATATTTCCGACAAAAGAGAGGAAGGGGCGGATCCGGTGGAGACGGAGGCAGAGCCTGCCGGGAGGCTTAATATCAGGGGGAAAAGCCTTACCCTGCTGTCTGTACACCTTATAACCGGGAAGCCTCACCAGATAAGAGCCCATTTGCTGAGTGCGCTCCATCCGGTCCTTGGTGACACAAAGTACTGCACACCGGAGTCCCTTAAGCTTTCGGAGGAATTAAAGGTTCATAGACAGCTTCTGCATGCCGTAAGGGTGGAATTCCCGGAGATAAAGGGAGAGCTTTCCTATCTTTCGGGCAAGGTATTTGAAGCGCCGGTAAAGGACGATATGAACGCATTTCTGAAGTACAGATAATGTTCGGAACGGTCAATTACGGGATAACGCCCAACGTGTGAAACCCCGGCATTGCCGGATAAAATAATAAAGAATATGTCTTGGAAAACCAGGGGGCTTCGGGGTTCTGAGCTCGAAGACCTGATAAACAGAACAAATGAAGAATACAGGGAAAAGGGACTTGCACTTATACAAAAGATCCCGACCCCCATTACCCCGGTGGAATTCGATAAGGATTCAAGAACCATAAAGCTTGCCTACTTCGACCAGAAGAGTACTGTCGACTATATCGGGGCAGTGCAGGGGATACCGGTCTGCTTTGACGCCAAGGAATGTGCGGTGGACACCTTTACCTTAAGGAATATCCACGAGCACCAGGTTATGTTTATGAAGGATTTTGAAGCCCAGGGAGGGATAGCGTTCTTCCTTATCCATTATACGGAAAGGGACAGCTTTTATTATCTGACCTTCAGAAAGCTCTGGGGATTCTGGGAAAGGTGCGAAAGAGGCGGACGGAAAAGCTTCAGATATGAGGAAACCGACGGGGAATACTTTATAAAGCCTGCGTCAAATCTGTATCTTCCATACCTTGAAGCCATACAGACGGATCTCGATGACCGGGATGGGGACGGACTGCCATCCTGAGCGCAGACTGTCATCCTGAGCGCAGACTGTCATCCTGAGCGCAGACTGTCATCCTGAGCGAAGCGAAGGATCTTATTTTGAATAACACACAGGAGAGAAACAGCAAATGAAAAACAGACTTTTACATACTCCGGAGGGAGTAAGGGATATATACGGAAGGGAGCTTGAAAGAAAGGAGCTTCTGGAGAATAAGCTGAAATCCCTGATAAAGTCCTACGGCTACAAGGAGATAGAGACGCCAACCTTTGAATACTTTGACATTTTTTCAAAGGACACGGGTATCACTTCGTCGAGAGAGGTATTTAAGTTCTTTGACAGGGAGAATAATACCCTGGCACTGCGCCCCGACTTTACTCCCGGAGTCGCCAGGGCAGCCGTTAAATACTTTTTCGAGGATGACGCTCCGAAGAGACTCTGCTATCTCGGGAAGACCTTTTCGAACCATTCGGGTCTGCAGGGGAAATTAAAGGAGGTAACGGAGCTCGGACTTGAATATCTGGGAGAACCCTCGGCCGATGCCGATGCGGAGATGATAAATATTGCCGTGGAGCTTCTAAAAAAAGCAGGACTTACGGACTTTCAGATCTGTGTCGGAAATGCCGAATACTTTAAGGGGCTCTGCGAGGGAGCCGGACTTGACGCTGATACGGTAGCCGGGCTTTCGGAGAACATCAGGAACAAGAACTACTTCGGAACCCTGGACGCCCTTAATGATGTGGATGCTCCCGATTCGATAAAGAACACCCTGAGATCCTTCCCCGACTTTTTCGGTAATATTGACATACTGGATGAGGCACAAAAGAAGGTAAAGGGGATAAAAAAATCCGAGGAGGCGGTCAAAAGGCTTAAGGAACTCTATGAAAGGCTGAAGGCGTACGGAGTTCAGGACTATATAACCTTTGACCTCGGAATGCTCTCAAAGCATGATTATTACACCGGAGTGATCTTCCGGGCATATACCTTCGGTACGGGGGATGCAATAATACGGGGCGGAAGATACGATAAGCTCCTTTCGAATTTCGGACGGGACAGGGCTGCCGTGGGCTTCACCCTTATCATAGACCAGCTTTTATCCACCCTGAAACGGCAGAATATAGAGGGAGAAGCAGGGAAGGAGGAGGCCTGTATCTATTATGACAGCGTTTCCTTCGGGGCAGCGCTGAAAAAGGCCCGGGAGCTCAGAGAGAAGGGAATACTTACCGCAATGACAAGGCTTGAAAAAGAAGGAGATCCTTCCGGCTTTCATAAGGGAGACGGAAAGAGCCTCATAGTATACTATTCGGAGGGAAAGGAAATAAAATACTGATGAGATATCTTACTTTTGCACTGACAAAGGGACGCCTCGCCGATAAAACCCTGGAAAGGCTTGAAAAGATAGGTATTACCTGTGAAGAGATGAAGGACAAGGCTTCAAGGAAGCTGATCTTCGTTAATGAGGAACAGAAGCTAAAGTTTTTCCTGGCCAAGGGACCGGATGTTCCCACCTATGTGGAGCACGGGGCAGCGGATATAGGGGTTTCCGGCAAGGACATCATTATGGAGGAAAACCGTGCTATCTATGAGGTTCTGGATCTTGGCTTCGGAAAATGCAGGATGTGCATATGCGGCTTTCCGGAGGCCAAAGAGCTTTTGTCCCACCACGAGATGATAAAGGTAGCCACGAAATATCCCAGGATCGCAAGGGATTATTTCCAGAATATCAAGCATCAGACGGTTGATATAATAAAGCTGAACGGCTCCATTGAGCTGGCGCCCATAGTGGGACTTTCGGATGTGATATGTGATATAGTGGAAACCGGCTCCACCTTAAAGGAAAACGGACTGACCGTGCTGGAGGAGGTGTGTCCCCTTTCTGCACGGATGGTGGTAAATCAGGTTTCCATGAGGATGGAAGCCGAAAGGATAAGAGGAATAATAGAAGCGCTGAGAGGTGTGTCATGAGAATAGTTGACCTGAATAATGAAACAAAGGCGGATCTTCTGGGAAAGCTTTTGAGAAGAAAGCCCGCGAGCTTCCCGGAATATGAGAAGACCGTGGAGGAAATAATCTCAAATGTCAGAAAAAACGGCGATAAGGCCATTTTTGACTATGCGGAGAAATTCGACCACTGCAAACTTAATACTTCAAATTTCAGGGTGAGTGATGAGGAGGTGGCGGAAGCCGTAAGAGAAGTGGGAGAGGATCTGATGGGTGTCATGGGGCGCTCCATCAATAATATCCGGACCTTCCACGAGTGCCAGAAAAGGCAGAGCTTCTTTAATACAAAGGATAACGGTGTGATCCTTGGACAGCGGATAACCCCGATAGAGAGAGCAGGTGTATATGTTCCCGGAGGAAAAGCGGTATATCCAAGCTCGGTTCTAATGAACGTTGTTCCCGCATTAGTTGCGGGGGTTAAGGAAATAGTCATGACCACTCCGGCCAACGCAGAGGGAAGGGTCAATTCCCAGGTTCTGGCAGCCTGTAAGCTTCTCGGGATAAGGGATATCTACAAGACGGGAGGTGCCCAGGCCATAGCGGCTCTGGCTTACGGAACGGAGTCCATAAAGAAGGTTGATAAGATCGTGGGACCCGGAAATATATTCGTGGCTCTGGCAAAAAGAGCGGTCTACGGCCATGTCAGCATTGATTCCATTGCAGGACCCTCGGAGATACTGGTGCTTGCGGATGACAGTGCGAATCCCAGGTTTATAGCTGCGGATCTTCTGTCACAGGCAGAGCATGACGAGATGGCCTCCGCCATACTTGTCACCACCTCAAGACAGGTGGCCGAGAGGGTTTCAGAGGAGATTGATAAATTCCTGCCGGAATTAAGCCGGAGGGAAATAATAGAAAAATCACTGGAGAACTACGGCTATGCCCTTGTTGCAAGGAATATAAAGGACGCGCTGGACGCAGTTAATGATATTGCATCGGAGCACCTGGAAATAGTGACCAGAGATCCCTGGAAGACAATGACACAGGTGAAAAACGCAGGTGCGATCTTTATCGGACCCTATTCCTCGGAGCCGCTGGGTGACTACTTCGCAGGACCGAACCATGTACTTCCCACAAACGGCACCGCCAGGTTCTTTTCACCCCTGTCAGTTGATGATTTCATAAAGAAGTCGTCGGTAATTTCATATTCAGAGCCTGCGCTCAGGAGTATACACGAGGATATAGAGGCCTTTGCGAAGGCGGAGAAGCTGACAGCCCATGCAAATTCCATTGCTGTCAGGTTTGAGTAGAAAGGAAGGACATTTGATGGAGCGCAGAGCAGAGATAAAGAGAAAAACAAAGGAAACCGATATCAGCTGTGTTCTTGTCCTTGACGGCAGCGGAAAAGCTGAGATAGATACAGGCATAGGCTTCTTTGACCATATGCTGGACGGCTTCACGAGACATGGTTTTTTTGACCTTAAGCTAAAGTGTAAGGGAGACTTAAATGTCGACTGCCACCACAGCATCGAGGACTGCGGAATAGTGCTGGGACAGGCAATAAAGGAGGCTGTCGGGGACAAAAAGGGGATAAAGCGTTACGGAAGCTTTATCCTCCCTATGGATGAGGCACTTATACTTACGGCAGTGGATCTGTCAGGAAGGCCGTATTTTTCCTTCGACCTTGAATTCAAAGAGGAGAGGTGCGGGGATATGGATACCGGAATGGCGCGGGAATTTTTTTATGCAGTAAGCTATTCTGCCGCAATGAATCTGCATATTAAGGAAATAAGCGGATCAAACAGCCATCATATAATGGAGGCTGCCTTCAAATCATTTGCAAAGTCACTTGATACGGCGGTGTCTTTTGACGAGAGGATAGGCGGAGTACTGTCCACCAAAGGAGTATTATGAGTAACGAATACAAAAAAGTAATTCCATGTATGTTTATCAATAAGGGACATGCGGTCAAATGGTTCGGGGCAAAAACCGCATTAAAAAAGGATCCTTTGAGTCTAGCCATGGACTATGCGAATCACGGGGCGGACTCACTCATCATCTTTGATCTTTCCGAGGAGGATGAGGAGCATGAGAATAATCTGCATCTCATAAAGAATATCTGCGCCGCGATCGACATTCCCGTCATAGGAGCGGGAAACGTGAAAAGGCTTGAAGATATAAAGAAGCTCCTCTATGCCGGCTGCAGAAAGGCCGCTCTAAATTACAAAAAGCCCGAAAATATAGCGCTTTCAGAGGAGGTCAGCACACGTTTCGGACGTGATCATATTGCTGCCTGCATAGATAATCCCTCACAGCTCGAGCAGGGAAGAAACGAGATCAAGAACTATATCAGTACCCTTATCCTTGTAAACGAGAATAATCTGGAACCCTCTGCGGACTGGGTGGATAAGGCCTGCAGCAACAACGCAAACCCGATCTCCGTAGGATTTGTCCCGGTTTTCCATAAGAAATCCTACCACGAGCTTGCGGCGGTACTCAGAAACTATTCGGTACAGGGCGTGTCCGGGGGCGATATTAATGAAAAGTCCGGGAGCTTTATGGACTTTAAGCGTCAGTGCAAGGGCCTCGGGATCTCCGTAAATACCTTCGAGAGCAGCATGCGCTGGGAGGACTTTAAGACCGGAAGCGACGGTCTTGTGCCGGTTATTGTCCAGGATTACAAGACGGACGAGGTTCTGATGCTCGCCTATATGGACAGGGAAGCCTATATAAAGACCATAGAAACAGGGATTATGCACTATCACTCAAGAAGCAGGAATTCTCTCTGGATGAAGGGCGAAACAAGCGGAAACTTCCAATATGTGAAGAGCCTTATTTCAGACTGTGATAATGATACGATACTTGCCAAGGTTCTTCAGATAGGTGCAGCCTGCCATACGGGGAAACGATCCTGTTTCTTTAATACAATGCTTAAAAAAGAGTATGACGACCTGAATCCCTTAAAGGCATTTGAAAGGGAATACAATACAATACTCGACAGGAAGGAGCATCCGAAGGAGGGGTCATACACCAACTACCTCTTCGACAAGGGCATAGACAAGATATTGAAAAAGGTGGGAGAGGAATGCACGGAGATAATCATCGCCGCGAAGAATCCGAATCCCGAGGAGATCAAGTATGAAATGGCCGATTTTCTCTATCACGCCATGGTGCTGATGGTGGAAAAGGGAGTGACATGGGACGAGATCACGAAGGAGATAAATTCGAGGTAGCGCTCCTGTCATCCTGTAGTGCTCCTGTCATCCTGTAGCGCTCCTGTCATCCTGAGCGAAGCGAAGGATCTGAGGTAACAAGACAGTCATCCTGAGCGAAGCGAAGGATCTTTCCAATCGGTTAAAAAGATTCTTCGCTTCGCTCAGAATGACATAGTAGTGGAACACAGCTTTATTAGAGGAGAATAATCATCAAAAAAACTGCTCTGAGCGACGAGCTTTTACTTACGATAGAAAAGCCGGAACGCTACATAGGAAATGAAATAAATGCCTGTATCAAGGATAAGCATAAGGTTGATATCCGTTTTGCCATCTGTTTTCCCGATGTCTATGAAATAGGCATGAGTCATCTCGGAATACAGATCCTTTACGATATGTTCAATAAACGTGAGGATGTGTGGTGCGAAAGGGTTTATTCACCATGGGTCGATCTGGACAGGATCATGCGGGATAAGAATATCCCGCTTTTTGCATTGGAGTCACAGGACAGGATAAAGGATTTTGATTTCCTCGGGATCACCCTGCAGTATGAAATGTGCTATACGAATATCCTTCAGATACTGGAGCTCTCCGGGATCCCTCTTTTGCAGAAGGAGAGAAGAGAGGAGGATCCCATAGTGATCGGAGGGGGACCCTGTACCTATAATCCGGAGCCTATAGCTCCCTTTTTTGATCTTTTTTATATAGGTGAAGGCGAGAAAAGCTATGATGAGCTCCTTGACCTCTATAAGGAAATGAAGAGTGAGGGCAGGAGCAGATCTCTTTTTTTAAGGGAGGCATCGAAGATAGAAGGTATGTATGTGCCCTCCCTTTATGATGTGGAATATAGTGAGGACGGAACCATAAAGCGCTTCTTTCCTCTTTTTGATGACGTTCCTCGGATGGTACGGAAAAACCTTGCAGAGGATCTCGACACTGTCCCCTATCCGGAAAAGCCGCTGGTTCCCTTTATTCAGGTGACCCAGGACAGGGTGGTGCTGGAGGTCATGAGAGGCTGCATAAGGGGCTGCCGCTTCTGTCAGGCAGGGCAGATCTACAGACCTGTCAGGGAGAGGAGCCTCGGGTTCTTAAAGAAAAAAGCGGAGGAGATGCTTAATTCCACCGGACAGGACGAGATAACCTTAAGCTCCTTAAGCACATCCGATTACAGTGAGCTTTTTGAGCTTGTCAACTTCCTTATCGACAATTTCAGGGACAGATATGTGAATATCTCCCTTCCAAGCCTTCGTATCGACGCCTTTTCCCTCGATATCATGAGCCGGGTGCAGGATGTAAAGAAATCCAGTCTCACCTTTGCGGCGGAAGCCGGCTCCCAGAGAATGAGAAACGTTATAAATAAGGGCATCACCGAAGAAGACATAATGCGGGGCTCGGCCGAAGCCTTTAAGGGAGGGTGGAACAAGGTGAAGCTCTACTTTATGCTTGGACTTCCCTTTGAAACAGACGAGGATGTGCTGGAGATATCCCATCTTTCCGACCGTGTGGCAATGAACTACTTTGACACCATACCGAAGGAGGAAAGGAAGGGGATACGGGTCATGGTGAATTCCTCAGCCTCTTTTTTTATTCCGAAGCCATTTACGCCCTTCCAATGGGCTCCTATGAATTCGGCGGCGGAATTTAAGAGAAAGGCGGGGCTTGTGAAGGAAGCGGTGAAGAATGAGCTGAATCATAAGTCACTTAAATTCCAGTACCACGAGAACGACATCTCGGAGCTTGAGGGAGTGCTTGCAAGAGGCGACCGAAGGATTGCCGGGGTGATCCTGGAAGCATATAGAAACGGGGCGATCTATGACAGCTGGTCCGAGATCTTTGAGAAAAGCCGCTGGGATGAGGCCTTTAAGAGCACAGGTATCGAGAAGACCTTTTATACGGAGAGGGAAAGGGATACGGCGGAGATACTGCCCTGGGACTTTATAGATACGGGAGTCTCAAAGGCTTTTCTTATCCGGGAATGGGAGAACGCTAAAAAAGGGGTTGTAACTCCGAACTGCAGGGAGAAGTGCTCCGGGTGCGGTGCCGCGGCCTTTAAGACCGGCGTATGCATGAGATAAAGAAAGGGAAAAGCAGCATTGAAGGAAGGGAATAAGCTTATCCGGATAAAGTTTTCAAAGCACGGACTTATGAAGTATACCGGGCATCTTGATACCATGCGTTATTTCCAGAAGGTTGTAAGGCGCTCGGGGATAAATGCCGCTTATTCTGAGGGCTTTTCCCCTCATCAGATAATGTCCTTTGCACAGCCGCTTTCCGTCGGGGTTGAAAGTAACGGAGAATACTTTGATCTGGAGGTGACGGGTCTTAGTTCCGCTTCAGATATGATGGAGAGGATGAATGCGGTCTCTGCGGAGGGCATGGAAATAAGAGACATAGTGCTTCTTCCGGACAAGGCGAAAAAGGCAATGGCCACGGTTCACTCCGCGGAGTATAGCGTGATATTCCGTCCGGGGCATGAGCCAGAATGGGATATTTTTGAAGCCGTCAGGGTTTTTAAGGATCTGCCTTCCCTGAAGATTACAAAAAAAAGCAAGAAATCCGTCCGTGAGATTGAACTAAAGGATTTTGTCTATTACCTTGATATCGAAGAAAGACCCTTAGAACTGCTTTTTCCCGAGGGACCGCTTAGCGGGGATGTGATAGAGGATCCGAAGAAAACGGTTCCGTTTCTTCATATGAGACTCTCTGCGGCGTCAGGCGACAATGTGAAGCCTGCCCTTCTTATAAGGGCTCTAAGGGGCATTATGGATAAGGATACGGATGAAGAGGATGGGTACCCGTCTCTTACGGATCTTCTTATCACAAGAGAGAATCTGTTTGACAGTGACGGAAAGCCTTTATCGGATGCGGGAGAGAGGTTTTGAGTGACAGGGTCGTCATAACAAAATACAGGGATTTTATGATTACCGCCCTGATAAGGGATGATAGGATCTGGGATATCCTTGCCACAGCTTCCGGGGAGAAGAGTGACTTCCGCCCCGGCGACATCGTAAAGGCTAAGGTCATAAGCATTCAGCATAATCTGAACGCAGCCTTTCTCCTGCTTGGCAGCGCTGTTAAGGCCTTTATGGAGCTAAAGGAAAGAACGGATATCCGGCCGGAGGACGAGATCGTAGTCCAGATTGTGAAGGAAGCCTTCGGGGAAAAGGAGATGGTCGTGACTCCCGCGTATTCCGTGGCGGGAAAGTATGTGGCTTTAACATTCGGACGCTGCGGCGTGGGTGTAAGCCGCAGGATCCCGGATGAAAAGAAGGACAGCTTAAAGAAGCTTCTTTATTCAAGGCTTATGACAGAGGGACGTATAGGAGCCGTAGTACGGACAAATGCTGAGGAGGCTTCCGAATCTCTTATTTTGGAGGAGTTTGAGAAGCTTTATGAAGAGATAGTGAATATCGGGAAAAAAGCAGAATACTCGGTTCCCTTTATAAGGCTATACAGCGCTCCGTCGGAGATCAGCTCATATTTAAGGGATCTGAGGACGCCTCCGGATGAAGTGGTGACCGACGACAGTGAAGTTTATGGGACACTAAAGGATGAGCTTAATTCCGATGAGGAGCTTTCCGGGAGGATACGGCTCTACACTGACAGGGATTATCCCCTTATAAAGCTCTGCCGGCTGGAGGCCGCCATTGATGAGGCCTTTAAGAAGACTGTCTATCTTAATGACGGCGGTACCCTGGTCATAGAGAAAACCGAGGCTGCATTTATTATGGATGTTAACAGCGGCAAAAACACGAAGAAGCTTTCTAAGGACGCTCTTATCCTCGAAACAAATCTGGAAGCCGTGAGGGAAGCTGCGCGGCAGATAAGGATCAGAAACTTAAGCGGAATGATCCTTATAGATCTTATTAATATGACCTCACGTTCCCACAGGGAAGAGGTCATCGGTGAATTAAGATCGGAGCTCAAAAAGGACCGGATAAAAGCGGAATTCATAGACCTTACGGGACTCGGCATAGCGGAGATCACACGTGAAAAGAGGAAGCTGCCGCTTGCGGAGATCCTCTCACGCTGAGTTAAGGGAAATGTCATTCTGAGCGCCGGCGAAGAATCCAAAAATGTCATTCTGAGCGTCAGCGAAGAAACCGGAAATGTCATTCTGAACGTCAGCGAAGAAACCGGAAATGTCATTCTGAGCGTCAGCGAAGAATCTTTATCTAAGGAGAACCCAACATGATCGACTACACCGAAGGCAGCGGAAAACAGTATCACACGGGAGTGTCATCAGATGACATAGGAAGGTACGTGATCCTTCCCGGGGATCCCGGAAGGGTTGAAAAAATTGCGTCCTTTTTTGATAATGCTGAATTTGTGGTCAGTAACAGGGAGTATACGACCTATACCGGTTATATTAAAGGTGAAAGGGTGAGTGCGGTTTCCACAGGAATCGGAGGACCAAGCGCCGCCATTGCCATAGAAGAGCTCTCTAAGTGCGGAGCCCATACCTTTATTCGGATCGGAACCTGCGGAGGTATGCAGGAGGAAGTAATGGGCGGCGATGTGGTGATTGCAAGCGCTGCCGTCAGGATGGAGGGAACCAGCCGTGAATATGCTCCCATAGAATATCCTGCCGTTTCTGATTACACAGTATTAAGTAAAATGGCTGAATGTGCCGGGGAAATGGGTATTAAATTTCATGTGGGAGTCGTACAGAGTAAGGATTCCTTCTTCGGGCAGCATGAGAGCGGGATTATGCCTGTATCCTATGAGCTTCAGAATAAGTGGGAAGCGTATCTCAGGATGGGCTGTCTCGCTTCCGAAATGGAGACGGCGGCACTCTTTACCGTGGGGCAGTTTCTTCGTGTCAGGGTAGGGGCCTGCTTCCTCTGCCTTGCAAATCAGGAGAGAGCGAAAAAGGGGCTTTCGAACCCCGTCGCCCACGACACGGAAGCCGCCATAAAGCTTGCCGTAAATTCAATAAGCAGGCTGATCGGATGATAATCAGTGTCATTCTGAGGGCGAAGCCCGAAGAATC